>SAMEA104404106__coassemble_828_pt1 | contig 27952 bp, 15 predicted proteins | sample SAMEA104404106__metabat2_high_PE_037 | metagenome-assembled genome bin SAMEA104404106 (sample SAMEA104404106) | Balaenoptera acutorostrata
TCGTCGCCACCTCTCCCCTCAAGGGAAGAGGGATAGTATTTGCTAAGCATTGGGCCTTACCGCAGGGCTCACTTCGTTCGTCCCGCGGCTACCCTCCAGCATAGCTGGATTTGCCCCGCTCCGCAGGACATTGTACATAAGTAGGGCGCGGGACTCTTCAATGTACGCTAGCCAGCGGGTCGGAAGTATCCGACCCCTACTTATCGTTACTGATGTCAACTCCTCCCTCCTCCTAGTACCAACTCCTCACCGGCAGCATTTTCTGTAATATCCTTCCTATTTCTTACAAAAATGAGGGGAAAAGCGAAACATTCTACATTTTTTTTATACTTTTGAATATGAACGGATTTTGGTGGAAATAGAATGCTTTCCTACTAATTTCTCTCTTTGAAAAAAGCATGAGGATACCTGTATAAAATTGTGGGACTTTCTTGTTTGTGGGAAAGGACTTTTTTTTATTGGGTGTGGGCTGATGTTAAAACTATACGAATGAAAAACGTAATAATAAGGATATGGAACATTTGATAGCCAATAGTGGAATACAATTTGTTACCACAGAATTAGAGTTTAATCCGTCTGAACCGTTGGTGCTTGACAACGGGAAGACGCTTAAATATAATTTTCTTGAAACGGTGGATCTCTTGTCTCAAGAGCAGGTGTTTGACATGCTGTTCCTTCACCGGGAGTCGGAGGCTTATCTTCCTTTGGACGAAATACGTAACAGTGGCGCGTACGTGAAACTGGCCAACGGCCGGGAGGACCTGGACGCTGCCGGTCTGCTGCGACTGCTGCCGGAGGAAAATGCGGACCTGTATACCCATTACAGCAACGAGGATGCGGAAGTTTATGGCATCAATTCTTTGTATAATTACCGGGTGAAGGATCCTGCAGATGGCAAGACACCGGTGATGGCATGGGAACTCCTATTGAACCACTGGTTACCGATGCCGATGTTCGAAAGAGAACTCGACGGTGTCAGTGCGCCTTATCCTGTGGCCTGGTGCCGTGTGAAGGTGGAGAGAATCGGTGCCGGTGGCCAAAAGGGCATGGAGCGTTATCGTTTTCTCTGGGCCTTTGATACCCAGTTGGGAGAGGATACGGGTGATTTGCGACCTTTCTTTGTAGAGGGAGAAGCTGATGCCAAGGATTTCGGTCTCTGTCGTCGGGCTGACGCGCTGATCTCTGATTTCTTGTTCAAAGATGGCAATCCTTCTGCCTTTGCCGATTATATCTATTCGCTTCTGGGTTGTCCCAAGGAAGAACACAACTATAAATATCTAGGCTATTATATTTATCTGGTGAATTTTATCCGACTGAGCAAAGCGGCTCCCGAAGTCACCTTGCATCATAACGGTTACCGGGATGTACCGGTGGACCTGGTATTGGATATCGGTAATTCCCGGACTTGTGGTATCTTGTTTGAAAATGGAGATTTCACCAAGGCTAAAATGCTGGGACTGCGTGACCTCTCTCATCCGGAGCGGGTGTATGAGAAGTCGTTCGACATGCGTCTGGTATTCCGTATGGCAGATTTCGGCAACGACATTGTGCTGAATGAGGACTTGTTCACTTGGAAGAGTTTTGTACGTATCGGGGACGAGGCCAAGCATCTGGTATACCGTTCGCTGGAAGAAGACGGTCTGAGCATGAAAGCGACGAATTATTCAAGTCCGAAGCGCTATCTCTGGGACAACCGTCCTTTTGACGGCAATTGGGAAAATCTGAATACGGTTGACGACCCTTACAACATCCGTTTGTCGAACAATATTTATGTGCCGGGGCTTTCGGACATGTTCGATGCCGAAGGCAACTATCTGCGCGAAGGAGAGACGGGGCTTTCGGATTTGACGGTGGCCTGTTATTCCCGTTCTTCGCTGATGATCTTTGTGCTGATTGAGATTTTACAGCAAGCGATGTCGCAAATCAATGCGGTAGACTTCAGAGACAAACATGGCAATGTGGACTGCCGGAGAGTTTTGAGAAATATTATTCTGACCTGTCCTACGGCGATGCCGAGAAAGGAGCAAATCCGTCTGCGCGAATGTGCGGAGATAGCCTATGACGCCCTGAAGCGGACCATTCCTGCTTTGGGAGAGGCGCATATTTTCCCGACTTCGGAGAGTTTGAAAATCACAGACGACTTCGATGACAGCGGCAAACGGATGTGGGCTTACGACGAAGCTTCCTGTTGCCAACTGGTATATCTCTATGCAGAAATCGCCCAGCGCTATAACGGGGAGGTTTCGCGTTTCTTCGAAATGAAGGGACATGTACGTCCTGAGGAGAAGGAAGCAGGTTATGAGGGCAATTCGCTCACCATCGGATCGATTGACATCGGTGCGGGCACGACGGACATCATGATCAGTTCGTACCAGTGCGCAGGGCAGGAGCAGAGTCTGATTACGCCGATTCCTTTGTATTGGGACAGCTTTTATCTTGCTGGTGACGACATTCTTCACAATATGGTGCAGAACCTCGTCATCGAGGGAAAGAATTCCGGGGTCCCCAATCAGGGTAATATAACGAATGCACTGACCCTCCGTATTCTGAATATGAATGACGAAGAATTGCGGGCCTTGCCTTGTCTGGCGGGCAACAAGGTGTATCAGGGAAAGATAAACAATTTGCTGCGATGCGCGGAACGCGAGGAAAAAGAACACCTGCTGCGGTCTTTCGCAAGCAATCTGGTACACGATTTCTTTGGTTGGGACAGTTCGATGATGTCGTTCAAAGACCGCCGCTGCCGTCTGGACTTCAACACGCAGATATCTGTGCCCATCGCACAATTCTTCCTGGAACTGCTGCGCACCAAGCGGGCTTCGCGTGTCTTCTCCTTCCAGGAAATTTTTGAGGAGAATGCGCCGTCGTCTTATCTGCTGGATGATTTTGCCCGTCATTTCGGCTTCCGTTTTGAGAGCCTCGAATGGCGTTTCGACCCAGTAGAGGTGGCTGAGGTGGTGAAAAACACGATGGAGCCGTTGCTGAAGCAACTGGCTGTGGTGCTCTATGCGCATCATTGTGACATTATCCTTCTGGCAGGCCGTCCCACTTCTCTGGATGCAGTCACAGAACTCTTTATCAAATATGCTTCCATCGCGCCCAACCGGCTCATCCGTCTGAACGATTACCGGGTAGGCTCCTGGTTCCCGACAGCCGATGGTCTGGGATATTTCTACGACCAGAAGTCCATCGTGGCTGTGGGAGGCATGATCGGTTATCTGGCCTCCCACGAGGGATTGCCAGGGCTGGGCATCAATTTTAAGTCGATGATCCGGCAGATGAAGTCGACGGCACACTATCTCGGTGAGTTCAACAGCCACCGCCAGCAGGTGCCGGTGTCCCTCCTGAGTCCTACCAATTCGGCAGCGACTTTCGACTTCCCGGTATTCCCCGCCTTCATCGGCTGCAAACTGCTGGATTCGGCTGTATACCAGGCACGCCCTTTGTTCGCCGTCTACAACAAGACAGGCAAGGCCCCACTCAAAATCAGTGTGTCGCGCAATTACCATGACGATCCGGAAGCACTGGTGGTCGAGAATGTGCAGGATGCAACCGGAGAGGAACTGCCAACCGACCAGGTGGAGATTGTACAGCAGTCGCTGGTTAACGATGGCAGGTACTGGCTGGACAAGGGAGAATTTGATTTGTTTATTATTTAATGGCGCAAACGGAAAAAGCTATGTCACAAAATATATTAGACCAGATACAGATTATAGACGAGGCCATAGCCTGGGTGAAGGAAAACAAGCCCGGCGATTTTAATCTGAAGTTTCTCGAATTGGTTGAGGAGCGTCGGAAACTCAAAATTCTGCTGGAAGCAGAAGAGAACAATCCCGGTGTGGCAGCCTTCGGGGAGAGCCAGGTGGGAAAGTCGTACCTGATGAGCTGTTTCCTCCAGAAAGGCGACGGCAGTCCTTTCATGGTGAAAGGAAACGGTCAGCTGCATAATTTTGTTTTCGAAATCAATCCTCCCGGAGAAGGCAAGGAAGCTACGGGAGTGGTGACCCGTTTCACTTCTTTCGACAAGCATCCGGAACGCTATGCCGCGCAATATCCGGTGCTGGCGAAATGTTTTACAGTGGCAGACTTGCTGCTGATACTGAGTGATACCTATTTCAACGATTTCAATGACTATACTTCACACAGCGAGTCGGAAATCAAGGAACTCTCCGCCCGCCTGGTGGAGCAATATACAACTTATCCGGTGTTGCAGCATCCGGCTCTGACGGCGGATGATATTTTCGGCATGAAGCGATATTTCGGCAAGCATATCAACAATGCCCAGGCCTTCCGGAGAACCTCCTTCTTTGATGAAGTGGCTTTGGTCATCGACCGGGTGCCGGTGGAGGATTATGCCAACCTGTTCCAAATATTCTGGAACAACAATCCTTATCTGACACGCTTGTTTGAACGGCTGCTGAACACGTTGAAGAAACTGAATTTTGAAAAATATGTCTATATGCCCATTGAGGCTGTACTCCATCACCGCATCGAAGAGGATACGCTGATGAGCGTGAAGTGCCTGCGCCAGTTGCTCCGGACGGACCACCCTTACCAGACAGAAGTATATTTGCGCGAGGGCGACCGTTTTGACTGTGCGGGCGTATTCACAAAGAGTGAGATAGGCGCCCTCTGCTCAGAGGTGGTGTACAAGATAGACGAAGACTTCCTGAACAGCAGCGGATGCTACCAGACGGAGAAGATGACAGATTATGTGAAGACGCAGGTGGACCACGAGCGCGTGGAGATGTCCATGCTCCGCCACAATGACCTGCTGGACTTCCCCGGAGCACGTTCCCGTCTGACACAGTCGGTGGCCGACCTGGTGAAGGGGGACATCATCCTGGAAGCTTTCCTGCGTGGCAAGGTGGCTTATCTCTTCAATAAATACAACGAAGCACTCGCCATCAATGTGCTGCTCTATTGTCATCACGATATTCAGACCAATGTGACCAATCTCTGGCAATTGCTCAACGACTGGGTGAACACCTATGTGGGAGACACTCCGGAGAAACGCCGCGAACGGCTGAGAGGTACGGATATTTCACCTTTGTTCTATATCGCGACGAAGTTCAACATCGATATGAAATACAACGGCGTGAATGTTTCCGCCAATGGACGTACGGCACTCGAGCAGCGCTGGACCGCCCGCTTCGAAACGGTGCTTCTGGACCAGTGTGTACGTTATAACAATGAGAGCGTGCAATGGGTGAAGAACTGGGATGCGCCGGGAAGCTTCTTCAAAAACAGCTATCTCCTGCGTGACTTCAAATTTTCAGGACCTGACTACAGTCAGTTGTATGAAGGATTCGAAACCGCCGGCGAGGAACGGAAGATGCTGCTTTCCGATGACTATTACCAGAATTTGCGCGACACCTTTGTCAATCACCCTGTAGTACGGAAACTCTTTGAACGTCCGGAAGTCTCCTGGGATATGGCGGCGACCCAGGGCAACGACGGGGCACTCTACATCATCGACCAGCTCTCGAAAGTGGCTGCCAAGATGAGTGTGCTGCGTGACCATCTCTTTGAGGATGTGATGAACACCGTCAGTGCCCAGGTGAAGAAAATCATCCAGGACTACCATTTTTCAGACAAGGAAGAGGTGGTGCTTGAGGCGAATATCCGCAAGGCTAAGAATATATTCCGTGAGATGGACTTCACTTGTAATCTCGACCAATATTATTTCGGCCATCTCATCCAGGCCCTGCAGATGACGGAACCCGACTGTTACCAGCTGGTTCATGCCACTTTGCAGAATATGGTCTTCGCCCCGGTACGGGAGAAGAACGACACGTATGAGATGATCCGTGCAACTTGCCGCAAATACGACCAGCCGCTGAATGCGTGCAAGACGGTGGCCGACGCTGTCGCTGTCATCCAGTCGGTCTATGATCTTGACAGTATCGAGGAGGCTGAGGACTTTCTGAAGCGCAAAGGAGTGGAACCCAAGAATCTCATTACAGGAGATTTCCGGCGCAAGCGCAATTCCTATGTGATAGCGGACGAAGTCTTCGAAACCTGGTGCGGACGTCTAAAATCGGTGGACTTCATGAACGAGGTCATCGCAGACAGCGGTTTTGACCAGCAGGTGATGTCGAATCTGCTGGACAACCTGGTGCAAAAGGCCCGTCTCTACAAGGTGAGTGACCGGATGGCAGCCTGTATCGCGGAATATGTCAACGTCATCAATCTGCAGAATGTCAATGAGAGTCTGCTGGCAGACATGCTGGCAAATGTCATCAATGACTTTGTCCTCGACCTTGGCTATGGTAGTCTGACAGCTTCTGAAATAGAGAATGTCCGCAAACAGGCGGTATCCCGTCACATCCCTTTGTTCAAATATATCGACAAGGAACTGCCGGCCGTATACGACGAAACCGCGTTGACAGCCCTCTTCGACGAGATGGTAACGAGTCCGAAGGCACTGATACCTTCGTTTGAGGACCATTACAACCAGTGGATAGAATATATGTTCATCTCCCTTATGGCACACTGCGACGTACCTGACTACGACCATCAGGCCAACCAGGTGCTGGGAGAGATATTAAATAAATTGTAGGGTTATGAAGAAAATATTTTTCAAAAATAAATCCGATAACGGGCACCAGCCGTTCTGGAATCCATGGGGATTCTGGGGCGCCCTGTGGAGACTGCTGGTCTTTCTGGGACTGCTGTTCCTGTTTTTGCTCTTCCTCAGTCTGTTCAAGCATTGCAGCGGGGATAATTTGACGAAAGAAGATATTCCGGAACCGCTTGTAAACCCAGTACCGCCGAAGGAAGATCCTGTCATAGGTGGTAAAATTGATTCCTTGGAAAAGTTGGGTCCGGCGCTGCCGACGCCCGAACCAGGAGAAATCGGTCAGGGAGAAGAGCCAGGGACGATGCTTCTGCTGAACCGTCTGAATGTATTCTTCAACGAAGAGTCTGATGCTGCGAAGATGCCCTATTTTGCCAATGAGTTCAAACGTCTCTATCCGGGAGAGGCTTATCAGGTGGAATATATGAATCCGAAGACCCATCTGATGCGTCTGATTGTGCCTGAGAAGGAGAGGGAGGATATCAAGGCACGTCTGCCAAAGCAAATCAAGGGGGTCGACTTCATTGTCTTCAACGACAATGTCTACCAGTCGAATGCAGCACGGCCGAACGATCCGGTCTTTGCCTACCAACGCTTTTCCTGGTATTTCGCACCGATCCAGGCCTACGAGGCTTGGGATATCACCCAGGGCTCACCCCATATCAAAGTCGCCATTATTGACAGCTACTTTGATTTGCACCATGTAGAATTATACAGTGACCGCATAGAGCATCCTTACAGTGTGCCTCGCGGAGACAATCTGGTGGCTCCTGCCATCGACTGCGACGAAGTATCCTTCATGCACGGTTCGATGGTGGCTTCCATGGCCGTCGGAACCATGAACAACCAGGCTGGAGCCTGTGGCATTGCGCCCGGTTGCAAGTTCATTCCGATCAGTATGGGACACCGTTTCACCTCTCTGACACAGATGGAAGGTATCATGTATGCCATCGACCATGGAGCAGATGTCATCAACATCTCCTCGGGAGCCGTTGTCGACCCACGGGTTGCCGCCCTGCCTCTGGAGGAACAGGTAGAAATCTCCAAGGGACTGAACAAGTCGGAGGAAGTGGTATGGGACTATATCTTTGACCGCGCCGAACGGAACAATGTGACCATTGTCTGGGCGGCTGGTAACGAGTCCCTGTTCTCCTCTCTGGATGCCAGCAAGCGTAACCGGAACACCATCCGTGTGGCAGCTTTGGATGAAAATCTCCAGGTGGCCGACTTCAGCAATTTTGGCAATATCAAAGAATATGATATCGAGGAATCCACGATATCCGCACCGGGAGTGAACATGTTCGGCGCCATGCCGTTCAATACCTTCAATGTCGGTCCGGGTACCAGTTTCTCCGCTCCGATTGTGACCGGTGCCGTGGCGCTGATGAAGAGTCTGGACGAGTCGCTGAGCAACGAAGAGATTATCCGCATCCTGCAAGAAACCGGCAAACCGGTTGACAACGGAAGACGGGTGGGTCCCCTGCTCCAGATACGTGACGCACTCTTGAAAGTAAAAAAACAGTTTGTGAGTTTCGAGGATATCCTGAAGGATAAGAAATCGCTGCTGGGACTCTGGCAGAGCACAGAACTGCTCGATGTGTTCGCTGAAGGCAAGGCGAACGGTAAGGCACGCCTTTATCTGGATATCCAGACTCCCCAGACGGGTGCGGTGTATTACAAGAAGACCTCCAATAAGGAATATCAAGGTAAGATTTATATAAAATGGTTTGATGACCACATTCAGATAGACCAGCCAGATAACGCCACCACCCAGGAGTCAAAGGACGACTTCTTTGTACCCGTGGTCTTCACGCTGGCACCCGACAAAAACGGACTGCTGAAATGCAGCAGCCGTTCGTCTATAAGCCAGACGACGAAACCTTATTATCTGAAAAAGGTAAAAGATAGAAAATAAGAGCTAGGGCAGGGAGGGAAATCCCGAAAACAACGGTTTCCCTCCCCGTCCGCAGACGGTGCTCCGCCAGCCATTGCAGATGGAGGGCGAGGACAATCATCGATTAAGAAGATATAGAAATGCAAGAATTTACAGAAGTCCAGTTCAAACAGCTGGCTATGCAAATCAATAAGATGCCGGTCGAGAAACTGAAACAGATTTTCGACGGGTGTACCTATCAGGGCCGTATGCTGACTACGGCTGATTTTCCACAAATAGAAAAGAACCGTAAAGAGATACTCGACAGTTATCTGAACCAGCCGAAACCCAATGCGGCGGAAGTTGCAGAGTGGGCGCGCATTGTGCCGCTGCTGGCAACGCCGGGCGATAAATTGCTGGCAGCCCTGAGCGAGTATGTGGCCCACTGGCAGCCGGTGAATCCGCTAGGCAACCATCTCGAGGAGGCCCGGAGCAAGATGCAGGAAGTGACGGCAGCTATCGAGGGCGCTGACTGGCTTTCGGTGGACTCCCGCAACCTGTTGTCGTTGGAACAATATTTGAAGAAATATCCCGGCAGTGTCCATCGTACTGAAATCGACGATGCCTGCTGGAATTTGCTGACCGCTTCTTCGGAGGCACTGGCCGACGGCGCACGCCGTTATCTGGTCACCTTCCCCGAGGGAAGGCATGCTGCCGAAGCGCAAGACATGTTGTCCAGTCTGGATTTGTGGGAAAGTGTGCGCACTTCTGGTGACCTGATGACGCTGTCCAATTTTATCAAGAGTCATCCTTACTCATCCTTCCGGGCGCCGGCAGAAGCCATGATGGCAGACCTGAAACAGAAGGAAATCCAGGAGATGAAGCAGCGTTTCAATGAATATAGCCGTGAAGATTTGCTTTATTATCTGAAAGAAGGAGTCTTCACCGAGGATGAACTTTGTGAAAATGGAGTGGCGACGAAGAAATCCATCCTGTTATTGAACAATTACAAGGAGGTGGCCGATGCTTTGCCCAATCTGGACGAAGTGATAGCCAAATGCCGCTCTTGCTGTTTCGAAGATCACACGGACGTTTTCATGTTCGGTATTCCGGGAACGGGCAAATCGTGTATTCTGACCGGACTGGTGGGGACCGACGAACTTCGTTACAATTCGGTGCTGGCAGGCGGCGAATATGCTGACGCCCTGGCACAATTTGTCAGTTACGGTTGTCCTCCCCCGCCAACTCGCGAGAGCTATCTGACGACCATCGAGGCAGCGCTTTCCGGAATGAAGGAGAACAACCAACTCAATTTGGTAGAAATGGCCGGTGAGGAATTTGCCTTCAAAATATCAGAGAATGACAAAAATCTGTTGAAGTTTGAAGATATGGGCAGCGGGAGCACCCAGTTGCTGGGCAGCCCCAACCGTAAGGTCTTCTTCCTGGTGGTTGATCCGACGAAGACAGACGTGAAGCATGTCCGTGCGGTCGAAGCCTATGACAGCGCGGGGGACATCTATTACAAACCCGAGACCTTTATCGTCCGTCAGCGCAAGTGCCTGAAGCGTATGGTGGACCTCTTCGGATTGAAAGAGAATGAAGCCATCATGCAGCGTGTGGATGCCATCCATATCATTCTGACAAAATCGGATATGCTTGACTGCCGCCGTGAAGACCGTGACCAAAAGGCTGTGGAGATTTTCATGCAGGAATATGCTCCTGTGGTGGGAGCCCTCATTGATACTTGCCGGAAATATGGCATCAACAAGTCAACTGGAGGACGTCCAAAACTATATACCTTCAGTCTGGGACAATTTTATGTGGGCAACATCTTTGACTATGACGCCACCGATTCACTCAAAGTGTTGAATGCCATCCGCGAGGCGATTACTTCCAACCGCCGCCATGGTTTCTTCGGACGTTTCTAATATGTCAATGGTCTAAATCAGAAAGTTATGTCTACTACTACAGATAAAAAGATATCATTGTGGATGAGCGGCAACCAGGTCCGGAGTAAAGGATTCGAGGATCTGGTGCTCATCAAACCTCAATTCCCAAAGTTGACTTATATGGGGGTGCCGGGGGTGGAAGCCTGCCCTTATGCCTTTGTTGTCAAAATCGGAACCAACTATATTCAGTATACATTGGTGCTCAACCGTATCACGACGAGTGACGGTAATCCGGGAGCCATATTGAAGATTGCAATAGGTATTCCCGCCAAACACAGAATTGCCGGAGGCATTAGTCCTTATCAGGTGCTGATGGAGATCCGCCAACATTTTGTCGACCATTATATGCGTCCGACATTGGGAGTGGAAGGTGGTTTCACCTATAAGGCCGGTGTCGTCGATTCCAGCGAATTCTCCGATTTGCTCGACCGCTATGTCCTGGAGTCCTGCGCCATGCCCCACCGGGTGATGCAGGGAAGCGAACCAGGATTGCTGGTGCTGCCGGAAACGGAAATCGCCGAATTGTTCAAGGACGTGCAATACAAAGAATTTTCCCGGTTCAACGAGGTCGTGGTCGCTACATCCGCCAACGAGGGGAGCTATGCGGGACGTGTGCTGGCCCCTGTGTCCATTCCTCGCCGTCCGGCTTATACACTGGTGGTGAACGGCAAGAACGTGGCGTGGCCGGTGACGGACATCTTCCATCAGCTGACAACGCTGAAAACGAACAAGGACACTGCTTATTTCGAGAATGTGCAGATTTCCTTCTGTGTCAAGGACCTTTTGGAAGGGAATATTCCAACGGGTATCACCTTTGACGCGGCAGAGGAGGTGGTCTATTGCAAACTGCTGGCCATAGAAAAACAGCGCAGTTTCGCCGTCTCTGTGACGGGGTGTGACGAGGAAGCGGCAGCCTTGAAGAAGGTGCGTTTCGTTCTCGATGACGGTACAGCGGTCCATGTGGACGACCAGGGTAAACTGACCTTGGGCGGAATGCAGTTGAAAAGTAAGGTGAAGGTGGAATATACGGGGACGGATTATATGATTTCTGAATATTCCCAAAACGGTTCCACTCTAAAAATAGTATTGAAGCCGAATACGGATGAGCCGCAGCTGGCTTCGGGAAGGGCGGTGTTGCAAGGAGACCAGTTCATGGCCCTGAATGTTTATCTCATCGGGGTCAAAGAGGAAGAGGCGTCCTTCCAACTCAGAATGGTTGACCGCGAAAGAGAGATGATCCTGCAGCAGAAAGTCCTTTTCAGAAAGGTACCCAACACCGACGGGAAGAAATCCCTCGACTTGCTGAATGCGGTGATACCCCTGTCCTCTTCCTGGCAGGGAAAGACGGTGCAGGTAGAATTGAAAAACAAACGGCTTCGTACCCGGAAGAATATAGAAATCTCTCCTTTGTATATCGGAGAGAATAAATTGAAAATCAATAATCTCAAGGAGACCGGTTTTCTTGACCAGCTCAGAGACCGTTGGCGGCTCATCGCTCTCTGTCTCTGCCTGCCTCTCTGTTTTGCCTTTGGCTTTGGGGTGAAGTCGTGTCTCACCGACGATAAACCCGAGTCTGCCGATGCGTTGGAGAGAGGGGCTGAGAAAGTAGAAACGAAGTTTGTACAGAAGAAGGATCTGATGAGTCTGGAGCGCTGCGAGGCCGTGATGAACGATTCCACACACAACATCACCTTTGAAGAAGTTTTCGAGATATACAGTTGGTTGAAGGGAAACGACTCCCTTGTCGTGAAGGTGCCAGAACTGGTGGAACGGGTAGATGTCTATTACCAAGTGGCAAGTGCCATCCAGTCCCATAGTTATGCGAAACTGAAAGCGATGGGAGAGAAAGCCAGATATGAAGAAGGGTTGAACGAGAAAGACCTTTGGAATTTGCGAGGCATCTACTCTGGTTACAAAGAGGCCGACGGCCGTCTCCACACTTATTCGGAGGAGGAAGTCAAAACGGTTAAAATCGCTTTTCTAAACGGACAATTTACTTCGTTTGACGATTTGAAATCAGTGCGTCCGGAGCAGGCAGAGCCTTAGAGCGTTTATTTGAAATCATTTTCCGTATGCTGCCAGCATGTGGAAATCATCCTATTCCTTTCGAGGAATAAAAAATGTCTTGACAATGAAAAATAAGCAAGCGTTTACAAGAGAAGTCATTTGGAACTTACGAAGCAAGAATATCAATCCCGGTTTGCAAGCCAACAACGAATTGAAAAAGCGCTTGGGTGAGGAACTGGCTTCCCATTTCGCCCGTATGAATGTGGGCAGCAGTTACTACGAGTGGCTGGTAGATGACGAGAGTCTCTCCGTCCTCTCTTCGGCTTCCCCCGAGGAGAAGGCAAGGGTGATGGCGAAACTGGAGGAAATTTCGGCAGAAGTTCATAGTAAGATCAATATTCCGGGGTACGCGGACTGTCTGATGAAATATCCGAACGATGATTTTGTCTATTATGCCATCGACCTGGACGGAACCGTGCGCGTTCTCCTCACGGGATGGGGCTGTTCCAACTACAATGCGGCGCGTGGCGGCAGGGCGGTAAAGTCTATCCGTGAAAAGGAGAAAATCTCTATCGCCTTCCTCTATGGAGGACGTTGTGCCCCTCAGCGGAAGTTTAACATTTCTCGGGGTGGCCAGCCCAATTCAAACTATCTCGTTACCGATGATGAAGGCTGTTATTCCATGAGTGAGCCGGTGGAGGTGGACACCCTCTTGAAGGTTTTCGATGTGGACACCCTGAAAACTTTCGATTTAAAGGTGGTCTCCGGCCAACAGCTCTACGAATTTGATGTTACAGAATACAGTGCCGTCAGTGTGTTGGTGCGTAAGGATGGTCAGCCGGTGGCAGACGAACCGGTGTCAGTTAATTATGACGGACAGGTATCCGAGCCGTCGACCTCTGTTACAGGGCAGTTATCTCTGTCTTTACCTTTTGTGGCTGACGCGGAAGTGAAGGTGAAGGTAGCCGGTCAAGAACAAATACAGACTGTGAGCAAGGCCGGCAACCAATTTGTCTTTACGCTGGAAGAAGAACAGCCACCAGTGGTGGATTTGGTCATCCCTGTGGTGCAAGTGCTGGATGCCAATGGACGTCCTGTGCCCGATTATGTTCTAGAAATCAGTCAGGAACAAGTTGTTTCTACGGTACAGACGAATGGGGAAGGACGTGCGACCTTGTCCGCAGTAATGGCAGGTACAGAGGTGAAGGTAGCCGATTTGAAAGACAAATCCCAGATAGTTACCTATCTGGTCACTGCCGAAGACAACCATTTTGTTTACCAGTTGAAAGGACACCCTACCGTGGTGACGGTCTTCACTGCCAACGGCCGGCCCTTGGCTGACACTCCGATTGATTTCCAGCAAGGCGAAGAGGTGAAAAATCTGATACTCGATGCTAACGGCTCCTGTACCTTCCTTGCCGAAGATTTTGTGGCGGGACAACAGATTGTTGCCAAGGTGGATATTCAGAAAGATGTGAGATGTGAAATACCTTTCGTTCTCGAGGAAGGCGAATACGAATACCAGCTCATCGAGGAGAAAACCAAGCGGTCACCGCTCTTCCTCTTGTTGGAAATACTCCTTTTCCTGTTGTTGCTGGTAGTGCTCTTCTATTTGGCAGGCGTCTTTATCGACAATGCCTCCTGGGCTGTCCGCGGAATCCGTTCAATTTTTTAAATAACATGGGTCATGGATTTAATTTATCTCTATTTTATCAATATATTTGTCTTTCTTCTCTATGGATGGGACAAACACTTGGCCGTATACCATAAGTTCAGGATTCCTGAATGGCTGTTGCTGTTCTTTACGGTCCTGGGCGGTTCGTTTGGTGCCTTGTGCGCCATGTTCTTGTTCAGACACAAGACGCGTCATCCGATGTTTCTGATCTGTGTGCCTGTCTTCTTGCTGGTGCATATTGTGACAGACATACTCTTGCGAATCTTTGTCTTTTAGCAAGTCGGATAATGAAAAATACCCCGAAGACCTCTTCGATGGCTTCGGAGCAATAAGGATAAATATATGTACTATTATTTAGAAAACAATCAGCAGAAAGGTCCGGTACCTGCCGAAGCCCTGCGCGCCAACGGGGTGACGGGGGAGACACTGGTCTGGACTGCGGGGATGTTGCAATGGGCCAAGGCAAAAGATGTGCCCGATTTGTCGAAATATTTCACAGAACCTGATATCCCGCTCGATCTGGTCAACGGTTCGGTGGAGGAAACCCTTTCTCAGGGAAAATGGGTTGCCGACACCGACGGGGGAATGATACTGGGTACTGCCGACGAAATGAAATTAGCCGGAGGGGATGGCAAAGGTCAGGCGGGGGAAGGATACCGCCCGGGCAGCCATTGGGTGCTGACCGTGCTTTCTTTGCTTTGTTTCTTTCCGCTTGGAATCGTGGCGTTGGTCTATGCCTTGCGCGTGGGCCGGGAATATGCCCAGGGCAGGTGGCAGTTGGCGGAAAGAGCTTCCCTGCTGGCCCGTCGCTGGGCAGTGGCCGCCATCGTTGTTGGGGTGCTTGCCAGTGTGACGGTAGTCGGTTATTGGGTCTACCAGGAGGTGAAGAAGGAACAGCGGGAAGAGATGGAACGTGCTGAAAGACGAAGAGTCATCGACGAGGCCTATGGAAAACTCACGGACTATGCCCAGCATCATAATAAGGAATGTCCGGTGGAACTCGATGAAGGACTATTGCTTACGGAAGTAAAACTCAATGCCAGCAGTCTGGTGCTCCGCATTGTCTGTGATGAACGCCAGTTTGATATTGACGCGATGAACAACAGTGATTTTGATGCCTGGCGACTGCGTATTCTGGCCTCATTGTGTGAAGACCAGGGCGGACGTGAAATCATGGAATGGTGCAAGGATGCAGATGTGAGTTTCGGTTATCTCTATAAGGGAAATTATTCTGGTGACGAATGTCTTATCAAGATTCCTGTAAGAGAAATCAGAAGATATCTGCGTCAACATTAGTAACGAAAGTCTGCCGCAGACTTCCTGAATAATCTGCCCCGGCAGGGAATGTGCTTTCCCCGCCGGGGCAGCTGTCTGTTCTTGTGCGGGGAAAGTCGCTTTGTTCCTCCAGGGGGTGGAAAAGGCAGGAAGTCTTGTGGCTGTCTCAGGTTTTGCTGTTAATTTTGCAGCAAACAGTCATTTATTTCGACCCACTCAGGTTTTCTTTCATTATGGTTACAGAATGCGGACTCCTATCCCGGACCGGATTCCCTTCCATCCAAATGGAAGAAAAGGCAGGAAGACCAGTTTTCAAGATAAAAAATACAGAAAAGAAATATGAAGTTTTGGAATACCTATAAGGCAGATTATGCTGCGCTGACCCGTTTGGGACTCCCCATCGTAATCGGACAACTGGGCATGATCGTATTGGCCTTTGCCGACACGATGATGGTGGGGCAACATAGTACGGAGGAACTGGCGGCGGCGAGTTTCGTCAACAATATGTTTAACCTGGCAATTATATTTGCTACAGGATTTTCCTACGGACTGACTCCTATTGCAGGCAGTCTGTACGGCCAGCAGAAACGGGAAGAAATCGGGCGGGTCCTGAAAAACGGACTTTGGGCGAATCTGCTCATCGCCGTGATGCTGACTGTCCTGATGGGGTTGCTCTATCTCAATATCCATCGGTTGGACCAGCCCGAGGAACTGCTGCCTCTGATGCGGCCCTATTTTCTGGTCCTTCTGGCCTCCCTCGTCTTTGTCCTCCTTTTCAATGCATTCAAGCAATTCGCCGACGGTATCACCGATACAAGTACCTCCATGTGGGTGCTCCTTGTAGGAAACCTGTTGAACATCTTTGGCAACTGGCTGCTGATTTATGGAAAATGGGGGTTTCCGGAGATGGGTTTGCTCGGTGCGGGCATTGCCACCTTGTGTTCCCGTATTTTCATGCTTTTGGTCTTTGTGATTCTTTTTTTCCGTCTTCGAAGATACGAACCCTATCGGAAAGGGTTTCTGAAGAACTGGTGGAACCGCGACGACTTCCTGCAGCTGAACCGGCTGGGGTGGCCGGTAGGGTTGCAGATGGGCATGGAAACCGCCTCTTTCAACCTCAGCACCATCATGGTGGGGTGGTTGGGGACCATTGAACTGGCAGCCCATCAGGTAATGCTCACTGTTGGCCAGCTCGGTTTTATGGTCTACTACGGGATGGCTGCTGCAGTAGCAGTGCGTGTCAGCAATTTCCACGGTCAGCAAGATGCGGTGCGCGTACGGACTACGGCCAGTGCTGGTTTCCACATCATCCTCCTTCTCGCAGTGGTTGTTTCCGCATTTATGTATCTGTTTCAAATGCCCGTTGCCAGATGGTTCACCGAAGATTTACGCGTGCAACTCGGCTTCACCCTTCTCGTATTTCCTTTCGTCCTCTATCAGTTTGGTGACGGTCTGCAGTGCAACTATTCGAATGCTCTTCGCGGCATCTCGGATGTCAAGCCCGTTATGTTCATCGCCTTCATCGCCTATTTCGTCATCTCCCTTCCTGCTGGCTATTTCTTCGGATTCGTTCTGGACATGGGATTGTTTGGTATCTGGCTCTCCTTCCCTTTGGGGCTTACTAGTGCCGGACTGATGTTCTACTGGCGTTTCCGCCAGCAAGTGTATCGGTAAGCGATGGAGAATATCGTGTGCTGGTCATGTTTAAAATATAAATATAGAAAATTCTGTTTCTTTTGATAGTGACACATGACGGGAAATGAAGAAGTTTATTGCTCGTGGAAAAAGTCCACGGCCCATGGAAAAAGTCCACAGGCCGTGGACTTCTTGCTTTCCTTTCTTTAGGGTGAAGAAAAGCCTTTGTTTTTTCCTGTCTGCAGTCGGGATATACAAAAGGGAGGGAAAATACATTTTATCGTTTCATTTTTCCAAGAGATTTACATCCTTCTAAAAATCCTTCAGAAAAATAATGTATACTGCATGCAGTATACAGCTTGTTTGCACAACGTGGCGCATACTTCCGAGTTCTTCTGTAATAGATTGTACCGGAGTATCAGAAATTCTGTTCGCTTATCCATAAAATAAGGTGTCTGATATGATTTCAGACACCTTATATATTTCTGTTCCAAAGATGATTCATCCATCTAAGGAATCTTTGTTGATTAAAGAACGTCACATACCTCCCAGGTCGTCGTAGCAAGTCTGGAGAAATGCGTTGGCTGCGTCGGAGCGCTGTGGAGAAGGTTGTGGGCTGTCGGTAATAATCTGCTGAGGCTTGGTCAGGAGATTGAGAACTGTGTAGCCCGTCTCATCCTTATAATAGATACCCTCGCTCCAGGAATGGACGGCAGAAGGATGCGTGTAAGTGTCGCTCAAGACATCGCGGCTGAAATGGAAATCGTCGTGGGGAAGCCCCAATTGTCCCAGCAAGGTGGCACAGAGGTCGGTCTGGTTACAGATGACGTCGATGCGGCGCGGTGCTTTCACGGCACCACCAGTCCAGATCAATGGAATGTGGCTCTTCTTTGGATTCGCGTCGGAGAGGTCGCCCGGATGACCGATACCATGGTCTGGGAGAATGACGATCAAAGTATTGTCCCATTGTGGGGTCTGGCGGAAACGTTCGATAAACTTTCCTATGCAGTCGTCGAGATAAGCGAAGGCATTATAGATTTTATCCTCCGGAATGCGGTTGTAAGGCACTCCCCAGGGTTCGTGGCTGGCCAATGTGAGGAAGCCGGTGTGCCAGGGGCGGTCGGTAGGATAAGCCATGATCATGTCGAAGAGGCGGTTGAAAGTGATGCTGTCGGTGACGCCCCAGTTGTGGGTCTTGCGCTCTTCGGGAGAGAAAGAGGTGTCGCCGAAGGTTGTTTTGTATCCTGTAGAAAGGAGATAACCGTTGGTATTGGTGAAATTAATATCGCCGCCATATAGAAATTCGGTGCGGTAGCCCGCCTTCTGCAAAGAGCCGGCGATGGAAGGAAGATGTTCGCATTTGGAAGGAATCTTCATGACGCTGACATCGGGGAAGGAAGGATAACCGCTGAAAGCACATACCGTTCCGCGGTCGGTGCGGAAGGAGTTGGCATAACACTGGGAGAAGAATACACCCTCTTCGGCCAGACGATTTAAGTTGGGAGTGACGTCGGGACGTGCTTCGGGGTCGACAGCATGAACCAGCGAACCGCCGCAGCCTTCCATCAGGATGACTAGGACATTCGGACGCTGCGTGTTGAGTAGCGTGTCGGAATTCACACTTTTTGTGTTATATCCCAGGCGGTCGAAAATTTCGGCACGTTTCTCTTCAGGAAAGTAATCGTGCATCTTGCCAAAATCCTTGGTCTTGAAGGTCGATGAGACAATGCTGAACACGGGGTTTACTGCCGAGTGGTTGAGATAAGTGTTCTCGCTATAATAGACCATACCCACATTGGCTGTGGATTTGCCAATGCCGCCACGGATGGCGAGGAAGAGCAGGCCGCCTATCAAGACGAAATAGAGGGTGTTGAGCGACTGCGTTTTACGGGGAGAGCAAACGGACAGTTCCTTTCCTGGTGTGGAGAGGCGGAGAAAACGGTAAACCCCATAAACGATGAGGAGAAAGACAACGAGGGAAACGATGAGGTACATTGTGGTAACACTCGCTATCACCCCTTTCGGATTGTCGAGATAGTTGAATACCGTACCGTCGAGTTTGATACCCCAGAATTCGTAGAGGCAGATGTCCGAAAGCAAGGCGAGAGAAAGAATGGCGGCCATGATACCGCTATACACTTTGTAAATCTGGTCCATCTTGGGGATGCGTACCCATACAGAAACGAGGAGCAAGAGCCATAGGGGAGCGGTGACATAGCCGGCAGTGGCGCAGTCGAGGGGCAGTCCGTGGAGTACGACAGAGAAAAAGTCGGAAAAACTGGCATCGTGTGCGCTAAAGCCGTTATAGGCCATGAAGCCTCCTTTGGCAATAATAAATATGCCTAGAAGTGAAGCATAAAATTTTAATAGAAATATGAAACGTTGTTTCATTATAATTGGTAATTATATTTTGATAAACAATTAGCGTAGAGGATTTAGAGATTATTTTCGATTAGAGGATAGAAGAAAGTAAATGTATGTTCTGACTGGAGATTAGAAAAGAGAGATGAAGTATTTGACAGTCATCATTTCACATCAAAACATAATCTCTCTTTTCTTTCTCTTATTTTTTTATCAAAACAGTTACAGCTGCTGCATGTCGTTGAGGCGTTTGTAGTAGCCGCCGAGTGCGAGGAGTTCCTCGTGGGTGCCGCGTTCAACAATCTTACCTTCGTAGAGAACGCAGATTTCGTCCGCATTCTTGATGGTGGACAAGCGGTGGGCGATGGCGATGGTGGTACGAGTCTTCATGAGGTGTTCCAAAGCCTCCTGAACGAGACGTTCACTCTCGGTGTCCAGGGCGGAAGTGGCTTCGTCGAGGATCAGAATAGCCGGATTTTTCAAAATGGCGCGGGCAATGGATACACGCTGGCGCTGACCGCCGGAGAGACGGCAGCCACGGTCGCCTACGGAAGTGTTGTAACCCTCCTCACTCTCCATGATAAAGTCGTGGGCGTTGGCAATCTTCGCCGCCTCGACAACCTGTTCCATAGTGGCATTCTCCACGCCGAAGGCGATATTGTTGAAGAAACTATCGTTGAAGAGGATGGCTTCCTGGTTGACATTACCGATCATGGCACGGAGGTCGGAGAGATAAAGACTCTGCACTTCGACGCCGTCCACAAGAATTTGTCCTTTGGTGACATCGTGGTAGCGGGGGAGCAGGTCGACCAGAGTCGATTTACCCGAACCGCTCTGACCGACGAGGGCGATGGTCTGACCACGTTTTACAGTAAGGTCGACTCCGCTGAGCACATCGTTCTTGCCATTGTAGCTGAAAGAAACGTTCTTAAATTCGATTTTATCTTTGAGCTGGCTGATATGTACCGGATTTTGGGATTCTCTGATTGGGTTCTCAGCATTGAGAATCTTGTTGATACGTTCCATAGAGGCCATACCCTTAGGAATGGCATAAGTGGCTTTCGAGAGGTCCTTCAACGGCTGGATGATGCTGTAGAGGATGACCATATAGAAGATGAAAGTCGGCGCATCGACTGGAGGATTGTCGGAGAAAATTAAAGTACCACCGTACCAGAGTACGAGGACGATGAGGCAGGTGCCGAGGAATTCGCTGACCGGATGAGCTGACGACTGACGGATGGCAACCTTGTTGGAGGCTTGTCGGAATTCGTTGGCACTGCGGTCGAAACGTTCGCGCATTTTCTTTTCAGCGGTGAAAGCTTTGATGATGCGCATGCCACCGAGGGTTTCTTCGAGCTGCGCCATGGTTTCGCTCCACTTATTTTGTGCATCGAGACTCTGACGCTTGAGTTTACGGCCGATGCGGCCCATGAGTCCGCCGAGTAAAGGAAGGACTACGATAGTGAAGATGGTGAGTTCCCAACTGATATAAATCAGTACGCCGAAATAGCAGATCAGAAGAATCGGATTTTTGATGAGCATTTCCAAAGAACCGGTCACGGAGTTTTCCACTTCATTGACGTCACCACTCATACGGGCGATGATGTCGCCTTTGCGCTCATCGGAGAAGAAACTCAGCGGTAGTCCGGTAATTTTATGGTAGACGCTGGAACGGATATCGCGGACGATACCGGTACGCATCGGTACCATGATAGCGGCTGAAGCAAAATAGGAACCCGTCTTGAGGAAGGTGGCGGTGATCAGGAACAGACCGATCAGCAAGAGAGCCGTGGAGGCTCCGTATTCGCCCATGATGGTCTGGGTGTAATAGTACATGTTGTTGATGGCCAGGTCTTTCATGCTGGCGCCTGCTGTGTCCCAAGGCATAAATTGGTAGACAGTGGTGTCGACCTTGAAAAGGAGGTTGAGCATTGGGATGAGGGAGGCGAAAGAGAAAACATTCAGTACCGCCGAGAGCAGGTTGAAGAACAACGAGCCAAACAAATATCTCTTGTAAGGAGCGACATAAGATCGCATCAGTTTGAAAAATTCTTTCATTTGTAGATGTTCTGATTATGGGGGTTAGACCAGGGAATGTTTATATCATTTTCGTCCGAAATCGGCAGGCACTTCTCCCCAATCCTGGGTTTCCCATTTTAAGAGGGGACAGTCGGAGACATTCTCGTGAAGCCATTTCTCGGCACGTTCTATCAGTTCAAATAATTTTTCGGTTCGTGGTGTGCGAGCCAGTTTGGTCTTGCACTTTTTTTGTTTCACCCACAGCATGGCATTGCGGCTGTCGCTGTAGATGGTCATGCGGACGCCCTTCTTTTTGAGCAGTGCCAGGGCATGTACAATGGCGAGGAACTCACCGATATTGTTGGTGCCGTGGACGGGGCCGAAATGAAAGACTTCCTGTCCTGTTTTCAGATACACACCGCGGTACTCCATCGGACCAGGATTGCCGGAGCAGGCTGCATCGACAGCGAGCGCGTCGGAAGTGACTTCGAGCGGCAGTGGCAAGACCGTGTCAGTGCGGTTGGTGGGAGGATTGACAGGCTGGCTGCCCGTCTGTTTGGGAGCGGTGCCTGAAGAAGTGCGGGGTTTGATGTATAGGGAAGGAGAAGAATAATAGGCTTCCTGAGCCTCTTCTTCGGTCTTGAAAGATTTAAAAACAGCACCTTCGAAGCCTTTGGTCTGTTGTTCACATTCAGCCCAGCTGTGGTAGATGCCGGGTTCGACACCATGCCATACGACGTAATATTTGGGTGGCTGTTTACTCATTGCTTTGGGATAGAAAATAATGGATGGAAAAAACGGAGGATAATATATGAAAGATATGGAGATACGACTCCGCCGTTTTTCTATAAGATAAAGTCGTTAAGGAGTGCTTTCCGCTCCTTAACGACTTATATGGTTTGCAGTTACATGCGTTCAGGCATTTCGATACCCAGGAGGCTCATGCCGAGACGTACCACCTTAGCCACATTGGCTGAGAGAACGAGACGGAAGAGTTTCTTGTTTTCGTCCTCTTCGCGGAGGATGCTGAAATCGTGGTAGAACTGGTTGTATTCCTTAACGAGTTCGTAGCAGTAGTTGGCGATGGTGGATGGAGCGAAGTCCTGACCCGCCTGGCGTACTACAGCTGCAAAGTCGGCGATGTGCTGGATGATTTCTTCTTCCTTGGTAGAGAGTTCCACATTGCTTGGCAATGCTGCTGGCAACTGGATGCCTGCGTCGGAAGCCTTGCGGAGGATGGAACGGATGCGGGCATAAGTATACTGTACGAACGGACCGGTGTTTCCGTTGAAGTCGATACTTTCAGCCGGATTGAAGAGCATGTTCTTGCGAGCGTCTACCTTGAGGAGGAAGTACTTCAAGGCACCCATACCTACGATGCGGGCCACTTCCTGCTTTTCTGCTTCGCTCATGTCGCCGAACTTACCAGCCTCGTCTGCTGTGGCACGGGCCTGGCGTACCATTTCTTCTACCAGTTCATCGGCATCGACTACGGTACCTTCACGGCTCTTCATCTTACCGTTTGGCAGTTCAACCATACCATAAGAGAAGTGTACGAGGTCTTTACCCCATTCGAAGCCGAGTTTGTCGAGGAGGATGGAGAGTACCTGGAAGTGGTAGTTCTGTTCATTACCTACCACGTAAATCATCTTGTTGATAGGGAAGTCCTGGAAACGCAATTTGGCAGTACCGATATCTTGTGTCATGTAGACGCTGGTACCATCGGAACGGAGCAAAAGTTTTTCATCCAAGCCTTCCTTGGTGAGGTCGGCCCATACAGAACCGTCTTCGCGGCGGTAGAAGAGTCCCTTTTCGAGACCTTCCATAACTTTCTCCTTACCTTCGAGGTAAGTTTCGCTTTCGTAATAAATCTTGTCGAAGCTGACGCCGAGCGCCTTGTAAGTTTCGTCGAAACCGGCATATACCCATTCATTCATCTTGCGCCAGAGGGTACGTACTTCCGGGTCGTTGTGTTCCCACTTCACGAGCATTTCGCGAGCTTCGTTCATCAATGGAGATTCCTTTTCTGCACGAGCCTTGGCATCTTCCTCGCTCATGCCTTCAGCGACAAACTTTTCCATGAGTTCCTTGACTTCAGCGCGGAAATGCTTGTCGAAAGCTACGTAATAGTCACCGATAAGGTGGTCGCCCTTTTTACCGGAGCTTTCAGGAGTTTCGCCATTGCCGTACTTCAACCAAGCCAACATAGACTTACAGATATGGATACCGCGGTCGTTGACGATATTGGTCTTTACCACACGGTTACCATTAGCTTCGGCAATCTTTGACACACTCCAACCCAAGAGGTTGTTGCGGACGTGGCCCAAGTGAAGGGGTTTGTTGGTGTTAGGTGAAGAATATTCAATCATTACGAGAGGAGATTCTTCTGTAGCTGCTACGAAACCGTATTTTGCGTCGGCATGGATTTCGTTGAGAAGTTCAATCCACTTGGAAGCATCGATAGTGAGGTTCAAGAAACCCTTGATGACGTTGAAATCTGCAACGACATCTGTATTTTCTTTCAAATACTGGCCAATTTCCTGAGCTGTATCTTCAGGCTTCTTCTTGGACATACGTAAGAAGGGAAAGACAACGAGTGTGAGATGACCTTCAAATTCTTTCTTGGTCTTCTGCAATTGAACTTGCGCCTCGTTGACATCCTGTCCGTAGAGCGCCTTGAGTGCTGCCACCACTGCGGCTGTAAGCTGTTGTTCGATTTTCATATTTTGTATCTTGTATATTTGTCGTGTAAAACGTTTAGATACTGCAAAGTTACGACTTTTCTACGGGAGTCCAACTACTAAAAGGGGCAAATAAGACGGCAGATAGAGGGGATAGGTAGAAAAAAAACAAAATGTCAGATTTTTTAACGGAATAATGGAGGGGAGAGTTATTGGCAGACGCTTCTGCAATCCAAAGCGTCTTGAATTAATCAACAGACGTCGGCCGGCATCCGAAATGTATGGATGGCAAGCTTACAACTGCTTGTTATTTTATGGTAAAGAAGGGGAAGTCTGTACCGGCTCAGTAGTTTTTCTTCTATTTATTTTCTAATTTTAAGGCAGTTTGCTAACTTTGTCTGTTCAACAAATACGAGCTGCAATGGAGAATGCTATTCGCATCAAGGGAGCGAGGGTCAACAATCTGAAGAATATTGACTTGACCATCCCTCGTGACAAATTTATCGTGGTGACCGGTCTGTCTGGATCGGGTAAGTCGTCGTTGGCTTTCGATACGCTGTACGCTGAAGGCCAGCGCCGTTATGTAGAGAGCCTTTCGGCTTATGCACGCCAGTTCTTGGGACGTATGCATAAGCCGGAGTGTGATTATATCAAGGGGCTGCCGCCGGCTATTGCTATCGAGCAGAAGGTGACAAGCCGTAACCCGCGTTCTACCGTGGGGACTTCAACGGAGATTTACGACTATCTGCGATTGCTTTTTGCCCGTGTGGGGCGTACTTTTTCTCCCATCAGCGGACAGGAGGTGAAGCGCAATGTGCCGCAGGATGTGGTAGACTGTGCGCTTTCCTATTCTCCGGGAACACGTTTCACGGTCATCGCTCCGTTGCATTTGCGTGGGGACCGTACGTTGCGCCAGCAGTTGGAAATCTATCTGCAGCAGGGACTTTCCCGCTTGGATGTGGATGGTGAATTTGTCCGGATTGAAGATTATCTGGAGCAGAATGGCAATTTGGATGTTTCGGAAGTACCTGAAAATTTGTGGCTGCTCATCGACCGTCTGGCGGTTTCGGACAGCAAGGATGCGATTTCCCGTATGACGGACTCTGTGGAAACGGCTTTTTTCGAAGGGGGTGGTGAATGTGCCCTGCGTATTTATCCAGCTCATGTGGTGCATCGTTTCTCGATCCGGTTCGAGGCAGACGGAATGACCTTCCAGGAGCCTGATGATAACATGTTCTCTTTCAACTCTCCGCTGGGTGCTTGTCCTAAATGTGAGGGCTTCGGACGGGTGATGGGCATCGATGAGGCGCTGGTAGTGCCCAATTCGGCAATGAGCGTGTACGACGGAGCCGTATTTTGTTGGCGCGGAGAAAAAATGGGACAGTGGAAGGACGAATTTTGCCGTCGTGCTCCACAATTGGGCTTTCCTATTTTTGAACCCTATTTTAATTTGACGCGTGAACAGAAGGATATTCTCTGGCATGGGGCGAAGGGGAACAGCGATGTGTGTATCGACGCCTTCTTCAAAATGTTGGAGGAAAATCAATATAAAATTCAGTATCGTGTGATGCTGGCACGTTATCGTGGGAAGACCATCTGTCCGGAATGTCATGGATCGCGCTTGAAAAAAGAGGCGAACTATGTGAAAATCAATGGACGGAGTATTTCAGAACTGGTCAGAATGCCTGTCAAGGATTTGAAGGTGTTCTTCGATGATTTGAAATTTTCTGAACACGATGCGAAGGTGGCACAGCGGTTGATGGTTGAAATTGGTAATCGTTTGCGCTTCCTGGTAGATGTCGGCTTAGGTTATCTGACGCTCGACCGTCTGAGCAATTCTTTGTCGGGTGGTGAGAGCCAGCGTATCAATCTGGCCACTTCGTTGGGAAGTTCCTTAGTGGGCTCTCTCTATATATTGGATGAACCGAGTATCGGATTGCATTCCAGAGATACAGACCGTTTGATTCATGTCTTAAGACAATTGCGTGATTTGGGCAATACGGTGGTCGTAGTGGAGCATGACGAAGAAATCATCCGTGCTGCCGATTACATTATCGATATCGGTCCTGAGGCTGGACGTCTGGGCGGACAGGTGGTTTGGGAAGGTGAGGCTCCTAAAGAGTTTCCGAAAAGGGACGAAAAGGATCCGGTATCCCATACCTTGAATTATCTATTCAATAAAGAAGTGATTCCGGTGCCGCTTTCCCGCCGTGCCTGGAACAATTACATAGAGGTGAAGGGGGCACGTGCCAACAACCTGAAAGGGGTGGATGTAAAGTTCCCATTGAATGTAATGACGGTAGTGACGGGTGTCAGCGGTACTGGTAAGAGTACCTTGGTGCGCGACATATTCTACCGGGCTCTGAAGCGGCATTTCGATGAGGTGTGCGACCGTCCGGGAGAATTTATCAGTTTGGAAGGCGATCTTTCTGAAATCAAGGGGGTGGAATTTGTAGACCAGAATCCTATCGGAAAGTCATCTCGTTCTAACCCTGTGACTTATGTGAAGGCCTACGATGAAATTCGTAAACTGATGGCGGAGCAGCCTTTGGCAAAACAAATGGAGTTCACTCCGGCATTCTTCAGTTTCAATGCCGACGGAGGCCGTTGTGAAGAATGTAAGGGCGAGGGTACCGTGAAGGTCGAAATGCAGTTTATGGCAGATTTGGAACTGGTCTGCGAGGCTTGTGGTGGCAAACGTTTTAAAAACGAGGTGCTGGAGGTAAAATTCCAGGATAAGAATATTTTTGATATTCTGGAAATGACCGTTAATCAGGCTATCGAATTTTTCCGTGAACATAAGAAGGAGAAAATCGTGAAGCGTCTTTTGCCATTGCAGAACGTAGGCCTGGGCTATATTAAATTAGGACAGTCGTCCAGTACTCTTTCTGGTGGTGAAAACCAGCGTGTAAAGCTGGCTTATTATCTAGCTATGGAGCGTGTGGACCGCACTCTCTTCATCTTCGACGAACCGACAACGGGATTGCATTTCCATGATATCCGCAAGTTGATGGAAAGTTTTGAAGCTCTCATTGCCCGTGGACATACGGTAGTGATTATCGAACACAATATGGATGTCATCAAATGTGCCGACTATGTGATTGATTTGGGACCAGAAGGGGGCCGAGATGGTGGACGTATTGTGGCAACAGGCACACCTGAAGAAATCGTGGCGAAAGGAAAGGGATATACAGCCCGCTATTTAAAGGATAAATTGCAGCAGATTTAAGCTTTTCTTGTCTTTCTGACAGGGAACGGAGGATAGCGAGGCCGTTTGGAAATGGACTTGAATGATATTGTATAAAGAAGCAGGCAGACGCTCATTGTGAGTATCTGCCTGCTTTTATAGAATCTCGTCGGGTCTTTATTAGAAAGTTACCTTGAAAGTCTTGTTGGCTACTTTCACCATTACTAAATCTGTTTTTCTGTCACCGTAAGGAGTAATTTCGAAGACTTCGAATATATAGGAGGCGGCACCTTCTACTGCCGTCCATGTGGCGGTAAAACTGGATCCGTTGAATTCGCTGCATCCTGTGGGGATAGGAACTGGGATACCTTTGCTTTCGATGGTGATGTCGTCAAGGAGTATTTCTGCGGAGTTGGCATACATTTGGATGGAGGAACTAGGACAACCTCCAGAGAGAGGTACTTCGAATTCTTTCCATTCTGGGGTCAAATCGCAGATATCATAATAGACAGATTCTTCCTCATTATATATTTCAGCCGTGATATATAGAGAGACAAGATTTGCTTGTTTTGTCATTAAAGAGAGGATATCAGCGTCTGATGTGTCATTGATTGATTACTAACTGGTTGACAGAAATCGTCAAATTATTTTTTTTCTTAGTAATGGTGAAATAATAAGTTCGGCAATTTTTTGTTTGAATCTTGCGTCTG
>SAMEA104404106__coassemble_867_pt1 | contig 27091 bp, 17 predicted proteins | sample SAMEA104404106__metabat2_high_PE_037 | metagenome-assembled genome bin SAMEA104404106 (sample SAMEA104404106) | Balaenoptera acutorostrata
TAATATATTATTGATAGTAGCTTCTGTGCTGTTCATTCAGGATTCTGTCATCCTGTTTATACGTGGCCGATATAGTCGGGCTAAGCGAATGTTGGGCATTACTACTTTGTTGTGGGGATTGATGTATGTGGTGTATTTGGTAAGCAGTCTCCAAGGATGGGTCGATTATCCCATATTTAGTGGTGGGGCCTTGATATCCAGTCATGTCTTTATCCTTATCATGTTCCTTTTCCCGTTGGAAATTCTGGCACCAGGCTGGATGTCGGGCAAACGATTGCTGTTGGCGTTGACACCAATCACCATTTTAGCTTTGATCTATTGGGGCGGATTGAAATTAACCGGGCAGACTATCGAACACTTCTATTCTTTTTCAGATTTTTGGGCATCAGTCGGCAAATTCAACGTTTGGTACCGTTTTATTCTGTTGGGCTGTAACTTGTTATTTCTCTACATTCTGGTGCGTATGCTGAAATCACGCGAATTAAAATATATTCGTTGGCAAAATGACAATTATTCCGATTTGGATAGTGTGGACATTTCCTGGCTGCACAGTTATTGGCACATCATGCGGGCGATTATAGTCTGTTATCTGGTCGTATCCATTTGGGGAGTGATTTGGAGTATCATTGTGCATACCGTGATTGTCATTGGCTGTTTCACGTTTATGGCATATAAGGGTATCTTTTATCAAGATTCTTATCCTGAATATTTGTCGGAGGCTGCGGACGAAAACTGTCTTTTTGGTATGGACAACAACGGGTTGATGATGGACAAACCGTATGACGAGAATTCATTCAATCCCAAATTGCCGGAATATGTGCAAGCCTTGAAAAAATGGATGGACGAGGAGAAACCCTATCTTCACAAAGATTTCAAACTCCGAGATGTTGGTAGAATACTTCCGTTAAACCGTAGTTATCTTTCGCGTGTCTTTAACGAAGGGTTCCAGCAAAGTTTCAGTGAGGTCATCCGTCAGTATCGTATTGAATATGCCAAAACTGTTCTTGACGAGTTTCCTGATTTGACTCTGTATAAAGTTGCAGAACGCTGCGGCTTCACCTCGGATACCACGTTCATCCGTGCCTTCCAAAAGGTGACGGGGCTGACGCCAAGGCAATATAAAATGAAAAATTAAGGGAAATAGGAGAGGCTCGTTTCTTGACGGACGGGTTCTTTCCTTTTTCGATTATCGTGTCTTCAGCATCCTTCGAAAGATGGTCGTGGATTTCTTATAAAGGAAATTTATTTGGGGGTATTTTCCCCTCAGACAAGTAGAAGTAAACCGTTTGCCTGTCTGCTCGTTGAGGCGCTCTGACGTCTGTCTGCTGCCCGTATTCTCTTTGATTTGGATCTCTAAATCCTAAAAAATCTTTTGAAACTCCATAGAATACCTATTTAAAAAGAAAAAGTCGCGTTTTCCGGATATTTATTCCTATTTTTGCGGATCAGAGTATCAAAAAGAAAAAATTATTTTAATAAATTAGTTTCAAAAGTTTCATGAAACATTACAATCTTGTAAACAACCTGTTAGGATGGGTTGCTTTCGCTATTGCGGCTATCACCTACTGTATGACGGTAGAGCCCACAGCGAGTTTTTGGGACTGTCCCGAGTTTATCACGACAGCCAGCAAGTTGGAAGTCGGTCACCCGCCAGGAGCACCGTTCTTCATGTTGACAGCCAATTTCTTCACTTTGTTCTCCAGCGATCCGACGACGATTGCCTATTGTGTGAACATTATGTCGGCGCTGCTCTCTGCTTTGTGTATCTTGTTCCTTTTCTGGACAATCACGCATTTGGGACGCAAGTTGATTTGTGAAGACGGTGTAGTTAAAACCACTGCGCAGATGATTGCGATAATGGGCGCTGGTATGACCGGTGCGTTGGCTTACACCTGGAGCGATACCTTCTGGTATTCAGCAGTTGAAGGCGAAGTGTATGCTTATTCTTCTTTCCTTACCGCATTGACTTTCTGGTTGATACTCAAGTGGGAGAATCATGCTGACGAACCTCATTCTGACCGTTGGCTGGTGTTGATTTTCTATGTGACCGGTTTGTCTATCGGTGTGCACTTGCTGAACTTGTTGTGTCTGCCGGCCATCGTGCTTGTATATTATTTTCACAAGCAGCCTAATGCCAAATTGAAGGGTTCTGTGATGGCACTCTGTGTTTCCGCTCTCTTGGTGGTAGCTGTACTCTACGGTGTTGTTCCTGGTATTGTCAAGGTGGGTGGCGAGTTCGAATGGTTCTTCGTCAACACTCTGGGTATGAGTTTCAACTCAGGTATGATTATTTATATCCTAGTGCTTATTGCAGTTGTTCTGACTGCCGTATGGAGCACTACAAAGATGGACCGCAACCGCATTATCTTGTTTTACCTCCTCTCTGTAGCATTGCTGGGTATTCCGTTTATCGGTCATGGCTGGAAGGCCTTCGGTATCGGTGTGCTTTGTCTTGTTGCTTTGGGGATTGCTCTCGTATGGAAAAAAGACGGTGAATACATTCTCCGCAAGCGTTTCCTCAATACTTCCTTGCTCTGCATGCTGGTGTTAATGATTGGTTATAGCTCTTATGCCGTAATCGTTGTGCGTTCTGTACAGAATCCACCAATGGATCAGAACTCACCGGAGGATGTCTTTACGTTGGGCAGTTATCTCAACCGCGAACAGTATGGTAACCGTCCGCTGTTGTATGGCGAGGCTTATACTTCTTATCCTTTGGTCAGTTACACAGGCAGTGGGGACGATATCGAAAAAGAAACAGTCATCCGTCGTGCGGACAAAATGACTCCGGAGGAAAGCGACAGTTATGAAGAAATCTCACGTATCAAGGGTTATATCTATCCTTCTGCGTCTCAGATGCTCTTCCCTCGTATGTATTCCTCTTCTCCTCTTCATGCTGCAGCTTACAATAGTTGGTTGGGCATTGATCCTCAGGATCCAGAGTGTTTTGAAGGTCCGTTTGCCGATTTTAAGGAAACCGAATTTGAAGTGGATGCTGGCGGTGGCTATCCGCAATCTGTTTTTGGCATCATGCCGACACAGTGGACCAATCTGCGTTTCTTCATGTCTTACCAGGTTAACTTCATGTACTGGCGTTACTTCTTGTGGAACTTCGCTGGTCGTCAGAACGATATCCAGGGTAATGGCGAGATGGAACATGGTAACTTCATTACTGGTATCTCTTTCATCGATAATATGATTTATGGTGATCAGGACCAGTTGCCTGATGAATTGAAGAACAACAAGGGACGCAATGTTTTCTATTGTCTGCCTCTTCTTCTCGGTCTCATCGGTTTGTTCTGGCAGGCTTATCGCGGTGAAAAGGGTATCCAGCAGTTCTGGGTGGTTTTCTTCCTTTTCTTCATGACAGGTCTTGCTATTGTGCTCTACTTGAACCAAACTCCGATGCAGCCTCGTGAACGTGACTATGCTTACGCCGGCTCGTTCTATGCTTTTGCCATTTGGATTGGTCTGGGTGTATTGGCATTGTTCTCTGGGGCAAACAAACTCATAGAGAAATACAAGTTGAACAGTCTTCAGCCTTCAGTCACAGCGGCAGTCATCTCTCTGATTTGTCTTCTTGTACCAGTACAGATGGTCAGTCAGACATGGGACGATCACGACCGTTCAGGACGTTATGCTTGTCGTGACTTTGGTATGAACTATCTGGTTACTTTGTCTGACAAGGGCTGTCCGGTAATTTTCACCAATGGTGATAATGATACCTTCCCTCTTTGGTATGCCCAGGATGTCGAAGGTTGCCGTACCGACTCCCGTGTCTGCAATCTCTCTTATCTCAATACAGACTGGTATATTGATCAGATGCGTCGTCCTTCCTACAATTCTCCAGCATTGCCGATAGCATGGGCAAATACGGAATATGTGGACAACAAGGGCTTCGACTATTTCAGCATTATAAACGAGCGTGATGCTCTCGAGGCTCAGAAGGCGGCTAATCCGAATGTCGATCCTTACGAATTGAGCTACCTGATTGACAATTATGCTCGCAAAAAAGGCTATCTGCCTAGCGATTCAGTCGTTGTCAGTGTGAATAAGGAAGCTGTTATCAAGTCGGGTATGGAATTACCTTACGGTACAGATTCTATTCCTGACCACATTTCTATCTCGTTCAAGGGCAAGAGCCGTTTGAGCAAGAGTGACATGATGATGTATGAGATGGTTGCCCGCAGTAATTGGGAACGTCCGCTTTATATGTCAGTGACATTGGGTGAAAGCAATTATGTCGGTCTGAAAGACTATCTGGTATTGGAAGGTCTTGCTTACCGCCTGACTCCTTTCAAACGTTCAAATGCAGTCGATGTCAACAAAATGTACGACAACATGATGAATAAGTTCCAGTACGGAAATGTCAGCATGAAGGGTATCTATCTGGACGAAACAGTCACTGCAATGTGTCAGACCCACCGTCACATGTTCAACCGTCTTGCTTCAGAACTGATTGCCCGTGGCGACAAGGCCAGAGCATTGAAGGTTCTCAAGAAGAGCAAGGAAGTGCTCCCTGTTGAAAATGTACCTTATTCACTGGCAGACTTCGACCTGGTTAAACTTTGGTCACGTTTGGGTGAAAAGGAGGAAGCTGCTCTCGTGGCTGAAGAAATTGCCCGTCAGTCATCTCAATATCTCACCTGGGCAGGTACCATTGGCGAAGGCACGATGAAGATGAAAGGCCAGCGTTTCGTACGCGACGTAATGTCTAATATTGACGTGTTGAATATCCTTTCAGAGAGTCCTATTTCTGCCAAGGGTGCGGAAAAAGTTGAAAAGTGGCGTAAGCAGGCTTTCCAGTCTAATTCTGTCAGATATGTTTCCGACATCTACTTCAGCATGGCTATCGACGCCTTTAATACCTTGAAGACTTTGCTGACTACTCCCGATAAGGAACTCGAAGCCCGTGGTATTACTGCAGACAAGAAGGAAGAAGCTATTGGCAACAAGTATTCTGACTTGAGATCCGCTTACCAGCTTCTGAAGGATATTGATCCGGTTAAGGCTGGACAGTTGCAAGAAATGTTGGAACCGGCAAAAACTATGCCAGAGCCAGTAAATGTACAGTCGTAAGTAGTTTATGATTATAGAACAACCAGCCAAATTCTTGCGATGGCTCTATCCACATGCTTTATGGCGTATGGACCATAAGGAGAAGGCTGTCTATCTCACTTTTGACGACGGCCCCATTCCTGAAGTTACTCCTTGGGTGCTCGATGTGCTTGATCATTACGGTATCAAAGCCACCTTCTTTATGGTAGGCGATAATATACGCAAACACCCTAAGGAGTTTGAGATGGTCAAGTCGAGAGGACACCGTTTGGGAAACCATACCTTCAATCATTATGGGGGGCTCCGGCATAGTGTGGAAGAATATGTTGCCAATGTGGACAAGGCCAACGAATATTTGCAGACCAATCTCTTCCGTCCGCCTCATGGTTGGATGCAATGGCCTCAATATATCGCGGTAAAAAAACGCTATCGCATAGTTATGTGGGACTTGGTGACCCGTGATTATTCCAAACGATTGAATGGTCGTGATGTACTGCTAAATGTACGTAAATATGCCCGTCCAGGCAGTATCATTACTTTCCACGATTCGTTGCGCAGCCACGACAAACTGCTGTATGCTCTGCCCAGAGCGATTGAATGGTTGCAGTCACAAGGTTACGAGTTCAAGGTATTTGACTAGTCATTCCTGTATAAATCTCCATTCCCTATGAGTATTATCTGCTTTTTGGGAAAATATAAAATCGGCGAGTAGGATTTCTTCCTGCTCGCCGATTTTATTTTCTTCCTTTACTATTTTATTTCTTGCCGACTTCTGTTTTCGTCCTTTGTTGTATTGCTTGTTCTCTTTGTTGCGTTGGATGGCTTCGTAAATCTTATGGCATTAGAAATCCTAAAACACAATCAGCCCGGATTTCCATCCCTTATAGGTATGGATTGTCCGGGCTGATAGCATCAGGTGAAGTGATTATATCTTCTGGGTGATTTCAGATATGTTGAACCGGCCGTCCAGATCTTTGACGACGATTTTACCGGTAAGAATATCAAAGAAGAAATCTCTTATTTTTTCTACTGTGATGGTGGCTGGATTACCCGACTGGTCTACTCCAAGGTCGTATGTCTTCAGTAATTGAGGCCCGAGACTTGCTGCCGTGAGTAGAAAATGGTTTTGGAACTTGTCCGTGTCCACTAAATCGGCTGCGAGTACTTTTCCTACCACCGTATAACTGCGTAAGGTCTTTTGTACATCTTCGCCTACCAGGTTGCTCTTTACTTCGTCCGCCTGGATATCCATCTCTATTTTACCCGAGCTTTCTTCTTCGGGCAGCCCCTTGTAAAGAGCTCCGAGGTCCGCCAGACTGAGATTGTACATTTGGGTATTGGCTGTGGTCATCAGTCTTTCCATCGAAAATGCGCTAGGCAGGAGCAGCTGGATGATACCAGAAACTCTGACGAGGGGAGCGTTGAATGTACCGATGATGGAATTGTTGATTTCGGCTTCCTGTGTGGCAAAAACGCCGCCAATGACTACGCAGTTCTCCAAAGTGATTTCATCGGCATAGATGCTTCCTGCAACAAATGTATTGTAGAGTACAACCGATTTGCCGTTAATATCAGAGAAAAACAGATTTTTGCATTTCGCCCCTCTCGAGACTACCGAATTGGCGGAGCCTACGCATTTTTTGAATTTGATAGTACCCGTAGCATCGGAGTTGATATAAAGTTCCTGTTGGGTGAAAACGGCACCGTTGATTTCCAAGTCTCCCTCTTGTACTTCGATGCGGTGTCCGTATACAGGTCCTTCTACGATGTTGTTGCCTTTGAAAATGATATTGCGGTTGAGTTCCGCAATTTTTTCGGGGAGGATAGACCCTTTTACGAGATTGTCTTGTAGATGGATATCGGTTTCGTTGAAACGTATTTCTTTGAGTTCTTTCATTTTTTAGAGCATGTTAAAGGTGTTGTTGTTGAAGAGACGGGTGACATAATTCCTGACTCTGTCGGCATGTTGGTCGCCTTTGGGATAGTGGTTTGCCACTTCGGCATTGAAGAACTTGCCGATTTTCTCCATTTCGCTGGATACATTCTTCTTCCATTGACGTTTTTTGATAGCGTTGGCTATTTGTAAGGTGTCGATGGACTGAAGTTCTGCATTGGCATAAACTTGTTCTTTGCTCACTTTTCCGTCCGTTGTCTCAATGAAGCAGACCGGACTATAGTGGGTGCCCGAATAGTTCTTGTTGAAAATTGAATGTCGGAGGATTTCCTTCGTTTCGTTCTGCTTGGCGATGTAGTTCCTCATCTTGGTCATGGCCTCCAATGCCTTTTTCTTGGTGACAGAGGCTGCAATACGGGCCTCCAAGGCTGCATTCTCAGCTCCTGCAATGGCTACCGTACCCACCATGTCGGTACTAAGGACACGGGCGGCATTGTCGTCGCCGATTTTCTTGATTTCAAAAGTCGGTTTGTCCAGTTGGTAAATACGGTTCTTGAGTTCGCTGTTGAGTTCGTCAAAAATCTTGAGATATCGGGAAGCGATGCGATGGTAGTCGGTCTCCATTTGTTTCTGTTTTCCAATGCAGCGTTTGCTCAGTTCGTTCAGATGAATGAGCGTCGCGTCAATCTTATTGGAAATTTCGGAAATCTGCTGGCTGATTTCCGATCTGACAGTCTTGAAGAAACCGTTAATGATGGTATTGCCCACCTTGCTGGCATTTTTGTTGATGGCCGCCGTCTGGGCAGCTTCTGTAATGATGACCGAATTGGTAAGTCCCCCGATATGCCCGTTGCAATTATCTATGCTTCGTTCGAAAGGATTGGTGTTCACGTTCACATTCACGACTACATCCTCGTAGGCAGTACCGCTATAGTGGACGGTTCCGCCATGCTCTGAAGCCGGATAACTGACACTGCCTGAATAGTGTATGGTGATCGTCTTATTGAAACTTTGTCTATAACTCATAATCAGGATTTTTTGATGGTTTTAAAATTATTCGCTATAAACAATTTGTATGTCATGTCTTTGACCCTCTGGGATGAGGAAGACCGGGCATTTAATTTGTTGAACTCGTTTTGGATTTCCTTGTGAATTCCCGTTACCGGCTGCCAGTTAAAACTGGTATTGCCCGAATTGATGGAATATTTGATCGCCTCCCGGGTGCGCTGGGTTAATTCAGTTGTATTGAGTACGATGGCTGTACTGTAATTTTCATGTTCGTCGTAGTTGGATTCCCATACAATGACAGGAACATGAATGTCTGAGGCGTTGTTTGTTGCCGGAATCGGCAAGAGTATCTTTTGGGTGAGGCTCTTTTGACCATTGACGTCCGAGAGGAATTTCGTCATGGAATCAATCACCTTCATGCCTCTGTATTTGATATTGGAGGCGAGAATCTTCTGGCTGATTTCGAGTGACTCCAACTGGCCGACGGGTACGGTACCCGGCAGATTCTTGGACCGGTTGGAGATAGCGCTGACTTCTTTCTGAGCAAACTCAATGGTTGGTTTGTCGAGTTCGTATACCCGTTGTTCCAAATTTTTGTTCAGTGTATTGAAGAGTTTGCTGTATCGGCTGGAAATACCATTGTAGTCACGGGTCATTCTGCCTTGGATAAAGAGAATCTGCTTGCGCAGCTGATTCAGTTTCATTAGATGAGAATCCACTTCGCTTTGCAGTTTTGCTATTTTCTGAGAAATCTGTGAGCGGATGAGGGTATAAAATCCTTTGTTGACATTACGGCAAACGCTGTCGGCGGCATCGTTTTCCGCTTTGACAACCGCCATCTGCATGCCGACTACGGCTGCTGTAGTCTTTCTTATATGTTGTGACACCTTGCCGATTTCGTCTGCCATCGGTTGGGTATTGACTTCGCAATCTATATATGACATTATGGTTAGGTTTTAAAGCATGTTTTACAAATGAAGTTTGTTGAATACGTCGAGGTCGAGTCGCATGAGCCGTTTATCTTGGGTTGCCCGGTTTTTTATTCATGCTGCCTTCTTCCTCTTCTTCCTCGTCCTCCTCCTCTTCTTCCTCGGGGTATTCTTCCTCTTCCTCATATTCACCCTCGTCCAACATCGTCTCCTCTTCTACAGATTCGGGAACATCGGGAACATCGGGTATGTCGGGAATGTCGGGTAGATTCGGATCTGGCGTTTCCGGGACATCCGGAATTTCTGGGATGTCAGGTATTTCGTCAGATGCGTCAACCCTTTCCTTATCATCCAGGTATTCTTGTTCTTCCTCTTCATATTCAGTTTCCTCTTCTTCCTGATCGTCAAAGTCGTCTGTCTGTTGCGAAACTTCCTGATAAGCGCTCGGACTGGTAGAGCTGATGTGCAAGCGTTCTTCCTCTTCTTTCAGTCCGTTGAGAGCATTTTTGGCTATAATCGGTAAGTTGAGTGACATGTGTTCATAGGTGATTTCCTCTACCTTGGGTTGCGGAGGAAGTTCCGAAGTCTTTGCAAAGAGCGGATTGACTATGGCAAGAGACTTTCTACGTTCTTCCAGTTGATGTACCTCACCGGCTGCGACGGCAACTTCGTTGGAATAGCCATCACGGAGGCGGGCATCGTAATACTCCACATGACCGAACTTTTCCGCCTTGAGGTCGATATCATCTTTCAGCCGTTCCATATATTCTTCGAAATCGGTTTGTACCTTTTGGAATTCTTGTGATTGGAGTTCGAAGGCTGCCAGTGTTTCTGAGGTGTTGTCTGCCACGTCCACCACAGTAGAGTCGAGTGCACCGTTGGAGTTCACCATGTTGTCCTCAGTGCGTTGAAGAGATATCAAAGTGTTGTAGCATGCCACATATTCTCTGAGACTTTCTTGCATGAGGTTGATGATGTCGGCACTTTCTGCACGGTTTGCTCTGTAGAAAGCATCGGTGTCCTGATGCCATTTGTTCAGATAATCGATTTTCTGATCTTTGATGTGGTTATAGATTTTCAGACGTTCGATTCGGGTCTCCTGCATTAAGTTTTGAACTACAGGAGCAACGATTTCTTCGTAAATCTGGTGGACGCCGAACGGCATGTTGGTCGTATTACCGTCTTCAGAAGTCCACATGCCCGTTGTCAGATTGTATTTTACTCTCGAACTTTGTTTCAGATTGAAGGGCTCGTAATTCTGTACATCTTCGCTGTAGTCGAATTTCTCGTTACGTATTCTCTCGATTTCTTCATATTCCAGCATGGGAGAATAATGATTGTATGGAGACTTCAGTATCTGGAAGAGTATATTGTTGGATTCCATGATAACCTTGTCAACGGAGGCGACTTTTAACGCGGAGATAGCCTGTACCGAATTGGCCATATTGGCAATCAGTGATTTGAGCACATCCTCAAATTGCTGGGTATTGGTTGACAGAGAATCCTTCAATTTGTTCAGTTCCTGGAAAGTGTTGATACTTTCCAGGAATCGCTCTTTGTCAAAAACAGAAATGACCGTGGCGTCTTGGGGTATCTCGTCAGTGGCATAGTCGCGGAGGAAATTCAGATAACTGCTCTCTTCTGTGACGAGAGGTAGGGAGACCGAAGTGGTGTCGAGGTCATCGATACAGTAAGAAATGGTGCGCAGAGAACGTTCCAGGTTACCCAGATAATCGTGTTGGTTGAGTTCCTGGATGGAAGTAGAATAATCGTCGGTCTCTATGGTCTCAATATCCTCAGAGGACTCCACAATAGGTGCTACGGTGGCCAGATTATCCAGTTTCCCGATGGTTTCGATGAGCAAGTCATTTTGTCTCGATAACTGCAGAGTCACTTCGCTGTCGGGCACCTTGCCGGTGTAGTCTACGATGAAGCTCTTGTTCTCGTATTTGATTTGTTCGGCCACAGGAATATAAGCCACTCCCATTTTTGTGACTTTGTAATCTCTGAATATATTCTGATGGACTTGCTTTAATTCGCTGATGCGGCTATCCAAATTGTCAATTTGTTTCTGGATATTGTTCTTTTTGATAAAGTAGATGAAGAAAAGCAGGATGGTGAGGAACCATACCCACAACCCGGCTATCTCTTTTTCACGAGCGGCTTTCTCTTGTTCGAGTTCCGCTATTTGGTTTTCGATGCGTTCCTCCTCCTGAACAATCTTTTCCGCTGCTTGTTCATAATAGTTGAATAGAATTTTTGCCTGGTCTTGGTAAATATTGTTGGATTCAGGGAAAATTTTGCCTTTCATAGTGTGTTGATTTAATTAGAGTATAAGGATTTTCTGTTTTTAAAGGTAAACTCAGCCTGTTGTAACATCGTTTCTATATGTTGGGCGTTCATTTCGTAGTTGCCCAGCTCCATATTAATATTGTGGAGCGTAGCCGCCAGTTGGTTTTCCAATGTGGCAGCCTCAGGCAGGTTCGAAGGCGAGATGTATCTGATTTCTTCTTCCAGTCTCTCCAGTCTTTGGATTACTGCCGGGGAAATGTTTGTTTTGCCAATTAAGTTGGCTTTCAAAGCGTTGCTAGTTTGTTTCAGATTCACCAGCCCGCTTTCCATACGGGTTTCGTGTTCACTGATTTCGGCTACTTTGTCAGCTGTATGTAAAACGCCGGTGATACCCAGTAGCAGCAGAATAATCAAGGCTCCATGAATCAGCATTTGATATTTGAATCCGACTTCGTACACCCAGTTGCAAAGTACAACGGCGCCAATAGCCAGGAAGGCATAAATATAAGTGACGGTCCACCGGACACCTAAAGAGCCAATCTGTTTCTGTGATCGGTCTGTCAGATTGACTAACGGGCTGATTACGTCTACCGTGATGAGGAGATAGACTAAGGAAACAATGACGAGACTCAGAATATGCGTGTCGGTCGGCATATTTCCTTTCCAAATGATGAAGGCGGCGATGATGAGTGCTTCACCTCCGATTAAGGTTAACCAAGATAAAATGTTTTTCATAATGTTTCAAACTAAAAGATTTTATTGCCGCAAATAGGGCAGAACTTAGTATTTGGCGCCAGTTTTGCTCCGCATCTGCTGCAAGTGTCGCCATTCGATTTCAGTTGCTTGCCGCAGTTTCCGCAAAATGTGCTTCCTGGAGCTACCGGTGCGTTGCAGTAGGGACAGACCTCATTGCCGCCTTGCAACTGATAGCCGCAGCTGACGCAGCGCTTGGCATTGACATCATTGTCGGTTCCGCAGTTAGGGCAGGGGTTATAGGGATCGCCGCAATAGGGACAGAATTTAGAGGTACTTGGATATTTCTTGGAGCAGTTGGAGCAATATACCATCTTTACAGGCTGTTGAGGCTGCTGGATTCCGTTTTGTCCGTTCATTCCATTCTGCCCGTTGAAACTGGGCTGGTTAAACTGAGGCTGAGTGAGTCCGCCCAGGTTGCCACCTCCCATGCCTCCCATCATATTGATGGCCATAAGTCCGCCCAGCATGCCGCCGGTGCCTTGTCCCATACCACCTATGGCATTGTTGGCAGTTTCCAACATTTTTTCCTGTTGCCAGGTGTGTCCCGTGATGAACATCGAACTCTGCTGGGCAATGGCTTCTTTTACTTTTTTACCTTCAGGGGTCGTATCGTCTATTTCTATATCACTGACATAGAATTTCATTAAATCCAATCCCAAATCATCCCAAAATGATTTCAGTACGTTGCCAAGATATTCGGAGATGGAATCAAGATAAGCTGATATCTCCTTATACCCGATACGATGCTTCAACATATATTGAAGAATGGTAGATTTTGTTTTCGTGGTGAATTCCCCCATGAACTGGTCTGTCAAATCGCTTTCGGTATATTCCGACTTCGTTCCAACTATTTTGATAAGAAATTTCTCCGCGTCCACAATTTTAACACCATATTGTCCTCTGGCCATCAATGGCAGTTGGGTGTTGTAGTCGGCATCGTGCATCGCCATGTTGTAAACGGTCCAGTTGATGTTGAAAGTTTGTATCTTATTGACAAACCAGACTTCTGCAGTGAAAGGATTCTTCCCGCCAAAAGGCAGACCGAACAGGTTGTGGAGTATAGGCAGGTTTTCTGTATTCAACGTGTGCTTTCCCGGACCAAATTTTCCGACGATTTTTCCTTTTGAAAAGAGAACAGCTTCTTGCGATTCTTGAACAATCAACTGAGTGTATGTGCTCAGGTTGGTTTCCGGGTATCTCCATGCATAAATGGTAGTATTTCCCTCGGGCACCCATCTTACTAAATCAATTATTGCCATGAGTGTTTTTATAGTTTTAAATATTAGTATTTGATTTCAGGTTTCTCACTTACAGAAAAATTCTATTTTCCCATACACTTATTCTTCACCAATTTGTTTTGGAAAGTTTGGGACGGTAGGGAGTTCTTGCTCTAGTCTTTCCAAAAGACATCTTGTATATGCAATATTATAAAAATCGCTTATCAATTGCAAATTTTTTTTTAATAATATGGCGTATAATTCCATTTGTCTGTTCTTTAGCAGTTTTTGTGTAGGAGGTCCCTGTTTTAACCCGTCTTGATTTTGGCAATTCCTTTCTTTGTCGGCTATCTTGTTTCCCAAACACGTGATTCTCAGGTTCTGCATCGTCGGAACCAGATAGGTAGTACACTGATGGGACTGGGAGATGTCGTATTTTTGCCCCACTCTGGAGCATTTTGTCTCTCAACTAGATACTATCAATAAAGCAGGAAAACGACAGGTACAGCTGCATCAAAGAGTCCCTTCGTCATCTGAGAAGTCGCGCCCTTCGCCGTAGCATGCCGTAAGTGGCATTCCTCTCTGTTAAAAGAGGTTCGGTCAGCTTTTGAAAATACTTTCGTATTCTTCTGACCTTCGAAAGAATCTGTATGTCCATTTGCTTGTTTTACCACCATCCCTTCCTGTTTTTTGCATATATCCTTTATAAAAATAAAATCACGCCGTGGTTTTAATAAATCACGTCGTGGTTTTAATAAATCACGTCGTGGTTTTAATAAATCGCGTCGTGGTTTTAATAAATCGCGTCGTGATTTTAATAAATCGCGTCGTGATTTATTGTTTATGTTTGATGTCTCAATTTCTTTTGCCCGTTTTCAGTGTTTTCAGGTTGGTAAACAAACCTGATAATTGCAGGTAGTTGGTAATAAAAAGAACGAAAATGAGAATGAAAAGAGGCTGATTGAAAAAGAATTCGAGTCCTTTGTCATGAATCTAGGGTTAAACTGTGGAGTTTAAATAAATAGGTTTGCTGGCGAAGATGTACGTATTAAGTTCGGAGGAGGATTTCTAGTATAATCTATTGTACGTTTTATAAGTGTCTGTTGTGTGAAGATTTGGAAAAATGCTTTATTCTCTCTTTTTTGAGATACCAAAAGCCTGATTTTGTTCCCATAATCCCTTTGGTAATGAAAAAAATAAAGATTTTGTTTGTTCAATTCGTGGAAAACTCGTAATTTTGCGCCGTTATCTAACGATAATTTGAGTTTGTTCCATGGTGTAATGGTTAGCACTAGAGTTTTTGGTTCTCTCAGTCCCCGTTCGAATCGGAGTGGAACAACTGGATAAAGAGTTTTGAGTCACCGACTTGAAACTCTTTTTTCGTTTTTCTATGTGCGGTATTTCTTTACCTCAGTCTGTTTGTTGTCTGCGAGTGTAAATATTTGTAAAAACATATTGGTTTTGTATTATGAAATAAGGTGATATCCACTAATAAATGCCTACATTTGCACATATATAAGTAAAATAAATTATTAACTTCAAAAACTTTAGATTATGAAGAAAACTTTACTCACATTAGTTATGATGGTTGCATGCTTTGCAACAGCATTTGCTGGTGAAGTCATTTTTGATTTTACCAATCCTCAGGCACTGACTCCATCTATCACTCCTTCTGAAGAACCTTCTACTGGTGTTGATTTGAGTGCCACACCATTTACAAATGGTGCTGTTTCTATTTCTTTTGTAAAGGGTTCAGCTGAAAATGATTTGGCTGCTCGTATTTGGACCAATACTGCAGCAAAGAACTTGTCAAAGGAACTTCGTGCTTATAAAAATAGCACTATCACCATTACTACTACCAGTGAAAATATCACTTCTATTGTATTTACTGGCAAAAAGAATTCCAGTATGACTACTGCTGAAGGTGTGTTCTCAAAGGGAGAGTGGACTGGCTCAGATAAGAGTGTCACTTTCAATGTAACAGGTACTTTGAACATTGAAAACATCAAGATTGTTCTTGGTGCCGGTGGTGAAGTTAATCCAGAACCACAGCCAGAACCACAGCCAGAAGCTACTGTTTATTCTACAATTGCAGAATTGAAGAAGAATGCTGTTAAGGATGGAGCTGATATCGTTTATGAATTCAAGGATTTGCTTGTTACCGGTAAGGCTGGTGATGATATTTATGTCACAGATGGTAATGAAGCTACATTATTTTACGGCTCTGCCAATACACTCAACGTGGGCGATAAAATCAGCGGAAAGGTAAAAGCTTTGTTGGTTTCATATTGGGGTCTTACTGAACTTAAGAACGTTGTTTACGATGACGTTAAGGTTGTAAGCAGTAATAATGTGGTTACTCCATTGACTTTGACTTTGGCAGATTTGGCTGCTAAGGATGCATTTGCAAAGTACGAAAGTGTACTTGTAACCGTTAAGGGTATTAAAGTAGATGCTACTGCGTTCGATAACTTTAATATCAATATGGTGGATGGAACCAGCAAAGTTACTTTGCGCGATAACGAAAAGCAAATGGCTGATTTCAAGTTTGATATGAACAAGTCTTATGATGTTGTTGGTGTTGTTGGACAGTTCAAGGGTTATGCTCAGGTTAATCTTTTGAATGCTGAAGGTATTCAGGAAGCTACCGCTACCGGTATCGAAGGTGTTGAAGCTGCTGAAGGTGCTCAGGTAATCTACGATTTGAGCGGCCGTCGCGTAGCTAAGGCTGTCAAGGGTCTCTACATCATCAATGGTAAGAAGGTTTACGTAAAGTAATTTCTTTCAACTAACAGATAAGTCAGCGCTCCGAAATTCGGGGCGCTGTTTTTTTGTGGTTGTACAGCGAATGTGCTGAACGATGTCTCTGATTTATAAAATGAGAGTGTGCTGGCTTTCGGTGGAGTTGTTTATCTGTATAAATCTTCTTATCTTCGTAAGCAAAACAAATTGTATGATGAAAAAGATTTTGTTATTAGGAAGTTGTTTCTTTTTGAGTATGATGGTTCGTGCTCAGTATAATCTTTCCGCTCTGATTCCGATGCCCAATAGGATAGAAGTGGTACAGACGAAATCTTTTGAAGTGAAAACAGGAAAGACCGCCATTGTCTGTAGCGACAAGGCATTGCAGTTCGAAGCCTTGCAGTTGCAGCGTATTTTCCATGAGAGGATGGGAGTGGATTTGCCCATAGTGGAAGCGCCTGCCAAGCATGCCGTCACCTTGGAGATAGACCGTACTTTGAAAGGTCGGGAGCATTATTGTTTGGAAGTCACTCCACGTGGTATGACTTTGAAAGGGGCTACTTCTGCCGCTGTCTTTTGGGGACTTATGACATTCGAACAGTTGCTTCTAGGGGATGTATGTGCAACTAACGGGAAACAAATCACAGCCGTGAAAATAGATGATAGACCGCGTTTCCCACACCGTGCCTTGATGCTCGATCCAGCCCGTCATTTCCATTCAGTAGATGACATTAAGTTCTATATCGACCAGATGGTGCGCTATAAGTACAATGTGCTGCAGATCCATCTGACCGATGATCAAGGCTGGCGTTTGGAAATCAAGAGCCATCCGAATTTGGCTAGCCGACAGCATTATAGTCAGGAGGAGATGAAAACATTGATTGCTTATGCTGCCCAGCGCCATATAGACATCGTTCCTGAAATAGACGTACCCGGACATACCGTAGGCATACTTTCAGTTTATCCCGAACTGGCATGCCGCCATTTGCAGGGGAGTCCTGTAGAAGTGGGGAAGACGGTGAACCGCATGGTCTGCGCTGCCAATCCAAAAACTTATGAAGTGCTCGGTGATGTCATTCGTGAAGTCTGCGCTCTTTTTCCTTCCCCTTATATTCATTTGGGAGGGGATGAAGCTGCTGTACCAGGTAATTGGGAGAAATGTCCTGACTGCCAGAATTTAATGAAATCGAAGGGATATACCAAAGCGACCCAACTGATGATTCCTTTCTTTGACAAAGTCTTGGCTGAGGTGCGTCTTGGAGGTAAGAAACCTATTCTTTGGTGTGAATTGAACAATATCTATCCACCTGCAACCGATTATCTCTTCCCTTATCCGAAAGATGTCACTCTGGTTAGCTGGCGAAACGGGCTGACACCAACTTGTTTGCAACTAACTGCTGAAAACGGGCATCCCATCATTATGGCACCTGGAGAGCATGCTTATCTGGATTATCCGCAATGGAAGGGTGACTTGCCCGAATTCAATAACTGGGGAATGCCAATTACCTCCTTGCAGCAAACTTATCGTTTGGACCCGGGTTATGGACGTCCGGACGTGGAGCAGTCTCATGTCCTTGGCGTCATGGGAACGCTTTGGGGAGAAGCTATTTGTGATATCCAGCGAGCCAATTATATGACTTATCCGCGAGGACTGGCTCTTGCTGAAGCGGGGTGGACCCAAATGGAACATCGCAGTTGGGAGTCGTTCAAAGATCGTATTTATCCTAATCTGATGTTGCTGATGAAGTCTGGTGTGTCTGTCCGCGTGCCTTTTGAAATAGCCCGTTAAGAATGTGTGGATGAAGATTTGCTGTTGTATGAGGAAAAGCTGGAGGGTGGGTTATGCAAGAAACGGGTGGTAATGAAAGGTAGATAGGGCAGAAGATTCTTCTATTGCTGTAAATACCGGTACAATTCAAATCAGATAGGGACATTCATTCTGATTGTTTTAAAGAAAAATAATAGAAAACCGTGAAATGATAGAACCAATCTTTTCACGGTTTTTCTTAGTATTGATTGGTTAGTAGTAAAACGGACTAAGACTATTTCATTTGTCTTTTTATAATATATGCTTTGTGACATCTTATGTAAAATAATAATAGTTTACTGACGAATTATTAGATATATTTTATATTTTTGCTTTTGTTAGTAAAGTAAACAAAATATTAACTGAACAAGTTGAACTTAAAAACAAAATCTTATGAAAATCACAAATCAATTCTGTATGATGTTATCGTTGCTTCTCGGACTGTTTGTCTTTACAGCTTGTGACGATGATGATGAGGCCCCTCAGCCCGAACTGACTTTGCCCGTTCAGTCTGTTGAAGTGCAGGCAGAAGGTGGAAGTTACGCCTTGTCTTATGGTTTATTGAATCCTGTCAAAGGTGAAAGTGTAAAGGCTTCAGCCAATGTCGGTTGGATCAGCGTAGATACTGTTACTGCGAGTGAGGTAAAGTTTGTCGTAGAGAAAAATTCAGATTATGAACAGCGGGAGGCTGTTATTGCCATCAATTATGTCGGTGTTCCTTCTGCATTGGAGTGTAAAGTCATTCAGGCTGCTTCCCTCCGTCCGGTGCTCAGTTTGGCTGGAGATAGTGTAAAAGTGGTTCGGGAAGGTGCTCAGAATTTGGAAATGAAATATTCTGTGGAACATGCTTTGGATGGTGTGCTTCCAAAAATGAAATGTGAGGCATCTTGGATTTCAGAAATGAAAGTTGCCGAAGGCGTGCTTTCTTTTAATGTAGCACCAAACGAAGGTCCCGAAGCCCGGGAGACAGAGATTCAGGTGAGTTACGAAGGGGCTTTGGACACACTTGCCTTTGTGGTGAGCCAGGCAGAAGGCGATCCTAATCTGACCTTTACCGTAGGTGACCAGACTTTCAAGATGATTTATGTCAAGGCCGGTACCTTTACCATGGGGGCAGGTGCGAAAGAGGCTGGTGCCAATAGTTGGGAAAAACCAGCCCATGAAGTGACGTTGACAGAAGATTATTATATAGGCGAACTCGAAGTGACTCAGGGGCTGTGGATGGCATTGATGGATGCAAATCCAAGTCAGTACCAGGATGTGGACAGTGATATGAGTCTTCCTGTAGAAAAGGTAAACTATTTTGATGTTCAGGAATTTATCGAGAAATTAAACGCCAAAACCGGTCGTACTTTCGTGCTCCCTACCGAAGCACAGTGGGAATACGCAGCTCGAGGCGGACAGCAATCAAAGGGCTACAAATATAGTGGCAGTAATGAGTTGGACGAAGTGGCTTGGTATGACGGCAATGCAGGCTTCAAGACTCATCCGGCAGGTTCCAAACTTCCTAACGAATTAGGTATCTATGATATGTGTGGTAATGTGATGGAATGGTGTTCCGACTGGTATGGCAATTATTCTTCTGCAAGCCAGGTCGACCCTAAGGGAGCACCTAGCAATTCAGATAATTATCGAGTTTCTCGTGGTGGTGGCTTCTTCAGTCTGGCTGGCGACATGCGCGTTGTTTTCCGTGCAGGTAGTGAGGCGAAGAGTCACATGTTCTTCCAGGGTTTTCGTTTAGCAATGATAAAATAATAGTTACATCTATCTCGTTACTTAATTTTGCGGGCAGTTTCTGTGTTTGGAAGCTGCCCGTTTCTGTGTTTCTCCGGATGAGAAACTCCTCAGAATATAACCCAGGGACATTTCAAGTGAACCTTTAATATCCTCCTTTTGAAAAAGTCCTTTTCTGTGTTCATTATTGCTTATTTGTGATAGAAAGGCAAGCAAGGTAGTTGGGTACTTGTTTTTTTTGATTATTTTTGTTCTTCGACAAACATCATCTTCCTAACATCTTATCAGGAAGATATTTTAATTTGAATTTTATGAGAAAAACTGTTGTCATTATTTTAGCCGTTGCAGGCGTTTTAGCTTATTTCTTCTTTGGTTGGGGATGTGGCGTACATTGCCATCGTCATGCTGGTAGCGGTGTTGGGTTGCTGATACTGGTCGCCGCGTTGTGCTTCCTCTTTTACAAGCGTACTCCTAATAAGGACTGAGAGTCGTAAAGAAGAGTATCGAAATCTGTGATAATATCCCGGAAAAGCGTCAGACGCTTTCTGGTAAAGTGGATATTCAGAATAAATAATATTAGTCATGCCTGTTTATCAACAAAAATATACAATTGCAGCTTCGGAGATGGACTTTACCTATCATGTCTCTCCTCAAGCTATTCTGCTTTATTTTCAAGATACTTTTGCCCGCTACCTCACTTCCAAATATGTAGCGGCTTTTGATGTCATCAAGAAGAATATGATTTGGGTGATTACCGAATTCGATCTTCATTTCACCCAGGAGCGTCCTCTGTGGGCGGATGATATCGTTGTAGAAATGGAATTTACTGAAATTGGTTCTATTCGTATGTTTGTGGATTTCCGTCTTTTGAATACAAGAGGTGAGGATTTTGCTCATGGTACCAGCTGTTGGGTTATTATAGACAGTGTCACCAAACGCCCTGTTCCTGGGAAGGAAATGATGGCTGAGGCTGGAATCTTGCCCACTGGGGCTGGAAAGACCAAGATACCGGGGGCTAAGTCCGTTGGGAAAGTCTTCCTTCAGTCTCAAGAACACCGGGTCAATGTAACCGACTTGGACTTTAACGGGCACATGTGCAACCGCAGTTATGTGGTCATTGCTATGGGAACGGCTCCGGTGGAATTTATCAAGTCAACCTCCTTGCAGCGTATGCACGTCAAGTTTGTGCGTGAGGCTTTCTTCGAGGAAAATCTCACTTGTAATATCTACAAGGCGGAGGATGTGGAGAATGTGTTCTGGCACGATTTTGTCAACAAGGAGGGCAAGGAGGTGTGCACTATCTATTCTGAATGGACAAAAAATAAAGGTGAGGCCCAAGATGTATCAGAACTCATACAACGCTAAATGCACGGGTGTTTATGAGAAGGTTACAGCATTTGTTGCCTGGAATCTTCTTATGTGACATCCCGATAATAGTTCCCTAAGAAAATAAAGCTTTGATATCACTTCTCTCTTAGGGAAAATAGAAGAGAACGACTGCAGTTTATAGCAGCCGTTCTCTTTCTTTTCTATATTGTTTGTCGAAGCTTTTTATAGCCCTTTTGTTTCTATAAATCGTCACTATCAATGGTAAAGCTTCTGTCATCCGATTCTCAAAAGATGGAGAAATCTTGGTTCACAAGAACAGTCTTGTGGGTATTTATCCTACGAACTAGCTTAGTCTGTACATGAACTATGGAATCCTCCTATAGTTCTATTTACGGTATGGAGGCATGCCGTCTTTGATCCATTGCATGACATTAGCTGGAGCTTGCTGTTGTTGCAGGCACCACTTCATATAGTCCATGTAAGGAGCGATATGTTTGAAGAATTTGTGGTAGCCGGCACAGAGATAGTTGTGTCCCTTCTCTCCATAAACAGAAGTGGCAAAGCGGTTGCGAGGACATTCGCCATGGCAGGCAAAGAGGAATTCGCATTCTTTACACTGGCGGGTCAGCAAGTCCCGTTTGTTGGCACCAAATTGGAGCTGCTCGGGGCTGTACATCATTTCGGCGAGGGAACGTTCCTTGATATTGCCCAGTTTGAATTCCGGGAAGACAAAGTGGTCGCACGCATAAACGTCACCATTGAATTCCATCGCACCTGCATGCCCGCAAGTTTCAGCCATGCAGCAGAGAGAAGGTGGTACTCCCATCCATCCAGCCAGTGTAGAATCGAACATTTGAATGAAATAGTCACCCACATCGTTTCTGACCCATTCATCAAAGAGCGTGCAGAGAAAATCTCCCCATTTTTCGGGTGTGACGGCAAAATCAGCCATTTCAGCGATGGCTCCGTCAATTGGAGAGGCCAGATGGCGACCGTCGGGATGCTTGTAGATACGTTCCACGACAGGTGTGAACTGAATGAAATGACAGCCGATTTCCTTGAAGAAATGGTAGAAGTCGAGGGGATAATCTGCGATGAAATCGTTGACAACCGCCATGGCGTTCCATTCCACACCATGACGGTTGAGAATGGCAATGCCATTGAGCACCTGGCGCCAGGTTGGACGTCCGGTGCGGGTCCGGCGGTATTCATCGTGAAATTCCTGTGGTCCGTCGATGGAAAGACCGACTAAAAAATGGTTTTCCTTGAAAAATTCAGCCCATTCATCGGTAATTAATGTACCGTTGGTCTGTATGGAATTATCAATGGTTCTGCCTCCCGCATATTTCCGCTGTAGTTCCAGTGCTCTCTTGTAAAATGAGATGGGGCGCATGAGCGGTTCACCGCCGTGCCAGGTGAAGAGCACTGTGGGGGCAGTCTGCATCTGGATATATTCTCTGGTATATTGTTCCAGCAATTCGTCGCTCATCACCTGACGGGGTTGTTGCTTGTACAGGTTCGATTTCTCTATATAATAGCAATATTTGCAAGCCAGGTTGCAGAGTGAGCCGGCAGGCTTTGCCATGACGTAAACGGGATGGGCAAAAGGGTTGACTGTGCCGTTGTTCTGAGAGTTATTTTGATTCATGTTCAGGCTGAGAATTGTATTTGTCTTAATGTTGATGTCTTACTGTCTTGCAAAGGTAATGAAAATGATGGTATCAGAGGGAAAGACAGACCGTGTTCTGTGGTTATGACAGAGGGCGTGGACGGGACAGGGGGACGAGAAAAGAAAAGGAGACCGTCTCTTGAGGGGAGTCCGGTCTCTGTGATAGGAGCAGAAGAAGCGCCTTTTCAGACAAAGAGAAGAGGGCAGACTTACTTCTTCTGTTTTTCAGCTTGCAGTATCTTGTCAAGTTTCTTGACGATCTTCGGAAATTGTCGGGCGACGTTATGTTTTTCCCCGATGTCATTTTTCAGATTGTAAAGTTGGGCTGGTTTCGATTGTTTGGGCCTTCTTTTGTTGATCCGTGCGGGGATGTATTTCCATTCGCCAGTGGATACCGCCAGCACACCGGAGGATTCTATGATATAATCTCTGCCTTTCTGTTTTTTTCCGAGGAGTACTTTTAGATGGTTCTGGCTGTCGGGAGCGGCGCCTTTTTCGATTTCCCCGTCTACGAGATCTGCCAGTGAAGCGTATAAGTCTATTTGAGAAAACAAAGCGTCGGTCTCTCCGGGTTTTATTTTATCTTTCCAGGTTACTATGAAAGGAATACGTGTGCCCGCTTCGTAGATGCTGTACTTTGAGCCTCTGAATGCTCCCCAAGGGCGGTGGTTGCCCAGAAGTTCCTGGGCTTTGTCATCGTAGCCGTCGTCAACAATCGGACCGTTATCGCTGGTTAGAACAATCAACGTGTTGTCGTAGATGCCTTGGTCTTTTAGTGCCTTGATTATGGCACCGACAGTCCAGTCAAATTGCAGGATAGCATCACCACGCAGTCCCATGCCGCTCTTACCCTGGAAACGAGGATGAGGATAACGGGGAACATGTACATCGTTGGTTCCTACGTAAAGGAAGAAGGGTTTGTCGCTGTTTCTCTCGATAAAACGGATGGTTTTGGCTGTTATGGTATCGGCGATGTTCTCGTCCACCCATAAAGCCTTTCCGCCGCCTTTCATAAATCCGATACGGGAAATACCGTTGACTATGGCCTGGTCGTGACCGAAGGAAGGGCGCAGTTTGGTGAGGAGTTCCGGATTGTTCTTCCCCGAAGGTTCACCAGGAAAATTTTTCTTGTAGCTGACGAAAATAGGGGCGGAAGCGTCGTAATGGTCTACCTTTCCGTTTTCAATGAATACACAAGGTACGCGGTCCGCTGTAGCAGCCATAATGCAAGAATAGTCAAAACCGATATCATTGAGTGCCGGAGATAGGGTGCCGTTCCAGTCCTGCGTGCCGCGTTGGTTGCCCAGTCCCAGGTGCCATTTCCCGATTGCACCGGTTGTGTAGCCCGCTTGTTTGAACATATCGGCTATGGTGGCTTGTTCGGGTCGGATAATCATGGCTGCGTCTCCGGGGGCAATTCCTGTATCGTTTCTGCGCCAGTTATAATGTCCGGTGAAGAGGGAGTAACGCGAAGGGGTACTGGTAGATGCACAGGCATGAGCATCGGTAAAACGCAGTCCGTCGGCAGCCAGTGCGTCCACATTGGGCGTATTCACCGTTGATTCTCCATTGCAGCAGATATCTCCGAAACCAAGGTCGTCGGCTACAAGGAAGATGACGTTGGGACGGTGGTCGGGCTTGCCTGGAGAGGCGGCTTGGGCATTCATTACGGCGGTGGCGGCAGCCGAAAGCCCCAGGATATATTTTAGACAATAGTTGGATTCCATAAGCTCGTTTATGTGATATTTCCGTTGTTTCCTTATTAGTCCTTTATACTTGCGTATTTTATCGAAGAGCGTAGTTTTCGTCTCAGGAGTAATGAAAACAGGGATTGTCTGATTTTATTTCTTTTGTTGAGATATCTGATGGTAGTTGAAGGAACGGGTGACTTTGTTCGTCTCCTTTTCCAATAATTCAAATCTTCGGGTCATTTTCTTTACACGGTGCGGTTTGTCTTTGGCTACGTTGTGCTGTTGTCCCGGATCCTTTTTTATGTTGTAAAGTTGCCAGCCTTCTTTCTTGCGTGCAGGAGGGAGCAAAACCCAGTCACCTTGGCGGTATCCGTAGTTGAACATACCTTCGATGACCATTTCCTTACGTCCTTTTTTCTTTTTCCCAAGGAAGACATCCAGAGTGTTCAGACTATGTGTCTGGTCTGTTATTTGCTGACCGGTCAGTGCTGCCATAGAGGCGAGCAAGTCCATCTGACAGGCGAAAGCATCGGAGACGCCCGGTTTTACTTTCCCTGGCCATCGTACGATAAAGGGAATGCAAGTGCCGCCCATGTAGCGGGTTGTCTTCCAGCCACGGTAAGGACCGGCAGGTTTGTGGTTGCCTACTTTTTCCTCAGCCTCGTCTTTGTATCCATCGTCGAGTACCGGACCGTTATCACTGGTGAGAATGACCAGAGTGTTCTCTGTAAGATTTAGTCGATCGAGTTCTTTAAGAAACTCCTCGACACACCAGTCGGCTTCCAAAATAACATCTCCACGGGGGCCCATACTGCTTTTACCTACAAATCGTTCGTTAGGAACACGGGGTACATGCGGCTGGTGGAGTCCGTAATAGAGGAAAAACGGTTCGTCCTTATGTTCTTGTAGGAATGTTTTTGCCTTGTTCAGAAATAGTTCTGCCATCTCTTCATCCTTCCATTGAGCCGCTTTTCCACCGGTTTGGAAACCGATGCGCGGAACACCATTCACGATGGAGCCGGCATGGCCGACACTTGCGAACATGCGCAGTAATTCGGGGTTGTTCTTACCTGTAGGTTCTCCGGCAAAGTTTTTGCGATAGCTGACGTAGAGTGGGTCGTTCGGGTCGAGGTTGACACCATTTCCGTTCTCGATGAAGATACAGGGAACCCGGTCGTTTGTCGCTGCCTGGATGAAGGAATAATCATAACCCACTTCTGTGGCGCCTGGAGTTACATGCTTGTTCCAGTCTACGTTGCCGTCGCCCAGACCGAGATGCCATTTACCTACGGCTCCGGTGGCATAACCTGCCTGCTGCATTAGTTTGGGGAGGGTGATGTGCTGAGTGTCAATAATCAGGGCCGCGTTTCCTGGAAGAATCTTCGCGTCCTTGTTGCTCCACGGATACATGCCGGTGAGGAGAGAGTAACGGCTTGGTGTGGAAGTCGCTGCAGTGCAATGGGTATCAGTGAACCGGAGCCCCTCTTCGGCAAGACGGTCCATGCCGGGGGTGTGAATGTCGGTGGCACCGTAACAACTCAAATCGCCAAAGCCCAGGTCATCAGCTTCAATAATGATGACGTTAGGACGTTCAGACTGTTGGGCGGTCATACTCAGTGGCAGTGCCATGGCACAGCCAAGTAAACCCATTCTAGAAAAATCTGTTTTCGTCATATCTTGTTTTGCTTTATTTGCAGTCTTCTCCGGTTTTCCCGGATTCTCGGTTCAGTCGGGAGGAGCTAACATATATATATTATTGAATAAGTAGTCGAAATTAATTTCACATTTTTCTCTTTTATCGACTTCTATCAAATTTTTTTATGAGTGATTTGTTTTCATAATCTCTGCAACACTCAGCATAGCTATCAAACGAGCTTGAGACTCTGCTTCCGTTTGTAAGAGATGTTTTGTGCGTCAGTCACTTAGTTCGCTAAGTTCCTTTCTGACAAACGAAAAATCCCTCCATCAAAATCTCCGATATAATGTCGATTAATTCTGACCATTTACTTATTGCAAATTTATGAGAATTTGGAGACCGGAGGTGGTTCTTTTGTACAGATATCTGATACGTTCGTACATGGAACGATTTCAAAAATACGAGGAGAAGTGGTGTTGAGGCGTTGAAGGAAAGTACTTGGAGGGATGACTTTGTCTTTGGGCTTTGACTGCATAAGAGTGCCGCTGTCTTATCTGGATATTTTTCTGAGCGAATGGTTGTTCTTAATCATGCAGGATGGTTAAGAAAAATTCTGAAATGCTGTTTGAGGAATAATAGCAGATGCCTGGGAGGTGATTTTTTTATTAGGATGGTTCAGAGGTGCATCAGTTATTGGGGGGTACGTCTCTGCAGTTTCGGCTGATATCCCAAAGAACAAGCATATATAAAATGAAAAACGGTCGTATCACTACGACCGTATTTTCCTAAAAGGACCTACGTTGAGGAGATATCTGAAATGAATGTCTCTTAAACGTGTCCTTTAACATCTATCACAATCACCTAATGTTTTAATTTAATAATAGTTTGTAAGTTGTTTTTTGTGTTTTTCTTTCTTTAATATTGCAAAAGTGGCGGCAATATAGGAATAATAATTGTAACAGAAATAAAAAAACAAAGATTTTTATAAAAATTATATAAACTATTCGCACTTTTTAGTTGGATTCTCTAAAAGAAATGCTGTTTTGTAATCTCTAAGATTGCAAAATGGACTATAATCGATTAGGTTGTCATATGAAAAGTAGAGATCGCAAAATAGACTGATTATGGCTTGTTGAGGGCCATTTTCCTCTACAATCCAGGTCGCATTCTTTTATTATGTGTGGAGAGGAGGGCTAATTATCAAGTGGAGGATGCTTTATGCTTTTATGTGAGCCTCGTTTTAGTTCTTCTTCTTTTGGGGTAAAATAAAAAGCAGTGGCACTTGTATGTTGCCACTGCTTTTCAATGTGTCTATTCTTCGTTCTTGTT
>SAMEA104404106__coassemble_888_pt1 | contig 26560 bp, 25 predicted proteins | sample SAMEA104404106__metabat2_high_PE_037 | metagenome-assembled genome bin SAMEA104404106 (sample SAMEA104404106) | Balaenoptera acutorostrata
AATCTTGAAGTTGTTCGGCCAGAGGAACAATAATCTTGTGTTCAGCGTCCCAGCCGAGACGAGTCTTCACGGTGACAGGGGTATCTACCGCATCGACCACGGCTTTGGTGATTTCCAGCATTAGCGGTACATTTTGCAGCATACCGGCTCCTGCTCCCTTACCGGCAACCCGTTTCACGGGGCAGCCGAAGTTGATATCCAGAACATCAGGATGAGCGTGTTCGATCACAATCTGAGCCGCGTCGCGCATGGCGATAGGATCCTTACCATATATCTGAATGGCTACAGGGCGTTCCTCGTCGCAGACCGTGAGTTTCTGTAGACTCTTGTTGACCATGCGCACGAGGGCATCGGCGGCCACGAATTCAGAATAGACCATGGTCGCACCCATCTGTCGACAGAGCAGACGGAAGCCGATGTCGGTGACATCTTCCATGGGGGCTAAGAGTAAAGGGCGTTCGCCTAAATCTATATTTCCTATTTTCATATTTTGCTTGTTGTTTCTTGTGGGTGTTGGAGGGCTTTTCCGATGAGACGCGAAGGTCCACTCTGTTTCCACCATAGGTCTAACAGCACCATTCCGGATAAAACCAACAGACCGCCAATCACGAGGCATAACGGCAGAGAGAACCCTTTTGTCCACGTTTCTATTTCAGGGAAGAACATTAAAGCTACTCCCATACTATTATTGAGGATATGTGCCGCTGCACTTAACTGGAGATTACCGGTACGGATATAAAAGAGACCAAAGATAAAGCCGATGATGGCGGCAGGTATTATCTGTGCCCAATTGCCGTGAACAATGCCGAAAAGAAATGCACTGACGGCTGCTGCTGCAAGTGGCGGCATAGTCTTTATGGCTAGATTGCGGAGAATACTCTCACGGAAAACAAATTCTTCGAGTAGCGGACCTACCACGCAGAGCAATAGCAAACACCAAGGGTTGTTCTTCATGGCATTGAATAACTCCGTTGTTCCATTATCCGCCAAATCAAAAGGAGACAGTACAAAACTGAAACCTATAGCCAAGACGATGATGGAACCGAGTGCAGGAAGATATCCCTTGCTAGGACGTTTGATTAATGATGAAACCGCAGATTTTCGGGCAATTTTCGTTACAATGAGCAGTCCTATAGTGATGATGGCACCAATGAGCAAGGCGATACCGCTAGTCTCGGGGTGAGTCAGGATCAGAGTATTGTCCATATGCTGCTCATTCATCAGATTCTCGCGGTTAAGCCAGAGCAAGGCGACCAGAGAGGTCGTGATATGACACGCTCCGAAAAGGAGTAGGGCTACGATGGCTTTTAGCATGATTTTAAAACATTAAGGGTTTGTTCCGCATCCTTCCGCAACTGTTCCTTGAGTTCGTCCAAGGAGTTGAACTTATGTTCATCGCGTAGATGTTCCTGGAAGTACAAAGTGATGGTCTTGCCGTAGAGATTGCCGTTGAAACCGAACAAATGGGATTCAATGGAGCAGTCGGAACCATTGTTCAATGTTGGGCGACGGCCGATATTCAGCATGGCCGGGTAGCGTTTTCCGTCCACTTCTGCATAGATGGCATAGACTCCTCTGGCAGGAATCAGCAGATAAGGATGTTCCGGCTGGAGGTTAGCGGTAGGAAAACCTAAATCGCGTCCCATCTGTCGTCCCTCTATGACCGTTCCGCTGAGGTGGTAGGGGCGGTTAAGGCATTTTGCAGCCATTTCGACTTTTCCTGCTTCCAAGAACCGGCGTACGACCGAAGAACTTACGGTGAAATCATCGTTTTTTAACGGTTCGGCCTGAATAACTTCAATGCCGATTTCTTTTCCGTAGGTCCGATACTCGGGAAATCCCTCGTTGCGGTTGTGTCCGAAGCGATGATCATAGCCGATGACGAGACAACGTACGCCCAGATAGTCGTAGAGATAGTATTTCATAAACTCGTAGGCGCTGAGCGCAGCCATTTCTTTGCTGAAATGAAGCACAGCGCAGGCATCTACTTTGTTACTCTCCAGCAAATGTACTTTCTCCTCGGGAGTGGTCAGCAACAACGGCCGGTAATCGGTTTGTAAGGTTTCGCGGGGATGTTGGGCAAAAGTGACCACCAAAGTCTGTAATGAACGATTTTTTGCCGCAGTTTTTACCTGGTTTAAAAGAAAGCGGTGCCCCCGGTGTACACCGTCGAAAAAACCGATGGTGGCACAATAAAGACCCGTTTCATCGGTATTTCCCAATGAAACAGGTAGAGAGGCAGGGTCGTGTATTATCTTCATGAATTAAGCGTTCTTCAAGAGTTGCTTGATATCTTCTTCAGTGGTACCGTTCAAACGTCCTTCGGCATCAAAATAATTCAGCCATAGACTGTTTGCTGGTGCCAGAAGGGCCTGGAGTCCGCAAGCGCGGGCGCCTTCGCAGTTGGCTTCGCAATCATCGAAGAACAGAACTTCTTCGGGAGCACAACCAATACCTTTGGTTACAGCTTCAAAAATAGCAGGAGCCGGTTTTTCAACGCCCAGTTCATAGGATAAAAATACCTTTTCGAAGAAATCCTCCACATGAAGACCTTTGTACTCGAAATAACCATAGCGTGCCATGTCCCAATGTACCACATTGGTATTGCTTAATATGTAGAGCGGATAATGTTGTTTGGCCTTGAGCAACATTTCGAGACGTTCCTCGGGCACATCCACCAAATATTTTTGCCAGGCAGCCACGATGGTTTCGTCTGTTAAATCGGCGTTCCCGCTCAGTGCACGGAGTTCGTTACAAAATTCGGGAACCGTAACCAAACCACGTTCGAGTTTGGAGAAAATGCCCGCCTGAGCATAAGTGCCGAGGCAAGGACGGATATCAAAACCTACTGCATCGAAGGCATTGATGCAGCGGGATTTATCAAGGTCGACGAGTACGCCGCCGAAATCAAACAGTAGGTTCATTTTTTACCAATTTATAAAGTTTATCAGAAGGGCGGATCTTGTCAGGAACGGCAACAGAAATCTTCATGCCTTTGGTAGCTTTTTCAACCGGGCCATTCGTGTAATGGATTTCCTTGGCTTCTGTGAATACCACTCCGGTTGTAGGACCGATAATGACTAATTTGTCACCCAAATTTAGTTCGCTGGCTTCAATAAGGAATTCTCCGACGCCTAAGCGTGAATAGTATTTTACGCCCTTACCGACGTATACCTTCTTTTCTGTTGCGTTTGAACCATATTTGTTGCTCCATTCGCCCAATTTCTGTCCCTGGTAATAACCATCCCAAAAACCACGATTGAAGACGGTGCTGAGTTTTTCGTTCCATTCTTCAATCTTTTCATCGGTATAAGTGCCGTTTTCCACAGCCTCTATCGCTTCTTTGTAGCATTTTACTACTGTATAAACGTATTCGGCACTACGGGCGCGGCCTTCAATTTTGAAGACGCGTACACCTGCATCCATCAATTTGTTGATGAAACCGATTGTTTTCAGGTCCTTCGGACTCATAATATACTTGTTGTCCACATCGAGCTCGACACCCGAATCACGGTCCTTTACGGTGTAGGAGCGGCGGCAAACCTGCATGCATTCACCACGGTTGGCTGACTTGCCGAGATTGTTGAGTGATAAGTAGCATTTGCCACTTACTGCCATGCACAAAGCACCGTGACAGAACATTTCGATGCGAAGTTCCTCACCCGAAGGACCACAGATATGTTCCTTCTCGATTACTTCGTGGATTTTCTTCACCTGATCCATGTTCAATTCGCGGGCCAGCACTACCACGTCTGCGAAGCGTGCATAGAATTTCAGCGCTTCAGCATTGGAGATGTTGAGCTGGGTGGAAAGATGTATTTCCTGCCCGATCTGGTTACAGTAAGAAAGCACGGCGATGTCGGCAGCAATAACGGCAGAGATGCCGGCTTCTTTGGCAGCGTCGCAAATCTTATGCATCAATTCGACGTCTTCGTCGTAGATGATGGTATTGACGGTCAGATACGTCTTGACTCCTTGTGCGGAGCAAGTTGCGGCGATTTCCCTGAGGTCATCAATGGTAAAATGACTGGCAGAGTGTGCACGCATGTTCAATGCTTCGATACCGAAGTAAATGGAGTCGGCACCAGCTTTCAAGGCTGCGGCGAGACATTCGCGGCTGCCTACGGGCGCCATTATTTCATATTTCTTATTCATAGTCATTATTGAATTGTTGTGCCTTGCACATTGGAGTAGCGTCAGAAGTTCTCGGAACTGATGAATCGAACCTGCCGGGTTCGATAGGAACAATGCTTCCTTTACTGACTTTTGAAATCAGTCAGCCGTCGGAAAAGTTGGTGAACGGCAGCCTCACTGTCGGCCATTTTACGGCGGGTTCCTGTGAGTGTCAGTCCTTCTTTCATAATTGTATCAATTTCAGTGCAAAATTACGAGTTTTCGGGCGTTCTGACAAATAAAAACAACGGCTTAAATTCTTTTAAAGGATGAAAAGGGCCGGCATGCTTTCATACCTTTGACGCGGAGAGCGTTGCAAAGGCTTTTTATCGAGACTTTCCACGTGTTTCTGATTCTTTATGCCGGTTTTGTTTTCATCGTACAAGCATAAGGAAAACCTGAGAAAGAATAAAGTCTTTAGAGCTGCTTATTTGAAATCCGCCCTGTAGCCTTTTGTACTGGATAGACAAAGGCAACGTCTCACAACGGCCAGACTTCGGTGATTTATAGCTATCGGTTTGCTGAATCCTTTATTGCATGGCTTTCATGTAGACCCAATCTTGGAACCAGTTTAGAAAAACTTCCGGTTTGTACGTTTTTGTATGACGGGACTTGATAAGATAAGAAAGGAAAAGAGGATGTGCTATTGTGACACACCCTCTTTTCTGATAGCTTAAAGATAACTCGTAGTCTTGCCAAATCCCATTCAGTTCTCAGAAGCTGCACTGGTTGGGAATTTCAGCGGATGTTGCGTGATATCTTTAGTTAGATTGTATTCAGATTCGGTAACTTTCCGAGATGCCCCGGACCGCCGTCATTTGGAATCTTAATATTTATGTTCTTCCTTCTTCAATTCTTCACGGGTGATACCTCGTTTGTCGATAGCATGCCAAGCATAGAAGATATAAGCAAGGACAAAAGGAATGATGAGGGAGACTATTGCCATGGTAGACAAAGTGAACTCACTGGAACAACTGTTGGAGAGTGTCAATGAACTTTGTAAATCTGCTGTAGAAGGATAATATGCCGTGTGGTTGTATCCGGCGAGGAGCAACAAAGAGAGAACGGTCAGAATGGTACCGATACCCGCCGTCCATATACCACGAATGAAGGTTGGGCGCAAGAGCGTCTTGACAATGCCATGCAGCACGCCGGCTACTCCCAGCAGGAAGACAATGAATACCACGGGCATCTCAATGAGGTTGATCCAGTATTTGTGCGCTTGCAAGTGGACCAGTCCATTCTCTGCTACTGCAAATCCGTCAGCAAAGAGCAGGTAACCGACGAAGCCCAGAAAAGCTACGAGAAAACCACAAGTGTCGTACAGAAGATTGTTGCGGAAACGTTTGCGGAGGGGTTCGTCTTCCACATTGTTGATGAGGTAGAGAGCACCCAAAACGCGTGCCAGCAGAGTGACTGCGATGCCGAGCACCCAGTTCCATGGATTGAACAATGCGTCGAGTCCGTGCCATTCGTTAGCCCAGGAACTGATGACCGGAGTGAGCATGGTACCTCCCATGGCATCTTTGCTGACAATAAATTCAGAACCGGTAAAGAAGGTGGCCACTGCCGCTCCCAGGAGGAAAGGTCCAAAGATACCATTGAAAACGAGGAAGCCACGATAGGTATTCTTTCCTAAGAAATTACCTGGTTTGCTTTGGTATTCGTATGCCACAGCTTGAAGCACAAAACTGAGGAGTATCAGCATCCACACCCAGTAGGCACCGCCAAAGCTGGTGCTGTAGAATAATGGGAAGGAAGCGAAGAATGCGCCGCCGAAAGTGACCAAGGTGGTAAAGGTAAATTCCCATTTGCGACCGGTAGAATTGACAATCAGGGAACGTTCCTCTTCGGTCTTCCCGATTTGGAAAATCAAGGTGTTGGCACCTTGTACGAAGAGGAGGAATACCAAGATACCTCCCAGCAAGGCCACCAAGAACCACCAATATTGTTGTAAGAATGTATAGGTTATCATAATATTTGTTTTGAATCGGTAGAAGATAATGTTTTATTTTCAAAATCCATTACTCGGACTGGTGTCCTTTGATGGCCTTGGTCATAATACGTATTTCTGCAATCAGCAGGATGGTGAAGAGGGCCAGGAAGATGAAGAAGGTGGTCTGTACAGAAGAGACGCTGAGTTGTGAGATCGCCGCGTTCACAGGAAGCATGTCCTGGATGGCCCAAGGCTGGCGACCTACTTCGGCAACAATCCAACCCGCCTGACCGGCGATGTAAACCAAAGGAATGCTCCATAAGCCGACGTGCAGTAACCAACGTTTGTTTTCCAGCTGGTTTCGGTTGCTGTACCAGCCGATAACAGCCAGGAGAAGAAGCAATCCGGTGCCGGCGCCTACCATGGCACGGAACGCCCAATAGATAAGTGGTACAGGAGGTACGAGATCTTCGGGCTTTTCCAAGTAACCGTAACCGAAGTATTCTTTGTGCTCGGCGAAGCGCTGGCTGGCTTCGGCTGCTGCGGCAGGGTCATTCTTGTAGTTGGCGCGGTAATCGCCAAAAGCTTCGAGAGCTAATTTTCCGCGTGCCATTTTTTCTTCTGCTGAAGGATGGACCGTGCCGTCGTTGGCGGTGTAACCATTCAGAATGTCCTGGATACCCGGAACGAAACTATTGAAATCGTGGGTAGAAAGGAAGGAAAGCATGCCCGGAACCTCCACACCTGGAACAATGGAGAAGGGAGCCTGCTGCTGACCTTGCTGGAGTCCTTCGGCTGCCGCCAGTTTCATGGGTTGCTTTTCGGCAATCTCAATACCAGAACGGTCACCGGTATACATGACGGTCAGGGCTGCCACGATACCTACGATAGAGGCAACGCGGATAGAGTTGATTGCCAGACGCTGGTTGCGGCGGCGCAACAGATACCAGCAGGAAATGCCGACGACAAAGATTGCGCCGGTCATCCAGCCGCTGGAGACTGTATGGAAGAACTTGGTGATGGCAGTAGGGGAGAAAGCAACAGCTGTGAAGTCGACCATTTCGTTTCTGACGGTTTCAGGGTTGAATTCCATGCCGACCGGATTCTGCATCCAACTGTTGGCAACCAATATCCACCAGGCGGAGATGGTTGCGCCGATACCCGTGAGCCAGGTGGAAGCCAGATGGAAACGCTGGCTCACCTTGTTCCAACCAAAGAACATCACCGCGATAAAGGTGGCTTCCATGAAAAAGGCAAGTATACCTTCGATGGCCAGAGGGGCACCGAAAATGTCACCGACAAACCAGGAATAGTTACTCCAGTTGGTACCGAATTCAAATTCAAGGATAATACCGGTAGCTACGCCGATGGCAAAGTTGATACCGAAAATTTTCTGCCAGAATTTTGCCGTTGCTTTCCAAAACGGATCTTGTGTTCTGACGTAGATGGTTTCCATAATGGCCATGATGACGGCTAGCCCGAGGGTCAGCGGTACGAACAGCCAATGATAACCTGCTGTCAACGCAAATTGTGCGCGCGACCAGTCGATGAGCGAACTCGTGATTACTTCTAGAGGTAACATAGTTATTGGTCTTATTTTAAAATATTATGTTGTATGTTGTTTTAAGGTAACATCAATTCTTTTGCGACCGCTTCTTGTTTCTCCTCTTCCTCCATTCCGCCGAGTACGGGTTGGAAGAAGAATAGGCGAAGTACTGCGAACATAATGAAAAGTTTGAGCAGGATAATGATCCAAAGGGTACGCCCCCAGGTCATATTGCGGAAGCCCTCAATGTAGAAGTGCCAGGCGGTGCTGAGAAATTGTAAGGTTGCTTTCATAGTTAGCAAAGTTATGTATATTTCTTTTCTGAGAAGAATCGGAAGACTTAAATCGGACAAAATATGTTTTAAAACAAGGTTTTATCCGTGGTAGCGCTTACGTTTGGAGGGGATATTCGGATCTGGAGAATAATGGTGGGGGATAGGCATTGTTCTCAACGCCTGTATTTCTAATTTGTCCTTGGATTTTAGGGGCTCTTTGTCTTGTTTTTTGTATTTTCGTGCGTTGGGAGTGCGTCATCCGTTTGCCTACCGATCTTGGGGGAACTCTTTCCTTTACTTCTCGCGTTGGAGGGAAGGTGGGAAGAAGGCCATTCCTGATTATTCACGGCCGTTCATCTTATAGGGTGACGGCGATTAATTCTAATTAGAAATATGAAATATCAAAGCGTATTGACCATTGCTGGTAGTGATTCTGGTGGTGGTGCCGGCGTTCAGGCCGATATTAAGACCATTTCTGCTTGTGGTTGCTATGCAGCTTCGGCCATCACAGCCATTACGGCACAGAATACACAAGGTGTGTTGGCGGTGGAAGGTTTGTCATCAACCATCATTGCACAGCAGATTGATGCAGTACTCTCGGACATCGGTGCGGATGCCATCAAAATTGGCATGTTGCATACCGCCGATGTGGTGGGTACGGTAGCCAAAGTATTGAAACAATATCCTGTGACCAATATCGTACTCGACCCTGTGATGGTGTCTACCTCAGGGCATCGGCTGATCGAGGAGTCTGCCATTGACGTCTTGCAGTCTGAATTGATGCCGATGGCGCGTGTCATCACTCCGAATATCCCGGAGGCAGAGATACTACTGAACCGTAGTATCACCCGGCAGGAATCTATGCCAGAGGCTGCCCGCTGTCTGGCGGAGAAATATGGAGTATCGGTATTGCTGAAGGCCGGACATCTGGTGGACGAAGCACTCGTGGATATCTTCTATAATGTAGAAACCGGTGATGTGTTGCCTTTGAGCTCGCGCCGTATAGATACTCGTAATACGCATGGAACTGGTTGCACCTTATCTTCGGCTGTGGCAGCCTACCTCGCCAAGGGCTATCGCTTGAATGAGGCTGTGCAGCGTGCGAAAAGGTATATCAATGCGGCCATCTATGCTGGAGCGGACTTCGAAATAGGCCATGGTCATGGTCCTGTCTGCCACTTCTATGAGATGTTCGAATAGTCTTGATTGTTCGTTTTTTCACCTTTTTATTACAAAAATTAGATTCAGAAGTTATTTTTATTTTATCTTTGGAGCGAAAAAGACAAAGGGGTGCCTTTTCTGACTGGAAGAAGTCCAGAAGGAAAAGGCTGAGATTATACTCTTATACCTGATGCAGGTAATGCTGCCGTAGGGATTGTGGATATTCGATAATAGCAGAAGATGTATGTCCATGTAAAGTAGACATACATTTTTTTTAGCCTGATCAGCCGGCACTTCTTTGTTTCCTATTTAAACTTATGTTTTATGAAACTGATTGTAAACAACAAAGAAGTGGAGACCACGGCTAGTCATCTTCTTCAACTTGCAAAAGAACTGGAACTGCCCGAGAAGGGCGTGGCTCTAGCCGTCGATCAACGCATGATTCCCCGTGCGCAGTGGGAGGACTATGCCTTGACTGAGGGGATGAACATTATTATTATTAAAGCGGTTTGTGGAGGGTAGCATCATGGCACAGATTCAATTTATCAGCCATTATACAGAGCGGTACACCTATCTCGATTCCATCCGTATGGCCCTCGCTGGTGGTTGCCGCTGGGTGCAGTTACGGATGAAGGATGCCGATGAGGAGACCTTGCTGCGTACAGCTTTGGAAGCACAGCGTCTTTGTGCGGAGGCTCAGGCGACATTCATTATCGATGATCATGTGGAACTGGTACAGCAGATTCATGCTGATGGCGTACACCTAGGAAAGAAGGATATGCCTGTGGCACAGGCCCGTGCCATCTTGGGTAAGGAGTTCATCATCGGGGGTACTGCCAATACCTTTGAGGATGTGAAGATGCATTACGAGGCCGGTGCTGATTATATCGGTTGCGGACCCTTCCGTTTTACAACGACGAAGAAGAATCTCAGTCCGATTCTGGGATTGGAAGGTTATCGAGCCATTGTTCGTCGGATGCATGCCGAACAGATTGATCTGCCTATCGTGGCGATAGGAGGAATCACCAATGCGGATATTCCTGAAATCATGGCGACCGGTGTTTCTGGCATCGCACTCAGTGGTTCGGTGCTGCGTGCAGCAGATCCTGTGGCTGAAATGCAGCTGCTTTTAAAATTATAGACCAAAGTAAATCTTAATATCATGGAAAAATTGGTGATTGCCGGACGTGAATTCAACTCACGTCTCTTTTTGGGAACAGGTAAGTTCCCTTCAAACGATTTGATGAAAGCTGCCATCGCTGCCTCTGGTACAGAGATGGTCACTCTTGCGATGAAACGCGTGGAACTGGACAATAAGGAGGACGATCTCCTCAACCATATCGTCAGTCCAACGATTCAGTTGTTGCCGAATACCTCGGGGGTACGTACGGCAGAGGAAGCCATTTTCGCTGCACAGATGTCGCGTGAGGCCTTTGGCACAAACTGGCTCAAACTGGAAATTCATCCGGATCCCCGTTATCTTCTGCCCGATTCCATCGAGACTTTGAAGGCTACCGAGGAACTGGTGAAAATGGGTTTCGTCGTTTTGCCCTATTGTCAGGCTGACCCCACGCTCTGTAAACATCTGGAAGAGGCTGGAGCGGCAACGGTCATGCCTTTGGGAGCGCCTATTGGAACGAACAAGGGATTACAAACCCGTGATTTCCTCCGCATCATCATCGAGCAGGCTACTGTTCCCGTAGTGGTGGATGCTGGTATCGGTGCGCCAAGTCATGCCGCTGAGGCGATGGAACTCGGGGCCGACGCTTGTCTGGTCAATACAGCCATTGCTGTGGCCGGTGATCCGGTAGCGATGGCAACGGCCTTCAAGGAAGCTGTAGTGGCTGGCCGTCGTGCTTTCGAGGCTGGTCTTGGCGTGGTGGGTAAAACCTTCCAGGCTTCTGCATCTTCTCCTTTAACCGCTTTCTTAAACGATTAATCGACCTTTGAAAAGTATACTTATGGCACAAAATGAATCACAGCCCAAAGCCTACGCACAGCGTGAAAAGGCTTATATGACCGGTGTGAAGTTTCCTTTTCTCCGTGTAGGGATGCAGAAAGTCAATCTGACCCCTACGGTGAGAATCGTGGATGGTGAAAAGGTGACTACGCCCAATGCTCCTGTATATATTTATGATACCAGTGGTCCTTTTACGGACCCTTCTGTCGAAATCGACTTGAAGAAAGGTATCCAGCGTTTGCGTGAACCTTGGATTTTGGAACGTGGAGATGTGGAGCAGTTGTCGGAACTGACCAGTGAATACGGTCGTCAGCGTCTGGCCGACCCTGCGCTTGCGGATTTGCGTTTTGAACATATCACTTTACCTTATCGTGCAAAAGCGGGTAAGGCCGTGACCCAGATGGCTTATGCCAAGGCGGGTATCGTTACTCCGGAGATGGAATATGTAGCTATCCGTGAGAATATGAACTGTCGGGAACTGGGGGTGGATTCTTACATCACTCCTGAATTTGTACGCGATGAAATCGCCGCTGGTCGTGCGGTACTTCCTGCCAATATCAATCACCCGGAAGCTGAACCGATGATTATCGGCCGTAATTTTCTCGTGAAGATCAATACGAATATCGGTAATTCCGCGACTTCTTCCAGTATTGACGAGGAAGTGGACAAGGCCGTGTGGAGTTGCAAGTGGGGTGGAGATACCTTGATGGACCTTTCTACCGGTAACCATATCCACGAAACTCGTGAATGGATTGTCCGTAACTGCCCGGTGCCTGTGGGTACCGTTCCTATTTACCAGGCCTTGGAAAAGGTGGACGGCAAGGTCGAGGACTTGACCTGGGAAATCTACCGAGACACACTGATTGAACAGTGCGAACAAGGGGTGGACTATTTTACGATCCATGCCGGTATCCGTTTGCACAATGTCCATTTGGCCGACAAGCGTCTGTGCGGTATCGTCAGCCGGGGGGGCAGTATCATGAGTAAATGGTGCCTGATGTTCAACAGGGAAAGTTTCTTGTACGAACATTTCAATGATATCTGCGATATCTTGGCGCAATATGACGTGGCCGTGTCTTTGGGTGACGGTCTTCGTCCCGGTTGTATTGCCGATGCCAACGATGAGGCCCAGTTCGCCGAACTGGACACCATGGGCGAATTGGTACAGTTGGCTTGGGCCAAGAACGTACAGGCATTTATCGAAGGTCCTGGTCATGTACCCTTGCACCGCATCCGTGAAAACATGGAACGTCAGATCGACAAGTGCCACGAAGCGCCATTCTATACCCTCGGTCCGTTGGTGACCGATATCGCTCCGGCTTACGACCACATCACCTCTGCCATCGGAGCAGCACAGATCGGTTGGTTGGGTACCGCCATGCTGTGCTATGTCACTCCTAAGGAACATCTCGGACTTCCTAACCGTGAAGATGTGCGTACCGGTGTCATCACCTATAAAATCGCCGCTCATGCTGCCGATATCGCCAAGGGACATCCTGGAGCCACCATCCGCGATAATGCGTTGAGCAAGGCCCGTTTTGATTTCCGTTGGCGCGACCAGTTCCATTTGGGACTCGATCCAGAGCGGGCTTTGGAATATTTCCAGGAAGGTCGTCACATGGACGGAGAATACTGCACGATGTGCGGTCCTAATTTCTGTGCCATGAAACTGAGTCACGATTTGCAATCGATGAAGAAAGATAAAAACAAATAAAATGTTTTCAGAAGAATTAGAAAAGATTTCTTGGGACGAAACGACCCAGAAAATATATAGTAAGACCGACCGAGACGTTCGCCGTGCCTTGGCCAAGGAACATTGTAATGTCGACGACTTCATGGCCTTGTTATCGCCGGCCGCAGCTCCCTATCTGGAAGAAATGGCAGCCCTGAGCCGGCATTATACCGAGGAACGTTTCGGTAAGACCATTTCTCTTTTTATTCCGCTTTATCTGACCAACTCCTGTACCAATTCCTGCGTATATTGTGGTTTCCATATCAGCAATCCTATGGCACGTACCATTCTCACTCCCGAACAGATGGAGGAGGAGTATAAGGCCATCAAGGCCTTAGGTCCATTTGAGAACCTCTTGCTCGTCACGGGAGAGAATCCTGCCAAGGCGGGGGTACCTTATCTGGCCAAGGCGTTGGATATCGCGAAGAAATATTTCGATAATCTGAAGATTGAGGTGATGCCGCTGAAGGCGGAGGAATATGCCGAACTCAAGGAACATGGGATGAATGGCGTCATCTGTTTTCAGGAAACCTACCACAAGGAACGATATAAGGTCTACCATCCCAGAGGCATGAAGTCCAATTTTGAATGGCGTGTCAACGGTTTCGACCGTATGGGACAGGCTGGCGTGCATTCCATTGGTATGGGCGTGCTGATCGGCCTGGAGGAATGGCGTACGGACGTGGTGATGATGGCTTATCATCTGCGTTATCTGCAGAAGAAATACTGGCGTACGAAATATAGCGTGAACTTCCCGCGTATGCGTCCGGCGGAAAATGGCGGTTTCCAACCCAATGTCATCATGAGCGATAAGGAACTGGCACAGGCGACTTTTGCCATGCGTATCTTCGACCATGACGTAGACATCTCTTATTCTACCCGAGAACCGCCATTTATCCGTGACAATATGGCTACGCTTGGGGTGACGACCATGAGTGCGGAAAGTAAGACCGAACCCGGAGGATACCATACTTATCCACAGGCCTTGGAACAGTTCCATGTGAGCGATGAACGTACCGCAGTAGAGATGTTCCACCGACTCCGTGAACTGGGACGTGAACCGGTATGGAAGGATTGGGATGCTTCCTTCGATTTATTCCGTAAGCATGAATAGATATGAGCGACAGACCGCCTTACCTGAAATTGGTGAGGAAGGGCAGCAAAAACTGGCGCAGGCCAGAGTCTTGTTAGTGGGCGTCGGAGGACTAGGTGCTCCGATTTCCCTCTACCTTACGGCTGCAGGTGTCGGTACCTTGGGGATTATGGATGCCGATGTGGTCAGCGTCAGCAATTTGCAGCGTCAGGTACTGTATCGCGAAACGGAAGTAGGGCAGTTGAAGGTGGAGATGGCTGCACGGCATCTGCGGGCATTGAATAGTGAGGTGGAAATTATTCCTTACGCAGCTCGTTTGACGGCGGTGAATGCAGAAGAAATCGTCCGTGGATATGATCTCGTTGTCGATGGTTGCGACAACTTCGACACCCGTTATCTGTTAAGTGATTTCTGTGCCCGTCTGCACAAACCTTATGTTTATGGTGCCATACAAGGATTTGAAGGACAGGTGGCGGTATTTGATGTCGATCAGCATCCCGCGACTTATCGTGATCTGTATCCCGAACCCACCGTTCCTTCTCCTCTCCAAAAGGCGGTTGTCGGTACCACTCCGGCTATTGTCGGGAGTGTAGAGGCGAATGAGGTACTGAAGCTGATCCTTGGTTTTGGAACTCCGCTTTATGGAAAATTGTGGACCTTAGACCTTCGGAATATGCAATCTTTTATCATTGATTTATAGAAAGAACTTTTTATGCAAATTATAGTCATTACCCGTCCCGATTGCTTTGTACACGAAGCCGAAGACATCACAGAGCTCTTTGAGGTTGGGCTGGAAATCTTGCATCTGCGCAAACCGCAGTCGGACCGGGAGAGTGTGGAGGCATTGCTCCGGGCCATACCTGCGGTGTACCATTCCCGCATCGTATTGCATGACCATTTTGATTTGGCGGCGCACTACCATTTGCGAGGGGTTCACCTCAATCGAAGAAATCCTGAGCCGCCAAAGGGCCATGTGGGGACCGTCAGTCGTTCTTGCCATACTTTAGAGGAGGTACAGCGGTATAAAGGCGCCTGCGATTATTTGTTTCTCAGTCCCTTGTACGATAGTATTTCCAAAGAAGGCTATGGTGCCGCCTTTTCTCCAGAGATTCTGGAACAAGCCCATCAAGAGGGATTTGTGGATGAGAAGGTCTATGCCTTGGGGGGCATTACCTGTGCGCATCTTCCTGAAATTCAGCATTGGGGATTTGGAGGTGCCGCTTTTCTCGGGGATATCTGGCAAAGGGAACCGCAAGAAAGGGGGGAATATCTCAAGAAGATGTTATAACTTGATCGGAATATATTACCGTCCCGTAAACACGCTAGGTCTTAGTCCAACTCATCCATCATCTTGAGTTGGACTATTTCTATTCCTGGACAAGCTCTTTTCCTAAAAACTCTTTCAATGGGAGGTCTTTGTGCAGGTTCGGAAATTCTCCAATTTTGTATCCAACAAAAAAAACGTCCTCAGACCCAATGGCCTGAGGACGTTTTCATTATCGTTGTGTACGAATTATTTCACTGTGATCAAGAAGTAGTTCTTCTTACCGCGCTGAACGAGGAGGTACTTACCGTCGATCAAGTCGCTTTCTTCGATCACCTGGTCGAAAGCAGCAAGCTTTTCCTTGTTGAGGCTGACGCCACCGCCCTGAGTCATCTTGCGCATTTCACCCTTGGAAGGGAAGCACTGTGTAGTTTCTGCGAAGAGATCTACGGCCTTAGCACCGAGAGCCTGGTCGCGGCTGACTTCGAACTGAGGCACACCGTCGAATACGCTGAGCAGGGTAGCTTCGTCCAACTTCAAGAGGCTTTCTTTAGTAGCTTTGCCGAAGAGGATGTTGGAAGCTTCAACAGCCATTTCGTAATCTTCGCGGCTATGAACCATACAAGTCACTTCTTCGCCCAACTTCTTCTGGAGGATACGGCGGCCTGGGTCCTGGCGGTGCTCTTCGATCAAAGCATCGATTTCTTCCTTGTTCAAAGAAGTGAAGATCTTGATGTAGCGTTCTGCTTCAGCGTCACCTACGTTCAACCAGAACTGGTAGAACTTGTAAGGAGTGGTGTAACGCTTGTCGAGCCATACGTTGCCCTGTTCTGTCTTACCGAACTTCTTACCGTCAGCCTTGGTAATCAAAGGACAAGTCAAAGCGAAAGCTTCAGCCTCATTACCCAAAGTACGGCGGATCAACTCAGTACCTGTGGTGATATTACCCCACTGGTCGGAACCACCCATCTGCAAGCGGCAGCCCTTCTCCTGATAAAGATGGAGGAAGTCGTAACCCTGGAGGAGCTGGTAAGTAAACTCAGTGAAAGAAAGACCGTCGCTGGCTTCACCGTTGAGGCGGCGCTTTACGCTGTCCTTCGCCATCATATAGTTGACTGTGATGTGCTTACCGATTTCGCGAGCGAAGTCGAGGAAAGAGTAATTCTTCATCCAGTCGTAGTTGTTCACCAGTTCAGCAGCATTAGGAGCGTCGCTGTCGAAGTCGAGGAAGTGAGCCAGCTGAGCCTTGATACAAGCCACGTTGTGCTTCAAAACTTCTTCTGTCAACAAATTACGTTCAGCGCTCTTGCCTGAAGGGTCGCCAATCATACCTGTAGCACCACCTACCAAAGCTAATGGTTTGTGGCCGGCACGCTGGAAGTGACGCAACATCATCACACCGCAAAGGTGGCCGATGTGCAAAGAGTCTGCAGTAGGGTCGATACCTACATAAGCGGTAGCCATTCCCTTTTCGAGCATTTCTTCAGTTCCTGGCATCATTTGGTGGAGCATACCTCTCCAGCGGAGTTCGTCTACAAAATTCATAGTAGTCTTATATTTTTATTATTTTATTCTTTCGTTTCTTTATAAATCCGTCTTTTGCTTTGGGATTGGGGAGAAAATACGGAAAATCCTGTATCTCATGGCGTGAATTTCAAATCCAGTCGGAAGCCGAAGGCAACAGCAATGGGAAAAGAAATTTATAGGGCAGGGAAGAAGGAATGGTAATCATCTTTACTTCTTAGCCAGCATTTCAGCCCTGATTCCCAATGCCAGATTTTCATTGGCCTCCATAATCTCACGCTCACCCGGACCTTTGTCGTTAATGCCTACGAGGTGGAGAATGCCATGGATGATGACTCGATGGAGCTCTTCGTCGTAAGTCTTGCCAAATTGTTCAGCATTGCTGCGAACTGTGTCGAGACTGATGAAAAGGTCACCACTCAACATATCGTCCTCGCAATAGTCGAAGGTGATGATGTCGGTATAGTAGTCGTGTTGCAAATATTGCCGGTTAACACGTAGAATTTCTTCATCGTCGCAGAAGACGTATGCGATTTCGCCCACACGCTTGCCATAGTGGGCAGCTACAGCCTTGACCCACGCAGAGGTTTCGCGGCGTGAGATGTCAGGCATCTTTACATTTACTGTATTGTAGGAAATCATTATGATTAGAAATTAGTGATTAGGTTTTGATTAGGAATTAGCGATTAGCGATTAGAAATTAGCGATTACGTTTTGATTAGGAATTAGCAATTACTCTTTCATTCCTACTAAAACCATAACCTCTCTTCTCTCTTCTTCTCTCTAATCAGAATAAGCTTTGCTGTCTGGGATCGGCATTGGGGGAGGTGTAAGGACTGCGTCCTAAATGCTCGAATGCCAGGTCCGTGACTTCTCGTCCTCGTGGCGTGCGACGGATAAATCCTTCTTTGATGAGGAAAGGTTCGTAAACCTCTTCCAAAGTGCCCGGGTCTTCACCAATCGCTGTGGCGATGGTTGAAACACCGACCGGACCTCCCTTGAATTTGTCGATGATGGTCAGAAGAATCTTGTTGTCAATCTCGTCCAGGCCATATTTGTCGATATTCAGTGCCTCCAGAGCATATCGGGCGATGGCAGTGTCGATGCGTCCGTTACCCTTCACCTGGGCAAAGTCGCGCACACGGCGGAGCAAAGCGTTGGCGATACGAGGCGTACCCCGGGAGCGACCGGCAATTTCGGCGGCAGCTTTCAGGTCCATCGGCACGCCGAGAATGTCGGCGGAACGGCGGATGATGTTTTGCAACGTTTCAGCATCGTAGTATTCCAAATGGAGGTTGATACCAAAGCGTGCACGGAGCGGAGCTGTCAGCAAACCGCTGCGGGTGGTTGCACCGACCAGGGTGAACGGATTCAGATCAATCTGTATGGAACGGGCTGCCGGACCACGGTCAATCATGATATCTATGCGGTAATCCTCCATCGCCGAATAAAGGTATTCCTCCACAACAGGAGAGAGACGGTGGATTTCGTCGATGAAAAGGACGTCGTTGGGTTCGAGGCTGGTCAGCAAACCTGCCAGATCGCCTGGTTTGTCGAGCACCGGACCCGAAGTGATTTTAAATCCCACGCCCAGTTCGTTGGCGATAATGTTGGAAAGTGTCGTTTTACCCAGTCCCGGAGGGCCATGCAATAACGTATGGTCGAGCGGTTCACCGCGATATTTTGCCGCTTCTACGAACACGCGCAAGTTCTCCACCACCTTCTGCTGTCCGCTAAAGTCCCCGAAGGATAGCGGGCGGAGGGCGTTCTCAAATTCCTTTTCCGTAGAAGAGGGCGCACGTTGTTCTGAGCGTATGTCGAAAGTATCTTCTGTCATAATTATATATTAAGTGCAAAGTTAGTATATGATATGTGAAGAACAAAACGAAACGGCAGATTTTCAGTCTTTCTTCCCTGGCGCGGTCTAAGTTGCGCGAAGACAAGGAGGAAAGATAGACACACTTTCCCTTCCGGCCTTCCACCTGAAAGTAGGAAAATTCCAGTATTCTTGCCACTAAAGATTTATGAAAGTTTATACTTTCGTCGCCTGGGTCTTCTGCATATTCATCTAGAACGGAGATATTTTCCGCTAAGTCCCATGTAAAAAAAATTATCTCAGACCTTTTTTCAACTAAGTCCGACCTAAATTTTACTCGTCCTAGGTTTGTTTTCCGTAAAATAAGGACATAAAAAAGGGAAAAAGAACCATTCGGTTCCTTCTCCCTATTATCTATTACAAAGATAATGTGTTTTTCCGAAAAATCCAAATTCGCATTATATATCATTAACTTTTCATTTTTTACTCTGTGCGGAGAAATTTGGAGGGAGCGGATGGATTTTATAACGTTCGGAAACATCTTTTATCGGCTACTTTGTCCTCTATCGTTTGCCACCCTTGTTTTTTCTTGTTATTTTTGTGTGATTTTTTTAACCTCTAAGCTGTAGCACTATGGTACTCAATTATATTTGGATTGCGTTCTTTGTGATTGCTTTCGTGATTGCGGTGATCAAACTGGTGTTCTTGGGAGATACCACCGTATTCCCCGCCATCATGGATTCAACCTTCGCCACCTCTAAAACAGCCTTTGAAATATCTCTTGGGCTGACGGGCGTTCTGTCCTTATGGCTCGGTGTCATGAAAATCGGTGAGAAGGGAGGAGTCGTGGATGTGCTGGCGCGTATACTCGGGCCAATATTTTCTAAATTGTTCCCGGAAATACCGAAGAATCATCCTGTCATCGGCAATATTTTCATGAATATTTCCGCCAATATGCTCGGACTCGACAATGCCGCGACTCCTTTAGGCTTGAAGGCCATGGAGGGGCTGCAGGAACTCAATCCGAAGAAAGACACCGCCTCGAACTCCATGATCATGTTCCTGGTGCTCAACACCTCCGGGCTGACCATCATTCCGGTGGGCATCATGGTGTATCGTGCCCAGCAGGGGGCCGCGCAACCTACAGACATCTTTGTCCCGATATTGCTGGCGACCTTCATATCAACCCTGGCAGGCATCGTGGTGACCAGCATCTATCAGAAAATCAACCTTTTCAACAAAACCATCTTGCTGACCCTCGGCGGTCTCTCGCTCGGTGTCGCCGGGATGATATGGGGATTCAGCCGTCTGAGCAGTGAGGAAATGTCCATCTGGGGTACCAATGTGGCAAACATACTCCTGTTCGTCATCATCATGCTCTTCCTCGTAGCCGGCATCCGCAAGAAGGTGAATGTCTACGAAGCCTTTGTGGAAGGTGCCAAGGGCGGTTTTGAAACTGCGATACGTATTATTCCGTATTTGGTCGCCGTACTCGTCGGTATCGGTGTCTTCCGTGCCTCCGGTGCCATGGACTGGCTGATAGACGGACTTTCCTGGTGCGTGGCACAAACCGGCTGCGATACAGAATGGGTGGGAGGCATGCCTACCGCGTTGATGAAGCCGTTGAGCGGCAGTGGCGCGCGCGGCATGATGGTGGACGCCATGACCACTTATGGCGCCGACTCCTTTGTGGGACGTCTGAGCTGTATTTTCCAAGGTTCCACCGATACCACCTTCTATATCCTCGCTGTCTATTTCGGCTCCGTGGGCATCCGTAAGACCCGCCATGCCGTCACTTGCGGTCTGATGGCCGATCTGGCCGGAATCATTGCCGCGATAGTCGTATGTTATTTCTTCTTCGGGTAAAAAATGAAATTTATTATACTAAGCATCTTATGGCTTCACTAAAATCATTGGCGAAAGACACTGCCATCTATGGATTGAGCAGTATTGTCGGCCGCTTCCTCAACTATCTGTTGGTTCCGCTCTATACCATCAAACTTTCGGCAGAGTCGGGCGGGTACGGTGTCATCACTGAAGTTTACAGTTATGTCGCCCTTTTGTTGGTACTTCTGACTTTCGGTATGGAAACCACCTTCTTCCGTTTTATGAACAAGGAAGAGGAGAATCCCCAGCTGGTGTATTCCACCACGCTGATAGCTGTCTTGACAGTCGGGCTGCTCTTTGTCGCCGCTGTTCTGGGATTCCTGGATCCGATAGCCGATTTCATGAACTATTCCGACCATCCCGAATACATCGGCATGATGGCTGTGTGTGTCGCCATCGATGCCTTCCAATGCATACCTTTTGCTTATCTTCGTCATCAGAAGCGTCCTATCAAGTTCGCCTCTCTGAAGCTGCTCTTTATCTTTATGAACATCGGGCTGAACCTTTTGTACTTCGTTGTGCTCGACCATAGCGATGTATTCTATGCGTTCGCCATCAATCTGTTTTGTACCGCATTCATCACGCTTTTCTTCTTCAAGGAACTTACCTGCATCCGCTGGAAAGTTGACTTCCCATTGTTAAAGCGCATGCTGAAATATGCCTGGCCAATCTTGATTCTCGGCATTGCCGGCATCCTGAACCAGACAGCCGACAAGATGATTTACTGTCAGGTAGTCGAAGGTCCGGAAGGTAAGGTGGAACTCGGAATCTACGGTGCTTGCGTCAAAATTGCCATGATTATGGCCATGATCACCCAGGCTTTCCGCTATGCTTACGAACCTTTCGTATTTGGCAAACAGAAGGACAAGGACAACCGTGCCACCTACGCCGCTGCGATGAAATACTTCATCATCTTCACCCTGCTGGCTTTTCTCGGTGTGGTCGCTTATCTCGACATCTTGAAATATATCATCGCCCCCGATTATTGGGAAGGTCTTCGCGTCGTGCCCATCGTCATGGCGGCGGAAATCATGATGGGCGTCTATTTCAACCTTTCCTTCTGGTATAAACTGATAGACCGCACCATCTGGGGGGCTTGGTTCTCCGGAATCGGTTGTGTCGTGTTGATAGCCGTGAATCTCATCTTCATCCCCCAATATGGTTATATGGCCTGTGCCTGGGCGGGCTGTGCCGGATATGGCACCGCCATGCTGCTCAGCTATTTTGTGGGACAGAAGTATTATCCTATCAACTATCCGTTGAAGTCCATTGCCGTATATGTGGCGATTGCAGCCTTGTTCTTTGTCGTGATGACTGTTTCCGCCCGTTATATCGACAATTTCTGGTTGAAGATGGGCATCAACACCGGTTGTGTCCTTCTCTTTATCGGACACATCCTGTATCACGACTTCCGTTTTTGGGAACGTGGTGCCAAAAAGGTGGCAAAAGGATAACCCTAAAAGAAAATTTACAAATCATATAAAGAAATGAGACCTTACAATACCTACACCTTGCCCGATGGCTTGCGTGTGATTCATGAGCCTTCCACTTCGGAAGTGGTATATTGTGGCTATGTCATTTGTGCCGGTACCCGTCATGAGGACTTGCAGGATTCGGGAATGGCGCATTTCATCGAACATATGAGTTTCAAGGGCACGACCCGTCGTAAAGCCGTGCATATCTCCAATGGAATGGAGCATGTCGGCGGCGACTTGAATGCCTTTACCAACAAACAAGAAACTGTTTACTATGTGACCGCATTGAAAGAGGATTTTCCCCGTGCCGTCGATTTGCTCACAGACATTGTCTTCCATAGTGTCTATCCCCAGCATGAGATAGACCGTGAAGTGGAGGTTATTTGTGATGAAATCGACAGTTACAAGGATTCTCCGGCAGAGATTATCTTCGATGAATTCGAGACCATGTGTTTCGACGGACAGTCTTTAGGACGTGACATTCTCGGTGACGCCACCCGTCTGCGCTCTTACAAGACGGAGGATGCCCGTCGTTTTACTCAGAAATATTATCGCCCGGAAAATGCGGTGTTTTATGTATATGGCAATCTGAAATTCGATAGAATCGTCAAAATATTGGAGAAGGCCCATGCCGGGATGCCGGTGGCCACTCCTTGGGTGAAGGATGGCAGTGTGCCGACCGAGGAACAGCAGAAGGATTGCCAGCTCTATGGCACCCATATCCGTCACAAGGATACCCATCAGGCTCATGTGCTGGTGGGAGGACGCAGTTGTGGGGGGCGTGATTCCCGTCGCTATGCGTTGCTTCTGCTCAATAATATGCTGGGAGGCCCCGGTATGAACTCACGTTTGAACATGAGTCTCCGGGAACATGCCGGTCTGGTATATTCTGTCGATTCTTATCTCAGCACTTATCCAGATACCGGACTTTGGAATATCTATTTCGGCTGTGATCCGGGGGATGTGAACCGTTGTCTGAAACTGGTGCGCCGGGAACTCGATAAATTTGTCAACAAACAGCTGACCCCCAGCCAGCTTAAGGCGGCGAAGAAGCAATTGTGCGGTCAAATCGGAATTTCTTGCGATTCTTTCGAGAGTTATTCTTTGGCTTTAGGAAAGACTTTTGCCGAATATGGCTGCCATCGCGATGTGGAAAATGTCTATGAAGGCATTGAGGAGGTGACTGCTGAGGAGATGCAGTTGCTGGCTGCCGAAATCTTCGCCCCGGAGCGTATCACCACATTGATTTATCGTCCAGAAGACGAGGAAGAATAGAAAGTTGAATACCGGGAAGTGTCTCTATGGAGGTAGGGAGAGGATGGTGCCATTCAATAAAAGAAAGTAGTGAAGAGTCCTGCCCGGATGAAAGCAGAAAATGTTTTTATCCGCGAGTCTCCCACGTCCGATATCAGACAGCATTTCAATCTTGCAGTTCATCGTTGGAAAGTCTGCACTATCTCTTCTGTCTGCCAGAATCGAGTCTCTGCCCCTCTAAATTCTAATTCAATTATGTTGCATCCTTTAGATAAGTTTAAATATTGCCCCAGTTGCGGCTCCGACGATTTCGTCATCAATGATAACCATTCCAAGCGTTGTGGAAAGTGTGGTTTTACCTATTATCATAATGCCTCTGCCGCTACAGTGGCTGTCATCGTCAATGACAAACGGGAACTTCTGGTGGCACGACGTGCTTTTGAGCCGGCAAAGGGAACGCTCGATCTGCCCGGCGGATTTGTTGAACCTGGAGAAGCCATTGAAGTGGGCTGTATACGGGAGGTAAAAGAAGAAACCGGCGCCCGTGCCGAAATCGACCGTTATTTGTTCTCTCTGCCTAATACTTACCGGTATTCCGGATTTGACGTTCATACAGCTGACAGTTTTTTCCTCTGTCATCTCGTGGAAGGGCAGGAAGTGCATCCCAGCGATGATGCCGCGGAACTCACCTGGGTGCCCTTTGCAGAAGTCCGTCCCGATTTGTTCGGATTGGGGTCAGTCCGTGCCGGTGTGAAGCGCTTATTGGATTTGTTAGAGAATACCAACACTCTTTAGTCTTTGATTCTTTGCAATTCCACAAGTAAGTTGTATATTTGTTCTGTCGGTCAATGTTGGCCAGACCTTAACAAAGAATATACCAATGAAAACAATTACAATTGGCGGTAACCCCGTACATTTATCTGGCGTCTTGCCTGAAGTAGGTCAGGATGCTCCTCAGTTTGAAGCCGTGAAGGGCGATTTGTCTGTCGTGAAATTGTCAGATTTCCGTGGCAAGCGCGTTGTCTTGAATGTATTCCCAAGTTTGGATACAGAAGTATGCGCCGCATCAGTCCGTCGTTTCAATAAGGAAGCTGCAGCATTGAACAACACTGTCGTATTGTGCATCTCCAAGGACCTGCCTTTCGCACAGAGCCGCTTCTGTACCACAGAAGGTTTGGAAGGAGTCATCTCTTTGAGCACTTTCAACAATAATACCTTTGACGAAGCTTACGGCATGTTGATTGCCGAAGGACCTTTGAAGGGCTTGTATGCACGTGGCGTCTATGTATTGGACGAAACTGGTGCCATCATTTACGAAGAATTGGTTCAGGAATTGACTACCGAACCTAATTATGATGCGGCATTAGGTTATTTGAAATAATTTTTGTTTCGCATAAGAAAAAATGCGGGAGAAGACTAAAATCTTTCTCCCGCATTTTTATGTTTATTCGTCGTAGTAATCGATATCCATCAATTCCCGGAGGTTGACTTCCTCTCCGTTGTCGTATTGGTAGACGAGGCTCAGTCCCCGGTATACGGCAGGAACGTGGAGTGTCTGGATTTCTCTCCATTTCGGACGGCCGTAGTCATAAGAAACTCCATGGAGAAGGATACGGTTGCTGACATAGTCGAACTCGTAATATCCACCTCCGTAGCAGATGTCGTAGTCTATCAGCAAGTCTTTGTGCATATAGACCATGCCAAGTCGGAAATAGCCTGCTTTGGTTATGATAAATTTGGGATATGCCATATTATATAGGTGTGTTGAATCAGCAAGTAAAGTAATGGTAAAAAAATAACTTCATACAGTTTTAAGATATTTTTCATCCTTTCTCTCGCCATTTTTTATCCGTCTCTTGTTCTGCTTGGAAGCGCGTCGGCAGTCGTGTAGCCCGCTACACTCCTTTCTCCTAACTTCCCATCAGACGCAAGATTCGAACAAAAAATTGCCGAACTTATTATTTCACCATTACTAAAATTATAGAATTTATTCGAAGAGGTAAAGTTTGCAGCCGTAAAGTATAAGCAGATGGAGCGGGTAGAAGAGGTAGAAGAAATATTTTCCGATTTTTCCTTTGATAAATCCCCGTTGCCCATTGTATAACGCAATCAGAATAAAGGCCAGACCGCCTATCCAATGACTGGGAAGAAGATAAATTCCGACCAGGGCCATCAGCGGCAGATTGCTGCGAAAGAGATAGAGGGCAATGATAAAAACGTAGCCTGTATAGCCATAATCGGCATTGAGCAGAATGGAGATGCCGAAGGTGCCGAGTAGGATGAGGCTCATCTTGATGATTTTTTCTTGATATCTTTCCAGGGCATCGATGGCGACCAGGCCGAGGAAAAGGGTGAAGAGCACATTCTGACTGGGGTACAGCCAATGGTTGCTGTATATCAAATTCCAAGGAATTTCTGAGATTATCGCGAAAAGGAGTAGGAGAGCCCCGTATCTCTTCCGGTTATGGGTGTGGAGGGCGCCTTCGACAAGCAGAAAGGCAAAGAGGGGAAAGGCCATACGTCCGAGCCCCCTGCACAGAGTGTAGATGGAGAGGTCGTATCCGTAGAGGTGGTAGAATACGGTGCAAGCAGACTCTATGTGACTGAATAGGTGGAGTGCGACATGGTCGGCTAACATGGCGAAGGCTGCGAAAAGTTTCAATACGCTGCCGCTGAGAACCGGTTTGTTTTGTATGGATATCATTTCGAAATAGGGTATGATCAGATTTTGCAGTTCTTCTAGTTTTTAAAAGGTAGAATCCCCTTTCTGTTTCTATTGTCACTGCTTTTGTCAACTTCTGTCGGGCATTGTCTGCATGGATGTAGAAGTGGCTTCTGTATGCTTCGTCAAGAATAAGTTGGTAATCCAACAGAAAATGCCGGAGCAGTCAACTTATCTTTTCTCATGGTGCAAAAATAATAAAAAAGATAGGATGCTGCGGGGCGCAGTGTGGTCCAGTATCAGATGTGCTGGCTCAGTTACCCAACTTGGAAACTTTTTTACCCATCATGGAGGATTTCTTGAGAATGGGCGGAGGTTATTGAGGATATAAAATAAAAAAGGAGAAAGCTTTGAACTTTCTCCTCTCAGTACCCAGAGCCGGGGTCGAACCGGCACAGGGGTGAACCTACTGGTGTTTGAGACCAGCGCGTCTACCGATTCCGCCATCTGGGCATTGGTTTACAACTCTTTTGCTGAATTGCGGTGCAAAGATACAACTTTTTTTGTAGTTACCAAGTCTTGTAGTATAAAATGTGACTATTTTTCTGCGGTTTTTTCAAAACTAAGTAATGGTGAAATAATAAGTTCGGCAATTTTTTGTTCGAATCTTGCGTCTGATGGGAAGTTAGGAGAAAGGAGTGTAGCGGGCTACACGACTGCCGACGCGCTTCCAAGCAGAACAAGAGGCGGATAAAAAATGGCGAGAGAAAGGAAGATAAATATTTTAAAACTGTATGAAGTT
>SAMEA104404106__coassemble_890_pt1 | contig 26556 bp, 18 predicted proteins | sample SAMEA104404106__metabat2_high_PE_037 | metagenome-assembled genome bin SAMEA104404106 (sample SAMEA104404106) | Balaenoptera acutorostrata
GATGCCATCAGTAAGAGCTACCCTCTCTCTTTATCGTGTTTTATCTGGAACTTGGAATGAATGGTTTCGTGTACCGGCATCACTCCCGAAACTTGAATAAATAAACAGTTTACGCTTTATTTTATAATCCATTTGTGCTTGCCACGATAGCGGTTGCCCTTGGCCATATCGTGCATATAGTGCACATAGTGACCGTAATAATAACCATATCGATAAGAATAACGGTAATCGTAAGCGCTCGAAGGCGATTCTGTTCCATTGAACGCCAGAACTATATTCTTGTACTTGTTTTCATCATAGAGTCTCTGCAATTCTGGTAAGACGGTACGTTTCAACAAGCCCGCTCTAATAATGAAGATGGTACGGTCCACATATTTTCCAATGAGCTGTACATCTGCCACCACCTCGATAGGCGGACAGTCGATCAATACATAATCGTAAGCACTGCGCGCCTCACTGATCAAATCAGCCAGACGGTTACCATAGATCAGTTCGGTAGGGTTCGGGGGAAGAATACCTACTGGAAGCACTTCCATATTCGGATATTTCTCATCGGGAACAATGATGCCTTGCCATTTGTCCACGAGCCCGTTCAGATAACTGCTCAAGCCCACCTTCGGAGAGCCCACATAAGTCGAGGAAGCCGCATATCGCATGTCACCGTCAATAACCAGCACCTTCTTGGCCTTGATGGCAAGACTCAGCGCAATATTCATTGTCAGGAACGACTTACCACTACCCTGGTTGTAAGAAGTAAGCAACATCACATTGCTCTTTTCCTTCGTCTCTAAATATAGTTCTTTTACCAGCATCCAGACAATACAGAATTCTGAAGATTTCTCCTGCTATTCTGCACTCTTTTGCACTCTATATTGAGTAGGTGTCAGATGAGTGATCTGCTTAAAAGCTTTGATAAAAGTAGTATCAGAACGGAAACCGCTCATTTCCGCAATTTTATACATCGGTACGGAAGGATTCCTCTGCAGAAGTTCTTTGGAATAAGCGATACGGTAGGCACGGACCACCTCACTGAAATTCTGTCCAAAACCTTCATTGAAGACACGAGAAAGGTAGCTGCGGTTTAACGGCAGAACACGAGATACATCTGTCAGTTTGAAATCATTGTACAAATAGGGACGTTCTTCCTCCAACCATTGCTTCAATTGCCGGGTATAGTCCTGTATTTTGTTTTCAAATGTATCATCGCTGATGTTTTCTGCATGACTGGAAAGAGAAAGCACATACTCCGCTCTGGCATAGTCGGTCGTGCCTGTCTGATTTTTGTTGGCAAAAAAGTCCTCAGGATAAGGACTTTCATAAAACAACGCCTTATAAAAGAGATAAGAGAAACTGACAATGGCAAAAGTACAATGAAACATGACCGGAATGCGTCCACCGATAAGAAGAATGCCCATGTAGAAAACGAAAATACCTATGATAATAAAATCGTAGGAACGCATCCAGGAGATGTCCACATATTCCTGGTCGGAGAAATTGTTATTCTTCCATTTCAAATATTTCTTTTCGTATTTATACAACCATTTTAAAATGACTACGATGTATATAATATTCGAAAGCAGGATGACAAATCGGAACCACACGTTGAAATGTCCGATGGAGTTTGCCAGACAACGATAGGAATTCAGTGATTCGGGAACTTCTCCCAACAGATACATACCTCCATAGAAGAGAATAGTGAGAGCTACAATGGGGAGAAACAACAGAGAAATCCGTTTCCAGTTGAGCCATCCCGGCACCAATGCCTGGATAGGAAAGAAATGCGTGAACATGATAAAGAAATTGCCAATAACCAAGACTTTTTCCCGCAACAGGGAGTATTCTTCATCGGTCACCACGGTATTCATCAGAATCAAAGCCACGAGATATTCCAATCCCCACAAACCTTCTACGACTGCCATGGTACGGCGTACCTTGTTGTTCTTGCTACAGACGAACAAGATGATGGATTGAAAAAAGAAAAGAGTGGTGACTCCGGTAAAAAAGAGACTATGTATGGTTGCTAACTGATTTTCCATATATTTACTAATTAAAATCTGCTAAAGTTAGCAAGAATTTAGCAGATAAAAAAGGAATCAGGTAATACCGTGATTTATTATGATTTTAAAAGACTTTCGCAGAAGAAGGAAAATCAGCCTTGGAATCTCTAAACATAAGTAATCCAGGCAGATTTAAACATTTTGAAGAAGTCCATACGGTCTACGAACTTTTTTCCATAAGCCGTGGAAAAAAAATCCATGGACGGTGGAAAAAGCTACAAGGCATAAAAAACTTTCATCCCCGGCGAGACATGCCCCCATATCAGATTATTCCCTATCTTTGTCCTATCGCATGAAAAACTTTTAGATTATGAAAAAAATATATGCCTTATTGCTAGTTCTTTTGCCCCTTTGGGCAATGGCTACTTCGTGGGAAGAAAAACGGCAAGTGATTTATCCCGGCAAGACAGACTGCCAACTGGGACCACTATTTCCCGGACATTCTCTCAGCCGGCAGGTGAAATTTCAAATCACAGACCTGCCCGCCAAACGTTTTCTCCGCGTAACGGGCGGCGTGGCGATACCCGCACCTTATCATCGCAGAGGAGAAACGAACTTCCGGGCCACGGAATTCTGGATAGACGATCATCTAGACTCGCTGACGACTGAAAAGGACCACTATTCCTTGTACTTCGAAGGAGACAACGAGGCTTTCGAACGGCACGCCTACTACCGTCTCCCAGGCAATGAACTGGAAGCGGGAAAACTGAAGGTGGTATTGCCCGTGGTGAAGAAAAAAGAGCTGACCCTAGCTGCCAAAGGAGATTTCGGTTTGCAACTCCACCTCTATTATAAAAAAGAGGGACGCGCCGACAACGACCTCTACGATGCGCCCGATTCCATCCTCCACCTCCCCATACCCGAAGGAAACGGCGGATATGAAGAGGTGAAGAAGACATTCGTGCTGCCTGAGGACGTGGCCTGCATCCTCCTGCAACTGGGAGGCACCTACTTCCGCGGCGAATGCTGGGTGGAGGCGCCACGCCTCATCCAAAAGCGGAAGGTAGTCAGAGAGATTCCCTTCGCCCGCCACGAGACGCGCAAAGATTCCCAGAATGGTTGGGTGGGCTGCAACCTCTCTTCCCGCAGCTGGCCTGCCTGGAAACTAGAATTTGACGGAAAAACCATTTTCGAAGGAAAAATCTTCGACCGGGCTTCGAATGTGGCCGACTTCTATATCCCCCTCCCCCAGAATTTGCCAGAAAGAGGCGAGATGAAACTCTCTCTTCTGAAGAAGGAGTCCCCCGCTGCCTATGCCTACAAACTGAGAAGTCTGGAAATCATCGAGGAACCGGCACGCGACTTCGAGGTCATCTCCTTACCCCGGTATGTGACGCAGTACCAGCCCTTCGGCATCCTCGTGGAGACAAACCGTCCGAACGTAAGTCTGAAAGTGACCGTGGCAAGAGGCGACTCTACCCTCGTGCAACAATACGGTTTCGGCCCCGCCGGACTCCAGGTAGTGCAACTCCGGGCTGGCAAGGCGGGCGGACCACTTCCCGTAGTTCTGGAGGACGGACAACGCCAGGAACAGGTGGCGGTGCAACAGGTGGTGGAAAAAACTGCAGATGACATCTACATCTCCTCAGGTGATGAGATTTATATCGACAAACAGTATGAACTTTACGACTATTTCTTCAAATGGTATCTCTCCCAACGCATAGGTAACGGCTATCAGTTCCGTCCTTCCTACCAATGGAGCGGAGTACGCATTGCCGACCGTGCCTTTGTGCGCCATTACACCGGACTACTCAACCGGCTGCAGATGCCCTACGCCTGGCAGGTAGAAGGACGCACTCTGGCGGGCAGCCGCATCAACCCTACTTTAGAAGACCTCCAGACACCGATGTTCCGTGGCAAACAAGCACACGAGAACGATGGCGGCTATTATTACTGGCAGCACTTCACCTACCAGGGACTTTACTCGGACCTGGCAGCACGAAACCGCCCTTATGGGGGAATTTTTGCCAAACACCGCCCCCTCTATACAGACCACGGCACCTTCATACACTACGACCCGCAAAAAGTAAAAGATATGGCGGACGGCGCACAGTATCTGGTAGACAATCTACGCTATTCCAAAGGGGAAAGCACGCGCCACACAGGGCCTTCCACCTTGTTCCGATATCTCTACCAGGCGGGCTATGACTGGTTGGGCGCCGAACAGATGTATGGCCCGGAAGAGACCATACTCTCATCCCTGCGCGGAGCTTCGAGGGCTTACGGCCGCCAGCAGTATGGCACACTGCATGCCATGCAATGGGGCTCCTACCCCTTCACGGACCCGAAACATGCCCTACGCCTCTACCAATCGCTGGCAGTAGCTTACATGCACGGTTCGTCACACCTCAATACCGAAGAAGCACTGTGGACAGACGAATATCTGAACGACCGCTATACAGAGGCGGGCAAGGCCCATCTCTCCGCCCAACACCAGATGCTCGACTTTGTGGAGACACATACACGCCGGGGCGAGCTGACCAGCCACATCGCCGTTGTACAGGGGCGCAACGATGCGTGGAAATCTTTTGGCAGAGGAAACCTCTGGTCACAAAAGGGCCCGAAATGGAAGTTTGACGCCGCCTGCGCCAGCTTCGACCTGCTGAAGGTATTCTATCCAGGCAACGAAATGGACTGTTGCGGACCCGACGGATGGTTCTCCCCCACTCCCTACGGACCTGTTGACCTGCTGCCCATAGAGGCTCCGCTAGAGGTAATGGACCGCTACAAGGTGATGATTTTCCTGGGATGGAACAATTACGACCCAAACGATTTCTCACGTATCAGAGAATTTGTACAGAAGGGAGGCACACTGCTCCTGACGGCCGCCCATATCAATGCAGAACTCCAGCCCGACCAGGTGGTTGCCTTCCCCAAGGACGATGCCGCCATCCGCGAACTGTTGGGCGGAGATTACCAACAAATACAGGAGAAGACCATTATCCCTTGTGGTAAAGGAAAAGTGATTTACTTTCCACAACGGGCCTATCCTTCCGAACCAGAAATCCGCGAGGCTTATGCCGCTGAAATGAGGCAATTGGGCGAAGAGGCAGTGAGGAACGAACGCCAGAGGGGCTGGATAGAAACGGCAGAAAACGTCGGTTTCACGGTATGGGATACAGCAGAAAGACGTACCCTCTATCTATTGGATACGGACTGGAAGAGCGGAGCTCCTTCACAAAAGGCCGTGCTGACTTATGGCAACCAGAAATTCAATGTGAACGTACGCCCTTATCATATCGAGACCATCCATTGCGCCGCCGGACTGGCAGTGATGCCTTCGGAAAATACAACGGACATCTTGGATATACAGCCGACAACGCGTGGATGGAAGGTCAGATTCCAAACTACAGGCGGCGACGCCCTGCAATGCATGCAAGGGGAGTCGGGAAAGACAACGACCTTGCGCACCGACCAGGCAGGTATCTTCGAAAGAGAAGTTGAAAGAAATTGAGAACAAGATTTCTTAAGAAAGAAGCACCAGACCCGTCAGCGGCAGGTCTAGAAAAATAATCCGCGTCCACTTTTATTAACAGAATGAAAGAGGGCGCGGATTTCATTTCTTTTTATATTTGCGCTGAAAAAATTTAATTTTATGAAAAGAATATTACTCTCTTTCCTCCTGGCAGGAGCCGCCCTCGTGCTGTCCGCCCAGAATTATCATGTCAGCACGACTGTACAGAAGAAAAACGTCTTGCTGGAGGAGTTCACCGGCGTACGATGCGGCTATTGCCCCGACGGTCACAAAATAGCGGAACGGCTGAAGACCGTACTGGGCGAACGGCTGAGCGTCGTAGCCATACATTGCGGTTATTTTGCCGTTGGAGGCACCATCGAACCTGAATACCGGGTGGAAGACGGGGAAACACTGGGCGATTTTCTCGGCGGAACGTATGGCAGTTTCCCTTCTGCGACCATCAGCCGCCACGACTGGGAAAAATCCGGTTCGCTGCTCTGCCATCGTGGATGGTGGCAGGAATATACGGAGACAAGGATGGAAGAGGACGCGCCGGTCAATTTGTGGAGCAAGGTGGTATACGACCAGCCTTCGCAGAAGATGAAAATCCGGGTGGAGGGCTATTTTACCGCCAAAGAGGTGGAGCCTGTGCAACATCTGAACATCCTCCTGGTACAGAATGACATTCTGGGACTACAATATGGTGGAGGGATGGCCGACCGATATCCTCACCAGCACATGCTGCGTGACGCCATCACCGATGCTTTGGGCGACGAACTGTCCGGCTGCCGCCCGGGGAAATATTTTGTAAAGGAATACGAGTACCAGGTTCCGGAAAAATTCAAAAATATCGCCGTGGACCCGGCTCACCTGGAATTGGTAGTCTTCGTGACGGATGCCGAGAAAATCGAGGTACAGAACGTTCTGACCGTCAAACCAGAATATGTCGGTGAGGTCATGCCCCTGAGAGCCTCATTCAAGGAGGACCGCATCCGCATCAACGACGGCTACGGCTACCGCTTCTTCCCGCTGGTCCTCACCAATGAATGCAATTCAACACTGACTTCCGCCACCTTTGAGGTGACCCTCAACGGAGAGACGGTGGAAACGACCTGGACCGGTGAACTTCCTCCTTTCGCCACCGAGGAAATCCGCATCCCCGTGGACTGGCGGCAGGCAAACGACGAGCAAAACTCTTACAGGGTGGCGTTGAGCCGCCTCAACAATGTTTCCTTCGAGGGAAACGTGGTGGAAGGAACTTTTGGCGGAAATTTTTCTGTACCAGCCCGAATGAAGATGAAAGTCTGTACAAATGCTGACAACAAGGACAACAGATATACCCTCTACGACGAAAACGGAAAGAAGGTGCAAGAGTTCGGACCTTACGGGAACGAGGAAGTTCACGAAGAGGACCTGGTATTGGAAAACGAAAAGACCTATTGTCTGGAAATGACCAACCACTGGGGCGGCGCCTATTTTCCCAACGGTCATGCCCTCGACTTGTATGACGAGGCAGGCCAGCTGCTGAAGACTGTGGAAGGTTACGAGGGCTTCGGCTACCGCCTCTTCTTCGCAACACCCGAGGTGACCGGTATCGGCAGGATATCAACAGCGGAGGAGACAGAACGCCTCTACGACCGCTCGGGCCGCCGTATCAGCCGCACCTCTGACACCGCACCCCTGGCCAAGGGAATCTATATTGTCCACAAGGGAAAGACCGTGGAGAAAGTCATCGTACGCTAAAGAAGACTGAAAGGAATTTTCCCCAATCTTCCGGTAGCTCATCCCGCTGAAAAAATAATCATCCCCCACCCCGGGAATACTCATCTTGAGTCTTTTACCGGAGTGGGGGATATTTTTGTATATAGAAAATCCCTGCCTTAGAATTTCTTCAGCAGGAAACTAGGGCTGATGCGGAAATATACGCCAAAGGAAGTATTGAAACTGCTGCTGCCAGCCTTGATTTCCCCCTCCGCCATAGTCAGGTCACCCGGCATCACGTAGTAGGTTTCGACCTTCGCCCCGAAAGAATAATACTTGCCAAAGGTGCGGGAATAATCTAAAGCCAAATGGAGGGTCTGCGGATGTCCTTCAAACTTTCCTCCCTCATGCTTGGTGGATACCGAACCGAAATACGGACTGCCAAGCATGGAAATAAAACGGCTGCTGTGGAAATAGTCCGCACGTACATGGAGTCCGTGGGCAAAAAGAGCTTCCGCAGAAACGACCTGCGCGCTACCGCCCTTGAAAGGCCAGATATCACCCGCCTGTTCGAAATAACCAAGGAGGTCGGCTTCGAAATTAAGCCATTTCACCATCCGATTGTTGAGATTCCAACGCATGCCGGCACCTACTGCCCCATTCATCAGGGTTTGCACCGAACAGGCTGTGTCCTGTTCGCCGCCGCGATGCTGGGCGAGCCCCTGTAGAGGCAAATAAAAATGAAGACGAGATTGCGGGTCGTTGAACTTGAAACGGGAGGATAATCCCACGACAAAGGCTTCCTGATGACTGGAACCATCGAAGATGAAACTCTCCCAGTTGATCCAGGCATCCAGATGCAGACGCCGATGGTCGAAAAGCACTTGAAGTCCGTTTTCCGGATCGGCTGTAAGATTCAGTTCGGGATTGTATAAAGGCAATGCCAGCTGATGGTTTTCCCCCCCATAGAGATGACCTATGACTATATTCGTATGTCTGAGTCCGAGCTGGGCACGGAAAAGCGGCAAGATATGGGCTCCTTTCTGATAATGACTGCCTTTCCAACTGGCTATGTCGCGGTAGGCATAGTTGGGATAGCGGTAGGCTCCGTGATACATCAGCGCATACATTCCGGCTTCGAGATGGATGTTGTCCAACGGCTGATAAGTAATTTGGGGAGCGACCCAAAGTCCAGGCAGGGAGTAACCTTTCATGACATCCCCGGCAAATTCGTTGTCCTTGAAGAAATTAGCATTATCGATTTTGATACGCAAATCCTTTGTTTCAGTAGAATCTATCTGATAATCGTCTTGAAAAAGACGGGACTCAATTTGAGCAAAACTGCTCATTGCCAGCCACAGCCCCATAAAGATGAGCACGAAAGGTTGACCGATGGGAAAATGAAAACGAAACATGATGATAGAGGATTAGTCTTCGGATGGGGAAGCGGATCGTCCGTATTCCTCAGTTTTATTGGATATATAAATATAGGAGTCGGGGAATTACAACGATGGGACGGCGGCAAGCCCGGTATTATTCTATTCTCTGGTACGAGAACAGGAAATCCGTAGTTGCGGTCACAAAGGCACGTCCCAGGCTGTTTTTATCTGCCGTTTAATATTTTCTTGATATCATTGAGTTTGTTGAGAGCTTCGACCGGGGTGAGGTTGTTTACATCCAGATGCAAAATCTCGTCACGAATCTGTGTCAGGACAGGGTCATCCAACTGGAACATGCTCAGCTGCACATTCTTTTCCGCACTGGCAGCCACCTGCTCCATAGGTGCCGGTGAACCGTTTTGTGCATTGTTGGCCTCCAATTCAGCCAGGATAGCTTCAGCACGTTTAACAATGCTGTTCGGCATACCCGCAATTTTAGCAACATGGATACCGAAGGAGTGCTCCGAACCACCACGAGCGAGTTTGCGGAGAAAGACAATGCGTCCGTTTACCTCGCGTACCGAAACGTTCCAATTTTTGATACGGGTGAAAAGTTTCTCCATCTCATTCAATTCATGGTAGTGGGTGGCGAAGAGGGTGCGGGCATGAGCACGCGGATTTTCGTGTATATATTCCACAATCGCCCAGGCTATGGAAATACCGTCGTAGGTGGAGGTACCACGGCCCAGTTCATCGAAAAGCACAAGACTGCGGGGAGTGAGGTTGTTCATGATGTTCGAAGCTTCGCTCATCTCCACCATAAAGGTACTTTCTCCCACCGAAATATTATCGCTGGCACCGACACGGGTGAAGATTTTGTCCACCAGTCCGATACGTGCGCTTTCTGCCGGCACAAAGGAGCCGATTTGTGCCATCAACGTAATCAAAGCCGTCTGGCGGAGCAAAGCACTCTTACCTGCCATATTCGGACCTGTGATGATAATTATCTGCTGATTTTCGGTATCGAGCTGCACATCATTGGCGATATATTCCTCCCCGATAGACATCAGCGTCTCGATGACCGGATGGCGTCCCTGACGAATGTCGAGCACCATGCTGTCGTCCACAATCGGACGTACATAATGGCGTTCCCGAGCCACACAAGCCAAAGAATGGAGGCAGTCGAGGGTTGACAGGGCGGAGGCATCTCGCTGCAGCGGGGTGATGTAGCGGGCTGCTTCCTTTACCAATTCATTATATATCTGAGTCTCGAGAGAAAGAATTTTATCCTCTGCTCCGAGAATTTTGTCTTCATATTCTTTCAGTTCCTGCGTGATATAACGTTCGGCCTGTGCCAACGTCTGCTTGCGGATCCATTCTGGCGGCACGCGGTCCTTGTAAGCATTACGTACCTCGATATAATAACCAAAAACATTATTGAAACCAATTTTCAAACTAGGAATCCCCGTAGCCTCGCTTTCGCGCTCCTGCATTTTCAAGAGATAATCTTTGCCCGTGGTGGAAATATTACGGAGATCGTCAAGTTCTTGGTTCACTCCATGAGCAATCACCCCACCCTTATTGACGAGCAAGGGGGGATCGGGACGGAGTTCCCGAAGAATACGGTCGTGGAGTTCGGCACAACCATCCAGACATGAGCCCAGCTTCTGGATGCTCTTCTGAGAGGCTGCCAAACAGGCTTCTTTCAGTATCCGGGTACTTTCGAGAGCGGCACGAAGCTGTTGCATATCACGCGGATTGGCGCGGGCCACTGCCACCTTGGAGACAATTCGTTCCAAATCTCCAATACGTGCCAGCTCATCTTGACAGATTTCTTCAAACTCCGGCTCACGGAAAAAATATTCCACACCATTCTGCCGTTCTTCGATTTCCTGGATATTCCGCAAAGGGAAGAGCAACCAGCGGTGCAACATACGGGCACCCATCGGCGACAAGGTATGGTCAACGACAGAGAGCAGCGACGTGCCCCCTTCGTTCATCGGATAAACCAATTCAAGATTGCGAGTGGTGAATTTGTCCAGACGCACATAATGGTCCTCCTCGATACGTCGGAGAGAAGTAATGTGGGACGTCTGGGTATGTTGGGTTATTTCCAGATAACAAAGGATTGCGCCGGCAGCAACAATAGCCGTTTTGAGATGGTCCACACCAAAGCCTTTCAGATTCTTCACTTCAAAATGCTTATGAAGTTTTTCCTTAGCCGTCATGTCTGAGAATGCCCAGTCTTCGAGTTCGAAAGTGAAATATTTGTTACCGAAGAGTCCTTCCAAGCGCGATTTAAGTCCGCGCTGTACAAGGATTTCCTTGGGAGCAAAGCCCGCGAGAAGTTTGTCTATATATTCAGGAGTACCTTCAGCTACAAGAAACTCACCAGTGGAAATATCAAGAAAAGAGATGCCCAAAGTAGATTTTCCGAAATGAATGGCAGCCAAGAAATTATTCTCACGACTATTGAGCACGTTGTCGCTCATGGCCACTCCCGGTGTCACCAATTCGGTGATGCCGCGCTTTACAAGTTTCTTAGTCAGTTTAGGATCCTCCAGCTGGTCACAAATAGCGACGCGGTAACCGGCACGAATCAGTCGAGGCAAATAAGTATCGAGTGCATGATGAGGGAAGCCCGCCATCTCGGTAGCCGCATTTCCCTTGTTGTTACGTTTAGTCAGTGTGATGCCCAATACTTGAGAAGCTGTGACGGCGTCAGCACAATAAGTCTCGTAAAAGTCGCCACAACGAAAAAGCAATACTGCGTCAGGATGTTTTGCCTTGAGGTCAGTAAACTGTTTCATCATTGGGGTGAGTTCTTCCTTTGCCATATCTGTTGAGTCTAATCGGATGCTATTAAAAATAAGTGCGATAGCACTTTAGATAATTAAGAAACGTATGCACATACGAACTTACAAAGGTAAGAAAAAGTTCCAAGTTAAAAGGTACGTCCTCTCTATTTGTGTCGAAATGGACACAGATAGGTGACATACCGAAACCTAATTGCCAAAATAAAAACTTTTCGAATACAGAATAAATGGAACAAAATCCATTTAATGCCTCTTATCAATACGAAGCGAACTCTTTTTTGAAAGAAAAATAGATATAAAAACATCCGCACCTACCTTATTGATAAGCGCGGATGTAATTGTATAAATAGGTAATCTTCGATATTACTTGATGACTTTAATGCCCAAGCCCTGACGAGAGAGTTCGGCTACAGCCTTATCGATGGCTTCGTAGTGCTCTGGAGCAATGCCCAACTTCTGCAAATCGAGAATTGGAAGATCGCTGTCGCTGTTCAAGTCGCTTTCTGCAACAGGATTGATAATCATACCTACGGCAGAAGTATTGTTGGTGATAGGGTCGATGATGACGAAAGCACCAGTCGCCTTATTCTGAGCGTAAGCGTCGAAGAAAAGTTCCTTGGAAGTAGTGATAACGGAACGACCGATTTCGTTCAAAACCAAACGGTCTACCTCTGAACGTTCCATAGTATTCACGTTCACTTTATACTTCATGTGGTCGATATGACAACGTGTCGTATTGGTGTTGTGCTTGAGATAGAAGCTCTTGGAAGGATCCATAGGTTCCTCATCCATCCAAACCAACATAGTTTCAAAATGACGGCCTACGTTGGGCTGGTTGTCAGGACGTACAATCATTTCACCGCGTGAAATATCGATTTCGTCTTCCAATGTGATGGTTACAGACTGTGGAGGGAACGCATAATCCAGTTCACCTTCGTAAGTCACGATGCTCTTCACATGACTCTTCTTACCACTTGGCAATGCCATCACCTCGTCACCCTTGCGGATAACACCGGATGCCACCTTGCCACAGAAACCACGGAAGTCGAGGTTAGGACGCAAGACGTACTGCACAGGGAAACGGAAGTCGTTCAGATTGTGGTCGTTACCAATATGTACGGTTTCGAGGTAATCCAACAGAGCCGGTCCCTCGTACCAAGGTGTGCGGTCGGACTTTTCTACCACGTTGTCGCCTTCGAGGGCTGACAATGGGAAGAACTTGACATCGGGCACAATGAGGTGCTTGTTTTCTTCGCCCAACTGTTTGAGGAATTCCTGATAATCGCTGACAATCTTATTGAATACCTCCCGAGAGAAGTCAACCAAGTCCATCTTGTTCACAGCCAATACGATATGCTTGATACCCAGCAAAGAGCAGAGGAAGGTGTGACGACGAGTCTGGGTGATGACACCAGTACGGGCATCAGTCAGGATAATAGCCAGATTCGCAGTAGAACCACCCGTAATCATATTACGAGTATACTGTTCGTGTCCCGGAGTGTCGGCAATGATGAATTTACGCTTATTGGTAGAGAAATAACGGTAAGCTACGTCGATGGTGATACCCTGTTCGCGTTCAGCCTTCAAGCCGTCGAGCAATAATGCGTAGTCAATCTGGCCAGCACCGGCATTGCCCACACGCTTGGAGTCGCGTTCGAGGGCAGACAACTGGTCTTCGTATAATTTCTTAGAGTCGAAGAGCAGACGACCGATAAGAGTTGACTTACCATCGTCTACAGAACCAGCAGTCAACAGACGGAGCAAATCCTTCTTCTCGTCCTGATTCAAATATTCTTCTATAGATAATTTATTTTCAGACATTTCTTTAATTTTTAGGAGTGAAGAGTTTTGTTTTGTGAGAAACGGAGAAGAGAGGTGACTGGTTGCAAGGAGGAATGACAAGATAGAAGCGAGAAGTCTGTTTAAATCAACTTCAACATACCGTCTATCGGCCCACTCCCCGTAAAATCCACCTCAAATTTCCAACTTCTGTCAATTAGAAGTATCCCTCACGCTTTTTCTGTTCCATAGAAGCTTCCTGGTCGAAGTCGATGACACGGGTAGTACGTTCACTCTTAGTGGTAGTCATCATTTCTTCCACAATCTTCTCAATAGTATCAGCCTCACTCTCGATGGCACCAGTCAGAGGCCAGCAGCCAAGAGTACGGAAACGGATATTTCGCATTTCAATCTTATCCTTCAATTCTGCAGGGAGACGGTCATCATCAGGCATAATCAACTGTCCATCGATATTGACAACAGGACGTTCCTTGGCAAAGTAGAGAGGTACGATTGGAATATTTTCCAGACGTATATACTGCCAGATATCCAATTCTGTCCAGTTTGACAATGGGAACACACGGATGCTTTCGCCTTTATGTACACGAGCATTGTAAATGTCCCATAATTCCGGACGCTGGTTCTTTGGGTCCCACTGGTGGAACTGGTCACGGAAAGAGAAGATACGCTCCTTGGCACGGCTCTTCTCCTCGTCACGGCGTGCGCCACCAAAAGCAGCGTCGAATTTGTACTTGTCGAGAGCATCGAGCAAAGCCTTGGTCTTCATCAAGTCGGTATGTACCTTTGAACCATGGGTGAAAGGACCTACGCCGGCATTGAATGCCTCCATATTACTTTCCACAATCAAATCCCAGCCGTGCTCACGCGCATACTGGTCACGGAAAGTAATCATTTCCTTAAACTTCCATTTGGAATCGATGTGCATCAAAGGGAACGGTACCTTGCCTGGTGCAAAGGCCTTTTCTGCCAGACGTACCATGACGCTGGAGTCCTTACCGATACTGTAGAGCATCACCGGATTCTCAAATTCTGCTGCCACTTCACGGATAATGTAAATAGATTCCGCTTCAAGTTCCTTGAGGTGGCTGAGACTATAGTTTTCAGTCATAATGTATGATGTTTTTATGGGATGCGAGATCTGGGCAGACCTCTTGCTGCATCCTACAAATTCAGTAATTTCAATATTTCATTCACACTTTCTTCGAGACCCAGTTTGGAAGTATCGAGTGAGAGGGCCGGATGTTCCGGAGCTTCGAAAGGAGCGGAGATACCGGTAAAATTCTTCACTTCACCACGGCGGGCACGGGCGTAAAGTCCTTTGACGTCGCGACGTTCACATTCCTCCAAAGGGGTAGAGATAAAGATTTCCTTAAAATCTTCTTCCCCGATAATCTCCCGCGCCATATCACGCACATCATTGGTCGGACTGACAAAGGCTGCCAGCGTGATGACACCGGTGTCCACAAAGAGTTTGCCTACTTCGGCAATACGGCGGATGTTCTCACGGCGGTCTTCTGCCGAAAAGCCCAAACCGGCATTGATACCTGTACGGATATTGTCACCGTCGAGAATACGGCACAGACGGCCGCGACGATGCAGCTCACGTTCCAAGGCAATCGCCACGGTACTCTTTCCCGAACCACTCAAGCCGGTGAACCAGAGCATCACGCCCCGTTGTCCGAGAAGTTCCTCCTTATCGGCACGGGCAAGCATTCGATCGAATATCGGATAAATATTATTGTCTGACATATATTATATAAGTTGTCTAATTGCTAATTAAAAAGGCCAGAATACAGGAATCAGGCACATACTGATGACGAAAACAATCAGCGTCAGAGGGAAACCGATTTTAAAGAAATCGGAAAACTTATAACCACCAACACCTTGTACAATCAAATTGGTCTGATAACCGATAGGCGTACAGAAACTGCAAGAAGCGGCGACACAGATGGCCACGATGAAAGGCATCGGGCTCACTCCCAGATGTTCCGCCATAGAAAGAGAGATTGGAAAAGTCAGGGCTGCCGCAGCATTGTTGGTCATGAGTTCGGTGAAAATGGAAGTCAGCACAAACATAATGCCGAGGAGGACATAGGGACCATGCCCCTCACTGATATTGACTGCCCATAGACCGATAGCGTCAGCCATACCCGAATTTTGCATCGCCTTGCTGATGGCAAATGCCGAACCAATCGTCACGAGTATGTCCCAAGAAATGAACTTGGTATATTTGCGGGCAGGAAACATATTGCTCCATGCCATAATCATCACGGTCACACAAGCGAAGAAAAACATGTCGAACTTCATGCCGGGAACTAATTCTCGCATAAAAGGCATCTCCCCTATCGTGGCTCCGATAATCATCAATGCCAGCAGGATGACCGTGCACCAACGTTTCTTACGTCCCATCTCAGGCTCCGCCTCACGCTGGGTACTGACCATAAGGAAGAACGATGAATCCGCCCAGTTCTGCATGAAAGAATCATCAGCCAGAAGAACAAGGGTATCGCCCTCACGGAATTTCTCCTTACGCAAATCGTGCATGATGAATCGTTCGCCACCACGACGGAGTTCGAGGAGCATAGCGCCATACTTCCGCTTAAAATCAAAATTACGTATTGCCTTCCCGATGGCAGGGAATCGAGCTCCCAGCACAACTTCCACACGGAAATAACGGGAGTCGGCCTCATCGCTCACTACATCGTAAGGTATCTCCCTACGGTCGGGCAACAGGTATTTGGAAGCCAGCAATATATATAAGGTACCGGCCAATACGACAAAGACACCGATTTGTCCCAGTTCGAACATGGATAATCCACGAATACCACTGTCCGGATTCATTTCGGCAGCATCGAGCGCCATGCCATGCACCACCAAATTAGTAGAAGTACCTATCAACGTACACATGCCACCGAAGATGGTAGCAAACGACAACGGAATCAGCAACTTGGTGGCAGGCTGTTTCATACGCTCCGCCCAACGCTTCAGCATGGGAGCAAAGATTACCACCACAGGGGTATTATTCAAAAAAGCGGAGATAAACGACACCACAGGCAGCATACGCAGCTGTACCTTGGGTACGTTAGTCTCCTTTTTAGGCAGGATGCTGAACAAAGCTTTCTCCAGCAAACCCGAACGACGCACGCCTTCACTGATAAGGAAAAGGAAAGCCACCGTCATCATTCCCTTATTGGAAAATCCCTCCAGCATTTCTTTCGGAGTCAGAATTCCCCCACAAAGGAAAAGCACTGCACCCGACAAGAGTATTAATCCGGGGCGAAGCGCTTCTTTGACAAGAGCGACAAGCAGTAGCACGACGACTACAGTCACATATATCGCTGATAAGGTCATATCTTTCCTTTTATTATTTTATCACAGTACCGGGTGCATGCAACACACTTAAGCATTTTTGCCCTTTACAATGAACCAAGGGCTATGCAGGTCTTCCTTATTATACACTACTGGTTCTCCAGTTTCGGCATTGTAGATTTCTCCACCGGCAGCCTTCACAATGGCATGTCCGGCAGCCGTGTCCCACTCCATGGTCGGACCCAGACGCGGATATTGCTGGGCGATACCTTCCGCCACATAACAGATTTTCAAGGAACTGCCTCCCTGTACAATCTCTACCAGTCCCTTTTCCTCACGCAATTTAGCGATATAGGCTTCGGTTTCGGCAGACATGTGAGAACGAGATGCCACTACTGTATAAACGCCGTCGTCCTCAATATGGTCCATAGGCATACGCAAAGTATGCATCACCCGCATCGTATCGGTATTGACAGCTCCCTTGAAAGCTCCCTTCTCCATGCAACCATAGTAGATAACCTTACGTAGAGGCACATAGATGACACCCAATACTGGAGTATTATTTTCTACTAATGCAATGTTTACAGTAAACTCACCATTACGTTTTACAAACTCTTTGGTTCCATCCAATGGATCGACCACCCAAAGTGCCTTCCAATCACGACGTAAAGCATAATCCTCGTGCGCACCTTCCTCACTCAATACAGGGTAAGGAGTTTTCTCTAAATAAGACAGAATAGTCTGATGTGCTTTGCGATCTGCCAAAGTCAGTGGAGAATTATCTGCTTTGTACTCAATTTCCCAATCAGATTCGGGATGAGTATAAATTTTCATAATTTCCAAGCCCGCAGCAATGGCCGCCTGGATAGCCGTTTGTAATAACTCTTTATTCATTTGATTATTTCCTTAAAGGGTACAAAATTAACACTTATAGTGCAATTAGGGAAATATCAGTACGTTAAAAAGGATTTACAGGACTTGATTCCGGGAGATTTGCCCGTTCTCCGACTTCCACACACGGTACCCAGACCTCTCTCCCAAGGGATGCCCAGCACGACTTAAAGTTTTTTAACTTCATTGCGTAAAAAGGATATGTTTCTCCCACCGCAGGGCCCGTCTCCGTTGAAAAGAACGAAGGTGACACCATCGTTTTGGGGATAAATCAAGCAGACTTAGAATAGGTCGACAAGTCCAGCTTCCGCCATCAATATTCAAAACCTGTCAATATACTAAGATATAGTTTTACCTCCTCTGATATCGAAAGTCTGCCAAAATACACCCGCCATCACGACATTGAACTGCTATAAGTTCATAAAAGGCGACGATGATGAGTTGTCCGAATCATTTACTTTGTTTATGAACTTCCTCCCCAACCTACGGCTTAAAACAAATGGCAAACAGGAAGAGCAGTCAGAGGATAGATGCAATGCAGATAAAGTTCTTGCATAAAACAAATCAAAATTTGGTAAAATGACAATTAATTACGATATTCGTAGGGCAATAAGAACCTGATGGCAACAAAGGAAACCTACTCCAAGGCATCCTGCCGTAGAGCACATCCAGCCTCCACCATCCCCTGTTCACTCCTATAAAATCCGATACATGAAATTCAAGAATCTAGTTTTCACAGCCGCCACCTGCATGCTAACCAGTTGTGCGACCCATCATAGGGATTTGTCCTTGCCTTCCTGGAATGAGACCCCCGTAAAACAAAGACTGACTCATTTCTTGCAAAAAGAAGTCAACCAAATTCCTGTAGCCGACCGCATTGCTGTATTCGATATGGACGGTACTCTGGTCTGTGAGAAACCCTGGGGAATCGAAACCATGGTGTCCATTCACAAGCTATTGGAGATGGGAGAAAAGGACGCCACCGTCAGACAAACTGTGGAATATCAATATGCAAAGAAACTGAATGAGAACCCTCGCGACACGAGCGTTCTGAATCACTTATATGACAACGGACAGAATTATCCGCTGAATCTGATACTCAAGACCTTCGATGGCGCGGACTGCGAGGAATACATCCGTTTCGCAAACCAATGTCTGAGCACACAAAAACACTTTGACCATCACAGGGTGTATACCGATATGTTCTACCAGCCGATGCTGGAACTCATCAACGCGCTCAGACAAAAACAATTCCAAATATACGTCGTCTCCGCTTCCATGCAGGGCATCGTATGGGGTATCTGTCCAGAAGTGCTGAAACTCGAACGGGATCACCTCATCGGTATCCGCCATCCCAAACAGGTCACTTTTCCCAAGGGGGGCCCCGTCAGATATACCCTACAAGCGGGAATGATGAGCCCGGTAAACAATTACGAAGGAAAAGCCATCAATATCTACGACCATATAGGAAAGGTGCCTGTGGTAGCAGTAGGCAACGCACTGAGCGATTTCGGCATGTTCCACATGGCAGAGTGCAGCCCCCATCCCCACCTCTCCCTACTCCTACATCATGATGACGCGGAAAGAGAATATGTTTATTCACCCAGCCATGGTGGAAATTACAACTGGCAAGACACCATCCGTCATTACAATTGGATACAAGCAGACATGTCGAAAGAATTCAAGGTGGTTTGGAAAAAGAAATAATTATAGCTACTTATACACAATAGAAATACATTAAACTGATAACAAAATGATTAAAATTTATGGAATGGACACTTGCCCTGATTGCACTTATGTAGACCAGCAAGTGGAAGGCAACACAAACTACGAGGTGATTGACATCGGCAAACACGTACGCAATCTCAAAGAATTCTTGAAATTACGCGACAACAACCCCGTATTCAATGAAGCCAAGAAAATAGGAGCTGCGGGCATCCCTTGCTTTGTGCTTGAAGATGGAACCGTAACGCTGACTCCCGAGGAAGCCGGACTCCAATCCCGACCTATCGAAGAAGGTGCAGCTTGCAGTCTTGACGGCAGCGGTTGTTGAAGTCTCAGTCTACACGGAATAAAAGTCTAAAGCCAAAACAGTTCATACATTTTGTAGAACTGTTTTGGCTCTTTTTTTATTACCTATTCAAGTATAAGTGAGATCACACATATTATATATATGTATCTATCACGAGAAGTAATAGTGGCAGACTCCCCCAAAGGGATTCTGTCAGTTTTTGAATTTGCTCAGCCTTCTTCTAAACTTCGAAAAAATCTGTATGTTCACTTCCTTGTTTTTCTACAATTCCTTCATTTTTTCGTCTACATCGTTTCTAAAAATAGAATCACGACGTGATTTTATAAAATCACGTCGTGGCGTAATAAAATCACGTCGCGATTTATTAAAATCACGCCGTGATTTATTAAAATCGCGACGTGATTTTTTATTTTTGTTTGATGTTTCATTTTCTTTTGCCCATTTTCCGTATTATCAGGTCGGTAAACAAAAAATAATAATTGAAGAAAGTCGGTAGTACACAGAACGACAAAAGACAATTATAAGATACTGATTACAAAAGGATTCGAGTACCCCGCTATCAATCTTGGGCCAAAATATTTGTTCGCATACTCGGGAAAAACCTCTCATCAGTCATTTTACGTAGGGTTCACACTGTGCGACATAAATCTTAAAACAAAAGTGTTGTCCACTTGTCGAGAATTGAAGAATCTACTCACGAGATGCAATACACATCCTATTATAGGACTCATATATGAAAAGAGAAAATCAATACAGTTTCTACTGTATAACGAAGTATCGACGACGTTCTTTTCTTCCTTTCTCATGATATATTTCCCTTTATTCCCTTTTGAAAGTATCTATATTTCAGAAATATACAAATATTTCCGTTGGAAATTTGTTTTATTCAGAAACATATATTACATTTGCAAAAGTTTCCAAAGGAAATAAATAATAAGACTCTATAAAGACCTATTATAAAGATATGAACATCAGAACTCACTTTTGGGCGCTCGCAGTATCACTACTTGCACTCCCACTACCAATGAAAGGACAAGTATCTCAGCCTCTCTCTTTAGAAAAGGCCATCGAACTCTCCACAAAGAACAACAGTAGCGTCCAAACCGCAGAACTGGACCGCCTTATAGCTAAGGCCGACCGTCGACAGACCGATGCCATTTTCTTACCGCAAGTGGCTGTGGGCTACCAAGGGCTGTTCACCAACGACCCACTCAATGCCTTTGGTTTTCTGTTACAGCAAAGACAAGTGACGGCAGCAGATTTTGACCCGAATAAGTTAAACCATCCCGGAAATGCCCACAATTACGCTGCCAGTCTTGATTTTCAGATGCCCTTGCTCAATCTCGACAAGGTATATGCCCGCAAAGGAGCCCGGTTGCAAGAGGAAGTATACGCTCACCAAGCTAAATACACCCAGGATTTCATACGCTTCGAAGTGCAAAAAGCCTACACCCAACTGCAATTTGCTTATCATAGCCGTGAGATTCTCGATTCAACACTACAAGACGTAAAAAATATTTACGAATCAGTTAACCGCTTTTATGAACAAGGACTTTTACACAAATCGGATGTTCTCAACGCCCAAGTACAAGTCAACACAATTGAAAGTGCCCTCACGAAATCAATCAGCAATATCTCCAACGCCTCCGACGGTCTCCGTCTACTCTTGGGCGAAGCTGTCGGCGCAGACACCGAAGTATACCAGCCCAGCCCACTCCGACAAATTAAGAATACGATGGATGGAAAGACTTTCACCACTGACAGGGCAGACCTTCAAGCCATGCAGAAAGCTTTGGAAGCCAGTCGGATGAACGCTAAATCGGCCGCCATGTCCTTTGTTCCTACCATCAACGCTTTTGGCAGCTACCAATTTAATGACGACAAAATGTTCCACTTCAAAGAAGATTCTTATCTCTTAGGTATCAGCATGAAATGGAATTTGTTCTCGGGAAACCAAAACCGTAGTAAATTACGCGCCGCCAAACTGCAAAGTGAGAAGATGCAGAGAGACTATGAGTTCCAACTCAACAAGAGCCAGACAGAAGTGGAAAAGAATCGACGGGATATCACTGATTTACAGATAGAAATCAACAAGCAGACAACGAGCGTGGCACAAGCCGCCGAGGCACTCCGCATTCTTAGTGACCGCCACAGAGAAGGGCTCGTCAGTACCACAGATTTGCTTCTCTCACAAGCCCAGCTCTCGCAGCAACGTCTGGCACTGGCCCAGTCTGTAATGAATTACAACATTGCCTGCTATTATCAAGAAATTCTCACCAACTCCTACTAAAGACATTCAAAGATGAAAAAGTTTTCTTCATACCTCAGTTTGGCTATTGCTGCCACATTATGGGCATCTTGCTCTTCCTCTGCCCCCAAACAAGCAGACGAAAATCCCGTTTCCGTCGAAGTATACCAACCTGTCAGCCAAGATTCGGCCTTTCTTTCTGTAAGTGGAACCCTGTCAGCACAAAACAGTGCCGAAATCAGCACCCGTATGATGGCCAATGTAGAACAAATATATGTGAAAACAGGGGACCAGGTAAAAGCGGGACAATTACTTGTCCGACTCAATGCAGACGACTTGCAAGCCAAGAAAAAACAGGTACAGGCCCAAATCAGCACCGCTCAATTAGCCACAGAAAACGCAAGACGAGACTATCAGCGCTACCAGAACCTGCACGCGCAACAAAGCGTTTCGGACAAGGAACTGGAGAACATGCAACTCAACCTGAGTGCGATGGAATCCCGCTTGCAGATGGCACGCCAAAGTCTGAAGGAAGTGGAGGCGATGCTCGCCCACACCTATATCAAGGCCCCCTTTGCGGGGAAAATCACTCAAAAGAATATAGACAAAGGCAGTATGACCCAACCGGGAATGCCACTACTCATATTGGAACAGCAACACGAAATGGAAGTGACCGCCACAATTCCGGAATCATACATTTCCAATGTAGCCAAAGGCGACCGCGTAGAAGTAGAAGTGAAATCTATCAAACGAAAGTTACAGGGCACTGTCAGCGAACTGAGTCCGTCGGCGACCCTCAATGGAGGACAATATGCAATGAAACTGCAATTAGAAGAAAAGCAGGACCCTCAGTTGCTATCTGGTATGTATGTAGCTATACGGATTCCCAACAAATCACATGTCGAAGGTTCTAAGAAACTATTAATAGACCAAAAAGCTCTTGTCCACCGCGAACAACTTACCGGTGTCTACGTCATCAATGCTGACCATCGCGCAGTACTCCGGTGGCTCCGTTTAGGCAAAACCTACGGTGACCAGGTAGAAGTGCTCAGCGGACTCAATGCCCAAGAACGCGTTATCGTTCATGCAAAAGGAAAATTATATAATGGAAGAAAAATCAAGATCGATTAGATTTGAAAACACAGGAGAACAGAAGAATCATCAGATGGAATCGTTGAGGAAAGAATAAACAAAGATCCTGACATCCATTTACCTCCCACATTCTTAACACTCCGTTCAAATCATTTTCATTCTATTCAATCTATAAAAATACTGCAATGGAAAAAGGATTATCAGGAAATATAGCAAAGGCCTTTATCACCTCCAAGCTGAGCATTTTGCTCATGGTGGCCTTTTTGTTGCTCGGTGCGTTCAGCATCTTCTCCATCCCACGCGAGGAAGAACCGCAGATAGAAGTACCGATGGTCGATATTCTCGTTGGATATCCGGGTGCGAATCCCGAAGAGGTAGAAGCCGATTTGGTACGTCCCTTAGAGAAAATGACCTCTAATATAAAAGGTGTAGAGGACATATACGCCTCAGCAATGAACGGCATGGCGATGCTCACCGTACAATTTTATGTCGGTGAGGACGTTGAACGTTCGATGGTAAAACTCTACAGCGAATTAATGAAAAACATGGAACAAATGCCGCAAGGCGCCACCATGCCACTCATCAAGCTCCGCGCCATCGACGATGTTCCCGTATTGGCTTTCACCCTTTGGAGTGACACAACCAGCAGTTATCATCTGCGCCAAATGGCTGAAGTTGTGGGGAATGAGGTTAAAAAAATCCCTGACGTCTCTGATGTCAGACTCATCGGAGGAGAACGCCGCCAAGTACGCGTCACACTTGACAAGGAAAAAATGGGCCAGACCGGTACCGATTTTCAAAAAGTATCGCAGGCACTCCAGGGAAACAATACCCAGATGCAAAGCGGCAATCTCCTTGCCAACGACGAAGTTCTTTCCGTACAAACCGGCAACTTCTTCACCAAAGTGGAAGAAATAGGAACGACCATTGTCGGCATACACAACAACCAACCGGTCTATCTTCACCAGATTGCCACTCTGGAGGAAGGACCTGAAGACACCCAGAATTATGTAAGTTTTGCCTACGGCGCAGCACAAGCTCACCAACAGAGCAGCCATCCGGACAATTATGCCGCAGTCACCCTCTCTGTAGCCAAGAAGAAGGGCAGTGACGCGATGGGACTGGCAGAAAAGGTGGTTGACAAGGTGGAACACCTCAAAAAGGACGTATTGACTCAAGATGTACAGGTTGAGGTAACACGCAACTACGGTCTGAGTGCTTCCCACAAAGTCTCAGAACTCTTGGTCCACCTGGCGGTAGCCATTCTGATTGTGACTCTCTTCGTGATGGCGGCTATGGGCTGGCGAGGCGGCCTGGTCGTATTCATCTCCGTCCCCATCACCTTCGCTCTCACCCTTTTCGCCTACTATTTCCTGGGCTACACCCTCAACCGTATCACTCTTTTTGCTCTGGTCTTTGTGACCGGTATCGTGACTGACGACTCCATCATCATCGCAGAGAACATGTACCGCCACTTCAAAATGAAGAAGTTACCTCCCATGCAGGCAGCTATCTATGCCATCAATGAAGTGGGAAACCCAACCATTCTCGCAACACTTACGGTGATCGCTTCTGTTCTGCCTATGGCCTTTGTATCTGGTATGATGGGACCTTATATGAGTCCTATGCCTATCGGTTCGTCCATTGCAATGATATTCTCACTTCTTCTCGCGCTGACTCTCACCCCTTATTTCGGCTATCTCTTCCTGCTTCATAAGGCGAAGAACGGTAAAGACCCACTTGCAGAAGACGAGACTGCCCATCTGGAGCATTCCAGAATCTACAAACTCTATTCAGCAATCACGCTGCCCTTCCTCGAAAGCCGCAAGAAGCGCTGGGCATTCATGTTGATTCTGACTGCAATTCTAATAGGTTCCCTGGGATTGTTCTATACAAAGAGCGTTCCGGTAAAGATGCTTCCCTTCGATAACAAGAACGAGTTTCAGGTGATCATAGACATGCCGGAAGGCACCAGTCTGGAACGTACCCACGCAGTGGCTCAGGAATTAGGACTCTATGTAGCCAAGAATGAATACGTTACCAACTATCAAGTATATGCGGGCACTTCCGCCCCAATCAGCTTCAACGGTCTCGTCCGTCATTATGACTTCCGTCGCGGCAGTCATGTGGCTGACATCCAGGTCAATTTGCTCGACAAGACCGAACGCAGCCCGCAGAGCCATGATATCGCCAAAGCTATGCGCCCAGGGTTACAAGAAATAGCCAAACGTCATGGTGCCAACGTCAAAGTGGTGGAAGTTCCTCCCGGCCCTCCAGTGATGTCGACCCTTGTCGCCGAAGTTTATGGACCAGACTACAAACAGCAAATTATTGTAGCGGAACAAATCAAACAGCAATTGTCTGAAACTGAAAATGTGGTGGACATCGACTGGTCCGTCGAAGCAGACCAAAAACAGTTCCAACTGGAAGTTGACAAAGAAAAGGCGATGAAGAGCGGTATTCCGCAAGCACAGATTGTCCAAACAGCTTATGCAGCCCTCTCCGGCTTAACGGTAGGGAAAATCCATCAGCCCACCTCCCTCAGCCCCACTCAGATTGTGTTGCAATTGCCTCAATCAGAACGCAGCGAGATCAACCAGTTGAAAGATATCCAGCTTTTCAACACTCAAGGAGGAGCTTATGCACTGGGAGATCTTGTCCAGATAACGGAAACCACGCAGCCTGTCAGCATCCAACGTAAAAATCAGAAGCGGGTGGTCTATGTATTGGCAGAAGTAGCGGGAGATTTGGAAAGTCCTGTATATGCGATGACGGAGATGTCCGACAAGCTAAAATCAGTAAAACTGCCCGAAGGTTATTCCCTCGAAGAGAATTTCACCGCACAGCCTGAACTCGAAGATGACTTCACCATCAAATGGGACGGCGAATGGAAAATCACCTACGAAGTATTCCGAGACCTCGGTTTCGCCTTCCTTCTCGTACTCATCATCATTTACGTGCTGATTGTCGGCTGGTTCCAGCATTTCGTCACGCCTTTCGTACAACTGGCAGCCATTCCACTTTCTCTCATCGGTATCGTCCTGGGGCACTGGGCGATGGGAGCTTACTTCAGTGCACCGTCCATGATTGGGTTCATCGCTCTGGCGGGGATCATGGTACGAAATTCCGTGCTTCTCATTGACTTCATCGACATCCGCTTGAAAGAAGGTATTCCTTTGAAACAGGCAGTCATAGAAGCCGGCAGTGTACGTACCACTCCGATTATCCTAACTGCTGGCGGCGTAGTACTCGGTGGCATCGTAATGCTCTTCGACCCTATCTTCCAGGGACTTGCCATCTCTCTCATCGGAGGTACACTGACTTCAACCCTCCTGACTTTGGTCGTTGTACCGCTGCTCTACTTCAAAATGTTAAAGAAAAAAGTAAAATAATCATGAAACTTCTCATCATATCCTGTATGGAGGAACTACAAGATCGTATGAAGCAAATTCTGAATGAAGCCGGAGCCGCTTGTATGAATGTTACCTCTGCCACAGGTTACCGTAAAGGTGACCAATGTGCTTCTCTTAGTTGGTTTGGACGCGGTTCAGCTTGCGAGCAGGCAGATACCCTTCTGATTTTCAGTTTCACTACCGAAGAAGCTGCGCGGCGCACACTCGAACTGATAGACAATTACAACGCCGAATATCCCAGCAACTTCGCTCCTAGAGCCTATACAATGGAAGTGACAGCATCCACTAATTGCAATTCCTATTATGACTAAGTAATGGTGAAATAATAAGTTCGGCAATTTTTTGTTCGAATCTTGCGTCT
>SAMEA104404106__coassemble_892_pt1 | contig 26508 bp, 29 predicted proteins | sample SAMEA104404106__metabat2_high_PE_037 | metagenome-assembled genome bin SAMEA104404106 (sample SAMEA104404106) | Balaenoptera acutorostrata
CCTATAACCTTTTGATCCGTAGTCAAATGCTCTATTCAGTTGAGCTAAGGAGCCGAGTTTCTATTCATGAATGTGACTCCTATAGGATTCAAACCTATAACCTTTTGATCCGTAGTCAAATGCTCTATTCAGTTGAGCTAAGGAGCCATGAATATATTCAATATGTTGCGGTGCGTACGGGACTCGAACCCGTGACCCCATGCGTGACAGGCATGTATTCTAACCAGCTGAACTAACGCACCGTGTTTTTTGTTTTGCTATCTCTCTCGATTGCGGGTGCAAAGATACAACATTTTCCTTACATACCAAGACTTCTACCATCTTTTTTTCAAAAAAAATGAGAAAAAGTGCATTTTCCTTCTTTACACAATATTATATATAAGAGAGAAAAACAACACTGCGGGTCCGCCACGCCATTTTCCCCTCCCACCACAGAGAAAACTGCACGGACACAATGGAATCATTACACTAATAATATGGCACCAAATTTTTTCATTCGATAAATTATGATTACTTTTGCGTACCAAAATAATTGAATTATGATGAAGAGAATTAAAAGGAATTGGCATGTTCCCGCTGGTCAGCCGCTCACAGACTTCGACAAGAAGATTCTGAGCTTTCAGAACCGCGGAGAAATTGTCCCGACTCGAGAACTCATAAAGACTCCCGAACAAATTGAAGGCATCAAACGCTCATGCGTTGTCAACACAGGCGTGTTGGACTTGGTAGCAAAAGAAATCCATGCAGGTATGAGCACTGCCGAAATAGATAAACTGGTATACGACTATACCACCGATCACGGCGCAATCCCTGCCCCATTGAACTACGAAGGCTTCCCAAAGAGCGTTTGCACCAGCATCAATGAGGTAGTTTGCCACGGTATCCCTTCCGAGGACGAAATCCTCGAAGAAGGCGATATCATCAATGTGGACGTATCCACCATCCTCGACGGATACTTCAGCGACGCGTCACGTATGTTCATCATCGGCCAGACCACTCCTGAAAAGGAAAAACTCGTCAGAGTGACCAAGGAATGTCTGGACATCGGTGCGGAAGCTGCCCGCCCATGGGGATTCGTCGGCGACATCGGCAAGGCTATCGCCAAGCATGCGCACAAGAATGGCTTCAGCGTCGTAAGAGACCTTTGCGGTCACGGTGTCGGACTGGAATTCCACGAAGAACCGGAAGTTGACCATTACAACACCCACAGACACGGCATGCTCCTGGTACCAGGTATGGTATTCACCATCGAGCCAATGCTGAACATGGGCGACTACGACGTATTTATTGACGAGGAAGACGGCTGGACAGTTGTCACAGAAGACGAACTGCCTTCTGCACAGTGGGAACACTCCTACCTCATGACAGAACACGGCCTCGAAATCCTCACCTACTAAGACAAATCAGAGCAAGGTCCGTTGAACCGAACGGGCCCTGCTTTATTTGCATATAATCAAACAGGCTACATCTACTTATCTCATATATGTGCAATAACAACAACTCAACGAATACAGAACAGGACTTCGCCCCTGAAAATGGAAAGAAAATAACCATACTTGCCATAGAATCGTCATGCGACGACACCTCAGCAGCTGTCATGCAGGATGGCGTTCTTCTGAGCAACGTCACAGCCAGCCAGGCCATACACGAAGCTTATGGCGGCGTTGTACCTGAATTGGCTTCAAGAGCTCACCAGCAGAACATTGTCCCCGTTGTCGACCAGGCACTGAAACGCGCGAATGTAAAGAAGGAAGAACTTTCTGCCATCGCTGTCACCCTGGGTCCGGGACTCATGGGTTCCCTATTGGTAGGTGTTTCCTTCGCTAAAGGCATGGCGACTTCGCTCAACATTCCATTGATCGAGGCCAACCATCTGCAAGGCCATATATTAGCCCACTTTATCAAAGAGAAGGACGACACCCACACAGTCCCTCCCTACCCTTACCTCTGCCTGCTCGTGAGCGGCGGCAATTCACAGATTGTCAAAGTAAGCGCTTACAACCAGCTGGAGATTCTGGGACAGACCATCGACGACGCCGCAGGCGAAGCCATCGACAAATGTTCCAAGGTAATGGGCTTAGGCTATCCAGGAGGTCCGATCATCGACCGTCTGGCACGCCAGGGCAATCCCAAGGCCTTCCACTTCAGCAAGCCGAATATTGCAGGACTCAACTACAGTTTCAGCGGTTTGAAAACCTCTTTCCTCTATTTCCTCAGAGACGAGCTCAAGGAAAACCCTAATTTCATAGAAGAAAACAAGGAAGACCTCGCCGCCTCACTGGAAAAGACTGTAGTCGACATCCTGATGAAGAAACTGAATCAGGCTGTCAAAGAAACCGGCATCAACCACGTGGCACTTTCAGGCGGCGTATCAGCCAACACCGGTCTCCGCAACGCCTTCAAAGCTAAGGAGGCCGCAAAGCAATGGCATATCTACATTCCTAAATTCAGCTATACCACTGACAATGCTGCCATGATCGCCATCACCGGGTACTATAAATATATGGACCAGGAATTCTGTCCGATTGACAAGCCCGCCTACTCCCGAACCATTTTATAAAAAAAACAGTATCATCAATAAAACTCAACAATAGAAGTCATGGATTTAGACCTTAAACTTGCAAGTAAAGAAATCAATGAAATTTTGTGGCGCGAACACAAAACATTGGCTACAGCCGAGAGCTGCACAGCCGGTAGAATTGCGAGTGTGATCACAGCAGTCCCTGGCAGCTCCAACTATTACAAAGGTGGCATCATCTGCTATGCAGACGAAACCAAGATCGAACACCTCAAGGTAGACGCAGCTGTCATCGAAGAGAACACCGCTGTATGCGAAGAAGTAGTAAAACAAATGGTGGTAGGCGCAATTGACATGTTCAAGTCTGACTACGCTATCTCTATCAGCGGTTATGCTGGTCCTGGCGGCACAGACAATCCCAAGAGTAGCGTCATCGTAGGCACAATCTGGATTGCTGTGGGCAACAAGGACGAAATTGTCACTCTCAAGATAGAAGAAGACAACGGCCGCGAAAGAAACCTCACCTCAGCAACAAGCAAGGCGGTACACACGCTCTGCGAATTCCTCAAAAAAACAACAACTTCAGAAACTGAAGAATAAAAATTCGCAAAACACTTGCGTAATAAAAAAATAAACATTAATTTTGCACCCCGTAAGTAGAAGGGAACTAACTGAATAGGAAACCACCCCAAGATTACGCAACAACAACCTCCGAAAGGTCTTCCCAACAAAATCTACCTACATAGCATAAATATAATATAACAAGCGATAGCAATGTCTAAGATTTGTCAAATTACAGGAAAAAAGGCCATGATTGGCAACAATGTTTCGCACTCAAAGCGCCGCACAAAGCGTTCTTTCGATGTGAACTTGTTCACTAAGAAATTCTACTACGTAGAACAGGACTGCTGGATCACTCTCAAAATCAGTGCTGCTGGTTTGCGCATGATCAACAAAGTAGGTCTTGACGCTGCGTTGAACAACGCGGTAGCTAAGGGATATTGCGATTGGAAAAACATTAAAGTAATCGGTTAATACATCATACAATGGCAGGAAAGAAAGCTAAAGGCAACCGAGTTCAGGTTATCCTCGAATGTACAGAAATGAAGGAGAGTGGTTTGCCCGGTACTTCTCGTTATATTACAACAAAGAATCGTAAGAACACTCCAGAACGTTTGGAGTTGAAGAAGTACAATCCCATTCTGAAGAGAATGACAATTCATAAAGAAATTAAATAATAATTATAGACCATGGCAAAGAAAGCAGTTGCAACACTCCAGGAAGGTAAGACCGATGGACGTGCTTACTCTAAGGTGATCAAGATGGTAAAGAGCCCAAAGACTGGCGCTTACACTTTTGATGAGCAGATGGTTCGTAACGAAGATGTTAAGGATTTCTTCAAGAACTAATATTTGATAAATATCATATATGATAAAGCCCTACTTCGGTGGGGCTTTATTTTTTATGGAAGCAGCACCCGAACAACCGCAGATAGGAATTCTGCAAAGAAAAAAACATAAACAGACTATAACTTATACGGACGCAAAGGTTTAAAAACAAATGATTTTGCTTTGTGCAACACTCGGTTTGCACTATCTTTGCAGAAAAGAATATAACGATGGGATTTTTTAGTATATTTTCAAAGAAGGAAAAGAAAGAGGTATTAGACGCAGGACTTGAAAAGACCAAGACCAGTGTGTTTAATAAAATCGCTCATGTCATCGCCGGAAAATCGAAGGTGGACGACGAAGTGTTGGATAACTTGGAAGACGTTCTGATTACCTCTGACGTTGGAGTCGACACCACTATTGAAATCATCCACCGTATCGAGGAAAGAGTTGCCCGCGACAAGTACGTTGGCACCAGCGAGCTGAACCGCATTCTGAAAGAAGAGATTTCCGCTCTCCTCACCAAAAGTGGCAACAACGATTCTGAAGGCTTCGACATTCCTGAAAACAAAACTCCTTATGTTATAATGGTAGTGGGCGTAAACGGTGTCGGAAAAACAACGACCATCGGCAAACTCGCTTACCAGTTCAAGAAAGCAGGCAAAAGTGTTTACCTCGGTGCTGCCGACACCTTCCGTGCCGCAGCAGTGGAACAGCTCTGCATCTGGGGAGACCGCGTCGGCGTGCCTGTTGTCAAACAGCAGATGGGCAGTGACCCAGCCAGTGTGGCATACGACACTATCAGTTCGGCCAAAGCCAACAATGCCGACGTCGTCATCATCGACACGGCCGGCCGACTCCACAACAAGGTCAGTCTGATGAACGAGCTGACCAAAATTAAAAATGTCATGCAGAAAGTCGTCCCCAACACACCAGACGAAGTGCTCCTGGTATTGGACGGCTCTACCGGACAAAACGCATTCGAACAGGCAAAACAATTTATTAAAGCGACAGAAGTCACCTCACTGGCCATTACAAAATTGGACGGAACAGCCAAAGGCGGTGTAGTGATCGGCATCTCCAACCAATTGAAGGTCCCAGTAAAATATATCGGACTGGGCGAAAAGATGACCGACTTGCAACCTTTCAACAGCAAGGAATTTGTCGAATCGCTTTTTAACGACTCTAAACTTTGATTTTTTTAATAAATGAACAAGCATATTGTTGATATTATCACGATGGGATGCTCCAAGAATCTGGTGGATTCGGAGCATCTTCTTCGTCAATTTGAGGAGAAAGGATTTACGATATATCATAACCCCGAGCAGACTCACGGAGATATAGCGATAGTAAACACTTGCGGATTTATCGGTGACGCCAAGGAGGAAAGCATCAATATGATTCTTTCTCTTTGTGAAGAAAAGGAGAACGGCAATCTCAACCGGCTCTATGTCATGGGCTGCCTCTCTGAACGTTATTTCAAAGAACTGAATGAAGAAATTCCCCAGGTAGACAAATTCTATGGAAAATTCAACTGGGGCGAACTTCTCACGGAACTCGACGAAACCTACAACAAGGATATCCAGAACGAACGTGTGCTGACCACTCCCCATCATTATGCTTATTTGAAAATATCAGAAGGCTGCGACCGTAAATGTGCTTATTGCGCTATCCCTATCATCACGGGATCACACGTGAGCCGTCCGATGGAGGAAATCCTTGAGGAGGTGACCCACCTCGTCAGCGAAGGCGTCAAAGAATTCCAAATCATCGCCCAGGAACTCACCTACTACGGTATCGACCTCTACAAGAAGCAGATGCTTCCTGAACTGATTGAAAAAATCGCCCATATTCCTGGAGTGGAATGGATCAGACTGCATTATGCCTATCCTACCCGCTTCCCGATGGAATTGCTCAATGTGATTCGCGAAAATGACAATGTGTGCAAATATCTGGACATCGCGCTCCAGCACATCAGCGACCACATGCTGAGCAGAATGCATCGTCATACGACCAAGGAAGAGACCCTGCACCTCATCCAGGCGCTGCGCACAGAAGTGCCGGGCATCACCATCCGAACAACTTTGATGGTGGGTTTCCCTGGGGAGACAGAAGAAGATTTCGAAGAATTGATGGAATTCGTCAAGGAAACCAAATTCGACCGTATGGGAGCATTCGCCTACAGTGAGGAGGAAGGCACTTATGCTGCCAACCACTATACAGACGATGTGCCTCAGGAGGTAAAGGAAGAACGCCTGGACCGTCTGATGAGTCTGCAGGAAGAAATTTCTGCCGAACTTTGCGCAAAGAAGATTGGCAATACCTACAAGACCATTATCGACCGCATCGAGGGAGAATATTATATCGGCCGCACCCAGCACGACTCCCCGGAAGTGGACTGCGAAGTGTTGATACCGACTGCAGACAATGATCTGAAAATCGGTGAATTCTACAATGCACGCATTACTGGCGCCGACGAATACGACCTCTACGGAGAATTAGTATAAGGAATCAGGTTATGAACAACAAAGATTACTTGAGCCGCATGGCTGAAAAGTTGGAGATGTCTACCAAAGAGGTACAACAACTGACAAACGCATGTGTCAACGAATTTGCCGACAACATGGAAGACGGCAGTACGCTGAGCGTGCAAGGCTTTGGTAATTTCGAAGTGAAAAAGAAATTAGAAAGAATAGTTGTCAATCCGACCAGCAAACAGAGAATGCTCGTACCACCTAAATTGGCCTTGAGTTTCAAACCAAGCGCCACACTGAAAGATAAACTAAAATAAAGGTGTCATTAATATGGAAAAAAAGCTTTTAATGCAAGATTTAGCCGATGCGCTTTCCGCCAGGGAAGGGCTGACTAAAAAGAAATCAGAAGCTTTTGTCAAAGCACTATTCGAAACGATTGAAGAGGGACTTCTCGCTGACAAATTTGTAAAGATCAAAGGATTAGGTACTTTCAAAATTGTGTCAGTGGGCGAAAGAGAAAGTGTCAACATCAACACCGGTGAGCGCTTTTCTATTAGCGGGCACGAAAAGGTGACCTTCACTCCTGATACAACGCTCAAGGATTTAATCAACCGCCCCTTCTCCCACTTCCAAACGGTCATCCTCAATGAGGACACCGATCTGGAGGAATTGGATAACGTCGAAGACGAACCTTTGGAAGACGATGACTTTGAAGAAAGGGAGACAGAAAACGAAGAGGTGGAGGAAGACGCTGAGGATAAGGTCCCGGACAATTTTATAGATAGCAATTCTGATAAACAGGTGACTCCGCCAAAAGCAATGGAGGATAATAGGGTCGTATCCCAGGATGAAGCCCTTTTGTACCAGTCTTCGGAAGAATCACCGGGGCTATCTCCTCAAAAATCGGAGGATTCCCCTCTCGAGGAGGCTGCCACAGAATTATCTGCCACGACCTCATCTGCTACAGAAACAGAACCGACAGAAACCAATGAGGTAATCCCGGCTGAAGAAAGTGGCAAAATTCCATCAGATGGAGACGAAGCCTCTGCTGAAGAAGGAGTACCGACGACAGTCGCAGAAGCCATCCGGCAAGAAACTCAGGAAACTGCTGACGCGGGAAACCCGTTGAAAAATTCATCTGTCGAAACTAACGACACCAGGAATCAGGAAAATACGCAAGCTGAGCAAAACGACAAGACTTCAGAAACGAAGAGGTCCTCGGAAACAGAAGAGAAAGATAGCCCGGCAAACGATCACGACTTTCCATCTTCCACGGCTCTGAACGACGATACCAACGTCACACAGAAGAAGGAAGCACAGACTGAATCAATCAAGTACATCATCAAAGAGAGCGAGAGTAAGACCAATGTCTGGAAAAACATTGCCATCACTTTGTTCGTCATCTTGGTGCTCATACTCGTCTACTTCGCAGGATATTTCAAATTGTTCTGTCCTTGCGAATTAGCATCAAACCAACCACAAAGTCCAATACAGACAACTGTATTGGACACAAATGTGGCTCCATCCCCAAAAGTTGAGGAGGAAAAGGGAATTCAGCCTGACACGACGGCAACCGAAAACGAAGAAGTATCCCCTGCCGAAGAAGAACAACCGGTAGTGACACAGCCTGAAGCGAAAAAGGCTGAAGTGAAAAAGGCAGAAATGACGCCGGTCAAGACTCAGACACCGAAAAAGGGGAAAGCGGAAGAAAAGAAAACAAACAGGAAAAACGAGAAGCCAAAAGTAGAGCCTCAACCCAAGGTAGAGGTAAAACCTGAACCAACAAATGCTCCCGTCTCCAAAAAAGAGGAACCGAAAGAAAAGACTTATCCTCAAATCAAAAACGGAAACTACCGTATCACCGGTGTCTTGAAAAAGTACGTCGTTCAATCAGGTGAAACCATTCGCAGCATCGCTCTGGACGTATATGGCAGCAAAGGTTATGCTAATTACATCGTGGTGTTGAACCATCTGACAAATCCTGATAATATCAATGCAGGTACGGAAATCTTACTTCCAAAACTGGAAAGCAATCAGAAAAAAGGAAAGCCTTGATTTGAAATGCCTAATTCCTTAAATCAAGAACCGAAGACTAAACACGACAAAACACAGATTTCTTTATAGAGACTCCTTCATCATAGTCTCCCCGTCCGTTCTCATGCTACAGGATGCTGAGATAAAAATGAAAGAAAACAGACGATTCCATTTTAGAAAAGAGACAAAAGATTACTTCATCATGGAAGTTATACACAAACAAAAAAAGGACGGCTTCGTCCTTTTTTTGTTATACTGGATTTGATATCAAACAAGTTTCCCGCTTTCACAAGAAACCCAACTCCATCAGCTCAACATTTTTCCGAAATAAGCTCCGGCACCCACAGATGCCACACAGGTAAATACTGAAATCAGTGCGTAACCTATGGCCCAGCCATATTGGCCTCCTTCCAAAAAACTCAAAGTCTGCGCCGAGAAGGTTGAGAAAGTGGTAAAACCGCCACAGACACCCACCGTTGCAAAAAGGAACCAACTATTATTGGCACAGAGCACCAAGACTAATCCCATCAAGAATGAGCCCAGAATGTTTGCTGCAAAAGTAGCCCCCACTGGTGCCCACTGGAAATAGGCACCCATCACACTGATGGCATAACGAATCATGCTTCCGATACCACCGCCAATAGCTACCCAAATAAAATTCTTCAACATATCTGACTATATATTATTTTTTACTCTTCCTTGATTCAGAACCGGAATATTCTTCTCCGTTTGCCGAATAACTCCGCAATAATTTTGCGGTAACACCTTTACAATCCGGAAATAATCACATAGATGTAGGTCATCAAAAGTACGGAAACCAACAGGTACACGTCATTGATAAGATAACCGCTCACAGTCTGTGTATCAACGCAATGTGAGGTATTAATCTCGACTTTTGCAATCTTCTTATAAAGAAAATAGATGATGACGGCAACAAGACTTCCCCATAGACATCCTACGAGCAAATCGCCCAAATAATGCACGCCGAGATAAACACGGGTCCAGCAATTCAACAAGGCCCAGGAGAACAAGGCGAAACCAGCCGCACGATTGCGGATGAGAAAGGATAGGAAAACTGCCACGCTAAAGGTGTTCGCGGCATGACTGGAGAAAAATCCGTAACGACCGCCCCGATAACCATCGACGATATCGACCATGTACATCAAGGAAGGATCCTGAGCCGGACGATATCTTTCGAAAAGAGGTTTGCAAATTCCGGAAGCAACCTGGTCGGCAAGCAAGATGCACAAACCTAGCGCCAACACGACGAATCCGACATTACGCAAACTGTTGTTCCGAAACAAGACATACAGCAATACCAACCCGACGGGCAACCAGGTAACGGTGGAAGTCGCGACACTCGCGATGCCATCCAGAAACAAGTTGTCACTACCATTCAGGGATAAGGTGAATTGCTGATCAAGGGCTATCAGACGGTCTAACATATCAATCAATTTTTATCAAGGTTTTATCTTCATGAGGGATTTTGCATTCACCCAACCAGTTTTTCCATTCGGAAGAATCACCTCCCAACGGTCGGCAGACTCATCCTCCTTGACTTCCACCACCAAACCCGGATTCATCTCACGTATGGTCTCAGACTGGCTGCCCTCTTCTTTTTGAAGTTGGGTAACTTGCATCACCACTGCACGTTGCTCATTCTTGAAAGAGAAATAACTCCATGCCGCAGCAATATTGACCAGAAACGAAAAGGCAATCAACAAGGCAGCAACATAAAAGGAAAGTTTGCTGAGCAGAAGACTGCCGGAAAAACGGTAGACGCCGAACAAAACTAAGGCGAGAACAAAGGTTGCCAAACCATAGGCCCCCCACTGATTGCAGGAACGACTGAAAACAAGTTCTTTCGCCCAGGTCACAAAAAACATTTCGGAAGGCTGGTTGAACTGGTCTGTTATTTTACTTTGGGTCAACTGAAGATTGAAGCGAGCATCTTCATAATCGGGTTCCAGGAGAAGACAACGCTCATAATACAACACGGCCTTTCCTAAATCGTTGAGCCGATAGTTCGCATTTCCCAAATTATAATAGAGGTCAGCATTGGCACCATCCTTCAGATGCGACTCATAGAGTTCCACCGCCTTTTCATAATTTTTCTGCATATAGGCGTTGTCGGCATCCTCGAGCGAACCTTCCGCCCAAATCGGAGTGGCCATCAGTATAAAAAGGAGAGTTAAAAGCTTTCTCATTTTTTAGTTACGTTTTTTTGGTTCTCAATATCCACAATTGTATTCACTGCGACGTCATACATTTCTTTCATATTCATGACCTGGTCGCTAGGCGCATATTGTGCGAAATCACATTCGTCAATAATCTTGATAAAGGACTGTACAACCGATTCCTCCACTCCCATTTCTGTGAGTTCGGTCTCAATGCGTGAACGGTTCAAATCGGCCGTTCCGATGTTGTATTTATTGGCGATATAGCCATACAAAGCACGAGAGACTTCGGTATAGAATTCACCACGTTGGTTGGCCTGCATGAAACTCTTGGCTTTCTTCATCTTGCGAACTGCCATCTTACCGGCCTTGCGTCGCTTGCGGGAAACAACATCCGCATTGACATGGATGTAATGTTTGATGACACTGAAAACTATCAGAGTCATGATGACCAAAGCGGCATACAACAACCAATACCACCAAGATCCCCACCAGAAAGCATCATCGGGACGAACCAACTGAGTGTCGGTAACGTGGAGATCGCGGATATCACTCTTCTGCAAATTGATAGAGCGCTGATATTCTTCGTCACTCTTATTTCCCTTGTTGACATGTATTTTCATCACCTTGGTGGAATCACTCTTATAAGATTCACTCACCGGATCAAAATAAGTCAGTACCAAAGCGGGGATTTCGTAATCTCCCACCTTACGAGGCACAAAAGTATAATCGTAAATCATCTGCCCCCGGACACCACTTTCCGTCACCTCTGTCTTGTCCTGCACTTTCGGATTGTAAACATCGAAATCACCAGAAAGACTGAAATCGGGCTTGTTCAACAATTTCAAATTACCCGTTCCTTCGACAGTGACACGATAGGTGGCCACGTCGTTGGTGGCAATCTCATCAGAAAGAAGTTCGCCTTTGATAGAAAACTGTCCTACGCCACCAGAAAAGTCCGCAGGTTTCGGAGTTGGCAAAGGCAATACCTGCAGTTCTATATCCTTGCTCTTCAATTTCACGGTTTCGAGCATACTGCCGCCACCATTCATAAAAGCTTCGAAAGGATCAATGTAACTGTCGGGACGCAACACATCACAATCGAAAACGACAGAAGGAACCTTTATTTTTCCAGGAGCCTGGGGAAATAGCACATACTGCTGAACCACTGCTGAAGCATACATCTCCCCTTTCACTTCTTCGGCATGCTGATAGATGCCATGGTTGGGAACATCTTGTGAGATCATCCCCTTGAAGTCAGGTTTCGTATTCAGAGCAATCTGGCTCAACTGAATACCTCTACGAGAATAAGTCTTGTAACTCAAGAGCACCGGCTGCTGTTCATAGACCTTCGAAGGATTGGCAGTAGCCGTAATGAACAGATCCTTGCCCGACATTTCTGCTGCCTGGCGCGCATCAGCGCGACTTCCCTGTCCATTCTGACGTTTTTCACCGGAACCAACCACCTTTATTTTGAAAGGAGCCGAAGAAACCTTCTTGCCATCCAACAAGGCAGTAGCCGCACCAATGCTGAATTCTCCCTTCTTGGTTGGAGTCAACGTTATTGTGTAAGCATTCCATGAAGAACGAGTGGTTTTACCATTAATAGAACGGATACTGGTGCTTTGTGAACGATGAGGACCGGCTACCACAGAGAAACCGCTGAATGAAGGAGGAGTAAAATCTCTCACTTCGGCATTCTCTATGGTAAACACTACTTGAAAATACTGATCGCTGATATCCACCATCGTCGGTGCCTCCACCTGGATACGCCCTTGTGACAAGGCAGGCACAGAGTAAAGCACACTGGCGAGTATAAAAAATATTTTTATCAATCTATTCATAATCAATGGCAAATTAAATATTACCAGTTCTTCTTGTTATTTCTCTGACGAGGTCTTACCTGTAATTTTTCTTTCGTTTTCTCTTCCTGCTGACGAACCATATTCAGGATATTCTGGGCAGAATTATTGTTATTCTGCTGATTCTTAGATTTATCCTGTTGTGGTTGCGGCTGCGATTGTTTGTTTTTATTCTGATCTTGCTTCTGCTGGTCTTTCTGATCTTTTTTCTGGTTGTCCTGGTCCTTGCTCTGGTCTTTCTGATTAGAGTTGCCTCCCTCGCCCGACTGTTGTTTTTCCAATTGTTTGATACAAAGGACAAGGTTGTAACGAGACTCCTCAGATTTCGGGTTCAGACGAAGCGCTCCCTTGTACTCTTCAATCGCCATTTTAAGGAGCGCCTGGTTTCTACTCAAATCGGAATCCATATTAGCCATCGTCTCATAAATGGTGCCCTTGTTATGAAAGGCCTTGGCGGTGACAGCCTTATCCTTATCCTTGTAGTTTTGGGTGATTTTGTTGAAGTTCTCCAAAGCCAGACGGGCACTATCCATTCCCATACAGGCAGTACCCAGATTATAAAGAGCACGGACATTGGTGGTGTCTTTCTGCAAAGCTCCACTATAACATTTCTGAGCATTCCGGAAATCGCCATTCAAGAAATATTTATCCCCTCTCCGCATCAAGACCCAGCTGTCGGTCTGGGCGGAAAGAGTCGCCCCCCATCCCAAGAAGAAGAGGCTGAAGAGAAATATCTTTACTATCAATTTCATTTCTTAAACAATTTAATGTTTCTAAACAAAGGATTCTTAGCCTCAAACATGAAGAATTCGAGAATCAGCAAAAAGAGAATCAATACAGCCACAGCTCTAAACTGCTCGTCGGCCTCGGTGTATTGACTGAAATTCTCCTCCTTCTGCAAGGTATTCAGCAGAGACAACAGTTCTTCCTGGGCACTATTGGTCTCATCCACATGCAGATAAGTTCCGTTACCAGCCTCAGCAATGGCACGACAAGCTTCCTCATTCAGTGTCGTCATGACCTTTTGACCTTGGTCGTCGGTCATGACCCCCCCACCTTCCAAAGGAATGGCGGAACCTTCCTTGGAACCGATACCAAGCACATACAGGCTGATACCTTCCTTATGGGCAGCCTTGGCGGCTTCCACGGCACCTTCCTCATGGTTTTCACCATCAGTGATCATGATGACCGCCTTCCCCACCTTACTGTTGGCAGTAAAAGAATGACAGGCCAGATTGATGGCCGAAGCAAGGTTCGTGCCCTGATAAGTGACCATTTTCGGAGATATCTGATTGAGGAATAATTTAGCAGAAACATAGTCATTGGTCATCGGCAACTGAGGATATGCCTCCCCGGCAAAAACACCAAGAGCAATCTTATCATTCTGCATCTGGTCAATCAATTTAGAAACCATCAGTTTGGAACGTTCCAAACGACTTGGATTGATATCTGTGGCATACATAGAATTGGAAACGTCCATCATGACCACCACTTCGATTCCTTTCGAATTGGTTTCGACGGTGCGGGTGCCATATTGCGGACGTGCCAGCATCAGCACGAGCAAAGCCAAGATGATTTCCAAAAGAATGAATTTAACCAGCGGACGGTGCTGGGAATAATTGGGAACCAGACGTTTCAAAAGAACCGGGTCACCCAATTTGCGCATTCTCCGCTTGGCCCTTATCGAAGTGATAAAATAAATAAGGGCCACAACTGGTAATATAATCAGTAAATAGAGATATTCAGGATTTGCAAATCTAAACATAATCAACACGATTTTATGGAATTCTACGGAACCAGGTGATGCGTAAAAGAACTTCCAACAAGAAAGAAACCAATGCCACGAGAGCGAAAATCTGGTAGGCCTCGTATTTCTTGTTATAATTCAACACCTTAAGTTTGGTCTTTTCCAACTTATCAATATCCTTGTAAATTTCTCGTAACTGCTGCTTGCTGGCTGCTTGATAAAATTTACCTCCGGTGGCTGCCGCAATATCCTTCAAAACGGTAGGATCAACGGTATTTTCCATATCAGCCTCGTAACTCTCACCATTAGGCAACTGGGCAATCTGCTGGGTAACCTTTCCCTCACGACCTACTGAAATCGTATAAACTCTGACCTTACAGTCTTTTGCCAAATCGGCTGCCATCTGCGGAGAGACAGCTCCGGCATTGTTCACGCCATCGGTCAAAAGGATGACAATCTTACTCTTGGCCTTACTCTTCTCCAAATGTGCCACCGAGTTGGCGATACCCATACCGATGGCAGTTCCCGGAGCCAGGATACCGGCCCCTTGCAAATCGCAGGACACCTGACTGAACATGCTCAACAAAGCACTATGGTCGGTGGTGAGAGGACACAACATGAAAGCCTCCCCACCAAAGAGTGTCAAACCGATATTATCATGAGGACGGTTGTTGATAAATTCGCACGCCACTTCCTTAGCAGCTTCAATACGGTTCGGATTCAAATCGGGCGTAAGCATACTCGTGGAAACGTCGATGGTCAACATGATGTCTATCCCCTCCACCTCGTCTTCATGAAGTGACTCGGAAGTCATCGGACGGGCCATGACCACCACGACCAGTGCAAAAGTAAGCACCCGAAGGGTAAATGGCAAATGAATCAGCGAGGTGCGTGCTGTTCGCGGCATCTGCTTATAGGCGACCGTACTTGCCAACTTAATTGAGGGTTCCTGTTTGCGCTTGAACAAGAAATGCCAGAACACAAAAGGAATGATCAACAAGAGCAAAAGCAAATATTCTATATTAGCAAAAGTCATGCTATCACTTTTTTAGTTGAAGTATATTTCATAAATATGGTTGCTCACAAAATAGGTATAGACGAAAATACCAACCACCAGCAAGGCAAACGAAGTCCACAAAGCAATGCGGTAGCCACGTTGCATGCCGTCGTTCAACACAACGACGTGTACCTCCGGCTTCGGATGTTCCATCGTATCGTCAACAGTGTGGTCCAGGAATTTTTTAGCAGCTGTCAGACAACGTTCCTTTTCAAAGTCGGACGTCCTGTGCTTGGCAAATTTCACGAGATCGGCATTTTCAAAAATAAGTTTCAAACCTTCCATTTCAGTAGCGTCAACCAAACCTTCCATCTGTTGCAAAAGTTCATAAGAGGTCTTTTCCATCGCCAGGACATTGAAACGGCGCTGAATATAGTTACGCAACAAGTCGGTCAGCTCAACATAAAACTGCTTTTCAGTTTCCTGGTCTTCCACTTTGAAAGAGGTCACACGCTGCAAGGCTATGCTGGCCTCCTTATAAGGCGGGATGAGCGGTTTGATAACTTTCTTGAGGGTGAGCGGCTTCTTGCGTGTCAATGCCAAAGCGACAACCAGAAGCACGATCAAGAGCGGCCAAATTCCCAAAGCGAAGAACAGAGGCTCATATTTCCATACGAAAATTTCCGGAACGATACCATGAGGAGGAGCAAACTCTTCCACCTTGGTCGTATCTACCGGAATATAGTTCACCTTCAAACCTAAAGAAGAACTGGACTGAAATTTCTTGCCATCCACTTCAACTTCAAATGGAGGAATGGTGAAGAGCGCAGAATCGAAAGCCGTGATAGTATACTGGCAATTCAACTCTACCCTCTTGTTGTCATTCACTGCAACGGTATCTATCTTGGATTGACGGATTACTTCCACACCTTCCACCAGCCATTTTTTGTCATTGTCATATTCAGGAAATACGACACGCTGATTCTTATCGGCTGAGACGGATGTCGAGAGCTGTACTTGTTGTCCCACAACAATATCAGCGGTATCAAGTTTCATTTTCACCACCACCTGTGCATTACAGATAGAGTTTAATAAAACTACACACACTGCTAATATCCAATATTTTATACTATTGCAGAATAAATATTTTTTGAATGAGGTTATCATGTCAAAATCTTTTTGCAAACAAATTCATCAATGCCTTCACATAATCGCCGTCAGTAGGAACTGAGGCAAAATCGACATGACATCTTTTGAACGTATTTTCCAGTTTCAAAGTTTCAGCGCACCACCAATCGTGATGTGCCTTGCGGACTTTCCTGCTGGAAGTGTCTAAGAATTGTTCATGTCCGGTTTCGGCATCGAATACCTTAATCAAACCGACGGAAGGCAAGTTCTCCATACATGAGTCGTAGACACGTATTCCCACAACTTCATGTTTGCGGTTGGCAATCAGCAAGGGCGTTGAGAAATCCTTGTCGTCGATGAAATCACTGATAAGAAAAGAAATACATCTTCGCTTCAATGCTTTCATCAAGAATTCCAGTCCTACGCTGAGGTCAGTCCGGTTGCTTTCCGGTTTGAAATCCAATAATTCCCGAATAATATAGAGAATATGCTTTTTACCCTTTTTGGGAGGAATAAACTTTTCTATTCTGTCTGAGAAGAAAATCACACCGATTTTATCGTTGTTCTGAATCGCAGAAAAAGCCAAAGTCGCGGCAATCTCCGTGGTAAGTTCCCTTTGCGTGCATCCATGCGTACCGAAATCCAAACTTCCGGATACATCGATCAACAACATAACGGTCAACTCTCTTTCTTCTTCAAACACCTTGATGTGGGGACGGTTGAGACGTGCGGTCACGTTCCAGTCCAAATCGCGTACATCATCCCCTATCTGATACTCCCTGACTTCGGCAAAAGACATACCTCTACCTTTAAAGGCGGAATGATATTCGCCTGCAAAGATATTGTTGGTGAGCGCCCGAGTTTTTATCTCGATACGGCGCACACGTTGCAAAAGTTCATTAGCATCCATTGAGCACTATTAAAAAAGATTGAGAAATAAATGATTCACCCCTATCTGTTAGGGCACCTCCACCTTATTTAATATTTCATTGATGATATCGTCAGCTGTCATATCATCAGCCTCTGCCTCATAAGTCAAACCGATACGATGACGGAGCACATCATGTGCCACATCACGGATATCTTCAGGGATGACGTAACCTCTACGCTTGAGGAAAGCATTGGCACGTCCTGCCAGAGCCAGATTGATAGAAGCACGTGGAGAACCACCAAAAGAAATGTAATGTTTTACATTCTCCAGGTTGTATCTCTCCGGATATCGGGTAGCAAAGACAATATCCGCAATGTATTGTTCGATACGTTCGTCAATATAGATTTTCTTCACCAACTCACGTGCCTCGAGAATACGACGGGTATCAACAACAGGCTGAGGAGTCACAAATTCCTGACGCACATGGCTGCGGATAATCTTCTTCTCTTCTTCCAATGTTGGATAATCAATGAGCACCTTCAACATGAAACGGTCCACCTGAGCTTCAGGCAATGGATAAGTACCTTCTTGTTCGATCGGGTTCTGTGTAGCCATCACCAAGAAAGGAGCTGGCAATTCCAAAGTCTGGCTGCCAATCGTCACCTGATGTTCCTGCATGGCTTCGAGCAAAGCACTCTGTACCTTGGCAGGAGCACGGTTGATTTCATCAGCCAATACAAAGTTAGCGAAAATCGGTCCTCGCTTGATAGAAAATGACTCTTGCTTCTGACTGTAGATTTGGGTACCGATAACGTCGGCCGGCAAAAGGTCAGGAGTAAACTGCAAACGGGAGAACTGTGCTTCCACTAAAGAAGAAAGTGTTTTTATGGCGAGGGTTTTAGCAAGACCCGGCACACCTTCCAATAAAATGTGGCCATCGCTTAGCAAACCAATCAATAATGAGTCAACTAAATGTTTTTGCCCTACTATGGTATGATTCATACCTGTTACCAAATCAGTAAGAAATCCTGATTGGCTTTCAATCATTGCGTTTAGTTCGCGGATATCTGTTGAGTCTGACATAATAAATATGTTGTAATTTTTGTTTGTTTTGTATTAAATCAATTCTATAAATCCCTCTAAAAAAGAGTAGTGCAAATTTACTCTTTTAAAGCTTACCCGCCATTTAATTTTCTCTAAAATATCACTTTATCAGTTAGAATCGTAACAAGGAATAGGAAAAATGAAACAAAAGCGGACCACTTTTGTCTAACCATGAAAAAAGTGACCGGTATTTTCCAAATGGAAAAATCCGGTCACTATTTTATTATTTTACCCACCATGTGTTCTGGTCAAACAACATAGGGAGCACTACCTCTTCGTTTTTCTGGTCGCTATAATAAATCATCAGAAAAACACGGGATGTCTTTTTAGGTTCCAAAGGCGCGATTTTACTGACTACAAAACTGTCAATCTGAATGCCGGCAGCATGGCGGGTCGCTGCACGCTGCTTCATCATATTCACAATCTGCGTCTTGTATTTCTCAGGCTTGTCCTTGAAGCTATGCACATGATTGACATAGTTTTGGAAATCGCCCTGCACATAAGCACCATAGATTTCCCTGATGAGCTGCTCAGAGGGAACATTATCATTTACGGCTTTTGTCTCTTTATCCCTACAGGATAAAAACAATCCCAGAGATAAAAGCAGACAAACAAATAAACGCATCTTTCTTTACTTCTGACGAATGAACACATTAATCGGCGTACCGCAGAAATTCCAGCGCTCACGAATTTTGTTCTCCAGGAAGCGCTTATAAGGTTCCTTCACATACTGTGGCAAATTCGCATAGAAGACGAAAGAAGGAATCTGAGTTTCAGGAAGCTGTGCGCAATACTTGATCTTGATATATTTACCCTTAATTGAGGGGGGTGGATAGGATTCGATCAACGGCAGCATCTCTTCGTTCAATTTGGAAGTCGAGATACGGCGCTTGCGATTCAGATAAGTTTCCTTGGCAGTTTCCAACACTTTAAAGATACGCTGCTTAGTCAAAGCTGAAGCAAAGATAATCGGGAAGTCTGTGAAGGGAGCCATACGTTCGCGGATGGCATTCTCAAAATGTTTGATAACTTCCTGTGATTTGTCTTCTACGGTATCCCATTTGTTGACAACCACTACCAGGCTCTTATTATTTCGCTGGATAATCTGGACGATATTCAAATCCTGACCTTCGATACCACGGGTGGCATCAATCAACAAGATACAGACATCGGAATTTTCAATTGCACGGATGGAACGCATCACTGAATAGAATTCCAAATCTTCGGTGACCTTATTCTTCTTACGGATACCTGCTGTATCAACGAGGAAAAAGTCAAAACCGAACTTGTCATATCGGGTCAGAATACTGTCACGAGTCGTTCCTGCTATATCGGTCACGATATGGCGGTCCTCACCAATGAAAGCATTGATCAGACTGCTTTTACCAGCATTCGGACGACCTACCACAGAGAAACGAGGAATACGCTCCTCTTCTTCATCACGCGGCTCTTCCGAACCCAGTTTTTCGACGATGATGTCCAACAAGTCGCCCGTACCGCTACCAGTAGCAGCAGAAATGCAATAAGGCTCATCCAAACCGAGACGATAGAATTCAGCAGCATAATAACGGTCCTGATTGTCATCCGTCTTGTTTGCACAAAGGATGACAGGCAACTTGGTACGACGCAAGATTGAAGCCACCTGGGTATCCAGGTCAGTCACCCCATTCTTGACATCTACCAGGAACAGAATGACATCTGCTTCTTCTGTAGCAATCAAGACCTGCTTTCTGATTTCTTCTTCAAATATATCATCTGAGTTAACAACCCATCCTCCTGTGTCTACTAAAGAAAACTCACGGTTTCCCCATTCACATTTTCCGTATTGGCGGTCGCGTGTAGTGCCAGCCTCATCGCTGACAATCGCCTGACGTGTACCTGTCAAGCGGTTGAATAAAGTAGACTTTCCTACGTTAGGACGTCCTACTATCGCTACTAATTTCGACATAATATTCAAAAATTAAAATGAAGTAGTCTCGCTGTTTTAGCTTGTCAAGCTGTCCTCACACGATGCCATGAACATCTGCTCTCGTAAAGAGCATACCGAAACTGCTTCTAGGTTATCTATAATATAAGAAAATGGAAAATTAATCCTGCTTGTAACCATAGGCCTCCAAACGGCGGGCGGAACTGCGCCAGTCTTTGTCAACCTTCACAAAGATCTCCAGATAGATGCTCTTTGCAAAGAATTTCTCCAAGGTCTTGCGGGCCTCGGTGGATACCTTCTTCAAAGCTACGCCACGATGCCCGATAATGATGCCCTTCTGGCTATCGCGCTCCACAAAGATGGTGGCGTTGATATGGATATTCTTCTCACTTTCCTTGAATTGCTCAACGACAACTTCTACGGCATAAGGTATTTCCTTATCATAGTAGAGCAGAATCTTCTCACGGATGATTTCAGTGACAAAGAATCTTGCCGGTTTGTCTGTCCACTGGTCCTTGTCAAAATAAGGAGGTGAATCAGGAAGCAATTCCTTGATACGGCTCAGCACATTGTCCACATTGAATTTGGCTTGTGCGGAGATGGGGAAAATTTCAGCTTTCGGCAACTGCTGACGCCACTCCTCCACCAATTTTTCCAAATCCTTCTGGTTGCTGAGGTCTATCTTATTAATCAAGACAAGCACAGGCACATTCATCTTAGCCACCTTGGCCAAGAACTCACTATTCTTGTCAGCCTTCTCGACAACGTCTGTCACATACAACAAGACATCGGCGTCCTGAAGTGCTGATTCAGAAAAGGCAAGCATGGATTCTTGCAACTTGTAGTTAGGCTTCAGCACCCCCGGAGTATCGGAAAATACAATCTGAGCGTCATCGGTATTGATGATTCCCATAATACGATGACGGGTTGTCTGTGCCTTGAAGGTAGCAATAGAAATACGCTCCCCCATCAACAAATTCATCAACGTAGACTTGCCCACGTTGGGATTTCCTACAATATTTACGAACCCTGCTTTATGTCCCATACTCTATTTGAAAATTTAAAATTTGCGAATCTGAGAAATCCCCCATAGGGAAGCAATCAACCATTGCATCACTGACAACGGTATTGCTATTCTCAAATTCGCAAATTATATACTATTACTTTTTACCGTCGTATGCCCACTTCATGTAAGCTGCGCCCCATGTGAAACCAGCACCGAATGCTGTCAACACAATGTTGTCGCCCTTCTTCAACTGCTTCTCATAATCCCAGAGTGCCAAAGGCAAAGTAGCAGCTGATGTATTACCATAGCGCTGGATGTTCAGCATCACCTTGTCCATAGAAACTTCAAGACGATTTGCCACAGCTTCAATGATACGGAGATTAGCCTGGTGAGGCAAAATCCAAGCGATATTTTCCTTGCTCAAACCATTACGTTCAGCAATTTCAACGCAAGCGTTGCTCATGTTTGTTACTGCAAACTTAAATACAGTACGACCTTCCTGATGAATATAATGCATTTTATGGTCGATAGTGAAATAAGAAGGAGTACATACAGAACCACCAGCCTTCAAGCACAAGAATGGCAACCCCTTACCATCTGTATGAAGATTAGCGTCCTTCCAACCCAGATCTTCCTCACTAGGTTCAACCATAACGGCTGCCGCACCATCACCAAAGATAGGGCAAGTAGCACGGTCGGTATAATCTACGACACTTGACATTTTGTCAGCGCCACAAACAATGACCTTCTTATAACGACCACTCTGAATCATGCATGATGCCTGGTCCATAGCAAACAAGAAGCCGCAGCAAGCAGCCTGCATATCCAAAGCGTAAGCATTTACTAAACCACATCTACCGATAACGATAGAAGACGTAGATGGGAAATGATAGTCAGGAGTAGATGTTGCTACAATAACGCAATCCACGTCTTCGGGGTTGGTTCCTGTCTTTTCAAGCAACTGCTTTACAGCCTTACGAGCCATATAGCTAGTACCCAAACCTTCTTCATTTAATATTCTACGCTCCTTAATGCCAATACGTGTCATGATCCACTCGTCATTGGTATCTACCATACGAGACAATTCTTCATTGTTCAACACATATTCAGGAACGTAACCACCTACACCTGTAATTACTGCATTAATCTTTTCCATGATAAATTATTAAAGGAGTACCCTCCGTTTAAAGACAAAAGGAGAACGGTCGTTAGTAACGGCTGCCCTCCTTTAAGAGTTTTTCTAATTACTCTGCTACTTCATCCTTCACGATAGCCAACTTACCACGATAGTAACCGCAAGTTGGGCATACAGTGTGATAAATGTGCCATCCACCACATTCTGGGCAAATTGCCAATGTAGGTGCTACAGCCTTATCGTGAGTTCTACGCTTAAGAGTTCTAGTTTTTGATTGTCTTCTTTTAGGATGTGCCATTTTCTTCTATCTTTATTAGTGTTAGTAATTTCGTTAAATAAATTTTGCCAGGCGTTCCGTCATTTCCGGATTACATTCGTTTTCTTTATGTATTCTCTGAATGGGCAAAGATAATTCAGTCAATTCATAGATATCCCAACTGAAATCATATGCATAGCCGTTACCTTCAAGGATTCTGATATCTTCATCATCTGGAATTTCGTCTTCGCTTCCAGCGTAGATTTTCAATTTATCCTCCACATGCACAGGCAGGGTCAAATCATCCAGACACCTGTCACATGGTACAATAACTTGCCCATCAATCACTATGGGAACTTCGAAGATATCACCTGCTGTTTCGCGAACATTTAGTTTTACCTGGAGGGTTCCACCAGTAATTTCGTTTTGATCCAACTCCGTAAAGAAGTTGTCTGCCAGCGACATCGTTACCGATTCGCCGCATTTCGCTAATTCTCGTAAATCTATTTTTAATGTCTCTGTACTTGGCATAGCGGCTGCAAAGATACTATATTTTTACAAATAACACACGTCTCCACCTATATTTTTCACAAAAATCAGTGAGGAAAACGCTGAAAACGCGGTAGTTTACAACTATCTGAATGCAAAAATATCAAGTTTATTTTAAAATCAACCCACTTTAAGTGAAAAATTATTTCGATTTTTATAAAAAACACGAAGAACATCCGCATCATGTAAGATGGAAAACACATTGAAATTTCCCCATTTCCCGTTTTCCTGACAACAAACGCGCCGCACCCCCCCTGTTTGTCTATCTCGATCGGGTTATCCAACTACTATTTTCTCCTGCGGCTCCTCAGCAAGAACCATTGTCACGACATCCAACTCTCGTCAGAGCTACTGCAATCCCCTATCAAACAATGAAACCCTTTGCATACCGCATCAACACAGAAAACGTTACTTTCTTCTAATACACATAAAAAAAATACGGAAGAATGCCAACTACACTTCGCCTGTGCAGAAAATGACCTTGCAATACTTATACTACCGCCCACCGACATCACAGCCTATTTCACAGCCTCTCTTGAACAGGATGTACTTGACAACTGCACCTCAACCTGTACTTCGCAAATTGATGCAATCAACTTTCCTGTACAAATCCGCTAGAATGAATGACAGGTATAGAAGCAAAGGAATGAAGAATACAGGAAGAGGATTTTCAGAGGGATTGAAAAATCATCCTAGAGTTTATTCAATTGTTCACGATGGAAAAGACTGCAAACGCCCCACGACAAGGACAATACCTCCAATTTTGAAGTGACGAATCCCAATTTCATGGAGGAGATTTGACAAGAAGAATAACCGGCAATATTAGAATAAAAAAATCCGAAGATGCTAAAATAAATCAGTTCGGCAATCTCTTTAGTAATGGTGAAATAATAAGTTCGGCAATTTTTTTTGTTCGAATCTTGCATCTGATGGGAAGTTAGGAGAAAGGAGTGTAGCGGGCTACACGACTGCCGACGCGCTTCCAAGCAGAACAAGAGACGGATAAAAAATGGCGGGAGAAAGAACCCCAAATATTTTAAAACTGTATGAAGTTATTTTTTACCATTACTTAATACTTTATTTCATAATTTATTTAAATCCAAAATTTAGAAAACATTTATATTGAGGATTACTTTAAATCAATTTTACATTGAAAATTCAAAATATATCAGCGGAAACCACAGGAAACCTCCGACTTTTTCCACACGTCAACAGTTTTCCACACCGAAGAAGATACGTCGAAATAGCTCTAAAATACCGCCATATAGGGATTTGTGGACATTTAGAACACCAAATATTTTTGCTATAAGTTTACTATAGCCTATTATAGATCAGTATTTTATCAATATTCATTAAAGTGGATATAGAAAAAAAAGAAAGTCTCGAATAAAAAACAAGACAGCCCCACCCTTACACGGACAAATAGAGAGTATCGAACACAAACTGGGCCCTTAACCTCACTTCTCACCCAAAGTCAGAGAAGGGTCCGACAAATAAGAACGCAAAGAAAATCCGTAAATACCGATTAGAAACAAACAGTAGCCCCGCTGAGGCGTTTGACCCTTAGAGATGGATTAAAACGCAGCATATCGCAGGAAAATCACCCTAGAGGAAACCTGGACATCCTCCACAACTACTCCTTTAGATTCCAATAACCGCTGTAACCGCTACCAATATATTCCACCCGGTCGCACATGTGCTTCAATCTACGTTTGATCGTACTCAAACTGGCACCAGTTTTACGAGCCAGTTCTTCCCGAGTCACTTTTCGATTACATCTGATTGCGTCAAGTATCTCTTCCTCAATACTTTGCCATTGAGGTTCACCTTGTCTTATGCGTTGGGGTTCATTTTGAGGCTCACTATTTCGTTTTTGAGGCTCATCACTTTTGTCTTGAGGTCCACTCTGAGGCTCATAATTATTTTCATCAACAAGTTCTTGAGGTTCACCCTCACTATTATTCAAAATACGGCATGGTAATACTGGATCTAAACGATTATCACTCTGATACTTAATCATCTCACCTCTTAGATTTTTCAGATGTTCTTGTAACATATAACCATGAAAAACCTCTATCGCTCCCGTACGGGCCTCCATCCATGCTGCCAACAAGTCCGCCTTATCCTCCTTCATCACCCAACTGGGGATAAGTCTGAATTCATATTGCAACGCATTCATCAAGAGACGACCTAGCAGGGCATTCCCTTCTACCCAAGGATGAATGCTATATAACAAGAAATATGCATCAAAACTCAAAAGATATTGGTTGTAAAGATCGTCACTATCCAACAGGACATGACGACGAACATTGAGGCGACGACAATATTCTTCCAAACGTGAAGCAATCAGGGTGTGATCGAGAAAGGTACTCCCTCCTACCCCTGCAGTGATATTGAACGTTCTGAATTCTCCGCTACGGGTATCACACTGACCATTGGCAAATTCAAAGATCCTTCCTGTATTTTTCATTACCAAGGCTGCCAATTGTTTCAATCTGTCTACTGACCAGTCTGTATGCTGTGTACGCTCCTCCCAAACGACATCGTAAGCTGACTTCAAATCTATATTCATCTGCTGCTCCCTGCGACTCTTCCCTTTCGCAGGGATTCCCTCTTCCAAAAGCAACTGATTTTGAATTTCTGTCAATGTAGAACCTTCCATAGCAGTAGAATGAGTAATCAATGAATATAAATTGAATTTATCATAATTCAATTGTTCTGCGATTCCCAGTTTCCGATATTGGGCCAACACTTCCAAAAGTTCTTCTTTTTGATTCATATAGTCACATTTTCTTTTACAATGTCTTCCTCAACAAGATTCTAAATAGCAATGAAAAAGACGCTAACTGATTTTATTGAATTCTGTCTTATCTGCAAAAATAGGAATAAAAGCAATAATTTACGGATTTGACTAAAGATTATAGTGGTTCTTCTTCATTATCCGGCCGTTTTACATCCTTTGAAACGTTTTTCTCACACATTCTTTCAAACTCTTCAGGCAAGCCCTCTATCAAGACTGTGGGTTATCGCAGAAATAGATTCGACATGTCGATACAGGATAAATCCCTCAAACTTCACCGCCGAAAGCTGTTGATTGCCCTTCCATGCCCCTTACAACCCGATTTTATAGAGAAAGGACAGGATAAAGGACGTCTGAATAAGAAATAGAGTTTTCATTGAGTAAGATATTTTAGATATTTCCATTTACCGTCATCGACGAGAGCCCAATGAGAAAGAAGCGGAACTCTACACTTCCATTATTTACGGATAAAATTAAACGCGTTTGGATGTCACTATTGTGAATAGCTATGAGGAAGAATACAGGCACCACGGAT
>SAMEA104404106__coassemble_893_pt1 | contig 26498 bp, 25 predicted proteins | sample SAMEA104404106__metabat2_high_PE_037 | metagenome-assembled genome bin SAMEA104404106 (sample SAMEA104404106) | Balaenoptera acutorostrata
GGGCATCATGCTCCTGCAAGGCAATAATGGCAACGATGGCATAACGAAAGAAGTGAACTACACTGAATTCAAAAGTTATGTTCAGAAAGGCTACACAACCGAGGTAGTCATCAACAAGACCGAGGGTACCGCCAAAATGACCATCAAACCGGACAAGGTACGCGACGTCTACAATCAGAGTATTAACGAAACTGGCAAAAAGCCTTCAGTGACAACCAACTGTCCTCCTGAAGACAAATTGGGAGATTTCTTGCAGGATTACCCGGTTGCCATCAGTTATGAGACTTCTAGCAACTTCATCTGGAGTTTGTTGAGCAGTTTGCTTCCGATTTTCCTTCTCGTGGGACTTTGGTTCTTCATGATGAAGCGTATGAGCGGTGGTGGCTCCGGTGGTTCTGGCGGCATCTTCAGTGTCGGCAAGAGCAAGGCCCGCCTCTTCGAAAAAGGAAATGGTATCAATGTGACCTTCAAGGATGTTGCAGGTCAGGAGGGTGCCAAACAGGAAGTGCAGGAAATTGTCGACTTCTTGAAAAACCCTCAGAAATATACAGAATTGGGTGGTAAAATTCCAAAGGGTGCGCTTTTAGTAGGCCCTCCGGGAACCGGTAAGACTTTGCTGGCCAAGGCTGTAGCAGGTGAGGCAAACGTACCTTTCTTCTCTATGTCGGGTTCCGACTTCGTTGAAATGTTCGTCGGTGTAGGTGCGAGCCGTGTACGTGACTTGTTCCGCCAGGCAAAAGAGAAAGCGCCAGCCATTGTATTTATCGATGAAATTGATGCCGTTGGCCGTGCCCGTGGAAAGAACCCTTCTTTCGGAGGCAACGACGAACGTGAAAACACCTTGAACCAGTTGCTGACTGAAATGGACGGTTTCGGAACCAATTCGGGCGTCATCATTCTCGCAGCAACCAACCGTGTCGAAATCCTTGACCCTGCCCTCTTGCGTGCCGGACGTTTCGACCGTCAGATCCACGTAGATCTTCCTGAATTATCAGAACGTATCGCCATTTTCAAGGTGCACCTCGCTCCTCTGAAACTGGACCAGGGCTTGGACATCGAATTCCTCGCTCGCCAGACACCGGGATTCTCTGGTGCTGATCTTGCCAACGTTTGTAATGAAGCTGCTTTGATTGCCGCTCGTCACAACCGCAGTTCTGTAGGTACACAGGACTTCCTCGATGCCGTTGACCGTATCATCGGTGGTCTGGAAAAGAAATCGAAGGTGCTCACACAGGAAGAAAAACGTTCTATCGCCATTCACGAAGCAGGCCATGCCACTGTATCCTGGTTGCTGCAATATGCAAACCCATTGGTGAAGGTGACGATCGTACCCCGTGGTCAGGCGCTCGGCGCAGCCTGGTATCTCCCGGAAGAACGCAGCATCACGACCAAGGAACAGATGCTGGACGAAATGTGCGCGACCCTTGGCGGACGTGCTGCCGAAGAGGTGTTCCTCGGCCGTATTTCTTCCGGTGCACTCAACGACCTGGAACGTGTGACGAAACGGGCGTATGGCATGGTTGCCTACCTGGGTATGAGCGACGAATTGTACAATCTCTGCTACTATAACAACCAGGAGTCATTCACAAAGCCTTATTCTGAAAAAACGGCTGAAAAGATTGACTGGGAAGTTAAGAAACTGGTACATGAACAATATGAACGTGCAAAACGTATCTTGACCGAACATGCTGAAGGTCATGGTAAACTGGCTCAGTTGCTGGTAGACCATGAGGTCATCTTCACACAGGATGTGGAAGACATCTTCGGCAAACGTCCTTGGAAAAGCCGTGCAGACGAAATCTTGGAAGAAGAGCGTAAGACTCTGGAAGCCGACAAGGAGAAAGAAGAGGCAAATGCAGTTCCTCTCATCGCCAACAACGCCAACACTTCTACCACGGTCGATGCGGCACCCGTAGAAAACGATGAAGACTTGCCTCCTATCCCAGAAGACGTGGATGCTGAGAAGAATGCTACAGAAAATGTGGCTCCGACGGATTCCAATGTTACTGAGGACAACCAGGATAAAGAAACAAAAGAGAAAACCGAATCTGATAAAAACGAAGAACAGAAATGAACAATTTAGTATTACGCGCAATTACAGGTACGCTATTCGTGGGGGTACTTGTTGGCTGTATACTTTACGGCCCCATTAGTTTCACGGTACTGTTTGCCATCATCACAGGCTTGGCCTTATGGGAATTTGGTACTAATGTGAACCAGTATGCCGGAGCAGCAATCAACAAGCTCATCAATACGACCGGCGGTGTCTACTTGTTTTTGGCATTCTTCTACTATTGTTCAGGTTATGTAAAGGGCAACTCCGACGCCTTAGTCTTTGTTCCCTTCCTCATCACACTTCTGTTCCTTCCTATCAGCGAACTCTATCTGAAACACGAAGATCCGTTGAAAAGCTGGGCATACGCATTTGCCTCACAACTCTACGTCGCACTGCCTTTCGCACTGCTCAACGTGCTGGCCTTCCATTATGACCCGATGACCAACCATTACGAGTACAACTGGGTGTTGCCTCTGGCGATTTTCATCTTCCTTTGGACCAGTGATACGGGTGCGTACTGTGTCGGCAGCCTCTTACACAAGAAATTCCCTGCAAAATTATTCGAACGCATCTCACCCAACAAATCATGGATTGGCAGTATCGGCGGTGGCATTTTCTGCCTGCTCGCAGGCTACCTCTTATGGTTCTTCACCAAAGAGAATATGCCAATGTCCTTGCCTGCATGGTTGGGGCTGGGTCTGGTAGTCTGCATCTTCGGCACCTGGGGTGACCTGGTGGAAAGCCTTTTCAAACGACAGCTCGGCATCAAGGACAGTGGTAACGTCCTCCCCGGTCACGGTGGCATGCTCGACCGTTTCGACTCTTCACTGCTCGCCATTCCAGCAGCGGTCCTCTACTTGTACACCATACCTTTCTTCGGATAATCCCAAAAGGAAAAATCATAAAAACGGCATCGCCTCAGGATGAATCATACGATTCAAACTGAGGCGATGCCTTTATTCATATATATAGTTGACAACGCGGTCATTTTACAACAATAATATCCTCCAGCTGTGTGCTGAAATTGGGAGAGCGGTGTTCATGATTCAGTGCTTTCATATAGGATTCCTGTGTAGCCACTTTCAAGGCGGAGGCTCCATTTTTATGACGTACCTGGTCAATGGCTTCCAACAAGCGCTTTTGCTTCTCCCGGTCAACCTGGTCAAACAGATGGGCTTGCACACTGCCATGTGAAATATCAGAAAGCAGCACCCCGGCTTTTTTGAAACCATAACCCGGCTGATAAATAGCTTTGAGACATTGGGTCGCCGCACTGATGATTTCACGTAAATCACTGGTAGCCACGTCTAAAGAGATACTGGCTGCAGGATTGTACTGTGGCAGGTCCACGCGGAAACGATCGGTACGGATATAGGCTGTAATGGTGCGCGCCGCACTCTTTTCCTGCCGCAACTTGTCCGTACACAAGGAGGCGAAATCTGCTATCAACGACCGCAATTCTTCATATTCAGTAATGGGAGACTTGAACGAACGCGAAGTCGTGATGCTTTGTTTGGCTGCCGGCGGCTCCAATGGAATGGCTGGATGACCTTGTAATTCGCGCCACATTCTGACACCCGGCAAAGACAGATAATTACGCACCTTGGTTTCATTCCATAAGGTCAGGTCATAGGCTGTTTTCACTCCCCGGAACTGGAGCATTGACAAATGTCGGCGTCCCACACCCCAAACATCGGCGATGGGGGTGAGTTGCAAGGCTTTCAACCGTTTTTCGTCCGTATCAATCAGACAACAGCTTTGGTAACCTGGATATTTCTTGGCGAACTTGCTCGCCATCTTCGCCAAGGTCTTGGTAGGAGCTATTCCTACACTGACGGGAATTCCCGTCCACTTTCGTATGGTCTGGGCCAGGTTCCTTCCCAGTTTCTGCAAATCGGGCACTCCTTCCAAATCAAGAAAACATTCGTCGATACTGTAAACTTCAATACGCGCAACATGACGCCTCACGACTGACATCACGCGCTTCGACATGTCACGATAGAGTGTCAGGTTTCCCGAACGAACCTCCAGATTGCCGGATTCATAGAGCGAGCGGACACGAAAAAAAGGTTCTCCCATTTTAATCCCCATCTCTTTGGCCTCGTTACTTCGTGCAATCACGCAACCGTCATTATTACTCAAAACAACAACAGGACGCCCCACGAGTTTCGGATTGAAAACACGTTCACAACTGACAAAGAAGTTATTACAATCAACAAGACCTACCATAAAAGATAAAAAACAAAGGATGTGTCTAAAGACGGACAAAGATAGTGATTTTTACTTTGAGATTCCTCTACACAACCGATGATAAAACCTTTTTTCCTGGTAGGGAAGCAAGAATAAAACACTTACTGAAGGAGTTGCTCCTAATATAAAAACAGAAATCCTTTCTAGCTTCAGTTGTATGAAAACACGAGATTAAGAGCACCTGCATAGATGCCAGCTACAACCCGACAGTTAGAAAGGACTTCTGACAGTATATTGATAGTATACTTATAAAATAGGACTTAAGCCTCAACGCTTCCACTAACCTCCCGATTACTCCCTATATTCTCAACCTCTGTATCTTGGGGAGCATCCAGAGAAATCAAAAATTGTCGTACCTGTTCCTGCACTTGCAGATACTGAGGACAGGAAGTATAGCCCGTGTGTTTACGCAGCATATCCTCGACACATCCCACTGCATGCTGATAGGCAGCCAGTTCATTCTGCATCTGCAAAGCATGTTCGGCCAAATCTCTGATTTCCTTCTCTCTCTCCCTACGCAATGCTTCACAAACACCTGTAAGCATAGGAGCCACCACGCCGTCATGCAAATCATGCCCACGCATATAGAGGTAACAATTGTCGGGTGACACCCCTAATCTCCGCAGCTCATTCATAAAAGGCTTATAGGTGGTCCTCCCTTCAGGAAAGATCTTATGCAACCGGGCAATCTTGATATTCACGCGCCGTTGCAACTGGTCCAGGGTACTCTCCGGATGATAATAATTCAAATGGTCCAAACCTACCACCCGATAGAAGTCGAGCATAGAAAAAGAAGAATAACGGCCATAACGATAGGCCCATACATTCCACACAAAGAGAGGCCAGATTACATTGGAATAGGAACGCATGAAATATTCAAAATCAAAGATTCGACGGTCGTTCAAAGTGGTCATCACGCAAACATTCTGCAAGGAAGGAGCATAACATTCGTAGTTCTCTATGGCATAAACCAAGGTATGGAAAACATAAGGATTGAAACACACTTCTTCTGAAGTATAGGTGGTGCCTTGCATCAAATAATCGTAATCGGCATCCACACAGGCTATCATATATTTTCCCAGACGGTTGCCCAGAGCGATTTTCTTTCCTTTCGAAAGCGTCGTCCGCGAAGGCAGCATCACTTCAAAATAATATCTTTCATTTTCCAAGGGGCGCAACAAATTGCCCCAAAAGAAGACATCATCGAAACTTTCTACATAAGCGACAATTTTACGTCGTGCTTTCTTGCCATTCAAACGATTGGCTGCTTCAATATAAGCAGAATTGATATTTTGAGATAAACGTCGTGCCATAAGCCCTCCTTTTTCCAGAGACACGCTCCGGTTCCTAAATGGTAATCTCGCTCACTTCTGTCACGGTATCTTCCCAACCATCGAGAATCACCGCAGGGGAATGGGTGGTTAATATAATCTGTGCATTAGGATTCAACTCTCTGACCATGCCGATCAACCGTTTCTGCCACTCAAAGTGCAGACTTACCTCTGGTTCGTCCATAAAGATGACATAAGGCTGACGGTCCTCGGTCAATACGGTAAGCAGAATCAACAGCATCTGTTTTTCTCCACTCGACAAAATATAGGGAGAAAGGTGTTCGTCGTACTGCAAAAAGCAGAGTTCATTACTCTGTCGGTCAATACGTTTTCCGGTCTCGCTGAACAGTTCGTCGACCAAGTCCAGGAAACGGGTCTTCATCGCTGCGGCCATCGTAGCTTTCTCTCGGGCATCGGGATCACCGCTCGTCAGCATCGCTATCATCCGGTTACCTACATTCACTTGATAATCAAGATACCGACGCTGCACAAGATACAACTGCCAGTCCAATTCAGTGGAGACGGCGCCGTCGTGTACCTGCATCAGCTGGTCGCCCTTAAGCATACGGCGGTCGAAACTCCGGATGATGTCGTAACGGATTCCCGTGGCATCAGTCGGATAAAAATCTATGTTGACACCCAATCGCGCCTCACTCAGGATTTCGCCAGAGCCGGGAGCCGTACGCAAATGCTGAACCAAACGGTTCAGAATGGTACTCTTACCTTCACCGTTGCGTCCGCTCAGCACATTCACATCCGGTCGTAACTCCCAAACGATGTGTTTATGCCCGCTCCACAAACTACTGATTTCAATTTTAGAAATTCTATCTGCTAATTTTATCATAGTACGTTGAAGATTTTCATGATTTACCTTAAAAAGAAAGAGTCGGTTCTCAGGTCTTTACCCGCCAAAGACCTCCTCTATGCAAATGTAACGATTTTTCAGGTAGAGCACAATAGAATCTACCTATTTTAGTTTTCAAAAAGTCTACTAAAAAGGACATTTTAACGGTTTTTGAAAGAAGAAGGAAAGAATGTGTGCTTTCACGTCCGAAGAATACGGAAAGCACCCTTATCTAAGGGGATTAAAAGGTTGAAAAGTATCTGAAAATTTGGTCAATAACGGGTCTTACGTTAACTTTGCAGATATGAAATACTCATTTATAATTCCTGTATACAACCGGCCGGATGAAGTCGACGAACTTTTGGCGAGTCTGTGTACACAGACCCTCCGCGATTTTGAAGTGGTTATCGTGGAAGACGGTTCTGCCATCCCCTGCAAAGACGTTGTGGAGCGTTATGCCTCACAACTTGACATACATTATTATGAAAAACCAAATTCCGGACCCGGACAAACCCGTAACTACGGAGTGGAACGCGCTGCCGGCGACTATGTATTGATACTCGACTCCGATGTCGTCTTGCCGGAAGGTTATCTCCAGGCGGTTGACGACGAGTTGAACCGTAAAGACAGTGATGCCTTTGGCGGTCCAGACCGCGCACATCCTTCTTTCACTCCCATGCAGAAGGCTATCAACTACGCCATGACTTCTTTCTTCACCACCGGTGGCATTCGTGGTGGTAAGAAACAAATGGACAAATTCTATCCCCGCTCTTTCAACATGGGCGTACGAACTTCTGTATACAAGGCGTTGGAAGGATTCTCCAAAATGCGCTTCGGAGAAGACATCGACTTCTCTACCCGTATTTTTAAAGGAGGCTATGCCTGCCGGCTTTTTCCAGAGGCCTGGGTTTGGCACAAACGCCGTACAGACTTGAAGAAATTTTTCAAACAAGTACACAATTCGGGAATCGCCCGCATCAATCTGACAAAACGACACCCGGGAACCTTGAAACTGGTACACTTGCTACCAGCTGTTTTCACAGCCGGATGTGCCCTGCTCATATTGCTGACAATCATCGGCTTGCTCTGTGGATGTCTCCAGTCTCTATGGCTGCTGACTCCCTTCGCTCTGTTTGCAACAATCATCTTTGTTGACGCGACACGTTTGGAAAAGAGTGCCGGAGTAGGCTGCCGGGCAGTACTGGCCGCCTTCGTCCAACTCACCGGTTACGGTTCAGGATTTCTACGGGCGGTATGGCAACGCTGCATCTTGGGACGTGGTGAATTTGAAGCTTTCAAAAAGAATTTCTATAAATAAATTTTCAGTTGCTACAGACTGATACAAAATTTGACCTACCATGAACAAACTCAACATCAACCAATGGGACGCCGCTGACCGGCCGCGAGAAAAACTTGCAGAACAAGGACCGGGAGCGTTATCGAATGCAGAATTATTAGCCATCCTTATCGGATCGGGAAATCCCGAGGAAAGTGCAGTCGACTTGATGCGGAGAGTTTTGGAAGGTTGCGGAAACAGCCTCAACGCTTTGGGAAAGAAAGGGATTGAAGAGCTGTGCAAATATAAAGGTATCGGTCCGGCAAAAGCCATCACCATCATTGCTGCTTGCGAATTTGGAAAACGACGTGCCGCAGAACCGGCAACAGAACGTCCCAAGGTACGGTCTTCACAGGACATCTACCACTATTTCCTGCCCATCATGCAGGATTTACCCAATGAAGAAGGCCATGTCCTGCTATTGAACAACCAATTAAGCGTTATCGGTTCAAAACTCATCGGCAGAGGCGGACTGACCGCAGCCACCGTAGATATCCGGATGGTTTTAAAGAATGCTTTGTTGGCGAATGCCACTCACATCGCACTTTGCCATAATCATCCTTCAGGAAATACCCATCCGAGCAGAGAGGACGACCGTCTGACGGAAAATCTGAAAAAAGGATGTGAAGCCATTCAAATCAAACTGATAGACCATGTCATCGTTACAGATGGCAATTATTACAGTTATGCGGACGAGGGCCGGCTTTAAATTCTGATAGCGATAACAGACTATAGGTCTCCCATTTTCCAGAATATCCATTCTTCGGATAGAAACGCCCCTCTATAAACTGGGTGTTTCCATTCATTAACCTAAAAACAAGATTCATATGAAAGCAAAATTCAGAAAAAAGACCAATGGGTGGATCATCACCCTTCTCGTTGTGACACTGATTGCTCTCATCTTCTCAGGCATCTCTTCCACAACTACCGCGGTGGCACTGTATATGGTATGGATTACTGTGGCCATCACAATTCTCAATGACTATGAGATTACAGATAAAGGAAAATTGAAAGGAAACGGAACGGTCATCAACATCCACCGCATACAAAAGGTCATCCACAAGACAAACGGTATTGACGTGGTCTATAACAGGAAATCCAACTCCAGAATCAGAACCCGCCATTATACACCGAAGGAAGTTGATGCTTTTGTGGAACAACTTAGAAAAATCAATCCCAATATAAAAATCATATAACTTTATTAGACTTATGACTGCTGAAGAAAAATTGAAAATAGAAGAACGCGTTGTTGAAATTCTCAAAACTGTATACGACCCTGAAATCCCGGTAGATATCTACAACTTGGGACTGATTTATCGTATAGAGCTCAAAGACGATGCATCTCTCGAAGTGGACATGACTTTGACTGCTCCTAACTGTCCGGCTGCTGACTTCCTCGTAGAAGATGTGCGCATCAAACTGGAAGGTATGAGCGAACTGAGCAGTGCAAAGGTCAACCTCGTGTTTGAACCAGAATGGGACAAAGACATGATGAGCGAGGAAGCCAAATGTGAATTAGGATTTATGTAATCAACATGAAGAACGTATATTTCCTTTCAGACGCCCACCTCGGAAGTCGCGCCATCGCCCATGGTCGTACCCAGGAAAGACGTCTAGTAAATTTTCTTGACAGTATCAAACATAAAGCCGCTGCCATTTATTTGCTCGGCGACATGTTTGATTTCTGGCATGAATACAAATTGGTTGTTCCCAAGGGTTTTACCCGTTTTTTGGGGAAACTTAGCGAACTCACGGACCTGGGAGTTGAGGTACACTATTTTGTAGGCAACCACGACCTGTGGATGGGCGACTACCTGGAAAAGGAGTGCGGTGTCATCCTGCACCATACCAGTTCGGTAATGGACATCTACGGCAAGGTCTTTTATCTCGCCCATGGTGACGGTCTGGGATGTAACGACCGGAACTTCAAGATACTCCGTTCCATCTTCCATAACAAAATCTGCCAGAAACTCTTTGCTTCCATCCATCCACGCTGGGGAATGAACTTCGGACTGGAATGGGCCAAACACAGCCGTATGAAACGTGTTGACGGCAAAGAACCAGAATATATGGGCGAAGACAAGGAGGAATTGGTCATCTTTGGCAAAGAATACCTGAAGACGCATCCTGAAATAAACTTCTTCGTCTTTGGTCACCGACATATTGAACTGGACCTCATGCTGTCCCGACAAACCCGCCTCGTCATATTGGGGGACTGGATCAGCCAGTTTACCTATGCCATCTTCGACGGAGAACATTTCTTCCTGGAAGAATTTGTTGAAGGTGAAAGCGAACCTTAACCCCCAAAACAAACCTTACTATACATATACCATGATACAACCTATACACACTTTCTTTTCCTCATTTAGATTTTTGGGAGCCAGTCTGCTCATTGCCGGCATGAACCTCCATCCGGCAACTGCACAAAACACAGATTACCCAGCTGAAGACATCGACCAGTTTTTCGATACCTATCTAAAGACCCAAAAGGGTACTTTTCAAAACGACCTGCCTATCGAACTCAACCAAACGAGAGATGCACAAGCGGCTGTCTGGGCTTCCTGGGTCAAAGCGAACAAGAATTTTGAAGAAGACAGCCTCATTAGCTTGGAGGACTTATCCAAAGCGAAGGACGGCAGTTGGAAACTCCCCCAAAACCTGGAACCCAAAGCTGTAATGAACTATTTCTACGGTTCAAAAGGCAAGCGTCCAGAACAGGGATATCCTTTCTTCGTATATATGCATGGTTCAGGACCTAGAGATTATGAGTGGAGCAATGGTCTGGCACTTTGCCAAAGTTTCAAAGACAGCCCTTCTCTATATTTCATCCCTCAAATACCTAATGAAGGTCAATATTACCGTTGGTGGCAAAAATCCAAACAATTTGCCTGGGAAAAACTGCTTCGCATGTCTTTTGTTGAAGGAGAGATTGATCCGAACCGAATCTACTTCTTCGGAATTTCTGAAGGGGGGTATGGAAGTCAGCGCTTAGCTTCATTCTACGCCGACTACCTGGCAGGCGCAGGCCCCATGGCTGGCGGTGAACCCTTGATCAATGCACCGGTGGAAAACTGCTGTAATCTGGCCTTTACATTGCGTACAGGTGCAGAAGATGAAGGTTTCTTCCGAAATGTAATTACGGGATATGCCAACAATGCCTTCAATGAACTGGAAAAACAAAATCCTGGACATTTCGTTCATAAGATTGAAGTGATTCCTGGTTATGGACATGGTATCGACTATCGCCCGACAACTCCATGGCTGTCACAATATACCCGAAACCCTCATCCCAAGAAGGTCATGTGGGAAAACTATCCAATGGACGGTTTGAAACGTAAAGGCTTTTATAACTTGTACATCGAAAAGGAACCTCTTCCCGCCCGAGACATCCGGGTCTACTATACCTTGGATATTGAAGACAACCATATTAACCTGGATATACAGAAGGTCAACTACAAGACTATCGAATCAAGAGGTGGCATCGACATCCTTTTCAGCCGCACTTACTCCAATATATACAGAGGAATGATCCGTATTTATCTGAACGATAAATTAATCGACATGAACAAGCCGGTCACGATTACTGCTAACGGTAAACTGCGCTACGAAGGTATGGTCACTCCAAACTTGAACGATATGGTCAATAGTTGCGCTCGCTTCTATGATCCGGAACGTGTCTTCCCGGCTTCAGTACTGGTGGATCTCAGCAAAGTATGGACCGGCATCGAAGAGGTGGAGACAGATAACGACGAGGAGGAAATCTTCTACGATCTCAGCGGTCGCAAGGTGGCACATCCGGAAAAGGGGATTTACATCAGCAACAAGGGTCAGAAGGTCCAATTTTAAATCATTATTCATACGATAGCCCCGGCTATTCATTATTACGTTAAGAACATGACAGACTTATCCACAGAGAGCAGGTTGCAAGACAAAGACTTATTTCTCTCTGCCTCACACATCGTCAAACGCTACGCACAGCACACAGCACTTGACGATGTCAGCATACAGGTGCCACGCGGCAAGGTTTTCGGTCTCCTAGGTCCGAACGGAGCGGGCAAAACGACCCTGATCCGTATCATCAACCGCATCACTGCTCCCGACAGCGGTGAAGTCATTTTCGACGGTCATCCTTTCCTTGCTTCAGACGTCACCCGCATCGGCTATCTGCCAGAAGAGCGAGGACTATACAAAAAGATGAAAGTGGGAGAACAGGCGGTTTATCTCGCCCGACTAAAAGGAATGAGACAAGACCAAGCCACATTAAAACTGAAAGAATGGTTCGAGAAGTTCGACATCATGCCTTGGTGGAACAAAAAATTGGAAGAACTCTCCAAAGGTATGCAACAGAAAGTTCAGTTCATTATCACTGTACTCCATGAGCCCCCTCTCTTGATTTTCGACGAACCTTTCTCTGGCTTTGACCCGGTAAACGCAGAAATGCTGAAACAGGAAATTCTGAGATTACGCGACAAGGGACATACCATCATCTTTTCTACCCACAATATGGCCTCAGTAGAAGAAATCTGTGACAATATCGCTCTGATTAATCACTCTAAAGTCGTATTACGTGGAGATGTTGCCGATGTGAAGAGCCGATTCAGAACTGGAATTTATGAGTTGACCACTACGAGAGGGTCCTTGCATGAGAATCCGGACGTATTCCAAATTCTCAGCGAAGAACAGGTCGGGGGTGTCATCCGTTACCAATTGAAGAAAAATGAAAGTCTTAGCAATTCTGAACTGATTGCCCAACTGGCCCAACAGGTAGAAATCCGGACTTTCAACGAACAGATGCCTTCCATGCACGATATTTTCATCCAAACTGTCGAAAAGGCAAATGCCGCTGAACAGATAAATGCACAAAGCCATGAATAAAACTCTCATCATTATACAACGCGAGTTCACTACCCGCGTCAAGAAAAAATCCTTTATCTTGCTGACGATATTGATGCCTTTCATCTTTGCAGCATTAATTTTTGTCCCCTTGTGGCTGGCCAGCATCGAGTCGGATGAACAAAAGACGGTGATGCTCGTCGACAACACGGGACAATATGCCGGTTGTTTCAAAGACAATGCCAGCTACCGATTTGTTCCCACTGCCCAAAATGAGGACAAGTTTTACGATTCCGAGTCGAACGTGGAAGCGGTGATTGTCATCAAATCGGATTTGTTGACGAACCCGAAAGATGTGGCGATCTATTCCCGCAAGGAAGTACCTGCCGATTTGCTAGGAATGACTAAGAACGTACTGAACGAACAAGTAAGGCACGACAAACTGCAAAGATACAATGTTCCCGAACTCGATAAAATTATCAAAGACGTAGAGACGGACTTCGAAATAGCAACCGTAAAGCGTGACGAAATCGGTAAGGAAACGGCTTCGAATACCTATATCGCCATGATTGCAGGCTTCATCTTCACCTTCATGATTTATATGTTCGTCATGACTTATGGAGGTATGGTGATGCAAAGTGTCATGGAAGAAAAGACCAACCGCATAGTGGAATTAATGGTATCGAGCGTAAAACCCTTCCAGCTGATGATGGGCAAAATCATCGGATGTGCCTTGGTCGGATTTGTACAATTGATAATATGGGGCGTCATGCTCTTCGTAATTCTTACCGTCTGTGGCACCATCTTCGGAATAGACGCTGCCCAACAAGCGGCCTCTCCTGCCACCATGAACATGGTGGCCTCATCTCCAACTCCAATGCCTGTTGGTGAAGAACAGGAACTTCTCATGGCCCTGATGAATCTGCCATTCTTGGAAATGGGACTCATGTTTGTAGTATATTTCATAGGTGGATATCTGCTTTATGCTTCTTTCTTCGCAGCAGTAGGAGCCAGCGTGAACGAACAGGAAGACAGTTCTCAATTCATTATGCCCGTCGTTATCATCATGGTCTTCGGTCTCTATGCTGCCATGTACAGTGCAGAAAATACCAATGGTCCATTGGCATTTTGGGCATCTATGTTCCCACTGACCTCTCCCATTGTCATGATGGTGCGTATACCTTTTGATGTGCCACTTTGGGAGGAACTGCTCTCAATTGCCATACTCTTCGGAACCTCTTTCCTCTTCGTATGGCTAAGTGGAAAAATTTACCGGGTAGGTATTTTGATGTATGGAAAGAAGCCCTCCATCAAAGAAATGATTAAATGGATCAGATATAAATAAGCTGATAAATTAAACAATTTGACGAACCTTCTCCCAACCTCGGAGAAGGTTCGTTTTTTATTTACGCCCAACAAGCGGACTGTTCTATAAGTGAGACAAAGAAGTGAAAATCCCTCAGAAATAGTAGTAATCATAAGAAAGGAAAAATAGACAAAGACTACGGAGAAGACAAAAGCAAAACGATCTTAGCCCAACTTTAACGCGATGAGAATACGATAAGGCTGTGCATTAATGATTTACGTTTATTTGTTTTGAACTTGGGTACTACAGTTTTTTGAAGTCAGATTAGATTATATTTAGATTTTCCCGGAAGTAAAATATTTTCTTGGTTACAAGCAAATTAGTAACTTTGCATACGATTTTAAGAATGAAATATGACAAAAGCATTATTTTTTGATATTGACGGAACTCTCGTGAGTTTCTCCACCTTACAAATACCACAATCCACACTGGACGCCATTGAGGCAGCTCACCGGAAAGGGGTGAAAATTTTCATTTCCACGGGTCGCCCTCCTCAAATAATGAATAATATCGGAGCACTCCAAGCACTCAACATAATAGACGGTTACATTACGATGAACGGTTCCTACTGCTATGTTGGTGACCAGGTCATTTACAAGCATCCAATAGCCCAAGACAATGTGAACGCACTGGTAGAACAATGCAAGGCGCACCATTTTCCTTGCATCTTTGTCGGAGAAAAGGAAATCAGTGTCTGCCAACCCAACGACACACTCCGAAAAATCTTTTACGACTTCCTGCGTGTAGACGAATTTCCTGTTGTCTCCTTTGAAGAAGGTACTGCATACGATTCTTATCAACTGACTCCTTTCTTCTCGCCAGAAGAAGAAGTCACTGTAAAAGAACTGATGCCCGACTGCGAATTCGGACGATGGCACCCTACTTTCGTCGACATTACTGCAAAAGGAAACACCAAACAAAAGGGCATGGAACATATTTTGGAATATTTCGGGTTGGACGTCAGCGAAACCATGTCCTTCGGGGATGGTGGCAATGACATTCCCATGCTGAAGTATGCGGGTATCGGCGTAGCCATGGGAAATGCCAATGAAGAAGTCAAAGCGATAGCAGACTACGTCACGACCTCAGTCGACGAAGACGGTATCGCCCATGCACTACGACATTTCAATGTGATAGACTAAAGTTATCCATAAAGGGTTCAAAGTTATCCACAGGGTTACAAAAGTTATCCACAGGTAGTTTTCTTCTCTCATGCGACTTTACAATAAATACATAATCATTTGTTTATTAGAATACTACAATAACTTTTAAAGGATACAACTCAGGGCTTATCCACGAGTACACAAAAGTTATCCACAGCTATTTCATTTATAATTATCCGCTAGGAATTCATCCGATAAGTATTACAGACGAGCAGACACTGAAAGATGCCTGTTCGTCTGTTTTTGTTATATTGTCGCTCAGAATGACAGGCTAGTCATACAGAACAAGAAACCAAGACTACGCAAAAAGGTCCCACTTTACACTTCATTTAACAATTAAAGAGAAATTAGGAAACCATTCGCAACTAATTTGTCAACTGAAGATAACAAACAGTATCATTATGTTTAGGTATTTTGAGATTTAGAAAGCAAAAATAGGTTTTAATAATTGTCAGTCTCAACTCAAATTAGGATTTTTGTTCACTGAAAAAGAACAATTTTAATTTTATATTTATGGCCATGAATACTTCTGGAAGAAAATTCAATACACAAAGGTGTTCTAAGTTGGGTCTTACATTCCTGCTTCTACTACCTGCCATGACCACACAGTATAGTACTGCTAAAGAGACAACTATCAATCAGTTACCAGGACCGCAACCTCAGCTGAGAATGTAACCACAGAACGAGTTTTCTATTTTGTCGCCGCTCTGACCGATGGTTCACAAATATCCATCCCTTTTGCAGAACAGCCCGTATTGACCTACAACGGCACCAACCTCCTACTAACAAGTACCAAAATGCAGCTGGAACTGCCCCAAAATATAGTCAAAGAATTCACCATCAATAAAGAACCGGTTGAAACGGGAATTGAAAATATCGGTATGCAAGGAGAAATACAACGATATGGAGACCTAATCCAATTTACTCATTTCCCCGCCTCATCTCCTGTCACCATCTTCGATACCAAAGGGCAGATGATACTTCGAGAGCAAGTAGATGCAAACGGCAGCTGTCAGATTTCACTACAACATCTGCCTAAAGGCATCTATATTGTAAAAACAACTATCACTTATGAATTATTGAAGAAATGAAAAATAACTGGTTATTAAAGGCATATTTCCTTTTTGGTGCATCTGTATTAAGTTCTTCTCTCTTTGGACAAGGACTTTGGGTAGAGAAGAAAGACGGAACAAAAATCAGAATACTTTACGAAATATTAGAACGGGTCACCGTATACGACGAAGTAGCCCCCAACCCAGAAGTAGTCACTCCAACAGATTTATCTCAATGCGCTGCATCAGATGTGGAAGCACTTCAATAATTAGCGAAACTCAATCCACAATTGGGACTTTCCGAAAATAACAATCCCAGCGAATGGAAAAACCTGGATATCACATGGGAAAAGAACGAGGCAGAGCTATATGTGGTCAGCGGACTGGACTTTCAAGAAAAATCAGACTTGAAAGAGGTCATCATCCGTCTCGTGGCACAAGAGGATGCACCTACCTTTGAAAATCTGAAAGAAATCAACATCGCTTCTGCAGGGGTGAAAGAATGTGTCATCGTTGACCAGCCTCTGCTCGAGAAGGTGAGCCTCAACGATTTAGGCAAAGCACCATTAACGGCTGTCAACATTCAGGGTGGAAAGGCAATACATTCCATTGACATTAAAGACCTTCCAGAAGTAACAGACGTTTTCCTAGGTGGCGATTCTCTCATCAACGTAGAATTGGCGGATTTACCCAATTTGCAAGAACAGAGCAATCTCCACTTCAGAGTTCCTTACAATGGCAACGGTCTGAAGGAATCCCATATTCAGAATTTAACCTTGAGCGGAAATCTCAGTAAGTTGAACGATCTTTATCTTAACGACTTAGGTTTTCAGAGTTTCAACCTCGAAACCACCTTGCCTGAAGCTACCGGCATTTCTCTGAACAAGAACCGATTGACCGGCACCCTTGACTTGAAGGGATTGCAAAAACTGACTTCTTTGTATCTAAGAAACAACCAGTTGCAGTCCATCAGCATTTCTGACTGCCCGACATTAAAGGAATTTGACGCTTCTAGCAACAAGTCGCCCGAATCTTTGACTTTGGACCTCTCCAGTCTGACACATTTGGACGCTAGCGAAACCGCACTGACATCCTTGGACATCACCCACCTCACTGCACTGAAAAACATCAGTGTCAGCCAGTCCAAACTATCGACCTTGACTTTCGACAGTAACAACAAGGCGCTGGAAAGAATCAATCTTTCCAACAATGCACTGACAAGTTTTGTTCTCCCAGCCGAAATTAACCAACCCTATCAAAATTATCTAAGCGGTAACCAACTGAAAACATTGGACATGAAACACGCGGGCAGCTTGGAAGAACTCTATATCAGCAACAACGAGTTGGAGACTTTTATATTGCCCTATGAAAAAAGAAATGCTCGGCACCATCGAATGCGGTGGCAACCACCTCACCGCGAATTTCTTGAGAAACATCGAAGAGAACTATACAGAATTGTCTGACTTGCTCGCAGTTCCTCAGTACATTCTCAACCGTGTAAACGGCCGCCAGGTTGACGCCAAAGCTGAAGTCGAATTGGGAATGGAACCTTATGTAATCAAACTTAACGGAGAGAAATGGGAAGAAATCCCAGAAATCCAGCACCAGGACGGTATCTTCACACTTCCTGCCGACGGCACTTACAGAGTGATCTGCACTGAGGACATCTTCTCTTTCATCATCTACAATATGGAATTCAGCTTCGAGGCTCCCTATCTGATCGGTGAAGTGAAATAATTCTCTACTGGGAAATTATTGATAAAAACCCAACAAATTGAAAGGTGGAATTCAACCCGATGCGTGTTGAATTCCACCTTTTTATATAAATTCTTTCGGACTTTTCTCCGAATAATATATTCTACAAACGACAGACCGACATCATGCTTCCATCTCTGCTGCTACGGCATTAGTTAAATCAATGAATTCCGCAACACTCAACTGCTCAGGACGTTTTGTCAACAATGGCTGGCTTAAGAAAGTGGAGTGGTCTTTAGCGCCCCCCCTCTCCATATCTAATTGTGAGAATAAAGGTTTCAAGGAACCGCGCATCATCTTACGGCGCTGGTTGAAAGCTGTCTTGACAACCCGTCTCAACAATTTTTCATCACAGCCACAATCTACCTGGTTGTTGCGGGTCATGCGAATCACTGCACTCTTCACTTTGGGAGGCGGATTGAACACACCCGGCTCAACGGTAAACAGATATTCTACATCATACCACAACTGCACCAGAACGCTCAATATACCATAAGCCTTACAACCCGGTTTGGCAGCAAGACGTTCAGCGACTTCCTTCTGAATCATACCGGTACAACAAGGAATCAGATGACGGTAATCTAACATTTTGAAAAAAATCTGACTGCTGATGTTATAAGGATAATTTCCGGTAAGTACAAAAGGACGGCCCTCAAAAGTATGTTCCAGATGCATCTTCAAGAAGTCATCTTCGATGATGTTGGCTTCCAGCTGAGGATAGTTCTCACGCAGATAAGCCACACTCTCAAAGTCGATTTCTACTACCTTTACCTCGCGTTCCTTCGGTAAAAGATATTGTGTGAGCACACCCATACCCGGTCCTACCTCCAAGACTGGGATATCCGGACAAGCATCGACAGTATCTGCGATGGCTTGTGCTGTACCCAAGTCCTTAAGAAAGTGCTGGCCAAGAAATTTTTTAGGTCTTACAGACTTCATATATAGTATATTTTTTATATTTTTGCTAAAGATACGCAATGAGGAGACTTTCATCTCACCATGCTGTCTGCAAAAGTAATAAAAATCAATTGATAATACACAGAATTGGGCTCCGTTGTTAAAAACATAATAAAAATCTGCCTGCCTTTCGTATTTGGAATTGGCATTCTTTGGTGGATGTACCGCGGAACAGACTGGACAGACTTTCTCAACTGCCTCATGCACGATATGAACTGGGGATGGATGATTCTCTCCCTGACATTCGGCATTTTGCCCGCCCTGGTAAGAGGCTGGCGCTGGAAAATGTCATTGGCTCCTCTTGGTGAAAATCCTAAGAACAGAACTTGCGCCGATGCCATCTTTATCTCTTATGCAGCCAGCTTGGTGGTTCCCCGTATCGGCGAGGTGACCCGTTGCGGCACTTTGAAGACTTACGAAGAGACCCCATTCTCCAAAGCTTTGGGCACAGTGGTGACGGAACGTATGGTCGACTCTGTAGTCATGCTCGTTCTGACAGCCCTCGCCATACTCCTGCAACTTCCTACCCTCTTACGTTTTTTGGAAACAACAGGTACTGATTTTGGACAAATTCTATCAAAATTCACGAGTACAGGCTATTTGGTAACCGCCATTTGTCTTGTCGCCATCATTACCTTGATCATCATATTGGTATATCGTCTCGCCCTCTTCAAAAAAGGCAAACACGTGATGAACAACCTGTTGGACGGAATGCTGTCCTTGAAACATGTCAAGAATCTCCCGCTCTACCTGCTTTATTCAGTAGGCATCTGGTTCTGTTATTTCATGCATTTCTATCTGGCATTCTTCTGTTTCGACTTCACCTCCAATATAGCCCCGTTGGCAGCCTTCCTCATCTTTTGCGTAGGCTCCTTTGCTGTTTTGGTGCCGACTCCCAATGGTGCAGGACCTTGGCACTTTGCTGTAAAGACCATGCTGGTCATCTACGGAGTAGCCGAACCGCAGGCCATCCTCTTCGCCCTGGTGGTGCACACCATACAGACTTTTGAAGTCATCCTCCTCGGAGCTTATGGCTGGGCGGACTTGAATTATAACTTTAAAAAGAAAAATAAGGAAACTCTCCAGGGAGAATCCCCGGAAAATAAATAAACAGATTCAACTAATTAACACTAATAACTATGAGCGAAATTAAAAATCTTCAGCCAGAAGCTATTTGGAAAAACTTCGATTTAATCACACAGGTTCCACGTCCTTCAGGACATTTGGAAAAAATTCAGAAATTCCTCCTCGACTGGGCCAAAGAAAAGGGCGTAGAAGCCAGCCTTGATGAAGCAGGCAACGTTTTGATGAAGAAACCAGCCAGCGCAGGTATGGAAGATTGCAAAATCGTTACTTTACAGGGCCACATGGATATGGTTCCTCAGAAGACGAGTGAATCTACTCATAACTTTGAAACAGACCCTATCGAAACTTATATCGACGGTGACTGGGTAAAGGCAAAGGGCACAACCCTGGGTTCTGACGACGGTATGGCAGTGGCAACCATCATGGCCATCATGGAAGATGACACTTTGAAGCACGGTCCTCTGGAAGGCTTCATCACTGCTGACGAAGAGTCTACAATGGGCGGTGTCAACAACATGACAGCAGACTTGCTGGAAGGCGAAATTCTCTTGAACCTTGACAATGAAACAGAAGGTGAAATGGTTATCGGTTCTGCCGGCGGCGTCAACCTGACTGCTTCACTCGAATATAAGGAAACCGAAACAGACAGCGAAGATGCTGCTGTAAAGATTGTACTCGGCGGTTTGCTCGGCGGTCACTCTGGTCTGGAAATCAACGAAGGCCGTGGTAATGCCAACAAGATGATGGCTCGCCTCGTCCAGGACGCTATCGCTAATTTCGAAGCTTGTCTGTCTTCTTGGAAGGGCGGCAACATGCGTAATGCCATCCCACGCGAAGCTGAAGTTGTCTTGACTTTGCCAAAGGAAAACGTAGCAGCTTTGAAGGATGTCATCAATGAATGGCGTGAAACTTTCGTTGGCGAATATGGCTTCGTAGAAAAGAATCTTTCTTTGACTGTCGAAGAAGTAGCTACTCCAGCCCACATCGTTCCTGCAGAAATCCAGGATAACTTGGTGGATTCTCTTTGCGCTTGCCACAATGGCGTAATGCGTTTCATCCCTGAAGTTCCCAGCATCGTAGAAACTTCATCCAACTTGGCAATCGTTGAAATCGCTGAAGGAAAGGCTTGGTTCAAGGTGCTCATCCGTTCTTCACGCGACTCTATGCGCGAATGCTGTGCCGAAACTATCGAAAGTGCCTTTGCTATGGCAGGCATGAAAGTGGAACTCAGCGGCGACTATCCAGCATGGCAGCCTAATCCACAGAGTGAAATCGTTGAATTGATGAAGGAAACTTACCGCGAACTTTTCAACAAGGAAAACAAGGTACAGGTCATCCACGCAGGTTTGGAATGCGGCGTTATCGGTGCCAAATATCCTAAGATGGATATGGTCAGCTTCGGTCCTACCCTCCGTTCTCCTCATACTCCTAATGAACGTTGCAACATTCCTAGCGTTGCCAAGTATTGGGAATTCGTATTGAAGACTTTGGAACGTACTCCTAGAAAGTAATCAAAGGAAAATCCGAATAACAGAAAACTTAGTAGTTTCGTGGACCTGAATAGCTCAGCAAACGGAACTACTAAGTTTTTTTATACTCTATTTACAGAAATATAAGAAAATCAGTACCTTAATGGCATAGGTATTGCTATATTAAGAATATACAGAGATTGTACTAACTATTAATTATTAAATATTTATGTATTTCATTCTTTTCATTGGCATTGCCCTCATCAGTTATCTGGTCCAGAGCAATCTCCAAGCTAAATTCAAGCGATTCGAACAGGTACCTACTGAAAACGGTATGACCGGCAGAGAGGTAGCCCTCAAGATGCTCCATGACCATGGCATCTACAACGTCACAGTGACCTCTACACCGGGACACTTGACCGACCATTTCAATCCGACGGACATGACTGTCAATTTAAGCGAAAGCGTGTACAACAACAACTCGATTGCTGCGGCAGCAGTCGCTGCCCACGAATGCGGACATGCCGTACAGCATGCAGTGGCTTATGGTCCTCTAACCATGCGTTCCGCCCTGGTGCCGGTGGTATCTTTCGCCTCCCAGTGGGTACAATGGGTATTGCTGGCGGGTATTCTCCTCGTAAACTCCTTCCCTGGACTTTTACTCTTCGGCATCATCCTTTTCGCCCTGACCACCCTCTTTAGCTTTGTCACCCTTCCTGTAGAAATCGATGCGAGCCGCAGAGCGACCCAATGGTTGAAGACCTCGGGCATCACCAATTACCAGAACCAGCCGATGGCTGTCGAAGCATTGCGCTCAGCGGCTTATACTTATGTCGTTGCCGCTCTCAGCTCTCTCGCCACATTGATTTATTACGCCATGATATTCTTACGCAGCCAGAACGACGATTAAACCCGCGCGGGAGTTGTTCGCCAGACAAGATAAAAGGCAAACACAAGAATTGGTAGCAACCAAAACAAAACAAGATTATACAAAGAAATCGCCGGAACCTCATGCGGGATTCCGGCGATTTTATTTATCAAGTACTTACTACTTTATCCGAGGAAGATCATCAAAACGACCTGTGCCATCAAAATACGTAAGAACATAGCCAAAGGATATACAGTTGAATAACCGATAGAAGGAGCATCGTTACCTGCTGTCTGGTTAGCAAAAGCCAATGCGGGAGGGTCGGTATTGGAACCGGCAATCAAACCCATCAAAGTAAAGTAGTTCAACTTTAATACCTTGCGGGCAACAACACCCATGATGAGCAATGGCACCACAGTAATCAAGAAACCTGTCCACACATAGTTGAGACCACCGCTGAGGATGGTATCCCAGAACTTCGCACCAGCCTGGATACCCACGCTGGACAAGAAGAGCAACAAACCTACTTCACGGAGCATCAAGTTAGCTGAAGTAGAAGTATAAGTGTTGATCTTATAACGATAACCGAGAGCACCAATCAAAATGGCAACTACCAACGGACCACCGGCCAAACCTAACTTCATGCCATAACCCAATGGAATCTGACCTACGAGGATACCGAGCATGATACCAAAGAAGATGGCACCGACATTTGGATGATCCAAGCGCTTTACAGAGTCACCGATGAGGTCTTTCAAGCTTTCGATATTTTCTTCCTTACCGGTTACCAAGATACGGTCACCTACCTGCAAACGTACGTTCGCGTCAGCAAAAAGTTCCATACCATTACGAGTAACACGGGTTACACTGACACCATAAACAGTACGGAAGTTCAACTGAGAGAAGGTCTTGCCATTGACAGCGTCCTTGGTAACCACCAAACGACGAGATACATAATGACTGCCCATATCGTCTTTCCAGGTCTTGCCAGGAACGATTTCACCCATCAGATTAGTAATGGCTTCTGTTTCGTCTTCTGCACATACCAAATGGAGTTCCATACCCATTTCTACAACGGTATCACCACCAGGGATAATCAACTGACCGTCCTTGACACAACGTGAAACCACAAACTGGCGGTTCAAGAAGCTGTGGAGTTCCTTCAAAGAACGACCTACGACGGAAGCATTGGTAACACGGATGACCAAGTGCTTTGGAGTAGCGTGTGGGTCACCTTCCTGCTCAGCAGCAATCTCAGCCTGTTCCTTTTCCAACTTGACGTTGCAAAGGTAACGCAAAAGGATGGTAGCCAAGATAATACCGACTACACCCAATGGATAAGCACAAGCATAACTGGAAGCCAAGTCTGGCATACCCTGCTCACCCCAGATGGAAGGATCCTGTGAAGATACGAAAGTATTGGCAGCACCGAGACCCGGAGTATTGGTAACAGCACCATACATGGTACCTACCATCATCGCCAAATTGTAGTCATTCTGATCAAATACCAAATAATAAAGTCCCAACATCACGAGAACGTTCAACAAAACGATTCCCACCGTAATCAGGTTCATTCCGACGCCACCCTTCTTGAAAGTAGCGAAGAAACCTGGACCGACTTGCAATCCGATACAATAAACGAACAAGATCAAGCCCAATTCCTTGACAAAGTCTATCAAAGCCTTCTGACCGGCATGGTCGATGCCATACGCATTGAAGATGTGACCTGCCAGAATACCGGCGAAAAGTACGAAGGTAACGCCCAACGAGACACCTCCGAACTTGATCTGTCCTAACTTAACACCGATACAAATCACCGCCGCGTAGAGAACTACGAGGTGTGCTATGGATGCGGGATTAGATAGAATATTTAAAAACCATTCCATAAATAAAATATAAATTTGATTATTTGCGCTGCAAAGTTAGGGATTATTTGTTTGCCCGCAAAGCGTTTAGTATCTAAAACGTCTCTCAGAAGAGAAGATGTAAGCCTTGGTCTCGCTCTATTTTATATTTGGAACCGAAAAGAAAAGAAAATCAACCCGCTCTGTTTACAACTTTTAAATAGAAAAGGGAAGGCAATGAAGCGGATTCACACGCACAATGAACCGGCCGGATATAAAATATGGGCGCAGATATCATCGACGGAATTCCCCCAAAATTTAAAAGCCAGTAAGACGGTCAGTCTCGGAGGCAAACAGCGAGGAAGCCAAACCGAAGTCCGCTCCCCTTCCAGGAATGAAAAGGTCAGATAATAAGTAATGGTAAAAAAATAACTTCATACAGTTTTAAAATATTCATCTTCCTCTCTCTCGCCATTTTTTATCCGTCTCTTGTTCTGCTTCGAAGCGCGTCGGCAGTCGTGTAGCCCGCTACACTCCTTTCTCCTAACTTCCAATCAGACGCAAGATTCGAACAAAAAAATTGCCGAACTTATTATTTCACCATTACTAAGCAGAAAATACGGACGAACCAGGGCTGAAAGAAGGATTCTCCAGCCATTTGCCAGATTAAATAATCAGATTGAAAGAGATTAACATTAATTATAGTTGGATTCAGCAACTTATCGCTTTTGTTTTTGTTATTTTGCATGAAATAAAAAGCTAACATTCCGTCTAGGGATACACAAAGATAAAAAACTATATGAAAAGATTTTTCCTCGGCTTCATGATGCTTCTCTTTGCCTGCGCTCCTTCAAACGCACAGCAAAGCAAGGAGTTGAAACGCTCGCAGTCAGCGCTCTATTTTACTGAATTCAAAGATGCCAAGATTTTACAGCCTTTCGGACGCTTCATCAAGGCCAAGGCAAACATTCTCCTTAAGAATGGTGCCCTCTGCTATATGGAAGGGGACAAAATCATGCAGGCTTACACAAAGAATATCCTCGGAGTAGAATTCGATTCTGTGAAATATATGAAGGTGGACGATACCCAGATGGGCAGAATTGTAGCTTCAAAGGGATACAACCATTTGCTCTGCGTCACCAAGGTGGACATGCAGAAGTATAAATCGGAAACGGAGGGAGGAGAGAATCTTCCTTATTTGGAAATTCCAGATGCCGGTGGTTTCTTTGAGATAGACAGCGACAGCCAGAATCGTGAATATGACAAGGGTATCCCTTTGGAGGATGTATATTATTTCTATATCAAGGGAAGAATTATTCCGGCCAACGAAACCAAATTCAAGAAGGAGGTTCGTCCGGACATGAAGAAGGCTTTCAAAGATTTGATGGCAGACCGCTGGTGGAGCTGGTGGAATGAAGAATCACTGAAGAAGTTACTTCCTTATTTGCCGGATTAACAAAATTCAAACAGACACACACTAAGAGAATATAAATGAGCGGAAACGATGCTGGGCTCTGGCCTACGTCGCTTCCGCTTTTTAGATTTCCGCAACCGGTCACTCGCCTCCTCACCCGTCACCCGGACTCTCGAGGAATCGGGAAACCGGCATTTCCGTATCACGTTTCCTTGAACGCCGCCTACGAAGGAGGTACCGTGTTTTTCCTACAATACGCCATCCCTCACCAGCTTCCACCCATGGACGGACGCTCCGGCTTGCAAAAGCCAAGGTGCCAGATTCTCACAATAACAGGTAAAGACTCATGCTCCTTACCCGAAGTTTGATCGTTCTTTTTTTCGGACCTTTGTAAACTACTAGATTTCACTAAACTCTTGATTTTCAAGTTCTACATCATTCGTCCATAAAGGGAAGTAGCAGAAAAATATAGAAAATGGCGTATCTGGGCCCCACTATGCAGCATTTTATGCCTCTACTTAGATACCATCCCCCAAAATCAGAAACATGACTGGCAGCACCGTAGTAAAGAATCTTTCCGCAAACTGACAAGCCACTCGCATAGTCCATATCATGCTGGACGTGGGATTTATCTCCGCGAAAAGAGATTCGGTTCGTACTCTAAATGCTTGGTTCTTCTTCTAAACAAGGAAAGAATCTGCATGTTCACTAGCTGTTTTTCCACAATCCCCTCATTTTTTTTTGCAAACATCGTTTATAAAAACAAAATCACGTCGTGATTTATTAAAATCACGTCGTGATTTATTAAAACCACGTCGCGATTTATTAAAACCACGTCGCGATTTTATAAAATCACGCCGTGATTTTATATTTA
>SAMEA104404106__coassemble_981_pt1 | contig 24504 bp, 20 predicted proteins | sample SAMEA104404106__metabat2_high_PE_037 | metagenome-assembled genome bin SAMEA104404106 (sample SAMEA104404106) | Balaenoptera acutorostrata
CCCTTATGCGTCAGTTACTTAACCCGCTAAGTTCCTTCCTTATAAGGATAAAATCCCTCTCTAAAAATCTCCGATATAATGTTGATTCATTTCGACCACTTACTTAGATATCGCAATCGGTTGTCGGAAAAATCCTGTTCCGCTGCACATTTTTAAGACCATGTTGCAGAGGTCTTTTCCTGACGCTTCTCTGAGTTCCCCATGATATGATGGATATCTTCCATTAAGTCTTCGTAGGTGGCTATGGGATTGTCTGTATGGATGGCACCTATTTTGAGGGCGACATCACTGACATAAATTCTCGGAATACGGCTTTTGGCGAAGAGATGGTAGATATTTGCATCCTTCTGTGCAGAATAAGGCAGTGTGAGATGGTTTTGTTTCCAATACCTTTGTATGGCGTCGGCTTCTTCGTTCCGGCTGATACATACGAGCTGTATGGGATAAGGACAGGTGTCGTAGATTCGCTGGATGACGGGGAGTTCTTTTTGGCAGTCTCTACATTGGGTATGGAAAAAGACAATCATGGAGACTCCGCCCTTCAAATCGTTGGTGGAGAGGTGGCTTCCGTCGTTCAGCTGGACGGTAAAATCCGGGAGTGTCTCTCCTATACGCAATTCTATGTTGCCGACAGATTCTTCAACCTCCTCAGAGATACACGAGAAGCAGCAGAGTGCACAGGCGGCCAGAAATAATGGCAGGCATATTTTATGGATAAGCGTCATATTCAATCGTTTTATGGCAAAAGTAGTGTTTGTTTCTGAGATTTTCATTAAAAGTCCTGCCATTTGCATGCTGAATGTGTGAAAGGTATGGATGGGGGCATAAATGTAGTCAAAATACGGCCCATATATCTTTTCTGTTTCCGATTTCTCGCCTCTTTGAGGTTAATACATTACTTTTGTCGTTTATTAAGTAATGGTGAAAATTAATTTTATATAGTTTTCTTAGATTCAACTTCTATCGAATTTTTTACAGGTGATTTTCCCCTTATGCGTCAGTTACTTAGCCCGCTAAGCTCCTTCCTTATAAGGATAAAATCCCTCTCTAAAAATCTCCGATATAATGTTGATTAATTTCGACCACTTACTTATCATTAAAGAATAACAGTATATTTATGAACAGTTTGAATGCGTCATCGATGAAAGAACGGCTAGCCTCTCTGGATATTCTCAGAGGTGTCGATTTGTTTTTGTTGGTTTTTCTCCAGCCTGTACTTCTTTCCATTTTAGGTAGACTGGATGTCGGTTGGGTGCAGCCTGTGCTCTATCAGCTCGACCACGAGGTGTGGGACGGTTTCCGCTTCTGGGACCTGGTCATGCCGCTCTTCCTTTTCATGACGGGTGCTTCCATGCCTTTCTCTTTTTCCAAGTATCTGAAGCACGGGGCTGATGCCGTCATTTACAGAAAGATATTCAAGCGTTTTATCGTGCTTTTCCTTTTGGGGATGGTTGTTCAAGGCAATCTTCTGGGTTTCGACTGGAATCAGATATACCTCTATACCAATACGCTTCAGGCTATTGGTGCCGGTTATCTCTTTACAGCGCTGCTGTTGTTGAATCTGTCTCTGCGTTGGCAAATCGTTTCGGGCGTATGCTTACTCGTTGTCTACACGGTTCCCTTCCTTATCACCGGAGATTTTACAGTGGAAGGCAATTTTGCCAATCTGGTAGATGCAACCCTATTAGGCCGTTTCCGTGGTGACCCTACTTACACCTGGATATGGAGTACGCTGACGTTTACGGTCACAGTGCTCATGGGGGCATTTGCCGGTCGTATGATGAAGAGCGGCAAGACGCTGGGACAGCAGAAGGTGGTGTGGCTGCTTCTCTTGACAGGAGTCATTCTTGTGATTGCCGCTGAACTTTGTGATTTTGTCGTACCTGTCAACAAGCGTATCTGGTCGGCCAGTATGACGTTGCTTTCTGGCGGTTATTGTTTCTTGCTGATGGGACTCTTCTATTATTGGATAGATTATAAGGGACATGTCAGACGGTTGGAATGGCTGAAGTATTACGGGATGAACTCCATTACTGCCTATATGCTTGGGGAGGTCGTCAATTTCCGGAGTATTGCTCAAAGTGTCTCTTACGGCTTGGAACCTTATTTGGGAGAATTCTATCCTGCATGGATCACTTTTGCTAATTTCCTGATTCTTTTCTTCATCTTGAGATGGATGTACAGAAATAAGATTTTCTTGAAGATATAACGTCTGCTGTTGACAACTGCTTGCGGGCAGACTTCCTGCACTTATATATATATAAGGACCGCCACGGAGAGTTCGTGTCTCCGTGGCGGTCCTTTTTCTTTTCATATAGGAAAGTCCCTGTTTCAGAAGGGAATTTTCATAGGGTATGTCTTATTTGTTGGCAGCACCCTTCACCTTAAGTACTTCCACCTTGAAAATCAAAGTAGCGAAAGGAGGAATGTTCTGGTTGCCACGTTCGCCGTAAGCCAGGTCGTAAGGGATGTAAAGTTCCCATACAGAGCCTTCCGGCATCATCTGCAAAGCTTCGGTCCAACCTTTGATTACTTGGTTCGGGCGGAAGGTTGCAGGCTGGTTGCGCTTGTAAGAAGAGTCGAATACCGTGCCGTCGATGAGCTTGCCTTCGTAGTGCACTTCCACTTCGGTAGTGTCGGCAGCTACCGCACCCTTGCCTTCAGAGAGCACGCGGTATTGCAAACCGCTCTTGGTGGTTTTCACACCCTTGGTCTTCTTGTTGGCAGCCAGCCAGGCCAGATTGGTTTCTTTCAATTGGCTGGTGAAATATTTCATCTGCTGTTCAGCCACCTTCATGGCAGAGTCGGCAGAGAGGGTGTTTGTACCCATCATGCCTTCGCACAATCCCTTGTTGAAGAGGTGGATGTCAGCATAAGTAGTATCAGTCTTGCCTGTAGCCTGCTTGTTGAGGCTGGGGATGATCTGTTTCTGGTTCATCTCACCGATGCGGAGACCGGCTACGAAGGCGGTCAGTTCCTTTACCTTGGCTTCGGACATGGTGGCGTAAGCTGCGATACCCTTTGCCGCATCAGCGATGTGGAGGGAGTCAATGCCCTCACGTCCCTGAAGATACTGAATGAGGCTGCTGCTCTGTGCCACACCCATTGCGTAGCTGAAATGAGCGCCGTCTACCGGCTGGATTTTCTCGGCTACCGGCTTATCCTGCTTTTTCTTCTTGCGGGAAAGCGCAGAAGCGTCAGTACATACGAGTACTGCCATTGCTAATATAGCGATTGTCTTGAGTTTCATTTTTTGTTAACTTTGATGTTGTGGAGTTTTACTTTTAAAATGATATTAGAGAACGGCGGAATCAGGTCGCTGTAGCCGTGAGGGCCGAAGCTGAGACTCCATGGGATGTAAGCTTCCCATTCGGAGCCCAGCGGCATGCTGGTCATCAGAATCGTGAATCCCGGGAAATTGATGGTGCCGTTTGCTACAGCCACGTCCGTGATGGCATTGCTGGCAATGATCATGGTGCCGTCGATGAGATGTCCCTCGTATTCTATAGAAACGAGGTTGCCGGTGCTGGGCTTGGGGCCCTTTCCCGGAGTGATGACTTTATAAAGTATGCCTTCGTCCAGTTTCTGGATGCCCGGTTCCTTGGCTTTGGCAGCCATGAAGTCATTGTTGGCCTTGAATTCTTTCGGAAATTCCTTCTTCATGTTTTCAATGCTGGTTCTCTCGATGACGCCATGAACATATTTGCCGGCATCTTCGCGGGCGAGGAGTTTTCCGTTGACCTTGAATTTCGGAGTGTCCTTCACTACATCCATAAAGCCTGCAATAAAATTATTGATGTTCAGGTGTTGGGATTCGTTTTCTCCGAAGAGGTCGGTTTCAGCATCTTTGATGGTATTGGTGCGTAGATTGTAACCTGATTCGTATCCCATCTGATAGGCGAGGAACTCTTGGTTTTCACCGCTGATACCGTCTTTGATGCCCTGGATGAATTTTTCCAGGTAGATGGTGTCGATGCCGGCGTTGGTCATGACCATTTTCAGTTCTTTCTCAGAGCCGGACCAGCCGATACCCAAAGCATAGCTTACTGAGTCGACACTATTGTTGAAGGTGACTGCCGCCTGCTGAGTAGAGTCTGCGTTCTCTTTGTTGCTTCCACTGTTGCCATTGCAGGCAAAGAAGAGTGTCATGCAGAGAAGATAGAGTGCAATCGATGTAGTTTTCATTTACGTAGTGACTGATGTCGAAATACTTTTTATTTTACTTTCTTTACCGCCTTCATCTTGAAGATCAAAGTAGAGAAAGGTTTGATCTGACCGGCTGCCTGAGCGCGGTAACCCTGCTGGTAAGGGATGTAAACTTCCCATTCTGCACCGACTGGAATGTTGGACAAAGCGATGTCGAAGCCTGGAACAGCCTGGCCTACACCTACAGGGAACTGTGAAGGCTGTGCGTAGCGTGAGCTGGCGTCGAAGATACTGTCATTGATCAGACGGCCTTCATATTCCACTTCGAGTGTTTCGCCCTGAGCGGCCTTCTCGCCTTTGCTGCCCTTCAATTCTTTATAGAACACACCGTTGCCCAGAGGTTTCACACCTTCCTTCTTGGCGATGTCTGCCATGAAGGCGTCGTTTGCCTTGGCATATTCCTGGTTGGCAGGATCCTGCAGTTTGTTTCTCTCGTCAATGCCGAGCATGATTTTCTGGAAGAGCATGTCCATTTCCTGAGGAGCCATGTTCTCGCCCTTCTCGTTCTTCAATGCGCATTCAGACTTGAAGGCGTCATTCATACCGTCGATGAGCGCCTGGAGGTCGATGTGCTTGGTTGAGTCGTTAGGATAGATGGTGTGCTCGATGCTCTGTACAAAACGCTGGTAAACGTTGAGTCCCTGCTGTGCGCCGAGGAAATAAGCCATCTTTTCCTTGTTTTGTGCAGCGCGGATAGCATCGGTCATACCTTCGATAAACTTCTGGGCATAAGCGGAGTCGCTGCCCATTTTGCTCAAACCTTCCTTAAGCATGGCCTCAGGAACTGTGTTGAGATAACCCAAAGTATAGCTGATAGTGTCGGCTTCAGACTTGAGAGAAGCTGAGCTTGCATTGTTTTTCTTGTCAGAGCAAGCGCTGAATACAACTGCACCGAAGAGTGCAATAGCGATATGTTTAACTTTCATGTTTTAATTTTTAATTTGGTTGTCTGTTTTCTCCCTGATTTTGAGAACGGGAGGCGGAGCCCCTGCCCCGTCCGTCTCTCTTTTTCATTGGAGATGAAGCCTTTGTATTGGCAGAAAACGGATGCTTGCCTTTTCAGGCAGCGTTCCGGCGGCATTCCTGTCGTTTCAGGAGACACCGTGGGAGTGAGGCCGTCAGCAATTGCGGACCGGTCGTTTAAGCAAGAAGCTGCTTGAGATTCTCAAGCAGCTTCAGATGATTTAATTTTCTTCTTTTTCAACAATCTTGATAGCCTTAACCTTGAAAATCAGAGCAGAGAAAGGTTTGATTTTACCTGATTCCTGAGCTTGATAAGCCTGGTCGTAAGGGATGTAGATAGTCCATTCAGCACCTACAGGGATGTTTGACAATGCGAGGTCGAAACCAGGAATTGCACGGCCTTCACCTACAGGGAACTTGGCAGTGCCACCGTGGTTGGCGCTGGCATCGAAGACAGTACCGTCAGCCAGGCGGCCTTCGTATTCCACTTCGAGGGTTTCACCTTTGGCAGCCTTCTTGCCTTCGGCTTCAGTATTTACTTCGTAGTAAACACCGTTGCCCAAAGCCTTCACGCCTTCCTTCTTGGCAATCTTGGCCATGAAGTCGTCGCTGGCCTTCTTGTTGTCAGCATACTGAACTTCCTTGTTCTTTGCGTCGAGCGCCATGATCATTTCCTGAATCATCATGCCCATTTCCTGCTGGCTCATTGGCTTGCCTTCCTTGTTGAGGAGGCTGCCCTTGCCTTCGAGGGCTTCGCGGAAACCTGCGATGACAGCTTCTACATTGAGATGCTTGGTGCTGTCGTTACCGAAGATATTGCTTTCGAGCATCTTTACGTCCTGCATGTAGAGGCCTGCGCCCTGCTGGAGACCGATGAGGTAAGCGAGCTTACGCTTGTCCTGGCTATAGTTGATACCATCTTCCACGCCCTGGATGAAATCTTTTACGTATGCAGAGTCGCTGCCAGCCTGTGACAAACCTTTCTTGAGCTGGTTGGCAGGAATGGAGCGGAGTGACCCCATCGCGTAGCTGATAGTGTCCACTTCATTGTGTAATTTTGTTGTACTCTGCTGCTTGTTGCAGGAGCTGAACAAAGTTGCTGCGATAGCTGCAGCAAAAAATATCTTTTTCATGATGTGATTTTTGTTCTTGTCGATAAATTATGATTTAGAGAACTTCGAGCAATTCAACGTCGAAGATCAATGCTGCGTAAGGAGGAATCTGCTGACCAGCACCGCGTGAACCGTAAGCGAGGTTGAAAGGAATGAAGAAACGGAACTTGGCACCTTCACTCATCAACTGCACACCTTCTGTCCAACCAGCGATAACGCCGTTGAGAGGGAATGTGGCAGGTTCGCCACGACGGTAAGAAGAATCGAATACAGTACCGTCGATCAATGTACCTTCGTAGTGGCACTTCACGCTGTCGGTAGCCTTAGGCTTCTTGCCTGTACCTTCAGTCAAAACAGTGTATTGCAAACCGCTAGGGAGAACAACGACACCTTCCTTCTTTGCATTTTCTGCCAAGAAAGCTTCACCAGCTTCGCGTGCAGCCTTACCCTTTTCAGCTTCCTGAGCCTGGAGGAACTCTGTTACGGTCTGCTGTGCCTCACCGTCAGTAAGAGTTGTTTTGTTGCCAGCCAATACATCGTTGACAGCCTTTGCAAATTCTTCGCCGTTGAGACCGTTTACGCCCATGCTTTTCAAGTTGTGGCCAATTACCATACCGAGAGCGTAGCTTATCTTTTCCATAATTTAAGTTTAAAAATTTATGTGTTAGTATTTTTCTTATTTATTCCTATAAATATAGGTCGCGCGCAAAATTACGACTTTTATTTCAGAGAAAGGGCAAATCGCCGGCATTTTTAGTATTTTTGCAATAGAGATGTCGGCTAAATGCCTATATATTTGGCATTTTTGTCGTTTCTCCAGCATCTGAACATTAAGAAAAACGCATGAGCAAATGAAAAAGTTAGTGGTTTTGTCGGGTGCCGGCATCAGTGCGGAGAGTGGCTTCAGCACTTTCCGTGATTCCGGCGGTTTGTGGGAGCGCTATCCTGTAGAAAAAGTAGCCACTCCCGAGGGATGGATGGAAGATCCGAATTTGGTAACCGATTTCTACAATGGGCTGCGCAAGGACTTGCTGGAAGCCCAGCCCAACGACGGGCATCGTCTGCTGGCAGATTTGGAAAAAGATTTTGACGTGACGGTGGTGACGCAGAATGTCGACGATTTTCATGAGCGTGCCGGTTCGTCAAAAGTGATACATTTGCATGGCGAACTGATGAAGGTGTGTTCGTCGCGCGATCCGGATAATCCCCGTCATATCAAGACCTTGGCTCCCGAAGGCTGGAAGGTGGAGCATGGCGCCAAGGCGGGTGACGGTTCTTTGCTTCGTCCCTGGATTGTCTGGTTTGGTGAGGCGGTTCCAAAATTGGAAGATGCTGCCCGTGAGGCGGAGAAGGCTGACGTCTTTGTCATTATCGGCACCTCTCTCAATGTTTATCCCGCTGCCGGTCTCATCCGTTATGTTCCCGAGGGCGTGCCGGTGTTTCTCATCGACCCGAAGGAGGTGAAAGTGCCTTCCCGCCGTCACATTGAGGTGATTCAGGAAGTGGCGTCCAAGGGGATGAGAATATTGACTGAGCGCTTGCAGGAATTGAAGTGAGATGCCCCGGAGTAAAGGCGGCGTTTTGAACAGGTTTGGAAATGAAAAGATTTATGAAAGTTTAATATATGGAAATCTTTCAGATACCTCTTTCCATCTACATCAGACTTAGAAAAATTTAGTCGGGACTTAGAAAAAACTAAGTCGGACTTAGAAAAATTTATCTCTGAGGTAGTTTTTCAAGAATATGGCATAAAAAAGACGGGAGAATGAGTCGTTGGCTCATCCTCCCGTCTTCCTATTACAAATATACATGGATTTTCTCGAAAATCCAAATTGCCGCTGTCGGCCGGCCTCTGTGGCGATGTTCTTTTTTGTCCGGTCTGCCGGGAACGTTATTCACCTAAAATTTCAAAGAAAGATTCAGGAAGGAAGATATTCTCTACCTCTACCGCATCTTGAAACATCGGTGCAATCTCCTCTTCGTTGAAGCCGGCGATGCCACAGCCGATTTTCGTCACATAGAAGATATATTCGGGGTGCTCTTTGGCGAATTCAATAAATTCGTCGACATAAGGCTGGATGGCGTCCACGCCTCCGTGCATCGTCGGGATGGCGTAAGTCTGCCCAGCCAGTCCGACGCCCTGTCCCCAGACAGCGCCGAAGCGGTTGTATGCCAGTCGGGCGGCACCGCCGCCGTGCATGCCTTGCAGATTGCTGCCGAAGACAAATATTTCATTTTCTTTTAAATCTCTGATCCAGTCGGGTGTGTATCTTTTCTTTTTCATAATACGGATGTTTAGGTTGATAGGCAAAGATAAGGAAAATAGCATGAAAAACTTTAAAGTCAGTGCTTTGGGACTGTCTTTGGGCTACGAAAATAATAGGCAATCGATAATGTTTCGTATATTTGCACAAATTAAATGGATATAAATATGATTGACGTAGTAAAAATAGCATCTTACTTATCTCAACGGTATTTGAAAGAATTCGCTGAGCAAATTGGAGAAATGAAGCTTCATAAGTTGCTTTATTTTACTCAACGTGAATGTATTATACAGACGGGAGAACTTTTGTTTGAAGATAGATTTGAGGCATGGCGTTATGGCCCCGTATTGGTGAAAATCAGATACTTATTTAAAGAAGGTCTGCTGACTGAGAAGATGTCGGAATCAGAGCGAAAAAAATACAAGTCCATTTTTGATATGGTATTTTTGACTTATGCAGGCAAAGGCGCTTGGTCGTTAAGCAGTGTGACGCATGGTGAATATTCTTGGCAGCATGCTCGCGAGGGATTGAGTGCGGAAGCATCATGTCATCAACTGATAGATAATGAAGATATCAGGAAAGATGCGGAACGCGTCAAATTGCGTCGCTCCATGTGCGCCTTGTTGAACAAGTAATTGAGATAGGAGAAGCTATGAAAATCACACACGAACAAAGTCAGTTTTTTAGCATCATTGAAGTGTGAGCGTTTGAGTGCCGATTCGGACCACTTGCGACTTGTGGAAGACTTTTGGAACGGAAGAAACCAAAATTTGGAACATACCCTTAAAAATGAGGCTTACGAGCAAGATGAAATGGGTCAGATTGCCTATTATTTGGTCAAAAATGCGGATGGCGATATCTTGTTTTATTTTTCGTTGAAGTGCGGTCTGTTGTACGATAACTTTAATGAATGGGAACAGCTTCGGAAAATCAATGAATTTTATGCGTTTTTGCTAGAATTGAACCAGCAAAAGAGCACCTCGTTCGAAGACAAGGTGTTAATAGAGAGTATTTTAGAGTCAATAAGAACCAGACAGGGACTTAAAAAAGAAGATATCTTAAAAATAAAGCGATCTCCGAAGGATGATATTGTAGAGGAGTTGAAAAAGGAATCGGAAGACCATTTGAAAAGAGTGGGAAAAACGTTTGCCGGTATAGAACTGGTGCATTTTTGTGTGAACGAACAGATGCACGATTTTTGGAACGCGGCTCAGATGAATCAAAAAATGGGAGTGGTCGTATTTTGGTATTTTATTGTGCCTAAAATATTGGAGGTCATGAAGATTGTGGGATGTGAATATTTATTCCTTTTTGCTGCAGATCCAACTCCTGATGAATTCCTAGTGAACTATTATAGAACTTTCTTGGGATTTAAAGATGAGAACGACCATAGTACTGCCATATCTCTTTACGATTTTGCATGTAAATTTATGTACCAGAAAACTTCGGACTTGGCAGCCAGGAGAGCCTCCTTCTTCAACCATTTCAACCTTGATGAAGATGAGGTTTGACGCTGACCAAAACTGAAACATTTGGTGGAAAATGACAAAATCGGCTGAAAACATTTGGTGGAAAATGACATTTCTTGAAAATAAATTTGGTGGAAAATGACAAAATCCCAGAAAAAATTGGTGGGAGGCATTCCCTTACTTATATTTGTTCTCTGTAAAACACTGTTATGGAGAAAGATATGATTTATTTTAAACGAAAAATGTATGACACCATGCTGAAGTGGAAAACTGAGCGCAATGGTGACACTGCTTTGTTGATACAAGGAGCACGCCGTATTGGCAAGTCAACAATTCAGTACCAATCTGGGCTATGTTTATGAGAATATGATTGCGCAGATGTTGCGCGCCACAATCTGATCTATACCAAGGACTACAGATGGGAGAACGGAGTGAATTATATCCCCGTGTACATGACGATGTTTTTGTAAAAATAAAGACCTTTGTTCTTGATGCGATATTGACCGCTGGTGTTCCTTTGAATGCCGGCGGTTGTCTGTTTATGACGTTATGGCAATCCTTATTCCTACTTTTTTCACTTTTCCCTTTGTCTTGTGCATGTTTTGCCGTAATTTTGCCCGATAAAACAAATACATACACATTAATATATAATGGATTATAGTTTCAGAGACATTGAGAAGAAATGGCGCGAAACATGGGCGAAGAATAAAACTTACCATGTAGAGCCATCTGCTGAAAAACCTAAGTTCTATGTGTTGAACATGTTCCCTTACCCATCAGGTGCGGGTTTGCATGTCGGCCACCCATTAGGTTATATCGCTTCGGATATTTATGCTCGCTACAAGCGTCAGAACGGATTCAACGTATTGAATCCTATGGGTTACGACGCTTACGGTCTGCCTGCAGAGCAGTATGCCATCCAGACTGGCCAGCATCCTGCCATCACTACGGTGAACAATATCGCACGTTATCGTGAGCAGCTGGACAAAATCGGCTTCAGCTTCGACTGGGACCGTGAAATCCGTACTTGCGACCCTGAATATTACCAGTGGACTCAGTGGGCTTTCCAGAAGATGTTCGGCTCTTTCTATTGCAATGGTTGCCAGACAGCCCAGCCAATCGAAAAGTTGGTAGAGCGTTTTGAAACCAAGGGTACAGAAGGCTTGAACGTGGCTTGCTCTGAAGAACTTTCTTTCACCGCTGACGAGTGGAAGGCTATGAGCGACGTGGAAAAGCAGAAGACCTTGATGAACTACCGTATCGCTTACTTGGGTGAGACCATGGTGAACTGGTGTCCTAAGTTGGGTACCGTTCTGGCCAACGACGAAGTGGTTGACGGTGTCAGCGAACGTGGTGGTTACCCGGTAGTTCAGAAGAAGATGCAGCAGTGGTGCTTGCGCGTGTCTGCTTATGCCCAGCGTTTGCTCGACGGTCTGGACAATCTGGACTGGACCGATTCTTTGAAAGAAACCCAGCGTAACTGGATTGGCCGTTCTGAAGGTACTGAAATGCAGTTCCGCGTAAAGGACAGCGACCTCCAGTTCACTATATTCACCACTCGTGCCGACACTATCTTCGGTGTGAGCTTCATGGTGCTGGCTCCTGAAAGCGAATTGGTGGCTCAGTTGACAACTGCTGACCAGAAGGCTGAAGTTGACGCTTATCTGGAAGCTACCAAGAAGCGTACAGAGCGCGAGCGTATCGCAGACCGCAAGGTGACAGGTGTCTTCTCAGGAAGTTATGCTATCAACCCATTCACAGGTGATGCCATCCCAGTATGGATTTCCGACTATGTGCTCGCTGGTTATGGTACCGGTGCGATCATGGCGGTTCCAGCTCATGACTCTCGTGACTATGCTTTCGCCCGTCATTTCAACTTGCCAATCATTCCGTTGATTGAGGGTGCGGACGTCAGCGAAGAGAGCTTCGATGCCAAGGAAGGTATCGTGATGAACTCTCCGGTTGCCGGCAAGGAAACTTTGAATGGATTCAGCCTCAACGGTCTGACCGTGAAGGAAGCTATTGCTGCTACCAAGAAGTTTGTAGAAGAAAATAAGTTGGGCCGTGTGAAGGTGAACTTCCGTCTGCGTGACGCCATCTTCAGCCGCCAGCGCTATTGGGGTGAACCTTTCCCTGTCTACTATAAGGACGGTATGCCACAGATGGTTCCATCTGAGTGCTTGCCTCTCGAATTGCCTGAGGTGACGAAGTTCCTGCCTACCGAAACGGGCGAACCTCCATTGGGCAACGCTGTTTGCTGGGCATGGGACACTGTCAACAACTGTGTGGTAGAAAACAGCAAGATTGACAATGTCACTGTATTCCCATTGGAACTCTCTACAATGCCGGGCTTCGCTGGTTCTTCCGCTTACTATCTCCGCTATATGGATCCTCGCAACCACGAGGCTTTGGTAGGCAAGGAGACTGGTGCTTACTGGCAGAATGTAGACCTCTATATCGGTGGTTCTGAACACGCTACCGGTCACTTGATTTACAGCCGTTTCTGGGACAAGTTCTTGTTCGACCTCGGCGTTGCCGCTAAGGACGAACCTTTCCAGAAGTTGGTGAACCAGGGTATGGTCCAGGGTCGTTCCAACTTCGTATACCGTATCAAGGATACCAATACTTTCGTTTCTCTCGGTTTGAAGGATCAGTATGAAACCACTCCGATCCACGTAGACGTGAACATCGTAGAGAATGATGTGCTCGACGTTGAGGCATTCAAGGCATGGCGTCCTGAATACAACACTGCTGAGTTCATTCTTGAAGACGGCAAATATGTATGCGGCTGGGCAGTAGAAAAGATGTCTAAGTCCATGTACAATGTTGTCAATCCGGATAGGATTGTTGAGAAGTATGGTGCAGACACCTTGCGTCTCTACGAAATGTTCCTCGGTCCTATCAACCAGAGCAAGCCTTGGGACTCAAACGGTATTGACGGCTGTTTCCGTTTCTTGCGCAAAACTTGGAACTTGTTCTTTACCAAGGACGACCAGTTTGCTGTGACCGACGCAGAACCGACAAAGGAAAACCTCAAGACTTTGCATAAGCTCATCAAGAAGGTGAGCGACGACATCGAAGTGTTCTCATACAACACCTCTGTGCCAGCCTTCATGATTGCTGTAGGCGAATTGGCTCAGCAGAAGTGCACCAGCCGTGCGGTACTCGAACAGTTGGTAGCTCTGATGGCTCCGTTCACTCCTCATATTGCTGAAGAATTGTGGCACATGATGGGTCACGAAACCACAGTCTGTGATGCGCCATGGCCAGTGTTCGACGAAAGCCATCTGAAGGAAGACAGCATGACATTGAGCATTTCCTTCAACGGCAAGACTCGTTTCACGATGGATTTCGCGGCAGATGCCACAAAGGACGAAATCGAAAAGGCAGCTTTAGCTTCAGAAGGTGCTCAGAAGTATTTGGAAGGCATGCAGGTAGTCAAGGTGATTGTCGTGCCGGGTAAGATTGTTAATATTGTATTGAAGAAATAAAAAAGGTTTGGAAGGAGGGTAGTTGTTTATTCTCCTCCTTCTTTTTTGAATTACAGAACCATGAAAAAAATTCAGGACATTCAAGCCAAAATGAAGGCGACCTTCTTCCAGGAGTTTCGCGACTATTTTACCATTACTGTCGGTTTGTTCCTTTATGCAGTGGGGTTTACATGTTTTCAGCTCCCTTACCAGATTACACTCGGTGGTGTTGCCGGTGCCGGTGCTGTCATCTTCTATGGTACAGGATTCCCTGTGCAGTACACTTTCTTCATTATCAACATCGTATTGTTGGGTGCCGCCATCAAGGTGCTCGGATGGAGATTCTGTTGCAAAACGATTTATGCAGTATTCGTACTGACTTTCTTCTTGGGCGCCGTCAAGGAGGTGATGATCCACTATGGTACCTTACATCCTGAATTGGTGACTTTGGCTTCTGACTATCCACCTCAGATTGTCATCAACAACATTTTCCTTTCCTGTATCCTCGGTGCCGCCATCGAAGGTATCGGTATCGGTATGGTGTTCTTGAGCAATGGTTCGACAGGCGGAACAGATATTATCGCTGCTATCATCAACAAGTACAAAGACGTCACTCTGGGACAGATGATGATGCTTTGCGACTTTGTCATTGTTACTTCAAGCTTGCTCTTGCCGGGTGCGACCATCGATAAGTTGCTTTATGGCTACTGTACTTTGCTCATTACGAACTTGCTTCTTGACTATGTCGTGGATCGTGGACGCCAGTCTGTACAGTTCTTTATTTTCTCCAACGAATATGACGATATCGCCGCAGCTATCAGTTCAACCCATCGTGGTGTGACCGTATTGAGCGGACAAGGCTGGTATACCAAGTCTGAACGCAAGGTCTTGGTCGTTTTGGCCAAAAAGAGCGAAAGCACCAATATCTTCCGTATCATTCAGAATATCGATCCTAATGCCTTCGTTTCACAGGCTAAGGTTATCGGTGTATTTGGTGAAGGCTTCGACAAGATTAAAGTAAAGGCTAAAAAAGACAAGAAGGGTGCCGCTCAGAAACTGACTGCTGACGAATAATCGGCCCTCTTCTAACGAAAGATACTTCCCCGTCCTTCTGCTGTTATCGCTGGAGGACGGGGTTCTTTTTGTAGGAGCATCAAAGATATATGGCTGGATTTCGCTGTATAAAGTTTACGATAATCCGTGTTTTCCTGCGGGATGAGATGGCGGGCAGTCTGCCCTCTCGTCCGCCCGGATAGGAAACTTTGAAATTTATTGCAGCGTATGTTCGGAAAAATCAGTAACTTTGCTGCCCAAAATAAGATATTTTAGAATATGAGTTTACAATGTGGTATAGTCGGTTTGCCAAACGTAGGCAAATCAACCCTTTTTAACTGTTTGAGTAACGCAAAAGCACAGTCTGCCAACTTCCCATTCTGTACAATCGAACCAAACGTGGGCGTCATTACTGTTCCTGACGAGCGTCTGTCTAAATTGGCAGAATTGGTACATCCGGGTCGTATCGTCCCTACAACGGTGGAAATCGTGGATATTGCCGGTTTGGTGAAGGGAGCTTCAAAGGGTGAAGGCCTGGGCAACCAGTTCCTGGGTAACATCCGTGAGACGGATGCTATCATTCATGTGCTCCGTTGTTTCGACGACGGCAATGTGGTACACGTTGATGGTAGTGTGGATCCTGTCCGTGATAAGGAAATCATTGACACAGAGTTGCAGTTGAAAGACTTGGAAACTGTTGAAAACCGTATCAAACGCGTTGAGAAAGTAGCTCAGGTCGGTGGTGACAAGAATGCCAAAACCGAATATGACGTGCTCCTGGCTTATCGTGAGGCTCTGTTGCAGGGTAAGTCTGCCCGCAGTGTGCAGTTCGAAACCAAGGAAGAGCAGAAAGCTGCTAAAGGTTTGTTCTTGCTGACAGCGAAACCAGTGCTCTACGTTTGTAACGTGGATGAAGCCAGTGCGGCTACCGGTAACGACTATGTCGCTAAGGTACGCGAGGCTGTCAAGGAGGAAGGTGCCGAGGTACTGGTGTTGGCTGCCCAGACAGAAGCTGATATTGCCGAATTGGAAACTTACGAGGAACGCCAGATGTTCTTGCAGGATGTCGGCCTGGAAGAGAGCGGTTGCAACCGTCTGATCAAGGCTGCTTACAAGATGTTGGAACTCGAAACCTTTATCACTGCTGGTGAGATGGAAGTGAAGGCCTGGACCTATCGTCGTGGCTGGAAGGCTCCGCAGTGTGCCGGTGTCATCCATACCGATTTCGAAAAGGGCTTTATCCGTGCTGAGGTTATCAAGTACGACGACTATGTGCGTTTAGGCTCTGAAGCTGCTGTACGCGATGCAGGTCTGCTCCATGTAGAAGGTAAGGAATATGTTGTGCAGGATGGTGACATCATGCATTTCCGTTTTAACGTATAATATAAGTTCCCTCTCCTTCTCTGCCGTATAGAGAGGAGGGGAATTTTGTTTTTTGACACTTCCTTGTTTTTAAATAAATACTAATAATTGCCCGTAGCCCTTTATGGAAATCCTGCTGTTCCTCTTCCGGACGACGCATGGATTTCTCTTAGCAATTCCCGGATAATTCGGGTCAGGAGGGCTTGAGTGTTATGATATATTGGAATCCTGATACTGTGGCCTTGACGATAGGCCCTTTAGAACTGCGCTGGTATTCATTATGCTGGTGTATAGGTTTGGCTTTGGCCTATTATATTGTTTTCAAATTGTACAAGCAGCAGGATATTCCTGAGAAAAAATTCGATCCGCTGTTTTTCTATTGCTTCATTGGTATCCTGGTGGGTGCGCGGTTGGGGCATTGTCTGCTTTATGAACCGGGCTATTTCCTCAGCCATCCGGTAGAAATGCTTCTTCCCGTCCGTGAGACGGTGAACGGCTGGCAGTGTACAGGTTATGCTGGTCTGGCTTCTCATGGCGGCACACTCGGACTGATGCTGGCATTGTGGTTGTATGTGCGCAAGACGAAGGTCAACCTGATGCGTGTGCTCGACAACATTGCGATAGCCACGCCGATTACTGCCTGTTGTATCCGTCTGGGTAACTTGATGAACTCAGAGATTGTCGGCATGGCTACTGGTTCCGACTGGGGCTTTGTCTTTGTTCGCAACGGAGAAGATTTTGCCCGTCATCCCGGTCAGCTCTATGAGGCGATTGCTTATTTTGTATTCTTCTTCATCGGTCTGGCCCTTTATCGGAAATGGAAGGAGAAGGTGGGTACAGGTTTCTTCTTTGGATGGTGTCTTACCAGTATTTTCTCATTCCGTCTTTTTGTGGAGATGTTCAAGGAAGTTCAAGAACCCTGGGAATTGGAAATGATGGAGAATATTGGTTTGAATCAAGGTCAGATGCTGAGTATCCCGTTCATTCTGCTTGGTTTGTATTGTCTTTTCGGTGGTAAATTCTGTCGGAAACTTGGCGAGCAGAAGTAGAGGATTGGACGTGTCGGACTCTCCGCATGAGAGCCCGTCTCAGAAAATCGTAAGCGACAGATAAGCAGGAAGAACAACATTTATTTTTCCATTTTATAACAAGCAGAAGACTTCTTCTTGTAAAAAATATAAAAGAGAGAGAAAATCCATACCGGGTTTTCTCTCTCTTTGTTCCTTTTTATGCCTTTTTATCAGCTTGATTCCATACCTTGAAAACCATTTTTGACGCTCAGATATAGCAGAATACGTCGTTTTTTTAGAAAAAAATGAACTTGCAAGGCTAAATGTACCATGTTTCATAAAAAAGAAGCGGATAATGCCGGAGTTTTGCACCAAAATGTGTAAATTTGTTGCCGATTAATTGCGCGCGCGTTAATGCGGTGACCTTAGCAGAGGAAAACAGACCTGTGGGCGATTGATTACGAGAACGGACTGAAAATGAGAAAATCCGCCCTCGTCTGATAGTAAATAAATTGAAATAACAAATATTATTTTATTATGCAAAACAAATTATTCCTTTCTCTTGCACTTGCTTCAGGTGTAGTGTTCACTTCATGTGGCAAGTTGGGAGATCTCAGCGCTGACAATTTTACAGTGACTCCATCTCCTCTTGAAACTGTAGGTAATGATGTTCCTGTTACTATCAATGGTCGCTTCCCTGAAAAGTATATGAAGAAGAAGGCTGTTGTAACAGTAACTCCTGTTCTTCGTTATGCTAATGGTGAAGCTGTAGGTCAGCCTGCAACATTCCAGGGCGAGAAGGTACAGGGTAATGCTCAGGAAATCTCTTACAAGGTTGGTGGTAACTACACCCTCAAGAATTCTTTCGACTATGTTCCAGCTATGCAGGAAAGCGAACTCTACTTGACTTTCAACGCTCGCGTAGGTAAGAAGGATGTTAAGGTTCCTGAAGTAAAGGTTGCAGACGGTGTTTTGGCTACTTCAACTCTCGTAAGCGATGCAGTTGTAGGTGCTAACACAGCTTTGGGTGAAGATACTTACCAGCAGAAGATCGCTCAGACTCAGCAGGCTCAGATCAAGTATTTGATCAACCAGGCTAAGGTTCGTGGTAGCGAATTGAAGACTGTTTCTGTACAGGACTTCGTTAAGATGTTGAAGGATATCAAGGCTGACCAGAAGGGTCTCCAGTTGGATAACATCGAAATCTCAGCTTACGCTTCTCCTGAAGGTGCTTTGGATTTTAACGCTAAGTTGGCTGAAAAGCGTCAGTCTACTTCTTCAGACTTCGTTAAGGGTCAGTTGAAGAAGATCGATCTTGAGACAAACCTCGATACTAAGTATACTGCTGAAGACTGGGACGGTTTCAAGGAACTCGTTGAAGCTTCTAACATCCAGGACAAGGACGTTATCTTGCGTGTACTTTCTCAGTTCCAGGATCCTGAAGAACGTGAAGTTCAGATCCGTAACCTTTCTGTTGCATTCAACGAATTGGCTGATGAGGTTCTCCCAGAACTCCGTCGCGCTCGTTTGAGCATCAACTACAACATCATCGGTCGTACAGATGCTGAAATCCAGGCTCAGTACAAGGAAGATGCTTCTAAGCTTTCTGTAGAAGAAATGCTTTACGCTGCTACTTTGACTGACGATGCTGCTGAAAAGGCTGACATCTATAAGACTGCTGCTAACGCTAATCCTAACGATTACCGTGCATTCAACAACTTGGCTGGTCTCGCTATCCAGAATGGTGACTTGGCTTCTGCAGAAGATTACTTGGCTGCTGCTGCTTCTAAGAATGCAAATGCTCCTGAAATCAGCTCCAACAAGGCTGTAGTTGCTTTGGCTAAGGGTAATGTAGCAGATGCTGAATCTCACCTTTCACGCGCTTCTTCTGCTAAGAACTATAACGAAATCCTTGGTAACTTGAACATTGCTAAGGGTAACTACGCTCAGGCTGCTCAGAACCTCGCTGGCTCTAACACTAACAGTGCTGCTTTGGCTCAGTTGCTCAACAAGGATTACACTGCTGCTTCTAACAGCTTGGCTGCTGTAGCTCGTCCAGACGCTACTACTAGCTATTTGAAGGCAATCGTAGCTGCTCGCAACAACGAAGCTAACTTGGCTATCTCTAACTTGAAGGATGCTATCAGCAAGGACAGCTCTCTCAAGGTTCGTGCTGCTAAGGACCTCGAATTCTTGAAGTTGCGCAACAACGACTCTTTCAAGAGCCTTGTAAAGTAATTTCCGCGTTAAGCAGATAAATATTATATAATTTGCGAATTTGCAAATGATGGTTTGAAACTTCATTTGCAGGTTCGCAAATTTTATTTTTTTATAGGATGACTTTTTATTATATTTGTAGGTGAAAGTTGTCTGACCGGTGTTTTCATTAACGCCGCTAATTAATATATATATCATGAAAACCCATCATTACCTCTTATTCTTGTTGTTACTTCCTCTTTTCCTGGCTTGCGGAGGCCCGAAAGACCGTGTGCGTATAAAAGGTGAAATAGCAGGCATCAAACAAGCCGATTTTTATGTCTATAGTGAAGATGGCAAGGTAGGCGGTATTGATACTATCCATATCGTGGATGGTAAGTTCAGATACGAACGGGTGTTGTCAGAGCCGGCGATTCTGACCTTTTTATATCCTAACTTCTCACGTACTTATTTCATAGCAGAACCTGGTAAGGAGTTGAAAGTGAACGGCAGTGCTTCCAAACTGAAAAGTATCGACATCTCCGGTTCAAAGGAAAACGAATCATTGACAAAATTCAGACTGGACAATGCCACCCGTTCCGATAAGGAGGGGATGATGGCTGCTGCGCAGTTTGTGCGTGACAATGCTGAAACTATGGCTGCTATCGCTGTCTTCAAACGATATTTTGCTCATGCAGAGAATCGGGATGGACAAGTTTCCATGCCTTTGTTGGACAAATTGAAAGCGGCACAGCCCGAGAGTGAAATAGTGGCCAGCATGGAAGACCATCTTCGTGGTGAATTGCGTACCGCTTTGGGAAATACATTGCCCGATTTTAAAGCGGTGACATTGAACGGTGACACAGTGAGACGTGCCGACTTCAAAGGTAAACCTCTGCTGGTAGTGGCTTGGGCACCTTGGTGCAGTGACAGTTATCGTGTGACCGGTGTTGCCAGTAAATTGGAACATAAATATCATGACCGCCTTCGTCTGCTTTTAGTCTCTGTTGACTTTGATAAGAAAGTGAGCAAAGTAAGAATGGAACAGGATGATATACGTTCGCCTTTCGTCTGTGAAGGAAGGGGATTTGCCTCTCCTCTTGTCGAGACATTGGGCATAAGATATGTGCCGGGCAATCTCTTCGTTAATGCCGAAGGAGAAATCATAAAACGTGACGTACCTGTTGACCGCCTTGAAAAAGAGGTGCAATCCTGGCTTAAATAACTATCCCTTTTTACTCTCCGGTATGGAGAGACAACCTTCTTAACTTTATCAATCATGTTAGTCAAAATCAATACTGCAGCGGTAAACGGGCTGACCGTAATGCCCGTTTATCTGGAAGTCAATTCTATACCTGGTGATGAATTCTTTATGGTGGGATTGCCAGATAGTGCTGTGCGCGAAAGCAGAACCCGTGTGGAAGGGGCCTTGTTAAATTCTAATTTTCATATTCGTCAGACCAAGACAACTGTAAATTTTGCTCCTGCTGATGTGAAAAAGGAAGGCTCTGGTTATGATTTGCCTTTGGCGATAGGTTTGCTGGCTGCAGGAAATCTGCTTCCGACAGACGAATTGGACCGATATATGTTTGTGGGCGAACTGGGATTGGACGGCAGTATACGTCCGATTAAAGGAGCCTTACCGATTGCAATCAAAGCCAGAGAACTGAATTATGACTATTTGATTGTTCCTCAAGAAAATGTACGGGAGGCGGCTGTAGTCAACCGATTGAAGGTCTTTGGAGCCCGAAACCTGATAGAGGTGGTTGATTTGTTGAATGGGGTGTCTGTCCTTCAGCCTACAGAAATCAATACCAGAGAAGAGTTTTTTGCCGCTCAGACCGATTATCCCTATGATTTTGTCGATGTCAAAGGTCAGGAGAATGTAAAACGAGCTTTTGAAGTTGCCGCAGCTGGAGGACACAATATTCTTCTTATAGGCAGTCCGGGGTGTGGAAAAAGCATGATGGCTAAACGTCTGCCTTCCATTCTTCCGCAGCTTACTTTGGCAGAAAGTCTTGAAACCACCCAAATCCATTCTATAGCAGGAAAGTTGGGAAGCGACGTTTCTTTAATCACTCAACGTCCTTTCCGTAGTCCGCATCATACTATCAGCGATGTCGCATTGATTGGTGGCGGCACCAACTTCCAACCTGGAGAAATCTCTCTCGCCCATAATGGTGTTCTCTTCATGGACGAACTTCCCGAGTTCTCTCGTTCTGCCCTTGAAACCCTTCGTCAACCTCTAGAAGACCGTGAAATTACCATTTCTCGTGCGAAATATACTGCTACCCTCCCCTGTTCTTTCATGTTGGTAGCTTCTATGAATCCTTGTCCTTGTGGCTACTATAATCACCCTACCCATGCTTGTGTCTGTACACCTGGACAAATTCAGCGTTATATGAACAAGATTAGCGGTCCTCTCTTGGACCGAATCGATATTCAGGTAGAAGTCACCCCCGTTCCTCTCGAAGACCTCGCTAGCGCTCCTCTAGGCGAGCCTAGCAGTTCCATTCGTGAGCGTGTCATTGCCGCCCGTGCCATCCAGACCGAGCGCTTCAAGGATGTTCAAGGTGTCTATTGCAATGCCCAGATGTCTGCCCGTCTTCTTGAAGAGTATGCCCGCCCTGATGCTGAAGGCGCCGAGCGCCTAGGAATGGCGATGAAAGCCCTCGACCTTTCTGCTCGTGCCTATGAGCGCATTCTCAAAGTGGCCCGCACCATAGCTGACCTCGACGGTGCTGCGCAGATAGGTGCCAAACATGTTGCCGAAGCCGTAGGTTATAGAAACCTGGATAGAGGCGGTTGGGGAGAATAAGATATAGAAAAGAGGATGTGCCATTGTGACACACCCTCCTTTTGTCTTGGTGTAACGTTTCTTCTGTGGGAATGCCTATGCTTAGCTAGTATATTGTAGGCATAGACGTTTGATGATATTAAATTTGTATTTTTGCTATCTGGAGTATTTAAAATCCTTGAAGATCTTGTTAATAATTGGGTCGACTCCTCTTTGATATTCTTTGGGATAAATCAGTTCGAGGCAGATGATAGGAGCTCCATTGAGGCTGTTGGCAATACAAGTCTTCGTGTAGAAGATACGTCCATCTTCTGTATATCCTGATTTGATAAAACTATTCTCGTTTTTTAATAATCTTCGATAGGTAACCTTTCCGTTGTACGTGTCATTCTCTTGGAATAACTCTTCAATCGTGTTTTCGTTGATGTTCCACATTCCGTAGGTGCTCAGTTCCATTTGGTCGTTGTCTGAGAAGCGAGCTCCGTCACCGTTTTCGGGATAAAAAACGTCTGTGAGGAAGGACGGGTAGGATATTTTATACCCCCAACGATCTTGGTAGTAAACTTTGTAGGTTGTATTCGTAAATTTATCGACGGCTTTTGAATTCCGTTTGCTGTCTTGTGCGGTCTCTTTAGCACCAGCATTTAAGGCATCCGATTGTATTACTGTTTTTTGTGGCTCCTCTTCTACCGGTTTGCTTTCCGGTTTGGGAGAATTGCATGAGGCGCCCGAAAGAGCTATCATGGAGATTATGAGTAGGTGACTGTTTTTCATTATCGGGATGGTTGTGTAGTTTCTGTTGGCAAATATCAAGAAAAATGCTGAGGTCTCAAAGTCTTTTTGAGAAAAATGTCTCCATCGCGTTGGAGGGCAGAGGCATATTCCTTCTTAGGAGTTATCTGTGGCAATCTCAGCCCTTAGGCTCTCTGTTTCCTTTCTTTGTCAGCTGTTCCTTCCTGCAGTTGATGTGATTGGCTTTATATTGCCCTCTATGGTTTCAGATAAGTAATGGCGGGAGAAAGGAAGATAAATATCTTAAAACTGTATGAAGTTATTTTTTTACCATTACTAAATATAAGTAGTATATTCTTGCTTTGTGTCAATGAAACTTGATTCTTATTTGATAATATTTCTTAGTATTTTAGAAAAAATAGTGTTCTGTTTGGGAAATCAGTCATTTATGGGTAATTTTACACACTGAATGGAACGTGTCTTTCAGTCTTTTCTGGTCATCCTTACTTAACTGTATGTTGAGAGGTATGCAAGAGAGATCTCCCAGCACTTTCTTAGATAGAGTAGAAGACAAATCTTTGTTTCTGAAATAAAATCTATATGCCGATAATAGTCGGTTGTAGTATCGTTTTTCTATATTTTTAAAGCAAATGTTACATACATTTATTTCCACTTTCTCAAAAGTAAAACGCCAGTTTCTTGTGGGCTGTGCGGTGAGTTTGCTGGCTACTTCAGCTATGGCGCAAACTATGTTATTCCATACAGGTGACGAATCGGGTTTCCCCTATCGAATTCCAGCCATTGCGACGGCTTCCAACGGACAACTCATAGCTTTGAGTGACCGTCGTCCTTGTGGTGCGGATATTGGTTTCGGACGTGTTGATATATTAGGCCGTACGAGCAACGACAATGGAGCCACTTGGAGTGAACCTTTCAATGTACTCGTCGGCAGCGGTTCTGGTCAAGATGCGGGCTATGGTGATGCCTGCCTCGTAGCCGATCAAAAGCGTAAGGAACTTCTTCTGATTTGTGTATCAGGAAACGTTCCTTACTGGCAGTCCACTGTTGAAAAGAGTCAGCGTTTCATGGCTGTTCATGCCAAGTGGAACCGTAAGACTAAATCCTGGAAGTGGAGCGAACCGGTGGACCAAACCAACCATATCTATCGTGAACTTTTAGGTGGCCGCGTAAACGGTCTGTTTATGGGCTCCGGCCGTATCTGTCAGAGCAGACAGATAAAGGTGGGCAAATATTATCGACTCTATGGTGCCTTGTGTACACATAAAGGCAATTTCGTTCTCTATTCAGACGACTTCGGTCGTTCCTGGAATGTCCTGGGATCCGATTATGATTCCTGTGCACCTAAGGGGGATGAACCAAAGTGTGAGGAATTGCCTGACGGCAGTGTACTTTTGAGTTCACGTAAGCATGGTGGACGTTATTTCAATGTGTTCCAGTATGTGGACAAAAAGAAGGCTAAAGGCGTTTGGGGACAACCGGTTGACAGCCGTACGGTTGAAAACGGTATTTCCAACGAAGGCACGCCTTGTAATGGTGAAATAATGATTGTCAACGCCAAGACCGTTGATGGCAAGAAGACAAAAGTCGCTTTGCAGAGTATTCCTGCTGGTCCAGGACGTAGTAACGTGACTATCTATTGGAAGGAATTGGCCCAGCCATCCGATTACAACACGCCGCTTCGTTTTGCATCCCACTGGGGTGGTGAGTTCCAAGTGAGCCGTACCGCTTCGGCTTATTCTACCATGACTCAGCAAGAGGATGGACGTATCGCTTTCTATTGGGAGGAAAATAGTCGTCCTAATGGCTATGATATGTATTACCAGCCTTTGACTATTGAAGAGATCACTGG
>SAMEA104404106__coassemble_1055_pt1 | contig 22888 bp, 17 predicted proteins | sample SAMEA104404106__metabat2_high_PE_037 | metagenome-assembled genome bin SAMEA104404106 (sample SAMEA104404106) | Balaenoptera acutorostrata
GAGCAAGAAAGATTGAGATTCAGAATCATAAAGGAGAAGTTCGCAACCTAGTGGCAGAAGGAGGTATTTGGATTTCTTCCTTTTGGATGAAAGTCTTAATTATATTCTTTGTAGGATATATGGGAATATCTACCATGTATGTGTTTATTAAATAAACCTTATTCGAACAGCCTTTTTTAAGATTGTTTGTAAAATTGGGTGTAAATGAAAATACAAGATTCTATAGAATCCAACATTTCTCATTTACACCCAAATTTTATCTGAAAATAAGAATTTTCAAATTGGATCATCTGGATATTCCGGATGTCTAGGTATAGGATTGTAATCAGCATCAAAACATTCACGAGATGTACCAGGGAACTCTTCGACCAAGGCTTCACGCACTTCTCTATGAGCTTTAAATACGGTGAACCATATCGACCAACCTCCCGACCACTTAATAAAATTCATCAAATGCTTCAATCGGATTTCCCCTTTTTCATAGTCATCCAAATACTCCACCGCCTTGTCCCAAAGTTCGCGTCTCATTCCACATCGCCCGTCGGTATCTGAATCTTCCTTATCCAATCCAACAAGTGCTATCAATGCTTCTGCATTCGACAAGGATTTTCCATCCAACAACGGATTGGCGATGACTACTCCAGCCTCCTTATACACAAGACTCAGATAGGTGTTATTTCTATGAGGCAAATGAATGTCGCTGAGCACGACATCTTTATTCCCTTTATTCCCTTTGCCATTGCAGGTAGCACATCCCAAAAGAAAGTTATCCCACTTGGTAGACAGTTCTGCATAAGGTTTTACACCAGACACATCATATCCCTTGGGCTGAACGTGCTCCGTCTGAAGATTAGTTCCACAATGAAATGCATCCTCACAATAGGAGCAATAATGACCTAAGTTGGCCAAGAGGACCGGTCTGGCTTTTCCATACGGACTATAATCCTCCTGCACCGTATGAAGAGTGCCATCCTTTAATTTGATACTTTCACCTACAAATTTCTTCGTAACCGGTCTCATAAATCCCCTCTTTTAAGTCTTAATTCCGCCTCGAAAGCGGGATCATGATACAATTGCGCCTCTGCCTCCAGACGGTCCAATTCTTCTTTTACCGCCTTGATATCCGCTGCGGTTTCTCTACGACCATCCCTTACCAGTTGATAATATTTGTGTGCCAATTCAAATTTCTTTCGGTATTTCTCGCTACGGTTACTTAAATCAACATCAAGTCCCATCTCTGCAACCATGATTTCCTCAATACCCCTATTACTTGGAGATATCGAAGATAATTTCGTATCCAAAGAAATGATGTTATTTCTGTCCACGCTTTGTACGATAAAAGGAGAATGTGTGGTAACAACGAACTGGAATAGAGGAAAAGCTGCTTGCAAATCGGCCAATACGTGTTGTTGCCAGTGTGGATGCAGATAAAGGTCAACCTCGTCTATCAAAACTATGCCAGGCGTTTCTTTTACAGCATTTTCACCTAAGAAGCCATTCAGTTCGATACAACGATAGGCTATCTCAGCAGAAATGTTGATCATCGCTTTGAAACCCGCACTCATCATATCGTAAGTCAGCCAATAGGGCTGCTCATCCTTACTCATTTGCACCGCTGCTGTGAACTCTCCATTTTTAACATCAATAGATATTTCCTTGAGAGCGGGTATGGCGGTCTGTATCGCCTGGATAAATGCTTCTTTGGTCCCTGCAAATTCCTGTCCTCTGGCTAATTCCTTATCATATCGGTAAATCCAATCGAAAGCGCTTTTAAAATCGACCTGCTCATCGAGAGCACATCGGTATGCCTTGGTTTCTCGAGATGCCCTCGCTACTGTTTTCTTTGCTGCATTATAGTTTTTCTCTAATCTTGAGGCTCCAAAAGACAAAAACAGGGGAAAGACTGCGTTCACTCCGGACTCATCTGCTGTTCTTCTCTGTGCTTCCATTTCTGCCACAGCGTCCATTAATTCACCAGTGGTTCTCTTGGAATTTTTATTAGATTCCCGTTTCCACCAGATAGGCATGTCTGAAGTCTGAAGAGAAGCTGATTCCATATGAAACTTACCAATGGAAAAAGTAGCATTAACCTCTATACTTGGCTTCTCTACTATAGGAAGAAAACTCTTGCTAGATTCACTATATTTACTTACTTGATCTGCCTTCTTAAAATTCCGACTGACACCCTCAACTAATGTAAGTGATTTTAAATAGGCGCCAAGTGCTATCTGTATAGCATGAAGTAATGTCGTTTTACCCGTTGTATTGTCACCTAAAACAACATTCATCCTGGAATCAAGATCAAATGATTTATGGTCGAACCCTCTAAAATTTCTTATGGTTATATTTTTTATTATCATATCAACAAGCTATGGGTATTGCAAAAATAGAAAAAGCCAAGCAGTGAAACAAGAAAATATTATATTTTTCCTTATAATGTAAAGAACGCTACTGACATATTCCGAAATATATCTCTCATAAAATATATGTATTATTGATAACATATACCAACAATAACAATCTCTCCAATGCACAGGATATTTCAAATATTTAAGAAAGACGTTTCACACTAGGATACTTACCTACCAATATCCAACAGCATTCGTACAGGGTTAACATATAAAAACTCGAAGACCTCCCCGGGTGCGCTGTTCTACGGGAAGCGTGGGAGGTCATATTGATGACAAAGGTCGTGATTATATTTGAAAATTACAAGCTGAACCAAGAATAATTTGAGAATGGCAAAAACAAAAATGAAATAGAACAAAACGATCTCCAAATTCTATTTCATAGATACGGCTATACCTTTTCGGAGATTGACTCCTCCATTTAATAAACGAAAGTTTCGAATGAAAACATAAACATCCGCCACACTGTTCTTCTATATTTGGTTGGAGGATACAATGTAGCGGATGTATTCGCTTATGAAAATCTATTTTAATCGAGATCTTTGTTCAGTCAGAAGTTCATAATCTGCATCACCCATCTGTACAACAGATGATAACAAAAAACTGCCAACAGAATTCTTAGGGTATTATTTCTTCTTCGGATTCTTGCTGAAATGATAAGTCAAGTGCAACATGATATAATTGGGGAGTGTCCGATTCCAAGTCTCCGTTCTCCCTTGAGCATTTACCTCATATCGGGTTGAGGACAATTGATGGAACAAGTCAAAAAACTCTACACCGGCAACTAATTTACTTTTAAAAAGGGATTGGCTGATAGAAGCATTCATAACAAAATCATCTGTATTGAGGGTCTTGTTGCCATAGCCGCGACGACAATACATATTGGCATCAACAGAGAAGGTTGTCTTTATGACAGGCAACGTATATCGTGCTGTCATTCCATATTGATAGTCAAATGCGTCAAGTGTTACGAAATCATGCATCTTGCCGTCGGAGTGTCGCCAGCGGACATCTCCATTTGCCCCTATCTTGAAGTCACGATATTGGTAGGACAGGTTAAGTGCATCGTGCAGGATGCAAGTATTGACAGCATTAGGCACACTTTCTTGCATACCAGACAGCATCACATGGTCGATGGAATGGTTATAGGCGGCATCAAGCGTTGTCTGCCAAGACCAACGTCCTCCTTTTCCAAACTGAGAGCGCACATAGTTGAATTGTGCCGAAGCTTCATAGGCCCCGTTCACATTCTTGGGCTGATAAGTATATTGAGAGTTGGCCGGATTGAATATGACCGACTGGGCTACTTGACGGTGGAGATAGCGGAAATTGCCCTTGAGACTGTATAGTTGCTTTCGTTTGCTCTCTCCGTCGGTGAAACTGATGCCAAGCGTTGTGGATGCGGAACCTTTCAAGTCAGGATTACCCATCTTCACGATTTGTGGTACAGCATCATCTACGTAATCAATCTTATCGAATATTGAGGGGGCACCCTGCTGATACATCAAATCGAACTGCAATTTCTCCCTCTCTCTCTTCGTTGGAAGTATTTTAAAGCTGAGCGATGGATAGAAGCCGTAGGTGGTACGCTTTTTGTCCTGTGTCGTATTATTGCGAGTATAGATTAAATGTTCCGAACTAATCGTATTGGTAATATTCATAGCCAAATAAATGTATTCAGACTTCATATATGGTCCAGGAATGTACTTTCTCCATTTCAAAGACAGAGTAGGCGCATTGTAGTAATTGCTGAAATCGCTCACATAAGAATTTCGTGGGTCGGAAATAGCCTTCAGGGCATCCAGTTGAGAGGGTAGTGTAAGCGTGTCAGGATGAAAAAGATTGTCGCGTTCATGCTTTTGACTATATTCCTGTCGATCCTGAATTTCCAAATGAAGATCCTTTCCTATTTCTTTGGACCACATGAGGTGGATGTTGCCCAAGGTCTCCCTATGCCGGAAATCGTTCGCATTATATTGTGTGCTACTCGATGGATTTACAAATTGCTCGGTGATAAAGCCACGAGTTGTTTCATTCATGTCGTTGTAGTACTTGAAGCCATAGAAGATGCTCAGTGGTCGAAGAAATCTGTTCTCAATTCGGGGCGAGATAAATCCACCTGCATTAACGCTAAGGGAATGTCCGTCGTTATAGTTTGAACTCCGTAACCGTGTGTTTATACTGTCCAGAAAATCCTCTGACAATGATGCACTGTTGCCCTTGTATTTATTATAAACAAGCTCTACACCCAAGTCTGCATAAATCTTATGGGGCACGGTCAGTTTGAAACTGTTTTTTGCCAAAAGCCGATGCGCTTGTGATGTACTGGAAGACCTGAGAGTAGAATGAGGCATACTTCCGTCCAAAAATAATTCACGTCTCTGCACGGTTTCTCCGTTTTCTTTTGATGACATAAAGTCGAACATGAAGTTTTCCTTCACATTACCATTTTTCGATTGATAATCCACCTCGCCCGCCGCACTTTTTGTGGTGAGCAGTGAAAGCGGCATCTTTTCCGGTTTCCAACTGCTTGACTCCCCAATGTGACGTTTCTCATTCACATTGTTCGCGTTAGCCAGAAGCGTGAACCGAAGCCTGTCGGTATATCCCAAAAGGAAAGCGCGTCCCAGCCAGCGTTCTTCAGAACCTCCCGCTGCTTCAATATTGCCTATGTGACCATTTTTGTAAGCATCTTTCAAGTTTACATCCATGACGTATTGCTTTTTCTCTATCTCATATCCTACAGCCTTGCTGCGGTCGGTCTCCTTTTCGTAAATTTTCATATTCTTCACCGTATAGTAAGGGAGGTTTTCAAGTAAAACTTTATGATTTCCACCCATAAAGGATCGCGAACCAAGCAGAAGTTCATCGACCTTGCGGCCATTGACGAATATTTCACCTTCGTCGTTCATCGTAACGCCTGGCATTTGCCGGATTAAGTCGTCAAGCATGGAACCGTCTGGCATCTTGAAAGCCAATGCGTCATAAACTAAGGTATCCCCCTTGTGATACATTTTAAGCCTTGTGGCTGTAACTGTGGCCTCGCCAAGCTTTTTCTCAAGGATACGTCTCAATTCAAGCGGATTGTCCAAGCCCCAGGGATCGTTTATTTCTGCTTTTACAGAAAATGTCTGCCAGGCATCTTCATAACCGGCAAGACTTGCGCGGAGCAGGTAGGTACAAGTTTTCTTGGGGAGCTTGATATAGAAATTTGACCTACCCCAACGCTCATCCTCTCTTTTGTTTAATACAATCTCAATAGAATCTTGCACAACGACACTGTCCTTTGTAAGTAAGGTCAGGCGTGTATCCAAAAGTGGTGTTTTTAAAAAAGCATCACGAACAGTGCCCAAGATAAATTGTTGGGCAGAAGATTCTACAAAGAGAGAAAAGAAAATAAATAGTAAAGATAAATATCGCATAATTATTAAGTTAAAGGAAAACAAGGAAATAATCTGTCCATCGAAGGTTTATGGATTCATATCTCCAATACTAAGTAAGTGATCGAAATTAATCGATAGAGGTCGATGGACAATTTGGTTACACATCTTTTGTACGTTTGTTTTATACCCGTAGAGGTATAAGTAATGCTGACTTTACATAGGCAGACGAAAAGGCGAACAGTTTATTACCATATCTTTTTCAGAATTATTTTTACGATGAAAATCCAATACAAAATTAGTCTTATTGTTGCATTTAACAGGTATCATTTTCTATCATAAATCTATCCGATATAAATTATAACTAATTAATATACAACAAAATAACAGCTGGATAAAATTAAAAATCTATCCAGCTGCTATCCAGTCTTAAAAATCTATGTTTTTTCTGCCTTTTTCGGCTTATGGTATCTTAGAAAGTTGCTTCTTGTTACAAACAACCAGCAAACACATTATCTTGTTCTGTTATTCCGGTTTTCAACTTGCGCTTCAAGCGTGACTTACGATTGTAAACCACGTCCAATTTCTCATTCATAAAAATACTGATGGCGCGGGATGAGAATCCGGCAACAACGTAAAGGAAGAGTTGGTAGTCTTGCTCCTTCAAGTCGGGGAAAGTCTGGCGGAATCGTTCCATCAGGTGGTCTTTGTAGGTGTTGACAAACTTCTCCACTTCCTGGAGCGTCTTTGGATCATTCCCTAAATTAAGCACCAAATTCATGGCGTCTTTATAGAGCTTTTGCTTTTCGTGGGGAGTTCCTTGGTATTCGTAATAAGAAATGCACAGTTGGTCGATGGTGGCAAAGCGTTGTTCGAACAATTGGTCGATGGCTGTCTGCAGGGACTGCGACTGGGTGGTACTGGTAGCCAATGAGGTCTGCAGTTCCTCTTTCTCACGGTCCGACTTCTCAGTCTTAACCTTCAACAGCTCACGCAGATTGGATACCACCAGCATATTTTCCGCTATTTTGCGTTTCTGAGCCTTTATACGATAATATGAGATAAGACATACCAAAATAATACAGAAAGCCGCTATGAGCAAAATAAAGTGCTTGGTTTGCCTTTCCTTCAATGTCTGCATTTCCAATTGGTGACGGTCAGCGATAAATTGTGTGTCTTCTCTGAAAAGGGCAACATTTATAGAATCATCTAAGGAAACATAATTGCGGTAAGCCTCATAAGATTCCTTGTACATATTTTTAGCCTCATAGGTTTGCGCTAATAGGGCGTAGTATTTAATATTTTTTGGAAGTCCTTGAAGAGAATATCTTTGTAAATGGCTTAACGCTTCATCGTGTTTACCTATATGCAAATAAGCATTTGCTAAAATCATGTCATCCCTATTTTCTTCATTTACTTGACAATAATTAGATAGGGCAATTTCTACTTCTCTCGGTCCCTTGAAGGTGGTTATGGTCGTTAAATAATTGTCATAGTAATAGGACTGCATTCTTTGATTCATCTGATTCACAAGCTTTTGAGAGAGTGATAGGTATTTTAAGGCCTTACTCTCGTTTTGAAGCAAAGTGTATAAGTTTGTCATGGTTATCATACAATTAGCATAGCTATTTGTACGGTTAGCTGTTTTAAAATATTGTGCTGCTTTGGAACATGCCTGAACTGCATCTTTAAAGTTTAGAACAGATTTATATAATTCCACTTGCGCGATATACAATCGTGCCTTGGTCAATGTGTCATCTGAATCTTCCACCTTGTCCGTTGCCTTCATAAAGGCTTGCAATGCGTCAGGGTGGTTGCCCGCATTGACATAAATCCGTCCCTGATAGTAGTAGGTACGGAGTTGGTCAGTTGCCGTGCCGTGGTCGGCATAATAGTCAATGGCTGGTTGCAAGACATCAAAGTCAGTGCGGTCAATCACATTTTTATCCAAGGCCATTGAAAGCAACAAAGCATACTTTGCCTTCTGCTCTTCGCTGGTCAATTGTAGTGTATCCACCGCCTGGAGCAAAGCAAGCGCACTATCCGGACGCTCCTCCATACAGTTCTCTGCTTGAGAAAGCTCGGGCACAAGACTCGTAGAGCGACCACAAGAGGAAAAATCCAGAAGGAATAGGATGGCAACCGCCAAAACCAATATATGTCGGTAAAAAGATTTCATTACTGATAGCTTTGTTAAAATACTTAGCAAAGTTAATGAAAATCTCAGTTCCCTATAAGAAACGGCAAGTTTTATCGGTTGTGCAAAAGAATCTGTGGTGCAATTATAGTCACAAAAGACTAAAATAAAAAAGTACAGGTATTTTATTTCATAGAGTTACGTATTACCTTGGTGATTCGATTGGAATCGCCGACCATTGTACGTCCTTTGAGGATACACCCTACCATCATCGGTAACCTCCCCCTTAGATAAAGAAGACCTATAATCGCGATACCAGTAATAAAGATAGGGAAAGAAAAAAGAGTTATAGCATATCTCCAAGTGATACCTCCAAACTATTCTCATGACGCAAGCTTACCGAACAAAATTCACACCAATCAATACACCACTCCCCCTAACTCTGCTGACAATAGTACATTCTTGTCCTTTGTGATATTGAAACAAGAAGGCGTTTTTAATGTTAATTTATTATAATTGAAATAATATGAATTTTTGAAAGCCAAATGTGGTCTGGTAAAAATTCTCTAACCTCTTTTGACTGTAGATTTCGTTGCAACAGCCTTCATCGTAAAAAAAATTGAGATAACAGATTTTTTTTGATTTAGTGCGCCCAAACCTTCAATTTTTGGAGAAAATTTGCTCGGCAAAAAAAATTAGAAACGAAATAACTCGGCAAAAACTCGGCAAAAATGAAAAAGCAAAATCCGCAACTATTGATAATCAATGAGTTACGGATTTTTACGGTGCGCCTGATAGGACTCGAACCTACACGAAACTAATCACTAGATCCTAAGTCTAGCGCGTCTACCAATTTCGCCACAGGCGCTAAAAGCAGTGCAAAGATAATATTTTTTTCAGAAACGACAAAGAGTTTGCCATTTTTCTGAGACAGGCACTGCTCTCATAGGAGTCTCGTTATTCTGAGGCTGTATCGGATCCGCCAAATTTGGCTGCACTTTCCTTACTGGTCCCGGTTCTTCGGATGACTTTAAAGCCTATCGTGGCAATAAAGATACTCATCAACGGACAAAGATAATTGAAGATGCAATATGGGAAATAAGTCCAAGTGGAGACACCCAATACCGTAGCTTGCGTCATACCGCAGGTATTCCAAGGTATGAGCGGTGAAGTCACAGTAACCGCATCTTCAGCCGCACGACTGAGAAGACGAGCCTCATAGCCGCGGTTATGGTAGGTTTCTTTAAACATATTACCGGTAAGAATGATAGAGATGTACTGATCGGCAGTCACCAAATTCAAAAACAAACCGGAACTCACGGTTGAAGTAATCAGACCGAAGGTGTGATGTACGAAACGCACAAAGACACGAGTGATACCTTGCAGGAAACCACCCGCCGACATCACACCGCCAAACGACATCGCACAGATTATAAGCCAGATGGTATCAAGCATACCGCTCATGCCTCCTGTAGATACTAGGTCGTTGAGTGATGCATCACCCATTTCGAGCGATGTAGCACCAAAAAGGGTCTGCATGGTACCTTTGAATAGGGATAACGGCGATGCCTCACCACCTGAAATTTCCACCAATAAATCCGGTTGACTAATCAGACCGTAGACCACAGCCATCAAGGTAGCAAGAAAGAGGGTGATCAACGAAGGGACCTTGCGATAAATCATGAAGGCCGTTAACAATGGCACTAATAAGGAAAAGAGGGAAATAGCAAATTTGCCATCCAAGGCAGTAAGATAAAGATCCATTAACTCCATGCTTCCATTACGCGAGTTGAAACCGGCTAGAAGAAAGACCAAAAGGGCAATGCCCATAGCTGGAACAGTAGTGAAAAGCATATAACGGATATGGGTAAATAATGGCACGCCAACCGTAGAGGATGCCAGGACGGTGGTATCAGAAAGCGGGGACATCTTATCTCCAAAATAAGCTCCGGAGATGATGGCACCAGCTATCCAACCTTCAGAAAAGCCTTGAGCCTGCCCGATACCCAAGAGTGCGATACCTATGGTGGCAATCGTTGTCCAGGAACTACCGGTCATCAATGACACCAGCGCGCAAATGAGACAGGTGGAAACTAGAAAAAAGGAGGGATGGATGATCTGGATCCCATAATAAATCATGGTAGGGACAATACCACTGACCATCCACATACCAGAAAGAGCGCCAATGATAAGCAGAATAAGCAAGGCCGTAGTGACATTCTTTACGTTATGGGCTATCGCAGCCTCAAAATCGGTCCAGGGAACCTTATAATACCACATACCGACCGTGGTGCAGACCGCTGAGGACACCAACAGGGAAATCTGGCTTCCACCGGAAAGCGCGCCGTCACCAAAAGTATAAATCGTAACAGACAGGATGGCCACCAAGACCATCAAAGGGAGAAAAGAAATAAAAGAAGAAGGAGTTTGCTTTTGTGTCATGGACTAAGATTGAGATAGTTCATTTTTTAATTCTGCAGGTCTTGAAAGCAAGAGAAGGCAGATAGCCCGGCATATAGGGAAAACTTAGTGTAGAACGCTGGAAACAGTTTTAAAAGAAGTTGCCAGAGCCTCCTCTCCAGCCAACCTGCAGTAACAATGGCTCAAAGGACGTAACCATCAAAAAAATTCCTGCGAAAAATGTATTTTCGCAGGAACCTATGTGAAATTTATGTTTGTCTTCTATTAGACTACACCTTGATTTCAACTTCAACACCGCAAGGCAATTCAAGCTTCATCAAAGCATCAACAGTCTTAGCTGTTGAGCTGTAGATATCGATCAAACGCTTGTAAGAAGAAATTTCGAACTGTTCGCGAGACTTCTTGTTAACGAAAGTTGAACGGTTTACAGTGATGATGCGCTTGCGAGTAGGCAATGGAATAGGTCCGCTAACCACAGCACCTGTTGCCTTTACATTCTTAACGATCTTTTCTGCAGACTTTTCTACGAGAGTGTGATCGTAAGACTTCAATTTGATTCTGATTTTCTGACTCATTTTGTTTATTGTTTAAACCTTTAAGGTTGGACGGGCTAAGAGTCATTCGTTAGCCCGCCACCTTATCGGCATTGATTGTTTAGATTTCTATTACTTAACCAAGTCTACGCGACCGTCAACTTCTTCGAGAACAGCCTTAGCGATAGAGCTAGAAACTGCTGCGTGGTGGTGGTACTGCATAGAAGATGTAGCACGACCAGAAGTGATAGTACGCAATGCTGTTACGTAACCGAACATTTCAGACAATGGCACCTTAGCCTTAACGATACGAGCACCAGAACGGCTGCTTTCCATACCTTCAACCTGGCCACGACGCTTGTTCAAGTCACCGATAACATCACCCATGTTTTCTTCAGGAGTAACCACTTCGAGAGCCATGATAGGTTCCATCAAAACTGGACCTGCCTGAGCACATGCGTTCTTGTAAGCCTGCAATGCAGCGATTTCGAATGACAACTGGTCAGAGTCAACTGGGTGGAATGAACCGTCGAGCAATTCAACCTTCAAACTATCCAATGGATAACCACCAAGGACACCTGTCTTCATTGCATTTTCAAAACCCTTCTGTACTGAAGGAATGAATTCCTTAGGAATGTTACCACCAGTTACCTTGTTAACGAACTGCAAGCCACCTTCAGTGAAGTCTTCATCAACTGGGCCTACGTTAACGATGATATCTGCGAACTTACCACGACCACCGGACTGCTTCTTGTAAACCTCACGGAGGTTGACAGTCTTAGTGATAGCTTCCTTGTAGTTAACCTGTGGCTTACCCTGGTTACATTCAACCTTGAATTCACGCTTCAAACGGTCGATGATGATATCCAAGTGGAGCTCACCCATACCAGAGATAACTGTCTGACCGCTCTGTTCGTCAGTCTTAACAGTAAAGGTTGGGTCTTCTTCAGCCAACTTAGCCAAACCTGTAGACAACTTGTCGAGGTCCTTCTGAGTCTTAGGTTCTACCGCGATACCGATAACTGGATCAGGGAAGTCCATAGATTCCAATACGATTGGTGCATCTTCTTCAGCGAGAGTATCACCAGTACGGATATCCTTGAAACCAACACCTGCACCAATATCACCAGCACCGATAACTTCAACTGGGTTCTGGTGGTTAGAGTGCATCTGGAACAAACGAGATACACGTTCCTTCTTACCTGAACGTACGTTGTAAATATAAGAACCAGCTTCAACCTTACCAGAGTAAACACGGAAGAAAGTCAAACGACCTACATATGGGTCGGTAGCGATCTTAAATGCAAGAGCAGAAGTCTTGTCATCTTCGCTTGGCTTACGGCTTTCAGTTTCACCAGTATCTGGGTTTACACCTTCAATTGCTGGAGTATCCAATGGAGAAGGCAAGAACATACATACATAGTCGAGCAATGTCTGTACACCCTTATTCTTAAATGAAGAACCACAAGTCATAGGAACGATGTCGAGTGCGAGAGTACCCTTACGAATAGCTGCTACGACTTCTTCTTCAGTAATAGATGAAGGATCTTCGAAGAACTTTTCCATCAAGCTTTCGTCGCATTCTGCTGCAGTTTCGAGCATCTTCTGACGCCATTCTTCTGCTTCAGCCTGGAGGTCAGCTGGAATTTCTTCAACATCATATTCAGCACCCATGGTCTCATCGTGCCAAAGGATAGCCTTCATCTTCAACAAGTCAACGATACCCTTGAAGTTTTCTTCTGCACCGATAGGAATAGCGATAACACAAGGAGTAGCACCAAGGATTTCCTTCATCTGGCGAACTACTTCGAAGTAGTCAGCACCAGAACGGTCCATCTTGTTAACATAACCGATACGAGGAACATTGTACTTGTCAGCCTGACGCCATACAGTTTCAGACTGTGGTTCAACACCACCTACAGCACAATAAGTTGCAACAGCACCGTCGAGAACACGAAGTGAACGTTCTACTTCAGCAGTAAAGTCAACGTGCCCCGGAGTGTCAATCAAATTGAACTTATACTTGTTACCGTTCCAAGTCCAAAATGCAGTTGTAGCTGCTGAGGTAATAGTGATACCACGTTCCTGTTCCTGAGACATCCAGTCCATTGTAGCAGAACCATCGTGAGTTTCACCGATCTTGTGAGTCTTACCTGTATAGTAAAGGATACGCTCAGAGGTGGTTGTCTTACCAGCATCGATGTGAGCCATGATACCGATATTACGGGTCAAATGTAAGTCTTGCTTTGCCATTTTATTTTATCCTCTTAATTGATTAGAATCTGAAGTGAGCGAATGCACGGTTAGCTTCAGCCATACGGTGCATATCTTCCTTACGTTTGAATGCGCCACCCTGTTCATTGAATGCGTCCATGATTTCAGCAGCCAACTTGTCAGCCATGGTTTTACCACCACGCTTACGAGCGTAGCTGATCATGTTCTTCATAGAAACTGATTCCTTACGTTCTGGGCGGATTTCAGTAGGTACCTGGAAAGTAGCACCACCGATACGGCGAGACTTAACCTCAACCTGTGGAGTTACCTTATCCAAAGCAGTCTTCCAGATTTCAAGAGCAGACTTTTCCTGATCTTTCATCTTTTCGCCTACGATAGCGAGAGCGTTATAAAAAATTTCGTAAGAAGTATTCTTCTTACCATCGTACATCAAGTGGTTTACAAACTTAGAAACCTTCTGGTCTCCGTAAACGGGATCTGGGAGGATCACACGCTTTCTTGGTTTTGCTTTTCTCATTTTGTTAAAATTGGTTTGTAGGCTGCATATTAGTTCTTCAATTCCCCATCGGGACATTTACTCAACCCTCTGCTCACCAAAAAAATTTGTTTTAATTACTTCTTGCCTGCTTTAGGACGCTTTGCACCGTACTTAGAACGACGCTGTGTACGATTTGCTACACCTGCAGTATCCAATGTACCGCGAACGATGTGATAACGTACACCTGGGAGGTCCTTCACACGACCACCACGTACAAGTACAATTGAGTGTTCCTGCAAGTTGTGGCCTTCTCCTGGGATGTAAGAGTTAACTTCCTTAGAGTTAGTCAAACGCACACGAGCAACCTTACGCATTGCTGAGTTAGGCTTCTTAGGAGTGGTTGTGTAAACACGAACACAAACGCCACGACGCTGAGGACAAGAATCCAATGCTGGAGACTTTGAGTTCTGCTCAAGCACTGTTCTACCTTTTCTTACTAATTGCTGAATAGTAGGCATTTCTTTGATTTTTAATTTGTTATATATATTGTTTTATTATTATCGAGATAATATCATAGGTATACACTACACCTTTCGGTCGGCAAAGGTACAACAAATAAATTAAACTAGCAAGATATTCAAGCAGTTATTATTCCTCACTCCAATGTTAATTTTAGGTCTAAAACCTTCTTTCATCTATCGTCACAGATTTACTTTTCGGACAGTTTTAAGGATTTTCAGAACTTTTTTCTTCATTATTTTTAAAGGAAATGCCTTTTTTACGAACGAAAATGCCTTTTTTACGCCCTTATACCTATTTATATATATCATAAAGAGAATAATCCATAAGAAACCCGTCTTGAATCCGCTCACGGAACCACCATTGAACCTATTATGTTTTTTTAATATTTCATCCTGGTTTTTTATCTAAATCCAACTGATGGCCTATGCACTTAACCCAAGTTGGAGAAGCAGGTTTGTTATGTCCATCTTTCAGCAGTCTTGTTTCGCCAGACTCTTGATGGTCGAGTTCAGAATAATCGAAAACTGGAAACAGTATTGACCGACAAGAACCTAAAGACGCATCAACTCCATAGGGGCTCCCGCCCTATCTGGATAGAAGCCCCTACGTTATAAAATCTGCTAGGTAACGAAGCGTTATACCAAGTGCGAAATCAATTCCTCACGGTCGCCATAGAGCAAGTCAAGCACAGGTACTTCCACCATAGTATAGCAACCTGGACGCTGACGCATTGTAGCACGTGCCGCACACACAAGAACCTGACCGGTAAGAGCCGGATTGTTGATGCGCATATTAAATTCAAACAACTGGTTCTGGGTTGTGCCACTAACTCCCTTACGGGTTAGGCTCACACCATGTCCCATATCGATGACGTCATCCACACATGGAACCTGGATAACATGGGTTTCATCTTTTACGAAATAAGCATCTGCCTTGATGGCTGCTGCTACCTTGTCAAAGTCATAACCTTCTTCCAATTCAATATAGACCATACGGCGATGGATTCCAGTACCTGTCGGAATTGTCATTGAGAGTGCGGCTTTCACACCTTCAATAGCCTTGACAGCTACAGTATGTCCCATTGACATACCCGGACCGAAATTGGTATAGGTAATACCCTTAGGAGCGATGGCCTGCAACAATGTGCGGACGATGGAGTCGCTACCCGGATCCCAGCCTGCAGAAATGATGCTCACTGCATTATGTGCTTTTGCACTTTCATCCAAGGAACGGCGCAAATCAACAATCTGAGTGTGAATGTCGAAACTATCCACCGTATTGATACCCAATGCCAGGATTTCCTTTGCATAGGCTTCTACACTGCGGGTAGGGGTAGACAAGATGGCTACATCTACTTCTCCTAAATCACGGATATCCTTTACTACCTTATATTCTGATAATTCTGCCGGACAATTTTCTGATCCATGACGACGAACGATACCTGCCACTTCAAAATCGGGGGCTGCATTCAATGCTTGCAATGTGTAACGGCCAATATTACCGTAGCCCACAATAGCTGCTCTAATCTTTTTCATTATATGGTCTGTCTTTAATTTGTGTCTATTTTTAATTATGTGCCACAAAAATAATACATTTCACGAAAAACAATCGAAAACAAAGACACAAAAAACACAAATGTCTCAAAAAACGCGTTACATACTTACTTTTTGCTTTTACCGGCATCATCTCCGGCTGCACGTTTTTCGAAAATATATCTTATATAAGCTAAAAGAAGCTAAGGATGTCATTTTTGTACTTCTTTCAACTGTTCTTTCAACGAGGAGATTTCTTCACGGGCCTTTTCCAACGCGGCCTCCTTTTCCTGAACTTTCTGGTGGAGTCCGTTTACTTTGGCATTCAAAGCGTCGATTTCTGTAGGGTCGTATACTCGCTGCAATGTGAAATGATGCTTGCCATTATTGGCATTCTTGAAATGGTAGGTCACGCCGACCAACAATTCCATGGCGCTGCGGTTGACATTGTAGACTGGCTGACTTTTTCCACCATCAAGATTGTATATCAAAGCAGGCTTTACACCAATAGACCAGGCATAAGGGGCACCCAAAAAGAACTGCAAGTCCAGCCCCACCTTGGATGTCATATAATTATAATCGGCTCCCTGTGATGCATTATTGAATTCGTGTCCCCAACCAGCACCAAAGACAGCAACGAGTTCAAATGACCGGGGACGTCCCAGATAGCTGGCAAACCAATTTGACAAATTGAGATGACCCAACAGAAGAACATTCGTTACATCAAATATCGTGCTACTGGGAGTCGTATTGTGAGACATCAGGAACTGAGTCCCCAACCCGAACTCTGGCACGATGTATTTGGTCATTTCGATACCATAAACAGGACGCATACCACCCCAAAACGCGGAATGTGTGGACGGAGTGGCAACACCAGCCAAAGCTCCAACCGACCAATCGTCCAGGAAGCCACTTCCCTGAACTGTTTTTTGGGCCTTCACAGAGAAAAAGCTCAAACTCATCATGAGCAATAGCAATATCTTCTTCATATTCAATTCTTTTTTAATTCCTTTTTTCATCTCAGAAAGCGGGAAAATATAAATTCGGACACAAAAATACAATATAAGTCTGACTCATCCATTCCATTCCAAATCTTTATCTCTTTGCACAATGTTTTTACAAGAAAAAATGAATAAAACTTTGTCAATCCATAATAAGAACTTAAATTTGCCTAAGAGTTAAGTTTTGACTCCCACACAAAAACACGATTTCATCAGATTTATCTAAATAATAATCATAATAAATTTATAAACCATGGAAAACAATAACAACAACGACGGACAGTTGAAGATTGAACTTACTCCAGAAGTTGCAGAAGGTACTTATGCAAACTTGGCTATCATCACTCACTCTAGCGCTGAAGTAGTTTTAGACTTTGTACGCGTATTGCCAGGTATTCCTAAGGCAAACGTAAAGAGCCGTATCGTTCTCGCTCCTGAACACGCCAAGCGTTTACTCTTCGCTCTCCAGGACAATATCGTAAAATACGAAAAGAGTTTCGGTACCATCAATCTCCCAGGTGCACAACCTGAAGAAAATAACGGCCGCACAGCCACTCCTTTCGGTTTGCCTGAAGGTAAAGCTTAATTTTGAGTTTAAAATACGAAAGATAATGAATCGCCTGCAAATTTTGCAGGCGTTTTTTGTATATGCCAACAGAAGAAAAGACAATAGTATGGACTTTTAGAAAAATCTTCAACAAAAGCTTCCTCCTACTGGAAAAGACAAGACGCCCCACTTATATAATATTCAATAAAAGTAAATCTCTGATAATGAGGTTTCAAACTTACTACGATTTCATTTTCCCCAACTGTAAAATCTTTAAATTAGGTTAAATACAAAACTTTTAAAAGTACTATGTATTACAAGGTACTAATATAATGCCTATATTTGCTGCAAACAAGCAAGTATTCAAAAGAAGTGCAGGAATATCCATAAGAAGCGCCCTTACAAAAGGACTACGGAGAAACCTGACTTGCGGAAAAACAACGCCTATGAATGTAGATAATGCCAAATCGCAAATGCGAAAGGGAATGCTAGAATATTGCGTGCTGTTATTGCTCCGGAAAAAGCCTTCGTATGCCACAGACATCATCAACCAACTGAAGGATGCGGAACTGATCGTTGTGGAAGGTACGCTTTATCCCTTGCTCACCCGACTGAAAAAGGACGGACTACTGTCTTATGAGTGGAAAGAAAGCACACAAGGACCACCTCGTAAATATTATGCGCTGACAGTTGATGGGGAAAAATTCCTCAACGAACTCAACGAAGCGTGGAACGGCCTGGTACGCACGGTGAATTTATTGAATGACTGAGAATCTTTCTCGGAAAAATAATGCTCCTTATAAAAAGAAAATGCTAACTTATGAAAAAGAATATCACTATCAATCTTTTCGGCCAACTCTATCATATTGATGAAGACGCGTATGAATTGCTCCACAGTTACGAGGAGAACATGAGACGTTATTTCCTGACTAAAGAAGGGGGTGAGGAAATTATTGACGATATCGAACACCGTGTGGCTGAATTGCTGACCGACCTGGAGACCCAAGGGGTCAAAGCTATCAGTATCGAACATATACAGGAAATCATTCTTCGTATTGGAAATCCTGAACAAATCGGCGAAACATCAGACGAAAATCCGCCAGAAGACTTGGAGGAAGAAAAAGCGGGAAATAACTTTGGAGAAGATGGACCACCTCCTTATTGTGAAAATAAACCGACAGGCCAGCAAATTTACACAACCTTGGGGCAGCGCCGACTTTTCCGTGATCTAAAGGATGCCATGCTAGGCGGTGTCTCTTCGGGTCTGGCTCACTACTTCGGCATCAACGATCCTATATTTATCCGTATCGCATGGGTGTTGCTCCTGTTTTTCCCTTATTTTCCAGCCTTTATCATTTACGTGATTCTTTGGATTATCGTACCTCCTGCTATCACTCCCGAACAGAGACTGCAAATGTATGGAAGGCCCGTCACTCCGAACAATCTCAACGAAGAAATCATACAGGCTTCACAACCTAATACAACAGCGAACGCATTCGCGAATTCTAAAAGCACTTTTCACAGAATAGCGAATGTCTTGCTCAATGGCTGTGCAATCGCTTTCAAGGTGCTGGTGGTCAGCCTTCTCGTATTGTTTCTTTTTGCCACTTTGTGTGCACTTATCAGTCTGATAGCCTTTACCTTCGGATTTCATGGGATAATTTTCGATTACGATTTCGTCGACCCGCAGCTGTCCGCCGTTGTGAGTGCTGTCAACAGCCAGATTGGGAAAATTTGGTTACTTGCCCTCACTGGAATGATTAGTCTGGGCCTGCCTCTCTATATACTTTGCCGTAAGATTTTCACCAAAGATAAAAAATTTTCCAGCAACCGTAAACGGATTGGCTATATCAGCCTATGGTTGATTTCATTGGTCACCACCATTTTCTTAGGCTTCTCTACAACCGTCAACATCGGTTTGAAAATGAAGGAACACAAAGAAAAAATTCATACACGCAATGGTGTGTGTTTGTACGGCCGAGGCTGGGGAATCCTGGAAGAAGGCAACTGGAACGTCATAAAACTAGAAAATGCGAACAGATATATTTATGGGCATTGTCCTAACTTGTTCCACGGAGATAGTTATCGCTACTATATCGACATCAATGGATATGATGGAAAAAACGGTAATGCCATGAAGGGTACTTTGCAACGCGACACCGACGTAGAACCGGGAATCTACCAGTTGGAAGCCATCGTCCGTCCACAAGGTGAAGGTTGCTATTTATACGCACAGAGCGGTGCAGAAGGGAAGGTGTCTTTTACAGCCATCCCTTTCAACAACGACAGTCTTTATCAGATAAAAAACATCGGATGGGAAAAAGCGGAAACTTGTCCTTATTTCAAGAACCGAACCGACTCTACCCAATGGGAGAAGGTACAGGAAAGAAGTAGAGATAGGAACTGGTGCTACGTCACCAGTGAGACTTTCGAACATTCAGGAGGTGTTCTGATATATGGTATTACCAACGATTCCAAATTTACCAAACATCCATGGAATGGAAATTCTTTCGAAATTTATGAGGTGGTACTGACGAGAATCAGCGACCTACACCCTAAAGACACAAATGCCGAAGGTCACATAAACGGACCTGCTTCAGCATACAAACACTGATTTTGACGGAAATCCAGTAGAAAAAACGAATCGGCAGGAAAGCTATGAACTTTCCTGCCGATTCGTTTGGTTTTATTTTTTAGTAATCTTTGCAAGATAATCATAATGTTCTCCCTTTCTTACTAATTCCACCTGATACCCTGCCTGGTCTGCAGCTGCACTCAAGGTCTCGAAATCTATATAGAGCCAATCAAAACTTTCACCTTTGATCTTTCCATAACTCATCTGATAATCTACTTCGCCATAATAGCTGTCAAAATCAGAAGGATCAAAATAACCGTCTTCGTCCTCAAATACATAACGCAAATCGGAAGAATCGGTCAGCACACAACCGCCAGGTGCCAGGATTTCATCGAGACGTTGAAAGAAAGCGGGAAGATGTGCAACCTTTCCGACGATACCGATGCCGTTCATCAACATTAAAATGGTGTCATAAGAAGTGGAATGAGCTGTAGTAAAAAAATCTGCCACTTCGGCATGGATTACGCCACGGCGACGCATGGTCTCCACAGACAAAGGAGAGACATCAATGGCCGTCACCTGGGCACCCTGCTCTTGCAGACTTAACGAATGACATCCTGCACCAGCTCCAACATCAAGTATACGTCCACGACACAGGGAAAGGGCCATACGTTCAAGGACATTCATCTCAAGAGGGGTACGAAACAAATGAGATACGGGCATTTCATCGTCATCGAACATCGATGAACGGACTTTCAGCTGCTGTGCCTTCCCTTTTTCAAAGAAATCTTGGATGGCGGTGCCCATCGGGTCTTGGGTTACATTCAATATCATAGATATATTATTTTATCAGAAGATTCATGGTAATTAGATACAAAGATAAGGAATATCCAAAGAAAAAAGAAGAACGGGAGAATTATACTCCTCGCTCTTCCTTTTCTAAGATTCAGCATCTAGTTCTAATTTCCAAACATTCATTCATCAAAAGAAAACTCAATCAGATCAGTTGGACGACATCAGCCCTAAATACAAGATCTCATTTTGTATTCATCTTACATAAGTTCTGTTATTATAATGGAGTCCGATGCTTCCCTCCGGAAGCAGACTCGCGTCTGTATGGAGGACCGGACATCACGTATCAACTAAATCAATAAACAATTTATTTTTTGGGGTCTCCAGGACCAAAATCAAGATGCAGACCAGGAGTTTCTATTTTTCAGACTTTATGAATCTGGAGAACAAATCTGACAAGCATAAAGAATCATTGCACCTGCTATTTTAAGCATGGAGTATTAATTTTTTACGACCTTGTACATATAGATTTCGAGATGCAAACATCCGAAATCTCATCTATGCTACAACAGTTCGTCAACCGCACTCTTCAAAGCGTTGAGAGGCATACCACCTACCGCGCGTTTCGGCTGACCGTTCTGAGGAATGAAGAGTAAAGTAGGAATCGTCTGCACGCCGAAAACAGCAGCCAATTCTTCCTCTTCGTCCACATTGATTTTATACACATCAATCCTACCAGCATATTCTTCTGAAAGACTTTCCAAGATAGGAGAAAGTCGCTTGCAAGGTCCGCACCATTCAGCATAAAAATCCACTACTGCGGGTTTGTCTCCCAAAAACTTCCATTCCTCTGGATGAGTTTCATAGTTGACTACTTTGCTTAAAAACTCTGCTTTGTTCAAATGTATTGTTGCCATATCAATTATCTTTTTAATTATATTTTGATTCTGATGCAAAAATAAGAAGATAGGGACACATGAACAACAGATAAAAACTATCTTTGTATTGACAATATCTATTAAAGGAAAATGAACTTTCAACAACTGGAATATATTGTAGCTGTCAACAAATTCAGCCATTTCGCAATGGCGGCAGATTATTGCGGCGTGACACAACCAACTTTGAGCTCTATGGTACAGAAACTCGAAGACGAACTGGATGTCAAAATCTTCGAACGTACCAATAAAAGCGTGAAACCGACTACCATCGGCTTGAAGGTAATCAAACAAGCACAAGTGGTCATCAATGAAATGAAACGTATCAAGGAGGTTATAGCTGACGAAACGGAAACGACACAAGGCACATTGAACATAGGCATCGTACCTACCGTTGCTCCTTATGTGGTTCCCAACTTCATTTTCGATTTCCGACAATATTATCCCAATGTCGTACTGAATATTAATGAAATGAAATCAAAAGTGCTCTTCAACGAATTAAAAATAGGCACTATAGAAGTTGGTATTGGTGTCGGTCATCAGGGGATACCGGGAATACTTGAAATTCCTCTCTTTACAGAGAAATTCGTGCTCTATTTCTCTAAGAATTGTATGAACAAACGATACATATTCACACCTGATACACTGACCTCAGAACACATGTGGATATTAAAAGAAGGACATTGCTTGCAAGAAGCATCCTTCAGTTTCTGCAAAGCAAGAGCCATGGGACACCACATCTATGAAGCGGGCAGCATTGAAACCTTAATAAATATTGTGGACAAAAACGGTGGTTATACCATTATTCCAGAATTACACAAACAATTTCTGCGCCCGGAACAATTAGAGCAGGTCAAAGAAATCGAAGGGACAACCGGTACTTATCGGAATGTCTACATGTATATCAAGGAAGATTATGTAAGAGAGCGGATGCTGAACGCGATTGGAGAAACGATCAAAAGAATCATCCCTCGAAGAATGCTTGACAAACATTTACAAGAATACGGCATCAAACTCTAAAATAAGTCAAAGAAAAGAGAAGTAATTCTTGAAAGCATAAAATGAATAGTGATTACTCACTTTTTGCTGGTATAAGGACCTTAGATTTCACAAATAAGGGTTTATAAGAGAATGCACACAAAAAGTGCTTAGAAGGCAAGTAAAGCACAAATACAGAAATTTTGATAGACACACATTAATACAAAAACTACAGCAGCCATGTTCATCTAAGATGAAAGATGGCTGCTGTAATTTTTCACTTTAATTCTTTATATGTTCAATAGATTATATTGCAAAAAGTAAGAAGGTCCTTAGAACGATTGTTCAAAGGACCTTCATTTAAAATGGCGGCGACCTACTCTCCCGCGGGTATGCAGTACCATCGGCGCGACC
>SAMEA104404106__coassemble_1073_pt1 | contig 22637 bp, 36 predicted proteins | sample SAMEA104404106__metabat2_high_PE_037 | metagenome-assembled genome bin SAMEA104404106 (sample SAMEA104404106) | Balaenoptera acutorostrata
GTACAAAATACCAAAAAGTCCCGTACAGAATGCACGGGACTTAAAGTATAATCTGGCTTAGAATTATTCGGCGTTAGCTTCAGTTGCTGTCTCAGCAGCAGGAGCTTCAGTTGCTTCAGCAGCAGCTTTCTTAGAACGACGAGTACGTGTAGCTTTCTTCTTAGACTTAGCCATGTTTTCATCGTAGTCAACCAACTCGATGAAGCACATAGGAGCAGCATCGCTAGCACGGAAACCAGTCTTGATGATACGAGTGTAACCACCTGGACGATCAGCAACCTTCACTGAAACTTCCTTGAAAAGTTCAGTTACAGCTACCTTATCCTGCAAATAGCTGAAAACAACACGACGAGAATTAGTTGTGTCATTTTTGCTCTTGGTGATCAGGGGCTCAACATACATCTTAAGCGCCTTTGCCTTAGCGAGAGTCGTAGTGATTCTTTTGTGCTTGATCAAAGAACAAGCCATGTTGGCAAGCATAGCAGCTCTATGAGAAGCAGTACGGCTCAAATGGTTAAATTTTTTATTGTGTCTCATTTTAATTATTCTTTATCTAATTTATACTTAGAGATATCAGTTCCAAACGACAGATTCAGACTCTCGAGCAAATCATCAAGCTCAGTGAGCGATTTCTTACCGAAGTTGCGGAATTTGAGAAGGTCATTCTTGTTGAATTGTACCAAATCTCCGAGAGTTTCGACATCAGCTGCCTTCAAGCAGTTGAGTGCACGAACTGAGAGGTTCATATCAACGAGCTTAGTCTTCAATAATTGACGCATATGCAAAACTTCTTCGTCGAACTCTTCATTCTCCATATTTGCTGAATCATCGATCGTAATCTTTTCATCAGAAAAGAGCATGAAGTGATAGATAAGAATTTTTGCAGCCTCTTTCAAAGCATCCTTCGGGTGAATGGAACCATCCGTCGTAATCTCAAGTACCAACTTGTCGTAGTCTGTTTTCTGTTCTACACGGAAAGGCTCGACAGCATACTTAACATTACGGATAGGGGTGTAAATAGAGTCGATTGGAATAACATTCACTTCGGTACAGTAGTCTCTGTTCTCGTCAGCGGGAACATAACCGCGGCCCTTATTGATTGATATTTCAATCTGCATCGTGGCTTTGGAATCTAAATGGCAAATCACTAATTCAGGATTTAACACTTCAAATCCAGTAAGGTACTTGCTAATATCACCTGCTTTGAACTCTGTAGTGTTCGCAACAGAGATAGTAACTTTTTCAGTCTCGAATTCTTCTACTAACTGCTTGAAGCGTACCTGCTTCAGGTTGAGAATAATGTTGGTTACGTCTTCACGCACTCCTGGAACCGAAGCGAACTCGTGCTCAACACCTTCAATTTTGATAGTATTGATTGCAAATCCTTCAAGTGAAGAGAGCAAGATACGACGTAATGCATTTCCGACTGTGGTGCCGAAGCCCGGCTCCAAAGGACGGAATTCAAATTTTCCGTACTTGGAGTCGTTTTCCAACATTATTACTTTATCAGGTTTTTGAAATGCTAATATCGCCATGAATTTAATCAGTTTATTAATTAGTTTTTAGAGTACAACTCGACGATCAACTGTTCCTTGATATTTTCAGGAATGTCTGCACGTTCGGGCTTGTGAAGCAACTTACCAGACTTAGTGGTTTCGTCCCACTCAATCCATGGATATTTGCTGTGGTTAAAGCCGGCAAGCGCATCAGCGATAACTTCGAGTGACTTTGACTTTTCACGAACTGCTACGATCTGTCCGGGCTTCACACTGAAAGAAGCGATATTAACTACCTTACCATCTACGGTGATGTGCTTGTGGTTTACCAACTGACGAGCAGCTGAACGAGTAGGTGCAATACCTAAACGGTAAACTACATTATCCAAACGGCATTCAAGGTTCTGAAGCAAGATTTCACCGGTAATACCTGCTGCAGCAGCTGCTGCATCAAACATATTACGGAACTGCTTTTCCAATACGCCGTAAGTGTACTTAGCCTTCTGCTTCTCTGCCAACATGACACCGTATTCAGAAGTCTTGCGACGACGTGAATTACCGTGCTGTCCAGGAGGGTAGTTACGCTTTGAAAGTACTTTGTCTGCACCAAAGATAGCCTCACCGAACTTGCGGGCAATACGAGACTTAGGTCCAATATATCTAGCCATATTTTTTTCTGATTAAATCTTTTAATTATTAAACTCTTCTTCTCTTTGGAGGACGGCAGCCGTTGTGTGGAAGTGGAGTAACGTCGATAATTTCAGTTACTTCGATACCAGCACCGTGACAAGCACGGATTGCAGATTCACGACCGTTACCTGGGCCCTTAACATAAGCCTTAACCTTGCGGAGACCCAAGTCAAAAGCTACCTTGGCACAATCCTGAGCTGCCATCTGAGCTGCGTAAGGAGTGTTCTTCTTAGAACCGCGGAAACCCATCTTTCCGGCAGATGACCAAGAAATGATTTGACCCTCACTGTTAGCCAAAGATACGATGATATTGTTGAAAGAGCTATGTACGTGCAATTGACCCATTGCGTCAACCTTCACGTTTCTCTTCTTAGCTGCAACTGTTTTCTTTGCCATAATCTATTTATTATTTAGTAGCCTTTTTCTTGTTAGCGACAGTCTTCTTGCGACCCTTACGAGTACGCGCATTGTTCTTAGTGCTCTGACCACGAACAGGAAGTCCGATACGGTGACGAACACCACGGTAGCAACCGATATCCATGAGGCGCTTAATGTTCAACTGGATTTCTGAACGAAGGTCACCTTCAACCTTGAATTCAGTACCAATAATTTCACGAATCTTTGCAGCCTGGTCGTCATTCCAGTCCTTTACTTTAAGATCTCTGTCAATTCCGGCCTTGTCTAAAATCTTAGCCGAACTACTGCGACCGATACCATAGATATAGGTCAAAGCGATTTCTCCTCTTTTATTCTGAGGCAAATCGACACCAACAATTCTTATTGCCATATACTTACTTATTTATTTTGCGAAAACCGGATTAACCCTGACGCATTTTGAACTTGGGGTTCTTTTTGTTAATCACATACAAGCGACCTTTACGACGTACGATCTTGCAGTCTGCAGAACGCTTCTTCAATGATACTCTTGTCTTCATATTATTATGTATTATTTATATCTGAACACGATTCTTCCCTTTGAAAGATCGTACGGACTCATTTCCACTTTGACCTTATCTCCTGGGAGTATTTTGATGTAATGCATACGCATCTTACCAGATATATGGGCAGTGATTTCATGCCCATTCTCTAATTCCACTCTGAACATTGCATTGCTCAAGGCTTCTACAATTGTTCCATCTTGTTCAATAGCTGTTTGCTTCGCCATTCTAACTTAATTGTCTTTCTACTTTTTCAATTTCTTCAAATGAGGACATTAAATCTGCCTTACCATGATGGATCGCTATTGTATGCTCAAAATGAGCGGCGACCTGCCCATCACGAGTGACAACGCCCCAACGATCCGGCAATAATGCAATCTGAGGCGAACCTAAGGTAATCATAGGTTCTATTGCAATGCATAGACCGTTTTTCAACTGTTTGCCGGTACCTTGACGCCCGTAATTAGGAACTTGGGGATCTTCATGCATTTCATGACCAATGCCATGACCTACAAATTCTCGAACGACACCATAACCTTTACTTTCACAATGTGACTGTATGCTATATCCGATGTCACCCAAACGCTTACCAACAATACTTTGCTCGATTCCTTTATACAAGGACTCTTTTGTAGTCTTCAGCAATTCCTTCACCTCTGGTTTGACCTCGCCTACACAAAAAGTATAACAAGAATCACCACAAAAGCCATCAAGAAGGGTACCACAATCCACTGAAACAATATCACCCTCTTGGAGTTCTTTGTCATCAGGAATACCATGCACCACAACTCCATTCACAGAAGTACAAATAGATGCAGGGAATGGACCACCATAAGGATTTGGAAAACCCTTGAAGGTTGGAATGGCACCATTGTCTCTGATAAATTGCTCAGCCAGGGTATCCATCTGTCGAGTAGTTACACCCGGCTTCACAATTTTTGCTATTTCAACGTGTGTTGCGCTGACTAATAAATTAGCTTTTCGCAAAAGCTCGATTTCTTCCTCGGTCTTCAGATAAATCATCAGTAGACATTAAATTTAATACGCGGAGACATTACCAGCTGCCTTTGAACGTACATGACCTGAATTTAACAAGCCGTCGTAACGTCTTACAAGCAAGTGGCTCTCGATTTGTTGTAAAGTGTCGAGAACGACACCAACGAGAATAAGCAATGAAGTACCACCAAAGAACTGTGCGAATCCCTGCTTAACGCCAAAGATACCAGCAAACGCAGGCATGATTGCGATTAATGCGATAAACAAAGAACCCGGAAGCAAAATGTGTGACATCACGCTATCGAGATAGTCAGCGGTATTCTTACCAGGTTTAACACCTGGAATGAAACCATTGTTACGCTTCATGTCCTCAGCCATCTGTACTGGATTAAGAGTAATCGCAGTGTAGAAGTAGGTGAAAGCGACAATGAGAATCACGAACACAACATTATAAGGAACACTTGTATGATCTCTGAAACTACTCAAGAAACCACTTTCGCTGGACTGAGCCATAACAAGTGGAATAAACATAATAGCTTGTGCGAAAATGATAGGCATTACGTTTGCTGCAAAAAGCTTCAAAGGAATGTACTGTCGCGCACCACCAAATTGCTTACCACCTTCAATTCTCTTAGCATACTGTACAGGAACCTTGCGAGTTGCCTTTACAAGGATAATAGCTAAAGCCATTACAACTAAAAGAGCGAGGATTTCAAAGAGGAACATGACAAGACCACCACCTTCCGCCCCACTCCAAGCAGAAGAAAACTCTTCAGCCAAAGAGATAGGAAGACGTGCGATGATACCGATCATAATGATCAGAGAGACACCATTTCCAATACCTTTATCAGTAATACGCTCACCCAACCAAAGGATGAACATACTTCCAGCAGCAAGGATAATCGTAGACGTGATGATAAACTCTAATCCGTCTCCAGCCAAGAAAGCGGGGCCTGCTTGCATCTTCAAGTTAATGAGATATGCAGGTGCCTGGAAGGTCAAAATAGCAATAGTCAACCAGCGTGTATACTGATTAATTTTTCTACGGCCACTCTCGCCTTCACGCTGCATCTTTTGGAAGTAAGGCACAGCTACAGCCAGCAACTGAATGACAATCGATGCTGAAATATAGGGCATGATTCCCAACGCGAAAACTGACGCGTTGGAGAATGCACCACCCGAGAACATATTCAACAAAGACATCAAGCCTTCGCTTGTTTGCTCCTGAAGTTTAGCCAGACCATTGGGATCAATACCTGGCAAAACAATGAAGGAACCGAAGCGGTATACAGCAACAAAAAGGAGGGTGATAAGGATTCGTGTTCTCAAATCCTCAATTCTCCAAATGTTCTTTAAAGTCTCGATTATCTTTTTCATCAATATTTGTACTTTGATTAGAGTTTAGTAACAGTACCACCAGCAGCCTGGATAGCAGCTTCAGCGCTCTTTGAGAAAGCGTGTGCTACAACATCCAACTTAATAGTGAGCTGACCGTTACCAAGCACCTTCACCAACTGGCTGTTAGAAATAAATCCTGCAGCAACGAGTTCTTCAACACCAATTTTAGAGAGACCCTTAGCCTCTGCCAAAGACTGCAATGTTGAAACGTTGATAGCTTTGTACTCTACACGATTGATATTCTTAAAACCGAACTTAGGCAAACGACGCTGCAATGGCATCTGACCACCTTCGAAACCGATTTTCTTGCTATAACCAGAACGTGATTTAGCACCCTTGTGACCACGCGTAGAGGTACCGCCCATGCCCGAACCCGGACCACGGCCAATTCTCTTGCATGATTGGGTTGCACCTTCAGCTGGCTTTAAAGTATGTAATTTCATAACTTTCAAAATTTTTGAATTGAATTATTAACCTTCTACTGTTACCAAGTGGTGAACCTTGCGAACCATACCGCGGAGAACAGGAGAATCTTCCTTCTCAACAACCTGGTACATTCTCTTGAGGCCAAGTGCATCCAAAGTTCTTTTCTGATCTATAGAAGCACCAATTCTACTCTTTACTTGTTTGATCTTTATTGTTGCCATAGTTATTATCCTCTGAATACTTTATCCAAAGATACACCACGCTGCTGAGCAACGGTACGTGCATCACGCATTTCACTCAAAGCCAAGATAGTAGCCTTTACAAGATTGTGAGGATTTGAAGAACCCTTAGACTTAGCCAAAACGTCCTTGATACCAACACTTTCCAATACAGCACGCATTGCGCCACCAGCTACTACTCCGGTACCCTCAGATGCAGGCAAAATCAAAACGTCTGCACCACCAAACTTTGCAGCCTGACCGTGAGGAACAGTACCCTTGAGAACAGGAACCTTGATCAAATTCTTCTTTGCAGCTTCCACACCCTTAGCAATAGCAGCTGTAACTTCGCCAGCCTTACCAAGGCCACAACCGATTACACCCTTACCATCACCAACTACAACAATTGCAGCAAATGTGAAAGTACGACCACCTTTGGTTACTTTAACTACGCGATTGATAGCAACGAGTCTATCCTTCAATTCTTCGCTATTAACAATTACTCTGTTTGCCATAATCAATTAGAATTTAAGTCCACCATTACGTGCACCTTCTGCAACTTCCTTTACACGACCGTGGTAGAGGTATCCGTTACGGTCAAACACTACAGTAGTAATACCAGCTTCGAGAGCTTTCTTAGCAACTGCTTCACCAACCTTGTTAGCCTGTTCCTTCTTAGGCATAGCTTCCATGCCTAAAGAAGATGCAGCAACCAAAGTCTTTGAAGTTTCGTCGTCAATAATCTGAACGTAAATCTGCTTGTTGCTTCTGAACACGCTCATACGAGGACAAGCTGCAGTACCAGAAATCTTATTGCGTACGCGATATTTAATCTTAATGCGTCTTTGTTCTTTTTTCGTTGTCATAATCTTATACTATTAAAATTATTTAGCACCTGCAGACTTACCAGACTTTCTGCGAATCTGCTCGCCGACATACAAAATACCCTTACCCTTGTAAGGTTCAGGCTTACGGAAAGAACGGATTTTAGCGCATACAAGACCTAAAAGCTGCTTGTCGCAAGATTCAAGGCAAATATACGGGTTCTTATTTCTTTCACTCTTTGTCTCAACCTTAATTTCACTAGGGAGCTGAAGATAGATTGGGTGAGTATAACCCAGAGAGAATTCAATGAGGTTACCTGTGTTCTGAACACGGAAACCAACACCAATCAATTCCATTTCCTTCTTGTAACCTTCAGAAACACCAACAACCATGTTGTTGACCAATGAGCGGTAGAGGCCGTGGAAAGCCTGCTTCTGCTTTGTTTCTACTTCGCTGTTTTCGTCAATAGCGAAAGTGATTACGTTGTTTTCAATTGAGACAATGATAGAAGGATCTACAGCCTGGCTCAATTCACCCTTTGGTCCTTTTACAGACACTACATTATCCTGAAGAGTAACAGTTACACCTGCAGGGATGTTAATCGGCAATTTACCTATTCTAGACATAATTTCCTCCTAAATTAATAGATGTAGCAAAGAACTTCACCACCAATCTTCAATTCGGCAGCTTCTTTGTCAGTCATAACACCTTTAGACGTAGAAATGATAGCAATTCCAAGTCCGTTAATAACTCTCGGCATATCCTTGTAACCAGTATACTTACGCATACCTGGCTTTGAAACGCGGGTCAAGCACTTGATAGCGTTAACCTTTGTCTGAGGATTGTACTTCAAAGCAACCTTGATTGTGCCTTGAGGACCATCTTCTTCGAACTTGTAGTTCAAAATGTAACCCTTGTCGAAGAGGATCTTAGTGATGTCCTTCTTCAAATTTGATGCAGGAACTTCTACCACACGATGTTTCGCCTGGATAGCGTTGCGCAACCGCGTCAAATAATCTGCTATTGGATCTGTCATATTAAAAATTGTTTAATTAATCGGGACGACCCCGACAATATTAAATAAATAAAATAAATTACCAGCTTGCTTTCTTAACGCCTGGAATAAGACCGTTAGAAGCCATCTCACGGAACTGAATACGTGAGAGGCCGAACAAACGGATATAACCCTTTGGACGTCCGGTCAATTTACAACGGTTGTGCAAACGGATAGGATTTGCATTGCGAGGAATGCTCTGGAGTTTGCGAGCTGCCTCGTATGCTTCTGCAGGGTCATTAGACTTATTAACGATTTCCTTCAACGCTGCACGCTTAGCTGCATACTTGGCTACCAATTTGGCTCTCTTAATTTCGCGAGCCTTCATAGATTCTTTTGCCATATCGTATATTAGTTGTTTTTAGCGTTTTTAAACGGAAGACCGAATTCCTTCAAAAGTGCGTATCCTTCCTCATCGGTTGGAGCAGTGGTAACGAACGTAATGTTCATACCGAGAATACGGTCAATTGTATCGATGTTGATTTCTGGGAAGATAATCTGTTCCTGGATACCCAAAGTATAGTTACCACGGCCATCGAACTTAGATTCGATACCCTTGAAGTCACGGATACGTGGGAGAGCAACACGAACTAACTTTTCCAAGAATTCATACATGTGCTCACGACGGAGAGTTACCATAACACCAATAGGCATCTTCTTACGCAGTTTGAAGTTAGCTACGTCCTTCTTAGATACAGTAGCTACAGCCTTCTGGCCAGTGATAGTAGTCAATTCGTTGATTGCAACGTCAATGATCTTCTTGTCAGCAGTAGCCATACCCAAGCCCTGATTGATAACAATCTTCTTGAGTACTGGAATCTGCATAGCTGAAGAGTAATTGAACTGCTTCATCAGAGCCGGAGCAATGCGCTCGGCATATTCCTTCTTAAGGTTTGCTGTATTACTCATTATTAAATCTCCTCTCCTGATTTTTTTGCATAACGTACCAACTTGCCTTCTTCGTTGAGACGACGGCCGATACGAGTTGGCTTACCACTCTTAGGATCTACCACATTCAAATTAGAAATATGAATAGGAGCTTCCATCTTTACGATACCTCCTTGAGGATTCTTTGCATTTGGCTTCTGGCTCTTTGACACCATATTCACACCCTCAACGATGGCACGCTGCTTTTCAACGAGAACCTTAACGACCTTACCAGTCTTACCCTTGTCCTCACCGGCGTTTACGTAAACGGTGTCGCCTTTCTTAATATGTAATTTACTCATTACTCTATCGTTTTTTCGGATTAAAGTACTTCAGGTGCCAAAGAAACGACCTTCATGTTAACTGCACGAAGTTCACGCGCTACTGGGCCGAAGATACGGCTACCTCTCAACTCACCTGCGTTATTGAGCAATACGCAAGCATTGTCATCAAAGCGAATGTAAGAACCATCAGCACGACGGATTTCCTTCTTAGTACGTACAATCAAAGCCTTAGATACGGCACCTTTTTTAACATCACTTGATGGAATCACGTTCTTCACAGAAACTACGATTACATCACCGACAGATGCATAACGTCTTCTCGTACCGCCCAAAACACGGATGCACTGAGCTTCACGAGCACCGCTGTTATCTGCAACTGTTAATCTGGATTCTACTTGTATCATAATTACTTAGCTCTTTCAACAATTTCAACCAATCTCCAACGCTTAGTCTTGCTTAATGGACGAGTTTCCATGATAAGAACTGTATCGCCAACATTGCATTCGTTCTTCTCATCATGAGCATGGTATTTCTTCGTCTTGGAGATAAATTTACCGTAAATTGGGTGCTTTTCCTTGAACTTGGCAGCAACAACAATGGTCTTGTCCATCTTATTGCTAACTACAACACCCTGTCTTGTTTTTCTTAAATTTCTAGCTTCCATTGAGACCATTATTATTTGTTAAGTTCAATCTCACGCAACACAGTCTTCATCGCAGCGATTGTACGACGAGCTTCTTTAATCTGTGCAGGATTTTCGAGTGGAGAAATGCTATGGTTCAACAACATCTGGTTGTACTTAGCAACTTCTGCATCAATACGCTCTGCCAATTCATTAGCAGGGATCTGTCTAATTTCTGCAATCTTCATAATTAAGCGTTTTTATCGTAGTCGGGTCTAACAATGAACTTAGTTGTCACAGGAAGTTTCTGAGCAGCGAGGCGGAGAGCTTCTTTTGCGATTTCGAAAGGTACACCTTCGATTTCGAAAATGACACGGCCTGGAGTGATAGGGAAAACATATCCTACGGGATCACCTTTACCCTTACCCATACGTACGTCAGCAGGCTTCTTTGTAATAGGTTTGTCAGGGAAGATACGAATCCAGCTCTGTCCCTCACGCTGCATGTAACGTGTCATAGCAACACGCGCAGCTTCAATCTGACGACCGGTGAGCCAGTGTGTATCGAGGCTCTTAATGCCGAAGCTACCAAAAGCAAGCTGGTTACCACGCTGTGCATTACCCTTGCAACGGCCCTTTTGCGGTCTTCTGTATTTAGTTCTTTTCGGTTGTAACATAATACTCTAACTGATGAAAATTAACGGTTGTTGTTTCTTTTGTTACGGAACTTACGGCCATTACCATTGTTATAGCCATTTCCGCGACCGCTTTCCTTTTCTGGAGTGAAGTTAGGGGTCAAGTCACGCTTGCCATATACTTCACCGCGGCAAATCCACACCTTGATACCGAGGAGACCAACTTTTGTAAGTGCTTCAGTCTGGCAGTAGTCGATATCTGCACGCAATGTATGCAATGGAGTACGACCTTCCTTGAACATTTCCTTACGTGCCATTTCAGCACCGTTCAAACGACCACAGATCTGAACCTTGATACCTTCAGCACCAGCGTGCATTGCATTAGCGATAGCCATCTTGATTGCACGACGGTAAGCAATTTTGCCTTCAACCTGACGAGCAATGCTCTTACCAACGATGTTAGCATCAAGATCTGGCTTCTTAACTTCAAAGATGTTGATCTGAACATCCTTGTCCGTAATTTTCTTGAGTTCTTCTTTCAGTTTATCAACTTCCTGACCACCCTTACCAATGATGATACCTGGACGAGATGTGCAAACTGTGATAGTGATCAATTTCGGAGTACGCTCGATAACGATACGTGAAACACTAGCCTTAGCCAAACGTGCATCAAGATACTTACGGATTTTGCTATCCTCGAGCAAATTGTCGCCGAAGTTAGAACCGCCGTACCAGTTAGAATCCCAACCACGAATAATTCCAAGTCGGTTACTTATCGGATTTACTTTTTGTCCCATACTTCTTTCAATTAATCATTAGTTTTTGTACCCACGAAAATAGTAACGTGGTTTGAACGTTTACGAATTCTATAACCTCTACCCTGTGGTGCTGGACGCATACGCTTGAGAGTAACACCTTCGTCAACAAAAATCTTGGTTATAAACAATTCGCCTTCTTCTGCCTTACGCTCGTTCTTCTGCTCCCAGTTTGCGATTGCTGAACGCAACAACTTTTCTACATCCTGTGAAGCAGCCTTCTTTGAGAATCTGAGGGTACCGAGGGCGCGATTTACCTCCATGCCACGTACCATGTCAACGACATAGCGCATTTTACGTGGTGAAGAGGGAACATTCTGCAATTTTGCAAAATACTGGGTCTTCAGGGCTTCTTTTCTTTTTTCAGCCGCTAATCTTTTTCTTGCTCCCATTTATTATTTTTTCTTTTTAAAATCTGGATTGAACGTCCCTATTTACTTTTTCTTCTTATCACCGTGGCCACCGAACTTACGAGTAGGTGCAAATTCACCTAACTTATGACCAACCATGTTTTCTGTTACGTAAACAGGAATAAATTTATTTCCGTTGTGAACTGCAACTGTATGTCCCACGAAGTCTGGGGAAATCATTGAAGCTCTGGCCCAAGTTTTTACTACGCTTTTCTTGCCGCCTTCGTTCATGGCAAGGATCTTCTTTTCCAAGGAGACTGCGATGTACGGACCTTTCTTTAATGAACGACTCATATATTACTAATTCTTTTAGTGCTTATTACTTGTTACATCTTTCGATAATGTACTTGTTTGACTGCTTCTTAGGAGCTCTAGTCTTCAAGCCCTTAGCATACAAACCTGTACGTGAACGTGGATGACCACCAGACTGACGGCCTTCACCACCACCCATTGGGTGATCAACTGGGTTCATAACAACACCACGGTTGTGTGGACGACGACCCAACCAGCGTGAGCGACCTGCCTTACCTGAACTTTCAAGTGCGTGGTCAGAATTACCTACGCTACCGATAGTTGCCTTACAAGCACTAAGAATTTGGCGAGTTTCACCAGAAGGCAATTTGATAACACAGTACTTACCTTCACGGGAAGTCAACTGTGCGAAGTTACCAGCTGAACGAACGAGTAATGCGCCCTGACCTGGACGAAGCTCGATGTTGTGGATAACTGTACCTACTGGAATGTTCTGCAATGGAAGAGCGTTACCAACTTCAGGAGCAGCTTCAGCGCCTGACATCAACTGGTCACCTACCTTCAATCCATTAGGAGCGATAATATAACGTTTTTCACCATCAGCGTAGAACAAAAGAGCGATGCGAGCTGAACGGTTTGGATCGTACTCGATTGTTTTTACTACTGCGGGTACACCATCTTTCTCTCTGCGGAAGTCGATGAAACGGAACTTTCTCTTATGACCGCCACCTAAGTAGCGCATGGTCATCTTACCTACGTTGTTACGACCGCCAGATACGTTTTTACCGTAAACGAGAGATTTTTCTGGTACGGATGCAGTAATTTCTTCGAACGTACCAATAACTTTGTGTCTTTGGCCCGGTGTCGTGGGCTTAAATTTACGTACTGCCATCTTTTATTTAAATATTGCTATAGAAATCGATAGTTTCGCCTTCCTTAACAGTAACAATTGCCTTCTTGAAAGCATTGCTACGACCGCGGAGAAGGCCAGCCTTTGTATAACGGCTCTTGTTCTTACCAGCGTAAACCATTGTATTAACGTCAGTAACAGTTACACCATACTGAGCTTCTACTTCAGCCTTGATCTGGAGCTTGTTAGCTTCAGGACGAACAATGAAACCGAATTTATTCTGCTTTTCAGTGATATCGGTCATCTTTTCAGTGACCAAAGGTTTTACAATATATGCCATATCCTGTTCGTGATTACTTAGTTAATACAGCTTCAATCTTACCGAGAGCACCTTCAGTTACAACCATAACACCTGCGTTCAAAACGTTATAAGTGTTCAAGTTAGAAGCGATAGCAACTTCGGCACGGTTTAAATTACGAGCTGACAAATATACATTCTTGTTTGACTCTGGCAAAACCATCAAAACCTTCTTGTCTGCAACCTTAAGGTTGTTAACGATTTCGATGAATGACTTTGTCTTTGGAGCCTCGAAGTTGAAGTCTTCAACTACAACGATAGCATTCTCCTGAGCCTTGTAGCTAAGAGCGCTTACGCGAGCGAGAGCCTTAACTTTCTTATTCAATTTGAAAGAGTAATCGCGAGGAGTAGGACCAAATACACGAGCACCACCTACGAGTACTGGTGAATTGATATCACCACGACGAGCGCCGCCGCCACCCTTCTGACGACCCAACTTACGAGTTGAACCGCTCAATTCACTTCTTTCCTTTGATTTAGCTGTACCCTGACGCTGTGCAGCAAGGTAACGCTTTACATCAAGATAAATAGCATGGTCGTTAGGCTCAACACCAAAAATAGCATCATTGAGAACAACCTTTCTGCCAGTATCTTCACCTTTGATATTTAATACGCTAACTTCCATTATTTCTCAATTATTACGATTGAACCTTTGCAACCAGCAACAGAACCCTTGATAATAAGGAGATTATGTTCTGGGATTACCTTTAAAACTTTCAAGTTTTGTGTTGTTACGCGGTTACCACCCATCTGGCCACCCATTCGCAATCCCTTGAAAACTTTTGCGGGATAAGAACAAGCACCGATAGCACCTGGCTTACGTAAACGGTCATCCTGACCGTGAGTAGACTGACCTACACCACCAAAACCGTGACGCTTCACAACGCCCTGGAATCCTTTACCCTTAGAAGTACCTACAACGTCCACATATTCAGCGTCATTGAACAACTCTACAGTAAGAGTATCACCCAAATTCAGCTCCTGGTCAAAACCTGTGAACTCGGCCAAGTGACGCTTGGGAGTAACACCAGCCTTCTTGAAGTGGCCCATCAAAGGAGCAGAAGTATTCTTTTCCTTTGCATCGAGGTAACCTACCTGAACGGCAGCATAACCATCTTTTTCCACATTCTTGATCTGAGTTACCACGCAAGGACCAACTTCAATAACAGTGCACGGTACATTCTTGCCGTCGGCACTGAACACGGATGTCATTCCGATTTTCTTTCCTAACAATCCTGGCATTTCAGTTTGATTTATATAAATAATAAAATTAAATTTATCCGTAGCCCATCGTCACCGTCGCGACAAAGGGGCGGCAGGTTATTGCTAACCCCGGCTTAAAGCCATTAATAATAAAGCAGTTATCTAGCGTTTCCTACTTTCGGGATGCAAAGTTACGAATAATTCCTTTATATACAAACTTTTCCTCGATTTTGTTTAATATTTAACACTTTAAAAGGTTGATAGACAAACTCATCGAATTGCTATAGAAAAAACTGCTTCATTGTATTAGCATACAACTTAAATTTATTTTATTTTCTAAGGAGGATTTTACTTTTACAGAAAACAAAGTCAAAGACTTTAGAAAGGAAGACCATGTACGGCTACATGAACAACCTCATCTTGCAAAAGTAGGCACAAATTGGCATAATACCAATACCACATACAATTAAGCGAACCAATATAAACAAGGCCACTCATAATGATTTATTGCAAATATAGAAAAAAGTTATTTATACACAAAATGAAAAAGGCTCATAAAAAGCCACGTATGTATAAAATATCATAAACTGACATATTAAAGACAGATTAAACAAATAGAGCGGAGGAAAAATGCTAAAAGCGACGAAACACTGGAGAAGTAAAATAAAATATATCCCGCTAGTCAAAAACCATCTGAGGTTTTACTAGCGGGACATATAACACGTCGTTTTATTCGGGTAAGAATGAGATGCCTATATCACGAATACCAGGCAAAGGACTTCGCCGCATCAGATGCCGCACATAAAAAGTGCAAGTATCTCCTCGGGCCACCCGAAAAGTATCCACGAACTGCTCAAAGGAATAGATAGAGACACCATTTTGTTTCCCTTCCCCCAACAAATCTGAAAGATCACACAATAAAGTGTCTCTCTGAACCCGGCAACCTGAAACGTCACTGGTAACCTCCAAAAGAAGATCTTGATAAGGATAGGGATGTGCGGTAGATATCCTGACTCCAACAGACAAAGCATAGATATCGTCCAATAATAAAGAATCGATGCTAAAAGATACGGTATCATTTATCCCCCATCCGACTTCATCAACGGACTGGAACTGACGTAGACTAACCTGTCTTTCACATGAAAATGTAAATAAAAGGAGAGTAGCTATTCCAAAACGAAGAACAGCTATTCTTGTATCTAAACAAAACCTATTCATTAGAAATTGAAGGCTCATTTTCTGTCGGTTGGCCATTACCATTTTTCTTTTGAACAAATCTATTGTTGCGAGAAGCTACATTGTTCTCTCCCCCTGTATTTATCTCCGGACTTGGGATATTTTTCGTGCCAGTCTCCCGGTTAATCGGATTATTCTGTAACGCCCCAGAAGTACTTTTTCGATTCACTTCTTGATTGGAATTAATATTTGGCTGCGGATGTTCACGAGACTGTTCATTCTTCTTATTGGGCACTCTCACTGAATCTGTACGAGGGCCTATTACTCGCGCGCCATCAATCTTTTCCGGCATTTTGGAAGATTGTTCATCACGTTTTACACCTTGTGATTTAAAATCATTTGGCTTATCATCTTGGGGTTGCGCTCCATTAAGAGATTCTCCTCCATTTGATTTATTTGAATTAGGACGAACATTTTGAGGTTGCGCCTGCTTCGGTTTAGAATCACGATTTCTCTGTTCCGTTCTCGAACGTTCTTCCCGAGGTCTTTCTGATTGGCGTGATTTTGTTTCCTCAGCACTTTTACCTTCTTGACTGAGTTTGCCGTCACCACGTGAATTATTATCTTGATCGGACACATTCTCCTCACGCGGCTTCACATTCTCACGAGGACCTGCATTTTGTCTAGACTTATTATCCTGTCGAGTTTTAGGATTTTCGCGAGGTTTCACAGTCTGGCGAGACTTATTATCTGCACTGACCTTAAGATCCTCGCGTGTTTTTTTATCCACACCGGGTTTATCATCTGTCCGAGATTTGTCATTCTGACGGGATTTATTCTCCACACCAGCCTTAGCAGTTCCTCGAGATTTGTTATCATTCATTTTATTTTCGTCACCCGGACGTTCATCTCGGCGACCCTCACCACTTTGATTTTTACGTTTGTTAGAATTTTTGCGCCGCTTACTCTTATCAAAACGATGCAAATCCTCTTGCTCTACCAAGTCGACTGGTCGTGCAGGCTCTTCTCCCGTGGTTTCGTCCAAAGCCAGAGGTTTTTCCCCCTGCTTGTTCATTTGTATTATTTCATGAGCACGTGAAGCTGGAATAGTCACCAAGTTTGCCGCCATACGCTTATCAGTGCTATAGGTAATCATACCAGAAAGAATATCCACCTTAAACTGATAATAGGTAGCATCGGCTGTTTCTAACTGCACATCCCTTTGCGGCAACTTACGGCTGGCTTCAACATAAGTATCTACTTCATAATTGAGACAACACTTCAGTTTTGCACACTGACCAGCCAATTTTTGCGGATTAGGGGAAATATCTTGAAAACGAGCGGCCGTTGTTGACACTGAATTGAAATTTTTCATCCATGTTGCACAACAGAGCTCACGTCCACAAGGTCCGATACCGCCAATACGGCCAGCCTCCTGACGTGCCCCAATCTGCTTCATTTCAATGCGTACATGAAATGCTTCAGCGAGCACTTTGATCAGCTGACGAAAATCGACACGGGCATCAGCGATGTAGTAGAATATTGCTTTATTGCCATCTCCCTGATATTCAACATCTCCGATTTTCATATCCAACTGAAGATTTTTGGCAATCTGACGGGAACGTATCATGGTATCTTGCTCCAAGGCTTTTGATTCCTCGAATTTTTCCAAATCCACCGGCCGGGCCTTGCGATAAATACGCTTAATTTCCATACCGGGCTTCAAATTGGCCTTCTTCATTTGCAAAGGAACCAACTGTCCCGTAAGTGTGACCACACCAATATCATGACCAGGAGTCGCTTCTACGGCTACCATATCACCTTTTTCCAACGGAATACGATTATCATTACGATAGTACCCCTTTCTTGTATGCTTGAACTGCACTTCTACTAAATCACTGCAGTCCAAATTGCCAGGAATACCCGCGAGATAATCATAGGTATTCAATTGTTTGTCTTGACGCCCACAGCCCTTGGCACTGAAGCCCCTCAAGCAACTGGCTATTTTGAATTCATTATCCATATTATTACTGTTTGAAGAGTATAGGAGGATAACCACCTACTCTATTTATATATATTGTATATGTCCTTTTATTGAATAAGAAGGACAATCATTTTTAAAGAAAAATCAAAAAATACCATGCGTGCATTCACATTCTGTTCAATGTCACGCTGCGCTAACGAAAGTTCGTCCATAATACCGATAACATTTCGTTCATTTATAAAACGAGCAAACTTTACAGAGAAGTCCGACTCTTTTCGATTCATATAATTCAAAGATGGCTGGTGAAAGTTATAAATAAAATTTTCACGTATCAATCTTTGACAATAGTCTAAAAAATTTTTTTGACGTTCACGCCCCCATGAAGACACCTGCTCAGCCCATTCAAACATATCTTTGATTTTGCGCATGTAACTCAAACGCATCAACAATACGAACATGTCAAAAAACAATGCGGCATCCTCGTTGATTCGAATTTCTTGTAAGGCCTTTATATAATTACCTTCACAAAGTCGGGCAATACTCAATGCATCCTCCTCCTGCAGTTTATTTCGTTCAACCAAAGCCTGGAAGATGTCATCTTCGGCCAAACCAGGAAATACCACACGTTGAGTTCTACTGACAATGGTTGTCAACAAAAGTTCAGGTTTATCAGACACTAAAAGAAATACTGTTTGCTGGGGCGGCTCTTCCAATATTTTTAACAGTTTATTGGAAGCAGCAATGTTCATCTGTTCAGGCAACCAAATTATCATAACCTTATATCCACCCTGACCAGAAACCAAACTGAGTTTACGGAGAATGAGATCACTCTCTGCGACTCCTATTTGGGATTGTTGGTTTTCAACGCCAATTCTATCTAACCAAGCAGCTTTATCAAAATAGGGGGTGTCCTTGAGCTGTTCCCGCCATTCTTTTAGATATTGGTCACTGACCGCATCCCCACTCTGGCCTTTCTGCTTTATCACAGGAAAGACAAAATGCAAATCGGGATGACTCCATGCTGAGACCATCTTACAAGACTGGCAATGACCACAAGCTAAGCCATCGACAGGGTGTTTACATAGCAAGGCAGAAGCATAGGCCAAAGCCATCGGTAACTTACCACAACCAACTAGACCACAAAAAAGTTGCGCATGCGGCACTTTTTCTGTGGTTATTTGCCTTTTGAGCTGTTCTTTGATTTCGTTCTGACCTATTACGTCCGTGTATTGCATATTGATAACGTTAATATAATACTCTATAAAAAGATTTGACTTCAACTTAACAACAGCTTGCAAGAATGGTCAATATGCTTTCCATAGTTAAATAGGTATCCAAAGATATATACTTAGAACTTGAAGAACTATAAGTTCTATTCAAAGCATACTACTCGATACTCACCCACATTTGGCTGTTTACATCTTATTCATATACAGGAACTGCTGAGTCCCGGTTATATAATGTGTTCAACAGATGCGAGATTTTTTGGAAAAGTTTTAATTGATGGCTGGTATCAAAGATTATTTCAATCTTATAAACAGACCTTGTCCACTAATACTGAGTGTATTCGTACTCAACACATGAATAAGGTCCCAACACTGACACAGATTAAAGTTGGATAGTACCAATGAAAACTGCAATCAAGTTCGAACTTCTCCGGTCTTCGACTAGTCCAAGCCGTTGCTGAAGATTAATCTATACCTTGAGCCAAGGACACCAGCAGTGGTGACAATAGAAATACTCCTAAAATGCTCGCATACACCAATGGTGTCCAAACGGACCTTTTTATTTGAATGCCTTTGCTACGTAATAAAGCGCTAGATACTTCGAACAAATGAAATAAGAAGCACCAACTGAAATCCAACAGTTACATCAGGCAAAACGTCGAAGCAAATATTGGGGCAATTATAAGATCCAGGCAACGAAAGCGATAGCAGCAAATCAGTTAAATCACTTCGAACTCTGCATATAACGAGCACTTGCCCTCAAGAAACAAGCCAACCTATGTAGGATAGGTTTTATGTTGTATCAGGCACGCCAGGGATACCTATATATTGTTACAGTCTATAAACACTTACACCATTCAAAAGAGAAACATTCCCAAATGAAAAAGATATGACCTTTCATTACGAATGATATAATCCTCGTAAAGGATGTAATTTTTACTAAGACTCACTTTGCCCTAATTTGCAAATTTAGGAAAAAAAATTGATATTCCATTTATTTGAAAGACCAGCATCTTTTCTAAATAAAGGATGAAACCTATATGAGCATTATACAGACGGAATAAATATTTTGGGAGATATTGAGGTTATGACATTATGTCATACATATTAGAGGTGGGATTAACAACAAAAATAAAGAGCAACAAATCTGTTGCTCTTCCATATACAATGTGTTGCAATTATCACATGTGCGAATTAATATTCATCCTCGTTGAAAAGGAAATCCTCTTTAGTTGGATAATCAGGCCATACGTCTTCGATGGTTTCATAAACTTCACCTTCGTCTTCAAGTTCTTGTAAGTTTTCAACCACCTCCATCGGTGCGCCTGAGCGCATTGCATAGTCAATCAGCTCATCTTTTGAAGCTGGCCATGGTGCATCTTCGAGTCTAGAAGCGAGTTCCAATGTCCAATACATAATCTTCTGTTTTTATAAATATTAGGTTATTAAATGTGGGCGCAAAAATAATATTTTTCTCCGATAAACCAACACTTTTTACAACTTTATTTCATCTGTATTGTGAATTTTATTAAAATAAATGGATAAAGAAAAAAAGTAGGTAGATAAACGATTCAAAAAAGGAACTACAGAATATTTATCTGCAGAAATAACACATCGCTCCGCTCTCCGACAAATTGTACGGCAAATATGTGAAATAGCAGCTGGACGGGAGCCGCCAGGAAGTACAAAAGAATGGACTCCACCATAAATTTGTTCAATATTACGAATAGATTCTTTTAAAGACAAAACCTCTTCATCCAAATTATAGGCAGACTGAATGTTTGCGTCAACAACAATGGCTCCAATATAGAAAAGGATACGTTGAATATGTTGTAGTTCCTTTTGTATATCGTCTGCCACTTCAGTAATTAACAATCCGATAAAACTATTCAATTCATCAATGGTTCCACATGCTATCATACGTAAATCATCCTTCTTGACTTTATCTCCATTTGGCAAAGAAGTTAAGATATCCTTGGGAGCTGTCTGAGTAGAGGAAGAATTATTTTGTAGAGTTTCAGAATTTAACATAAGACATTCAAAAGTAATTAATAATATAATTTTCTTTATTAAGGCGTTGCTCAAAACAAACTATCCCAAAATCATATAAATCAAAAGAAACTCTTACTTGAGGAAAAGAAAGAATCGAATTCCATAAATGAAGCATACTATTATTTTTGTGAATTTCACGGATAACCCATACAGAAGTGTCAGAAGATAGTGAAAACAACTGAGGAATAAATCCGTCGAGCAGTCCACACGAATTGACATAAATGAAATCTATCTGGTCATGCATATTTACAAGAAATGAATTGTGAGAACCATCACCAGACGAATCCAAATGCAACCAATGGGCAGAACGTCTCCCTTCATGCAAATAGCGTAGAGTTAGATCAGAAGGTGAACCAAGAACCAAAGCTACGCGCGGCTCAAAATTATTAACCAATCTGAACAATAACTTTTGATCTTTCATTCGCAGTCCATCAGAAACGCTGGCATGCACATTCGAGAGTAAATCATAGACATAATAATTACTATCTTCATAAATAACACCTGTAACCAAATTAAAAGCAAAAGGTGAATGTATGCCATAACCACAACGTTTACGAAAACGTACCAACCAACGTAAACAACGCATTAGAAAATTAGAGAAGGCATACATAATATTAGGATAGCAACAATAATAGGAGGCTAGATGAAACTTGGTATAAGATTCAAGAGCAACAAAGTTAGCACAAAGATAAACAAAATTTCGAACTTAAAACATGTAGAGAAAGGATAAATAAAAATGAAACAATAAGTAAGTGGTCGAAATTAATCAACATTATATCGGGGATTTTTAGAGAGGGATTTTATCCTTATAAGGAAGGAGCTTAGTGGGCTAAGTAACTGACGCATAAGGGAAAAATCGCCTGTAAAAAATTCGATAGAAGTTGAAGATAAGAAAACTATATATAAAATTAATTTTGACTACTTATAGAATTAAACATTCATTAAAGATGATAGGATATCAAAAAAGTCAATAAGAAATAGACTTAGTTGGTGTGGGGTGAAAAGGGCAAGAAGAGATTTAGATAGAATCTGATTCCATCCAGAGAGAATAAATTTTGTACAATTCATTACAATATATAGTACGGCTATTACAGAATAGGACTGTACCAATGAGCATATAGAATGTAGGGCAACCTTTCTCCGATGAACGGAAGCAAAATACCGGAGGACTCATAACTCACGCTACGGACCTCACGAACCTTGGGATTTGCCCGGCTCCGCAGGAAATGACACCGAAAAAAACGAATGAATACGGAGAGGATGTAGGGGGCCGATACTTCCGACCCGCTGGCTAGCTTGCATTGAAAACACATTTGTTATAGCGTATGGCGTGAAAGAGAGGTCAGCCTGTAGTGAAATCTCGTGCCAGCGAAGGCAGAGACTCAAACTTGTTTGAAGGCTCTACTGAGTGCCGCCGAGATTATGAAAAGGGGCGGCCTCTTCGGTTCACCGTTATCGGGCGAAAGAAATCCTTCCAGCGTTTAGCATCCATTGACAACCTAGGATTTTTTGCGGCATGATATATCATTGCCGAACCGGGTACGGCATTCTTTTGGTCACTTCGTGGAGATAATACGCGTTTCTAGCCAGCGGACATGAAATTTCATGTCCCTACATACTGACCATTTCCTCACTCCTCCCCCCTAACTCCTAACCCAACAAATGTCCTGCGGAGCGGGGCAAATCCAGCTTGCTGGAGGGTAGCCGCGGGACGAACGAAGTGAGCCCCGAGGTATCGCTCATGATCAGCAAATACTATCCCTCTTCCCTTGAGGGGAGAGGTGGCGACGAAGTCGACGGAGT
>SAMEA104404106__coassemble_1091_pt1 | contig 22374 bp, 18 predicted proteins | sample SAMEA104404106__metabat2_high_PE_037 | metagenome-assembled genome bin SAMEA104404106 (sample SAMEA104404106) | Balaenoptera acutorostrata
CCGCAACTCGGGTTAGCAAGTCTAATGTGCCCGCATCACTTCCGAAACTTGAATAGTTGATCATAAAAATCTTATCTGCAAACACGAAAGATTAAATTATTCTTCTTGTCTACAATATATTTCATAAATTTATTAAAGTAATCATTAAAGTAGCAAAAAGAATACGAGAATGAATAGAAAGTAAAATAGAGTGCGTGAAATTCGAAGCGTAAGTTTGTTGGAATAGAATGAAGAATTTCTCAGAAAGATCGCATCAAAACTGATGAGATAACCGATGGGGAAACAGCCGGCGAGAGGCAGACAGGAAAAGGCGAGAAAGAAAGTTGAAGATCCAACTCCAACATTTAAAGTTACCCCACCGTTCCACCAGCAAAACGAGTCAAAAAAGCCCAGATATTTTTTCCAAAAAGCAGAGTACCAAATATTTTAACGATAAAACCAAACTTTTCCAATTCCAAACGTCCCCAACTGCAATAAAAATGCTACCTTTGCAGTATGATTGAATTAGCAAAACATATAGAAATATTACTCTTGAAGCATAATTGTGTGATTGTTCCCCATTTAGGTGGTTTCATCGCACAGGACATGCCTGCTCGATATGTGGCAGAGGAAAATATATTTCTCCCCCCTCATCGAACAGTTGGCTTCAACCCCCAGCTTACATTGAATGATGGACTTCTAGTTCAATCCTACATGCAAGCCTATGGTACCAACTATACGGAAACCGTAAAGATGATAGACCAGTCCGTTGCCAATCTGAAGGAAGAGCTCCAGCAGAAAGGCGAATTTGAATTCAACGGCATTGGTACTATCACTTTAGGCGTTGACGGACTGTATTATTTCAAGCCCAACGAGGCGGGAATCATTTCCCCCAACCTTTACGGGCTGGATGCCGTACCAGTCAAGGTTGTTTCTGAAAAGGAACGCAAGGAAACGATGGTGGAAAAGAAAGCAGCCCAAACAAAGGTGGGCCACAACCCCAAGACTTATACTTTCAGTATCAACCGAGAGTTGGTCAATTATGTGGCAGCTGCGGCAATCACCATCTTCTTCTACTTCCTTTGGGCTACCCCCGCCACACAGAACCATTCATTATCCAAGACACAGGCTTCGATTTTGTTCCCTCACAGTATTGAACAAATAAAATCGGAAGCTACTGAGTTTATGGAAGTGGAAAAAGACAGCTGTGAAGCAACAGTGGCTGCGCAAACAGCCTCCGACGACGTGCTGAACGAGCCGGCTCCAGTGGTAGAGAACTCGAATCACTTTACCATCGTACTTGTCAGTTGTGTTCCGATGAAAAATGCGAAAGCATACGTCGAAAAACTCAAGGAAAAAGGGTTGACCAATGTCAGCATTCTCGAGAAGAACCATATTGTCAGAGTTGTTTACAATTCTTACCCTTCTGAAAAAGAAGCCTACTCAGATTTAAACCATCTTCGCAAGAATTATAACGAATTCAACGAAGCCTGGATCTATGAGAACTGATTGACTATCAACCATTGTTATTGATAATCGATATTACTATATCTTTTAAATGAAACGTATTCGCTGCCCTAAATGTGACGAGTCAATACTATTTGACGAAAACTTATATGAACCCGGTAGAGTTCTTGTCTTTGAATGCCCTTCCTGTCACAAACAATTCAAAATAAGAATAGCACCCGCCAAGGCTGCCCCTGAAGAGGAGGAAGAAGAAGAACCCGTCTATGGTAAATTGGTCGTGATAGAAAACGCCTTCCAATTCAAACAGGAAATCCCACTCCACCTGGGCGACAACTGCATAGGCAGATTCGTCAAAGGCACGAAGGCCAATGCCGCCATCAAAACGGTAGACCCGAGCATCGACACCACCCACTGCTTCATCCAGGTGCAAGTGAAGAACGGTGAACCCAAATTCATACTCCGTGACGGTCCCTCCGGTACCGGTACTTTCCTGATGAACACGATTCTAGGTGTCAAGGAAAGAGTCACCATTGAAGACGGCGCCATTATCACCATCGGTGCCACCACCATGATATTAAGAACTAAAGACGAGGAGGAAGATGAATAGATTCATGAAGATTTCCCTTGTATTGTTGTTGTCGCTGCTACCCTTCTTAGGTTTTGCCCAAAAACTGGACAAACCCTTTAAAGGACATTTCTATAACAAGAAAATGAACATCCATCTGCAACTGGATGCCTACGACACCAGCCTGACCGTCCCCAGCTATGAATTTCTGGGAACGACACATGGATATATGCATGGAAACATCTATGGAATATGGCTCATCACCCGCACAAAAATAAAAGACAATGTCGCCCATCTGCGACTGAGCAATGATCTGGGCGCAGATGCGCAAAGCATCGAACTCACCCTTCTCAACGACGACACCCTCCACTACAATGCTATTGGAGGCAATGACATAAAACGAATAGAAAAGAGGAAACTGGTAAAAATCAGTTCTGACTTCATATTAGTGCGTCAGAAATAATACCCATCACACTTAAAAAAATACGGTTCTCCTCCAGAGAATCGTATTTTTTTTGTAAGTTACCTATATTAAATAAATTAAGGATAGGAGCTTTTAAGATTAAGCCGTGTTAAGCCTGGCCTTGTCTCTGTTAATAATACAAAGAAAAGGGAAGTTTGTTGGGGGACGGGAGTAGGTTTCCCCAACCATTTTTCTAAATTTGCAATACAGAAAATTAAACTTAAACAAAACCATACTATCATGAAGAAAAAACTTATTGGTTTATTAGCATTAACCTTTTGTTTGGGCATAACCAGCCCTACAATCTCAGCACAAAACACAGATCGCATTGACTTAACTTATGCAGCCGAAAAATCTGTCAACTCCGTGGTTTATATTAAAGTTACCACCAACGGACGCACTGAAATGGTAGACTACCATGATCCTTTTGAGGATTTTTTCAGTGATTTCTTTGGTCGTGGAAACGGCGGCAGACAACAGCGCCGCATAGAAACCCCAAAAAGAGAAGGTGCAGGCTCCGGTGTCATTCTTTCCTCTGACGGATATATCGTCACCAACAACCACGTAGTAGCCAACGCAGACGAACTGCTGGTTAAACTCAACGACAACCGCGAATTCAAAGCCAGAATCATCGGTACAGACAAGAAAACCGACCTCGCACTTATCAAAATCGAGAGTGATAACCTTCCAGCCATCAAAATCGGCAATTCAGACAACCTAAGACTGGGAGAATGGGTGCTCGCCATCGGAAACCCCTTCAGTCTCACCTCAACAGTCACTGCAGGTATTGTCAGCGCAAAAGCACGTACCCTAGGAGCCAGCGCCGGCAGCATTGAATCGTTCATCCAAACTGATGCAGCCATCAACCCGGGCAACTCCGGCGGTGCCTTGGTAAATGCCAAGGGTGAGTTGGTAGGCATCAATGCCATGCTCTACTCACAGACAGGTTCTTTCTCAGGTTACGGATTCGCCATCCCTACCTCTATCATGAACAAGGTCATCGAAGATTTGAAACAATTCGGTACTGTACAACGTGCTGTACTGGGCATCAGCGGTACAGACGTCAGCAACTACCTTGACATGGAAAAGGAAAAAGGAAATGAAGTGGACCTCGGCACCGTAAACGGTATTTATGTAGCCGAAGTCAGTTCAGACGGTGCTGCAGAAGGCAAACTGAAGGAAGGTGATGTCATTGTAGCTATCGACGGCAAGAAAATCGAGAAATTCGGTCAGTTGTCTGAAATGATGGCCAGCCACCGTCCAGGTGACAAGATAACCGTCACTTACATCCGTGACAAAAAAACGGACAAAGTCACTCTTACCTTGCGTAACATCCAAGGTACTACCACTGCGATTGAAAAACTAGATACCGATGCTATGGGAGCCGCACTCCGTGTCTTGACAGATAAGGAAAAGAAGGAATTGAACTTGAAGCACGGATTGATCGTATCCGCTATCAAACGTGGCAAGTTGATGGATGCCGGCATCACCAAAGGCATCATCATCATGCAGGTGAATGATAAGGAGATGCACACGGTTGCCAATTGGGAAGAGGCTGTTAAACAAGCCAATATGAGCACCGACCGCGTATTGTGGATTCGCGCCAAGACTCAGAGCGGCTTGAACAGAAGCTTCACCGTTGAACTCGGCGATCCACAGAAAACAAAGAAATAAACTAATCCTATCAGCGCATCGAGAGGATGAGCTGAATTAGACTCTCAAAAGCAAGATTGCTGCATCACTACTGTCAAAAGTAGTTGGTGCAGCAATCTTTTTATGGGCAGGTTTCTACATCTTCTTTTCACAGCCCCAATCATTCCAAAACCTTCGGAACTGCACCTACCTATATCCAGCCTGCAAGAAATATAACGATAGAGAGCAAGCAGCCAAGTTACCTCTATAACCTGGGAAGAAAGGAACGATGCTCAGAAAGATTCTCTACAAGGAAGGTTAGGATGACCTAGGCAGAACGACCTACATACGGAATGTACCCCTGCAAGGAAAGATAAAAAGAAATCGAAAAGGCTCCGTTACGCAGATGGATATCCAACAAGAAAAGACGGGAAGCAATTACGAAGAAGGAAACACCACCCAGAAAGAGATACAACAAGAAAAAACAGGAAGAAATAACGAAGAAGTAAACACCACGCAGAAAGAGATACAACAAGAAAAGACAGGAAGAAATAACGAAGAAGTAAACACCACGCAGAAAGAGATACAACAAGAAAAGACAGGAAACAATCACCAAGAAGAATACACCACCCAGATAAATACCCTCCAAGGAAGGACTGGGACAAATCAAAATGGGACGACGCAAAAAAAAACAATCAGCACGCTGTAAGCACAAAATCTATTTCACCCAACCCGCAAAGCAATAGACCAATATCTTCCTCAGTGTGTTTCTTCCGTTACAGAATAAATTCCAGCCTACACACAACAGAAATCTGTGAGCCGAGGGCAATGCTACGGTCCAACACGACGACTCGAAAAAACATCCATGCAGTACGCACACGTCAACTGAAACATTCCTCCGCTGCAGAGGTATTACAACAATCAATAGGCTGGCTGGCACTTCCTCAATAAGAAAGCCATTTATGAACTTTCAAGAAATATAAAGAGAAGGAAATGCATAGAATCCCTATCTTTTTGGCCATCCCGTACTTAGTGTCACATTTCAGTTATTCAAAATCGAGAGCACCTAGCAGAAGCAGCATTGACGTTGCATTTTACAGAGATATAAATTAGAGTATTACTCTAAATATAGAATATAATATCTTGTAATTAAATATTATAGGTTACAATTAAAAATTAGCGAAAGATACTTATAAACAGTAAAAAGGAAGGAGCAGTGCCCTGAATTCCCTTCTAACTAAAAAACAAAACCCGAAAAACACAGGAGAAGCATAGAGGTAAGGAACAGTAAATGCAATATCGCCCTAGAAATCCGATAGAATATTTTACAGTCGCCAGGAAAGTATGCACCAGAGTTCAAAACAAAAAAACAAACAAAAAGGGATGCTCCCCAAAAAGCAAAAGAAAGCGGCAACTAAAAAAAACGGATTCCAAAGCAATTCAAACAGAATCCGCCCCACCTCAAAAGCACAGAAAACACAAAACCAGGGATTTTAAACGAAATAGAGCAACGAAAGAGAATCATTCTGTTTATTTTGCATAAAATAATTATATTGATTATCAAATTAAAACATCTATCCACTTAATACTCTGTATTTTATTAACAGATAATAATGAATTTATGTGACAAAATACGGAAAAGTAGCAAGCGAGCGTTCATTACCACGAAAAGAATTTGTAAAAAACAATTAAAGGAAACCTATCTGTTATTTATCTTTTAGGGCAAAAAAGTAGAATGAAAACTTTGTAAATTCAAATCTTTTCCACAAATTTGCAAGAAGAAATTTTAAAATCGTTAAGATTATGGAAAACATTAAGTCATCCTTAAGCGGATTAAAAAAAGAAGATTTCCAAAAAGTAATAGGTGGTAAACAAACTGATTTATATTTCCTCACCAATGCAAATGGTTTGGAAGTAGCAGTAACCAATTATGGCGGTTCATTGGTAGCCATCATGGTTCCTGATAAGAATGGAAATATCGCCAACGTCATCCAAGGTCACGACAATATTGAAGATTGTCTTAACTCTCCAGAACCTTTTCTCTCCACACTCGTAGGTCGTTACGGCAACCGTATCTGTCATGGTAAATTTACTTTGAACGGCAAGCAGTATCATCTGGCCATCAACAATGGTCCTAACCATCTTCACGGTGGTCCTACCGGTTTTCACGCACGCGTATGGGACGCTGAACAAGTTAGAGAAAATTGCCTGGTACTCCGTTACGTTTCTGCATACTATGAAGAAGGTTTCCCAGGTGAGTTAAGCATGACCGTCATGTATACCTTTACCGACGACAACGAATTGGTCATTGACTACAAGGGAACCACCAACAAGAAGACCATTGTCAACATGACAAGCCACGGTTTCTTCTCATTGGCAGGCATCGCCAACCCTACTCCTACTTGCGAGGATGTACAATGCCAGATCAATGCAGATTTCTATGTTCCTATTGATGAAAACAGCATTCCTACTGGTGAGATCCGCAGCGTAAAGGGCACTCCTTTCGATTTTACAGAACCTCATGCAGTGGGTGAACGTATCGACGCCGACGACGAACAGATCAAGAATGGTGCCGGTTACGACCATTGCTTCGTATTGAACAAGCGCGAACCCGGCGAACTCTCTTTCGCAGCTAAGATTGTAGAACCTAAATCAGGCCGTTCTATGGAAGTTTACACCACAGAACCAGGCGTGCAGTTCTATAGCGACAACTGGGCAGACGGATATAAAGGCCAGCACGGTGCTACTTTCGGACGCCGCAGCGCCCTCTGCTTCGAAGCCCAGCACTTCCCAGACTCACCTAACCGCGCTCATTTCCCAAGCGTCGTTCTGAAGCCAGGTGAAGTTTACACCCAGAAGACCATTTATAAATTTAGTATAGAAGAATAATTTTAATCAACTAAATCATAAACAATTAACATTTCAAAAAAACAATGAGTCAACAAAAGAAACAATGGGGAGCAATTATTGTGATGATTGCACTCTTTGCTATGATTGCTTTCGTGACAAACCTCTGTACTCCGATGGCAACCATCATCAAGAATCAGCCTGGTGGCGTTTCAAACGTATTAGCCCAGATTGGTAACTATGGTAACTTCGTAGCTTACTTGATTATGGGTATTCCAGCAGGTATGCTCATCGCTAAGTACGGCTACAAGAAGACTGCGCTTATCGGTCTTATCGTAGGTATCGTAGGTATCTTGATTCAGTGGTACAGCGGTCAGTTGGACGCAGAAAAGAACCTCGGTCTTGTATTCGGCGTTTACTTAGTAGGTGCATTTATCGCAGGTTTGTGTATGTGTATCCTCAATTGCGTTGTTAACCCTATGTTGAACCTTCTCGGTGGTGGCGGTAACAAAGGTAACCAGCTAATCCAGATTGGTGGTGTATTCAACTCTTCTGCAGCAGTAGCTTGCTACATCTTGATGGGTGCTTTGATTGCCGATATCACAAAGGCAAAGATTTCAGACGCTACTCCAGCGTTGATGATTGCTTTGGCAATTTTCGTTATCGCCTTCGTAGTAATCCTCTTCACTAAGATTGACGAACCAGAACAGTCTCCTGTCAAGCTTGAATTAATCAAGGGTGCCATGAGCCACCGTCACTTCGCATTGGGTACTTTGGCAATCTTCTTGTATATGGGTATTGAAGTAGGTGTTCCTAACACAGTACAGCAGTACTTGAACCAGGACGGTACCATACCTCCAGCAACTGTAGGTATGATTGTAGCAGTATACTGGTTCATGATGCTGATTGGTCGTTTCGTAGGTGCTAGTATCGGTAGCAAGATCAGTGCACGCACTATGATTACAACCGTATCTTCTATCACCATCTTGCTCGTGCTCTTCGGTATGTTCGCACCAACAGACGTATTGGTCAACTTCCCAGGTGTTAACTGGGGTACTTTGGAAATGATCTGGCAGCCTATTCCATTGGGTATCTTCTCATTCCTCCTCGTTGGTCTTTGCACTTCTGTCATGTGGGGTTCTATCTTCAATATGGCAGTTGAAGGCCTTGGCAAGTACACAGCTATCGCATCAGGTATCTTCATGACCATGGTATTCGGTTGCGCAGTGATGATGTTCATCCAGGCAACAGTAGCCGACATGACAGACTACATCACCAGCTTCTGGGTAGTAGTATTCTGTGCTGCATACCTCCTCTTCTACGCATTGGTAGGTAGCCGCGTAACAAAGCGTTCTGAATAATAACAATAGAAAACTTAGTAGGCTCCGGCCTGCTAAGTTTTTCATATTATCATAGTAAACATTAACTAAAACTTAAAAACCTTAATCCCATGAAATTAACTATCGACGACGTTCGCAGTCGTTTCCAAAAGCACTTCGACGGAACAACAGGTTCTGTATATGCATCTCCAGGCCGTATCAACCTTATCGGTGAACACACAGACTACAATAACGGTTTCGTATTCCCAGGTGCAGTAGAACAGGGTATGATTGCAGAAATCAAGCCTAACGGTACACGCAACGTACGCGCCTACTCTATCGACTTGAAGGACTACGTAGAATTCTCACTCGATGACGAACAGGGTCCATCTGCAAGCTGGGCACGCTACATTTTCGGTGTATGCCGTGAAATGATGGCCTTGGGTGTTCCTGTTGAAGGTTTCAACACAGCATTCGCTGGTGATGTTCCACTCGGTGCAGGTATGTCTTCATCTGCTGCTCTCGAAAGTGTATATGCTTTTGCTCTCAATGATATCTGGGGTGAAAACAAGATTGAAAAGATGGAATTGGCACGCGTAGGCCAGCGCACAGAACACAAGTATTTGGGTTGCAAGTGCGGTATCATGGACCAGTTTGCTTCCGTTCACGGAAAGGCAGGTCATTTGATGCGTCTCGATTGCCGCAGCGGTGAATTCGAATATTTCCCGTGGAATCCAGAAGGCTACAAGTTGGTACTTGTCAACTCTTGCGTAAAGCACGAATTGGTAGGTTCTCCATATAACGACCGCCGCGAAAGCTGCGAACGTGTAGCTGCTACTATCGCAAAGCATCATCCAGAAGTAGAATCACTCCGCGACGCTGATTACAGCATGCTCGAAGAAGTAGCTTCTGAAGTTTCTAAGGAAGACTACATGCGCGCTAAGTACGTTATCGGTGAAAAGGAACGTGTGCTCAACGTTTGCGACGCTCTCGAAAAGGGTGACTACGAAACAGTTGGTGCCATGATGTACGCTACTCACCACGGTTTGAGCAAGGAATATGAAGTTTCTTGTATTGAACTCGACTATCTTAACGAAATCGCTAAGGAAGAAGGCGTAACAGGTTCACGTATCATGGGCGGTGGCTTCGGCGGTTGTACTATCAACCTCGTAGCAAACGAACTCTACGACAACTTCGTTAAGGCTGTTAAGGAAAAGTTCGCTGCTAAGTTTGGCAAGGAACCTATCGTTATCGACGTTGTTATCGGTGACGGTTCACGCAAGCTTTGCTAATCCAAGTAAAACTTCGAAATATTAAAAGGTTGTCTCCTCCGAGGCAACCTTTTTTCGTCCCTTGCCACGTCATGCAACAAGCCACTGGGTATGAAAGGACCACTACCCTTCGGTTCCCCCCGTTATTATCAGAGTCAAGAAATTCTTTCAGCGTTTAGCATCCATTAAAAACACAGAAGATATACTCTTTAGGATGGCGCTGAGAGAGCATGGGCCTCTACATGCTGACCGTTTCACATCCCTTGATACAAACAATCATGCACCTTTAAGTGTTTCCCATCCCTTAGATACCAAAAATCATGCACCTACATATTAACTGTTTCCCTTTCCTTGATACCAAAGTTCATCCCCCTATACGCTAACCGTATCCCTTTCTTTTATACCAACGACGATATCCTCTACAATATGCCATAGAATGCGTGAAATAGGATTTTGACAAATCACCAGACACCCACGGGAATGACCGTTCCCTACCAATGGTATACAAAATTTTGCACACTTCGATTAATTTTGAGAAAAAAAGTTTATCTTTGCAAGCACTAATAAAATGATTCTTTCTTATGAATAATCAAGACACTGAAAACGACCAACTGGACACTTCCTCTCCTTCTCCCCATCAGGAAACGACTCAAGGAAAGAAGGATTTCCCGACAACAGGATATATGGAAGAGGAGCGTTATAAAAGAAAATACACAACAAACTTTGAAATTGTAAAAAACGAAAGCAACAAGAAGTCAGAAACCCCAAAGTTACACGACAAAAAGAAGATACGCAACTACGTCCTCATAGGCATCTCCATAGTCGCCGCAAGCCTCATCAGTTATGCCGTTTACTCACTTTATGACCAACATGAAAAAGAAAAGCAGGCAGAGGAAGCCGCTTTCAGTCTGTTGGACGCCGACAATTACCGAACAGAAGATTACCAAATGTTCCTAGACACCTATCCCCGGAGCGAGCATAGCAAAGAAGTCAAGAAAAGACTCACCCGGCTGAAGAACATGGAAGTAGCCTGGAAGCAGATTGCCAACTCTAACAATATCAATAAATTCGTAGATTTCAAGAACATCTACCGGGATCCCTTCTATTCAAAACGTTGTGACCAGAAAATAGACTCCTTGGACTGGTGTAAGGCGAAAAAACAAAATACGCCCGAATCCTACAAAATCTACCTGGACGTACACCCCAACGGCACTTATCTAAAAGAAGCCGAAGAAGCCCGTCTTCGAGTAGCTTACATGGATATCAACGAACAGGAGAAAGAACATATTCAGGCCATTTGCAAAGATTTCTTCTCTTCCCTCAGCGTCAACGACCGTATGGGATTCTGTGTCTATCTGGCAGAAAATCTTGACCAATTTGTCAACATGACACAAATCAGCAGAATAGACGTGCTCTATTGGGCAGAAGACAACGTAAACAGCCATCACTTCATCAATTACAAGATAGACAGTGATGTAGATATTCTGAAACTGAAAAACGACCGCAACGAAGATTTCTATAAGACCCAATTTCTCTTACAGGAAGCTACGACCGACGAATCCGGCAATGAATATATTCGAAACTATAACGCAGAAATGGAATTCAACAGAAAATTCCAGATATATTCATTGAAACTCAACGAAAATTAAAACATAACCTAAATAAAAGGAAAATATGGACAAACTAATTATTAATTCTTACGACGAGTTCGCAGAATATGTAGGCAAAGACTTAGGTAAGTCTGAATGGCTCCAAGTTACACAGGAGCGTATCAATCAGTTCGCTGACGCCACCCTTGACCACCAGTGGATTCATGTAGACCCAGAACGTGCCAAGAATGGTCCTTTCGGACAGACTATCGTTCATGGTTATCTCACCTTATCCTTACTCCCCTATCTTTGGCAGCAGATCATCGAAGTAAACAATTTGAAGATGATGGTCAACTATGGTATGGACAAGATGAAATTCGGTCAGGCTGTCCTCAGCGGTCAGAGCGTCAGACTCAGCACTAAGTTGGAAAGCATAGCCAACCTTCGCGGTATCTGCAAGGTGGAAATCAAGTTCACAATTGAAATCAAGGATGAGAAAAAGCCTGCTTTATCTGGTGTGGCCACCTTCCTTTACCACTTCAACTAAGCCGTCGTAAGCATTCAAGCAAACATTCTGTGGGACAAATTTGCAGAAAGGTTAAAATCTTTGTAAATTTGTCTCACTTTTTATATCCATACTCATGACTCTAATAACCAGTGATACATACAAGGCGCTGACTGCCGCAGGCGAAGCCATCTATACCGAGAAACGAAGCAAATTTTATGCTTTCGCACTCCCTGTAAAAGACGAAGAGGAGGTCAAGAAACTTCTCACCGAATACAAGAAGAAGTATTATGACGCCCGCCACGCCTGCTATGCCTATGCACTGGGTGTGGAAGGAGACCAGACACGTGCCAACGACGATGGTGAACCCTCTGGTACTGCAGGACGCCCGATTTTAGGTCAGATACGATCTTTCAACACCACCAACACCCTGGTTATTGTCATCCGTTATTTTGGCGGAGTGAAATTAGGTACCGGAGGACTTTGTGTAGCTTACAAGACAGCGGCTGCGGAAGCTCTCAGCAATGCGACCATTGAAGAAAAAATCATCACGAAAGTCATCAAGATGGAGGTTCCCTATTCGGACGCGGATACAGCCATGCGTTTCATCAGAGAAGAAGGTGCTGAAATCATCCAAAGAGACTACACAGCCACCACCACCATTCTTGAAGCAGAAATCAGAAAAAGAGACAAAGAAAAACTCGTAGAGCGCCTGAAAAAAATTCTATCGTTGAAAATATTCAAGGATGAAGAAAACGAATGATTCTTCTATAATGATTATTATAGGAATTCCACAATGATTCCGCGAACCTTATAGCTATTTCTTCTCATAGAACTTGCTACTCAAGCAAGCTCCAGCATCTACATCCGGCAATGCTGATGGAAGGATCCAGGACTCCGTTCCCGTTTCTTGGATTGCTTACCGGCCAACACCCCAAGAATCAGCTTTTTAACCAAACGGGAAATCAGTAGCATCCGGATTACAGTCAAGCAAGAATTTGGCAAGTGACGTCCCCCATTTCAACCATTTGCCCAACCCGACCTCTAATGATAATCGCCCTATTTCAAAACACAGCTCTCCATCATTAGATATTTTTATCAAAAGTTACAAAATCTTTCTGTTTTCTCCCGGTACAAATCGAATGGAAGCCTATTAATATTCATAGATTTATTCATTTTTTTTTCGTAACTTTGTCGCCAACAGAAAAGATTGAAATTGTATATGAACACAGAATATTCTGCGGCACTTCTTTCTGTGATTGAAAATAGCAGAGAAGAAGCACAAAGACTTGGACAAACAGCTATTAAGCCTGCATGCCTCTTGTCAGGCTTACTACGAAGCGGTGGTAAGGCTGTAGAGGTATTGCAATTATTTGAAGGTAAAATTTCCCAAATTAAGGAATCCATCGAAAACAACTATTCACAAATACAAACCCTTTCATCAACAGTACCGACGGAGGTACAGTCAGAAATCGAACTAGACGCCACCAGCACCCGTCTGCTCAGACTCTCGATGCTGGAAGCACGCATGTCTGGCACCCACAATGCTGGAACAGAACATTTGTTGTTAGGCATACTTCGTGATTCTGACAACGAAGCACGGAAAATACTCAATATGGCAGGTATCACATACGAACAAATTGCAGCAAATTTAAATATCCGTCCTGGCGTTCGTTCAGGATTCGGATTTGCAGATGATAATCCCGATGCTTTCCCTGGAGACAATGAAGACGCTTCCTCTAAAGGTAGTACCCCTTCATCTCCTCAAAGCCCAGAGACCAAGAACTCTACCGACACCCCTATTATTGACAATTATGGCATTGACCTGACGGTCGTTGCCGAAAAGGGAGGACTCGATCCGGTTATTGGCAGAGAAAAAGAAATAGAACGTATCGCGCAAATACTCAGCAGAAGAAAGAAGAACAACCCTATTCTGATTGGTGAACCCGGTGTCGGCAAGAGTGCAGTCGTTGAAGGACTCGCAGCCCTGATATCCACCCGCAAAGTTCCCCATTCCCTGTTGAACAAACGCATTGTCGCCCTGGACATGGCATCTGTCGTAGCAGGCACCCAATATCGCGGTCAGTTTGAGGAAAGATTGAGAAAGATCATACAGGAGTTGAGGAACCATCCTGAAATCATCCTCTTCATTGACGAAATACACACCATCATCGGTGCTGGTTCGGCTCCGGGAACCCTGGATGCCGCCAACATCCTGAAACCCGCACTTGCACGTGGAGAAATACAATGTATCGGAGCCACAACCATCGAGGAATACAAGAAGAGCATCGAGAAAGATGGCGCTTTGGAAAGACGCTTCCAAAAAATAATGCTGGAACCGACTTCTCCGGAAGAAACGCTTCAGATTTTGTTCAACATCCGAGGCAGATACGAAGACTACCATACGGTACACTATACAGACGAGGCCTTGAAAGCTTGTGTCCGTCTGACCGAAAGATATGTCACAGACAGAGCTTTCCCTGACAAAGCCATCGATGCCCTGGACGAGGCGGGCAGCAGAATCCGTCTGACCGGTGTGAGCGTTCCTCAAAACATCACTGACAAGGAGAATGAAATTGAAGCCTTGAAAGTGCAGAAGACCAACGCTGCCAAGAACCAGGATTACGAACTGGCTGCCAGATTAAGAGATGCAGTCAACCAACTCTCCAAGGAATTGGAGACGATGAACCAAGAATGGATTGCCACTCTGAAGAAAGACCGTAGCACGGTTGACGCAGACGATATCGCAGAAGTCATTTCCATGATCAGCGGTGTGCCTGTACAAAAAATGCAGCAGACTGAGTCAGACCGTCTGAAAGGTATGAAGTCAGCTTTAAAAGAAAAGGTAATAGCCCAAGATGCCGCCATCGAAAAGCTGACGAGAGCCATCACCCGTAACCGTATCGGTCTGAAGAGTCCGAACCGCCCTATCGGCACCTTTATGTTCGTGGGACCCACCGGTGTCGGCAAGACCCACCTGGTAAAATGTCTGGCAGAATGGATGTTCGGCCGTAAAGACTCCCTCATCCGAATAGACATGAGCGAGTACGGCGAGAAATACAGCACCAGCCGACTCGTCGGCGCCCCTCCGGGATATGTAGGTTACGAAGAAGGCGGTCAGCTCACAGAAAAGGTACGCCGCCACCCGTATTCCATTATCCTTTTGGATGAAATAGAAAAGGCACATCCCGACGTGTTCAACACCTTCCTCCAAATCATGGACGAAGGACGTATGACGGACGGAAACGGAACCACCGTAGATTTCCGCAACACGATTATCGTCATGACTTCCAATAGTGGAACCCGACAGTTGAAAGAGTTTGGCTCAGGCATCGGTTTCAACACCAACTCCCAATCGATCGCCGACTCCCACATTGCTGAAAGCATTGTCATGAAAGCCCTCCGCAGACAATTCGCCCCCGAATTTCTGAACCGCCTTGACGATATCATCATGTTCCAGCCACTCAACTCAAAAGATGCCGGACTGATTGCCAATATCGAAATTCAGGAACTCAAGGAACGTCTCCAACAACAGGACATCACAATAGAAGTTCCAGAAAACGTAATTGAATTCGTCGTCAGCAAGGGATTTGACGCCCAATACGGCGCCCGTTCTTTGAAACGTTCCATCCAACAATATATTGAGGACACGCTCTGTGATTATATCATGGACCACACGTTTACCGCAGGTACCCTCACCTTTGAAGTGGAAGGCGACCATTTACACATTAACCACAAAGAAAACTAATCATTAAAATATTCATCATAATGAAATATATAGCAACAGAAATTCCTGATGTATGGATTCTAGAGCCACGCGTATTTGAAGATCCACGCGGTTACTTTATGGAAACTTGGCGTAAAGAAGATTTCGACCAAGCTATAGGACATTCCGTAGAATTTGTTCAAGACAATCAGTCTAAATCTTCCAAAGGCGTGCTTCGTGGCTTACATTTCCAAAAGGGAGATGCGTCACAAGCCAAACTCGTCCGCGTATTGAGCGGTGTGGTTGTTGACGTAGCTGTTGACCTCCGCCAGGATTCCCCCACCTTCGGAAAATACGTTATGGTTGAACTCAGTGAGGAAAATAAAAGACAGCTCTTCATTCCACGTGGTTTCGCTCACGGTTTCCAGGTATTGTCAGACGAAGCCATCTTTACTTACAAGGTAGACAACCGCTATGCGCCAGAAACGGAATGCAGCATCAAATACGACGATCCAAAAATAGGCATCGAATGGCCTATTACAGCAGAAGGAGAAATTCTCCTCAGCGAAAAGGATTTGAAACATGCTGTATCTTTTGACGAAGCTGAAAAATTTTAAATTCTCCTCAGCGAAAAGGATTTGAAACATGCTGTATCTTTTGACGAAGCTGAAAAATTTTAATCACTCCTATTTTATTAGAGAAACTTCACAACGTAACATCCTGTTATGAAGAATATACGTAACTTTTGTATTATAGCCCATATCGACCACGGAAAAAGCACCTTGGCTGACCGTCTGCTCGAGCGTACCCAAACCATCCAGGTAACCAACGGACAAATGCTCGACGATATGGACCTCGAAAAAGAAAGAGGTATCACCATTAAGAGCCATGCCATCCAGATGGAATACAAGATGGATGGTGAAACCTATACATTAAACCTCATTGACACTCCGGGACACGTCGACTTTTCCTATGAAGTTTCTCGAAGCATTGCCGCTTGTGAGGGTTGCTTGCTGATTGTCGATTCCACCCAAGGTGTGCAAGCCCAGACGATTTCCAACCTCTACATGGCTATCGAACACGATTTGGAAATCATTCCCGTGCTCAACAAGTGTGACATGGTCAATTCCATGCCCGAAGAAGTGGAAGACGAAATCATCGACCTCCTCGGTTGCAAGCGCGAAGAAATCATCCGTGCTTCCGGTAAGACCGGACAAGGTGTCGATGAAATCCTCCGTGCGGTAGTAGAACGTATTCCAGCTCCTGTCGGTGATGAGAACGCCCCACTGCAAGCCCTCGTGTTTGACAGCGTGTTCAACTCTTTCCGTGGAATCATCGCCTATTTCAAGATTGTGAACGGTTCCATCAAGCAAAACGAAGACGTTCTCTTCGTCAACACGCAGAAAGAATATGTTGCCGACGAAGTAGGTGTTCTAAAGATGGACCTCAGTCCACGCAAGACCTTGCACTGCGGTGACGTAGGCTACATTGTCAGCGGTATCAAAACCGCCACCGAAGTAAAAGTCGGCGACACACTCACCTCTGTCGCAAATCCTTGTAAGGAAGCTATTGCTGGATTCGAAGAAGTTAAACCGATGGTGTTTGCCGGTATCTATCCTATCGAGACAGAAGACTTCGAGCAATTGCGCGCCAGCCTTGAAAAGTTACAGCTCAACGACGCATCACTGACTTTCCAGCCCGAATCATCTGTTGCTCTGGGCTTTGGTTTCCGTTGCGGTTTCCTCGGACTCCTTCACATGGAGATTGTTCAGGAACGTCTTGACCGCGAATTCAACATGAATGTCATCACTACTGTGCCGAACGTAAGTTACAAGATTTACGACAAGCATGGGAATATGAAAGAAGTGCATAATCCGGCGGGCATGCCTGACGCTACAGAAATCGACCACATCGAAGAACCCTATATCCGTGCCTCTATCATCACCAAGACCGACTACATCGGCAACATCATGACGCTGTGTCTGGGCAAGAGAGGAGAATTGGTAAAACAAGAATATGTGTCCGGTAACCGTGTGGAATTATATTACGACATGCCACTGGCAGAAATTGTCATCGACTTCTATGACAAATTGAAATCCATCTCCAAGGGCTATGCCTCCTTCGACTACCACCCGATTGAATTCCGTTCATCCAAATTGGTAAAATTGGATATCTTATTGAACGGTGAGCCGGTCGACGCACTTTCAACTTTGACGCACGTGGACAACTCCGTATTCTTCGGACGCCGCATGTGCGAGAAATTGAAAGAACTCCTCCCCCGCCAGCAGTTTGATATCGCTATCCAGGCAGCCATCGGTGCGAAGATTGTAGCCCGCGAAACGGTGAAACAGGTACGTAAGGATGTGACAGCAAAATGTTATGGCGGTGATATCAGCCGTAAGCGCAAACTGTTGGAAAAACAGAAGCGTGGCAAGAAACGTATGAAGGAAATCGGTAACGTACAAGTACCACAGAAAGCCTTCCTTGCTGTTCTGAAACTGGATTAAAAACGACCCCACTCATTTATTAATATCAAGGCGAAACGTTATGCTTATTGAACTAAATAAAGCCAATATATCTATTGAAGATGTTGACTTGTTGAAAGATGTCAATTTTCACGTAGATGAAAGTGAGTTTGTATATATCATCGGCAAAGTGGGCTCTGGCAAGAGTTCACTGATGAAATCTCTATTCTGCGAACATCCCCTAAAAGCGGAAAAAGCAGAAGTACTTTCTTACAACTTACTCAAAATCAAGCGAAAGCACATACCACTTCTTCGCAAGGATTTAGGCATTATTTTCCAAGACTTCCAATTGCTGACCGACAGAAGCGTGAGAGACAATTTAGATTTCGTATTACGTGCTACCGGTTGGAAGAAAAAAGCTGAACGTACCCAACGCATCGAAGAAGTATTGAAAGAAGTAGAGCTGGCCGATAAGATTGACAGCTACCCGCATGAATTGTCTGGTGGAGAACAACAACGCATCGCCATAGCACGCGCTATTCTCAATTCTCCCAAAATCATTCTTGCAGACGAACCTACAGGAAATCTTGACAACGAAACCGGCAAGAAGATTCTACTCCTGCTGCGTTCCTTATGTGACAAAGGTACAGCGGTAGTCATGATTACCCATAATCTCAATCTTCTCCAACAATTTCCTGGAATCGTATACCGCTGCGAAAACCAGCAGCTGACTGAAGTCACTTCAGAATACAACAACCTCAGTCAGAAATAATTAGCAGAATCATTATATCATTTATATTAGATACAACCATGAAAGTATTGAAATTCGGTGGAACATCCGTAGGCAGCCCTCAAAGAATGAAAGAGGTTTGCAAACTTATCACAAACGGTGACCAAAAAATAGTTGTCCTCTCAGCTATGTCTGGTACAACCAACTCTTTAGTTGAAATTGCCGATTATTTCAAAAAACGTAATGCCGAAGCAGCAAACAATGTCATCAACAAACTCCGTATCAAATATATGGAGCATGTGAAGGAATTGTATACAACTGAAAAGTATGCTCAGCAGACAGCTGACTTGCTCGAAGACATTTTCATGTTCTTGCATTCCTTCTCAAGTGTAGAAGTTGACGAGACTGCAGAAAAGACCATCTTAGCTCAAGGAGAATTAATGAGCACCAACATGGTGACCAACTATTTAAAGGAACTGGGTGTCAAGGTGATGCTGATACCTGCCTTGGACTATATGAGAATCTTTGAGAATGGTGAACCAGATATTGTGTTTATCAATCAGAAACTGAACGAAATACTGGAGAAGAATCCTAATTACGATTTGTACATCACACAAGGCTTCATTTGTCGCAACGAAAAGGGAGAAATCGCCAACTTGCAACGCGGTGGCTCTGACTATACAGCCAGCCTCATCGGTGCCGGCATCCGTGCTGAAGAAATCCAGATATGGACAGACATCGACGGCATGCACAATAATGACCCACGTATCGTTGACAACACCACCCCCGTACGCCAGCTCAATTTTGAAGAAGCTGCAGAACTGGCTTATTTCGGAGCCAAGATTCTTCACCCTACCTGTATCCAGCCCGCCCGCTATGCCAGTGTCCCGGTACGCCTTCTCAACACCATGGATCCGACAGCTCCAGGTACATTGATCAATAATGAAATGCAGGAAGGCAGCATCAAAGCGGTAGCAGCAAAAGAAAACATCACCGTTCTCAAGATTGTCTCCAGCCGTATGCTGCTCGCTACCGGTTTCTTGCGCAAGGTATTCGAAATCTTCGAGACCTACAATACCAGCATCGACATGGTGACGACCTCCGAAGTCGGCGTATCCTTGAGCATTGACAATAAGAGCCGTATCGTTCCTATTGTGGAAGAACTGAAGAAATATGGTACCGTAGAAATTGATGAAGACATGTGTATCATCTGTGTTGTCGGTGATCTCCGCTGGGAAAATATCGGTTTCGAAACCTTGGTTACCGATGCCCTTCAAGATATTCCTGTACGCATGATTTCTTACGGTGGCAGCAACCATAACATTTCCGTATTGGTGAAGAACTCCGACAAAAAAGCGGCTTTACAGGCACTCAGCGACAAACTCTTTAACAATAAGGCCTAATGGATTTGCGTTCACTTACAGAGAAATTTAAAAGCCTACGCACACCGTTTTATTACTACGATACCCGCATATTGCAGCAGACCTTGGACGTCATCCACCATGCGACCGAAACGATGCCTTATGCACACGTACACTACGCCGTAAAAGCCAACGCCAATCCTAAAATTCTTCAACAGATTGCTGCGGCTGGTTTAGGTGCAGACTGTGTCAGTGGAGGTGAGATACAAGCAGCCATGGAAGCAGGTTTCCCTACCTCCAAAATCGTATATGCCGGTGTGGGAAAGAGCGACTGGGAAATCAATCTCGGTATTGACAATGACATTGCTGCCTTCAATGTAGAAAGCATCCCAGAGTTGGAAATCATCAGTGAGCTGGCTACAAAGAAAAATAAAACGGCCCGAGTGGCTTTCCGTATCAATCCCAACGTAGATGCCCACACACATGCTAAAATCACGACAGGATTGAACGAAAATAAATTTGGTATTGCCATGGAAGATATGCTCCAGGCAGTCAAATTAGCCAACGAACTCCCAGGCATCTCTTATACAGGTTTGCATTTCCACATCGGATCACAAATTCTGGAGCTCGATGCCTTCAAAGATTTGTGTCTGCGTATCAACGAATTGCAAGACACCTTAGAGGAGGCCGGTATTGTCACCCACTGCATCAATGTTGGTGGCGGACTGGGAATCGATTACAATAATCCGATCGCCCATCCTATCACCAAATTTGAAACCTACTTTCAGATTTTCAGAGAGAATTTGAAACTTCGAAAGGGGCAAGAATTGCATTTCGAACTTGGACGTTCAGTAGTCGCACAATGCGGCACACTGATGGCCAGTACCCTTTACGTCAAGAAAGGTCACCACAAGCAATTCATCATTGTCGACGCAGGCTTTACCGAATTGGTACGTCCGGCCATGTATGGCTCGCATCATTACACAGAAAATATCTCAGCCGCCCCACACGCCCCTATTGAGAAATATGATGTGGTGGGTCCTATCTGTGAAAGTACAGATGTATTTAGCCAGAATGAAAAATTGCCTTTAACGTCCAGAGGCGACTTAATCGCTTTCAGATCTGCCGGTGCTTACGGAGAAGTGATGGCATCTACTTACAACTGCCGCACACTTCCCCCCAGCTATACTGACAAAGATTTTCAATAACCATCATCTAGGAGGTAAATGCCCATACAAAAAGGCGTTTGCCTCCTATTTTTATATTCTCCGTCTCACAATCTCCCGCGTTCTCCCTATCCGCCTTCCGCCTGCGGCGATGCCTTATTATAAATGATTTCGAGAGAACGAGATTTACTTCCATCAACTTTCAGATTCCAAATCACGGCGGCCTTCCCACCGTCGACTGTACGAGTCCCACAAGTAGGATTTATAGAAGTCTTGCAGTCATTGGTTTACATCCATTCTGTGCATAGCCCAAAAAGGCCGCCCTCATGGATGAGGACAGCCTTTATATTGAAACAGTGTGTCTGCTTATTTTTCTAACAAATCCGGACGCAAACGTTTGGTACGTTCCATCGACTGGTTAAGTTCCCATTCTTTAATCTTTGCTTCATGTCCTGACAACAACACATCAGGAACTTTCCAGCCTTTATAATCTGCAGGACGCGTATAGACAGGAGCTGCTAAAAGATTATCCTGAAAAGAGTCGGACAAAGCACTCTGCTCATCAGACAAAACGCCAGGTACCAGACGAACAATGGCATCGCTCATGACCGCAGCAGCCAATTCACCACCCGTCAGTACATAATCACCGATAGACACTTCCTTAGTGATAAGATGTTCACGTATACGATAATCAATTCCCTTGTAATGGCCGCAAAGGATGATGATATTTTTCTTCAAAGACAAGGTATTCGCCATAGGCTGATCAAACTGCTCACCATCAGGCGTTGTGAAAATAATTTCATCATATTCACGTTCAGCCATTAAAGAAGAAATACAATCATCGATGGGCTGGCATTGCATGACCATACCCGCAAAGCCACCGAAGGGATAATCGTCCACTCTGCGATGTTTATCTTTGGTATAGTCTCTTAAATTGTGCACATGAATTTCAACCAGACCTTTCTTTTGAGCTCTTCCCAAAATAGAAGTATCCAAAAAGCCGTCAAACATCTCAGGTAAAACGGTAATAATATCTATTCTCATATTCAATCAAATTTTGGTACAAAAATACAAAATACTTCTCTTTTTTGCCTATTTTTGCTGAATGAAGTTAGTACGGGCTGTATTCTTCGGGAGACTTCTGGTAAAAAGGAACCACGGATAAAGAGATTTCAATCCCCAAACGTCGGTTGTCTGTTTCCCGCAGTAATACACAGGAGCCCTCATCTTCAGAATGACTGCCACGCTTGTATTAGGGACAACTATATCCGAGATGCGATATTCGAGATTCATGATTTGATATCCGAGA
>SAMEA104404106__coassemble_1122_pt1 | contig 21945 bp, 18 predicted proteins | sample SAMEA104404106__metabat2_high_PE_037 | metagenome-assembled genome bin SAMEA104404106 (sample SAMEA104404106) | Balaenoptera acutorostrata
TTTTTTATCCGTCTCTTGTTCTGCTTGGAAGCGCGTCGGCATTCGTGTAGCCCGCTACACTCCCTTCTCCTAACTTTCCATCAGACGCAAGATTCGAAAAAAAATGCCGAACTTATTATTTCACCATTACTTAGCAGATATGCTTTCTTTACTGCAAGAGGATCTGCAGTTACTGCGTGAGACTGTACAAAGTCAACACGCAGAGATCTGCAGTCTTAACCGTAATATAGAGAAGCTTCGTAAGGAGAACAAGGAGCTAAAACAACGACTTGCGAAGCATGAAGATCCCAATAAAAACAGTTCCAATAGCAGCACACCGCCTTCAAAGGAGAGTTTAAAGGATGAAATCGTACGGCGGACTTCTTCTCTAAAAAAGAAATCAGACAAGTCTGTAGGTGGACAGCCTGGTCACAAGGGGGTAGTTAGAGACCTTGTTGAAAATCCCGATGAGATAATAGACGAGCAGGCATCATTTTGTACAGAATGCGGCGAGAGCTTGAAGGATGCTCAGAAAGTCTTGGATTATACGGGTCTCAAGAACATGGTAGCTGTAACAGACCGACATTCTGCCTATTTCGCTATCAACTTCTTGTCGCATCAGGTTTGTCTGGCACATCTTCTCCGTGAGATTCAATATCTCAATGAGCTTGACAAGAACCAAAAAAGGTCGAAAGATTTGGAGAATCTTTTACAGGAGGCAATTCATTACAGAAATGAACACCCCACAGAAATTGTAGACACCCAGTCATGGCTAGACAGACCTGACAGCATCCTTCAACAGAACGTCGAGCATTTGAAGGAAGGCTTTGGGATATTAAAAAATGGACTGATTAAATGCAGAGACTACATTTTTTAATCCCTAGAGAATCCAGCGGTACCATCTCATGACAATGATTCCGAAAGGGGTATCCGGAAGATCAAAATTAAACAAAAAATATCTGGATGCTTCAGATCAGATGAAGGAGATGATGCTTTTATGACTCTTCATTCTGTATAAATATGTAAATCCTAAGTAAGATTATAAAAATATTACTTAATATAATAGTTTTCCTGATGTTGTGTTCAATTTTGGAATAAGAAGTTCTTTTATACTTGTTATTTCGTAAAAATGAACATTTGTACACTTCTGCAGTCATAATCTATTCCGTCTATATAGTATAAATAAGAGCTTAATCGGTTATTTTGTTCCGCAAAAGGTTGACACTTGTGCCTAGTTTAAAAAAAACTTGTATATTTGCGGACATTTGTCGAACTAACTAGAACGATTCTGAAATGGACCTCGAAAAATTTGATAGGCAATTACGTTTGATGCTCTTGTTAACACACAACCGTTCGTTGAGTGTTGATGATATTGGTGAGAAGTTGAAGATGAGTAGACGGACTATCTATCGCTACCTGGACGCCTTTAAACATCTGGGTTTTATTGTAGAGAAGGACGGGCCCTATTATCGGTTAGATCATCGGTCTTCATTTTTTAAGGAAATAACCGATAATATATCTTTTACTGATGCCGAGGCAATCACCATCAATCGTTTGCTGAATGCTGTACATGACAATTCACCGGAAGTCCGTCATTTGCGCAGTAAATTATCGTCTTTGTATGATAGTGAAGTTTTGGCCAACCATGGCGTGGACAAACATATAGCTCACAACCTCAGCACACTTTTTACGGCTATTCAGTTGGGACGTACAGTCGTGTTGGTTAATTATATGTCGCCCAGCAGTGGTAAGTTGAGTGACCGCATTGTAGAACCCTACATGTTTCTGGCAAACAATACGGAAGTGCGTTGTTACGAAGTCTCTTCAGGTATGAATAAGACCTTCAAAATTAGTCGTGCGGAAGATGTTCGTGTATTGGATATGCTATGGGGGAATAAGGAAAAGCACGTTCCTTTTTATACAGATTTGTTTCATTTTTCAGGAGAATTACGTTTTCGTATAAGTCTGCTGTTGGGACATCTTGCCTCCAGTGTCCTGTTGGAAGAATGCCCTTCCGCCGAAGCGTACATGGTATTGCAGGACGACGGACGCTATTTGTTGTCGACGGATGTCTGTAGCTTTAAGGGAGTGGGACGATTCGTTTTGGGGCTCTTTGACGATATCGAAGTGGTTGATTCCCCTAAATTTCAGAAATATTTAAACGAAAGAATCAAAAATTTAACACTTAAAATAAAAGAGTGACGTAGTCTGTCATAATTTGGTTGTTTCTTTGCATCATAAACTTAAATATATAAGATTATGACAAAGAAAGAACTTATACTCGGCACTGAAACAATTCATGAAAGCAAGTCTTTCAATCTGTTGGATCGTTTGGAAGGCACGTCTCTTGTTGTACGTCTGACCCAAATTTATTCTCAACTTTTATCTGAGCGTATCTCCGCTCGTCGTACCTTGAAACTGGTACACGCTCAGTTGGCAATGGGGGCTTTCCTTCTGTTGGGAGGTGCCTCCATTCTGCTGGCTGTTATCCTCTGCGTATGGACTGTTCTCGCTGTGTGGCAGTGCCGTGCTTAGTGCGTATCTGAATAATGATTGCGCACGCATGTGAATAATGAATTCGTACATATGAATAATGTACTTGCATGTATATAATAGTAAATTCGCATGTATGTAAAAAAGACTATCATTCACCAACCGTATTCTGCCTCTGAGAGAGAATGATGCTCCGAACGGGTCGTTTTATCTCCGCAATTTTAGAAATAACGGAGCCGTTTGCGAACTTGCATTTCTCATTTAATATATCCACGATCGTGCAGCAGTGTTGCATTGGTCGTGGACTTTTGTTTTAAGACGTTTTATCTTCACAGCCGGGAATTTTCTAAGTTATAGGGATTAGTAGGATGCCTGATTCTTTTCATTTCTTTTGTGGCCCTTCCTGTCATTGTTTTTATAAAAATCAGCCTCTTCAGACTCATATATTTCATTTTTGATTTTGATTTAAGAGCTTTTAAACCAAAGCTGTCCTAATTCACCTTTTGAATTTGCTGTAAAGAAAATAAATCACTAATTTTGCCTATTCGTAGTGAACCATATCCGTAGGATATTCTTACCGCTACTGACGAAGGTGACATTTCTTAACCAGCCAATGAGTCATCGGATAGCTATTGGAGACTGGCGATTGACAGCTAGGCTATCTTTGGAAACTGTATCTCCTTCGTTCTTATTTTCAGTTTCGAAAAAATTATATTACAATGCTTGAAATAAAAAACTTGCGTGCCTCTGTTGAAGGCAAAGAAATTTTGAAGGGCATCAACCTTACAATCGGTGATGGTGAGGTGCATGTATTGATGGGCCCTAACGGTTCTGGTAAAAGTACTTTGAGTAATGTCCTTGTCGGAAATCCAAAATATACGGTAACGGAAGGTGCCGTTACTTTCAATGGCAAAGATTTATTGGAACTGGCTCCAGAAGACCGTGCACACGAAGGTGTGTTCATGTCTTTCCAGGCTCCAACAGAAATACCAGGCGTTTCTATGACCAACTTCATGCGCGCAGCAATCAATGCCAAGCGTAAATATTTTGGATTGGAACCTCTGCCAGCGGCTGCTTTCTTGAAACTGTTGAAAGAAAAGCGTAAGTTGGTAGGTTTGGATGCTCACTTCATGAGCCGTGGTGTCAACGAGGGCTTCTCCGGTGGTGAACGCAAGCGCAATGAGATTTTCCAGATGGCTGTTCTCGAACCAACTTTCAGCATCTTGGACGAAACCGACTCAGGTCTTGACGTAGATGCTCTGCGTATCGTTGCCGAAGGTTTCAATATGCTCCGTACAGAGAAGACCAGTGCGATGGTCATTACCCACTATCAGCGTATGCTCGACTATTTGAAACCAGATTTTGTTCATGTCTTGGTGGACGGCCGTATTGTCAAGGAAGGTGATGCATCATTAGGTTACGAAATCGAAGAGCGCGGTTTCGATTGGATCAAGGACGAAATCAAAGATTAATGGCTATGGCAAGCGAAAAACAATATATAGATTTATATCGTAGCAATCGTGCTTTGGTAGAGACGGGGAGTTGTCCTGTCATGAATGCCAAGCGTGAGTCTGCTGCTGCACAGTTGGAGGCGAAAGGATTGCCTACGAAGCGTGTGGAGCGTTATAAATATACGGATGCGGAAGCAGCTTTCGCACCTGATTACGGTTTGAATTTAAATCGTACTTTGCCGGGCAATGACCCTTACAAAGCTTATCATTGCAACGTTCCTAATTTAAGCACTTCGCTCTATTACGTGGTCAATGACGTAATCTGTCCGTCCGAAGGCAAAGTCAGCGCTTTGCCTGAAGGTGTCATTGTAGACAGCATCCAGCATGTCTCCCAACAATGTCTCGGCTTGGTGGAAAAATATTATAATAAGGCGGCCAGCTACGAATATGATGGCGTTACAGAGCTTAACACCTTGTTGGCACAGGACGGACTGATGGTTTATCTTCCTGCCGGGGTACATTTGGAACGTCCCATCCAGTTGGTGAATGTCTCTACCGCACGTATGGATTTGATGTCCAACCGTCGTGTGTTGGTCGTTGCAGAGGAAGGTGCCAGTGGTGCTTTGTTATTCTGTGATCATGCCGAAGGTCCTGTGCGCTATCTGACCACACAGGTGGTGGAAGTTTTCGCAGCGCCTCATGCCCGTGTCGATCTTTATTCTATTGAGGAGACCAATAACCGTAATGTACGTTTCAACAACTTGTATGTGGAACAGCAGAACGACAGTCATGTCAGCTATAATGGCATGACTCTGCACAACGGACTTACCCGTAACCGTCTGGATTTCCGTATGCTTGGTGAAAATTGTACAGTCAATACTTATGGTGCTGTCATTGCAGATACAGATGAACGGGTAGACAACAGCATTGTCGTGGAACATGCCGCTCCTTCTTGTACGAGCGATATGCTTTACAAATATGTTTTGGATGGTCGTAGTGAAGCAGCTTTTGCGGGTAAAGTCCTGGTACAGGAGGGCGCTCAGAAATCCTTGTCAGAGCAGACCAATGCCAACCTCTGTGTTTCTCCCGACGCTCATGCCTATTCGCAGCCAATGTTGGAAATTTACGCAGACGACGTGAAGTGTAATCATGGCTCGACGATTGGTAAATTGGATGAGACGGCGTTGTTCTATATGCGCCAGCGTGGCATCGAAGAAAAAGAAGCCCGTCTGCTCTTGCAGCATGCTTTCATCAATGATGTTATCCAGCATGTGGAAATGGAAGAGTTGCGTGACCGTCTTGCCACCTTGGTCGAATTGCGCTTCCGTGGCGAACTGACCAAGTGCAAGGCTTGTAAGATGTGTAAGTAATCCATGAACATGAACAAAACTCCTGAAATATTGATGCCCGACTCTGATATGTGGTTCGAAGGTATGTGCGGAGGAGTGGGAGAAGCGGCAAGGGCTGATTTTCCTATTCTGTCGCGCGAGGTCTATGGCAAGCCATTGGTCTATCTCGACAATGCCGCTACTACGCAAAAACCGAAATGCGTGGTGGATGCAATGGTGCGCGAATACTACGAACTCAATGCCAATGTACATCGTGGTGTCCACTTCCTTTCGCAGAAGGCAACCGAACTTCACGAAGAAGCCCGCGAAACGGTACGACGTTTTATCAATGCCAAAGCCCGTGAGGAAATTGTATTTACCCGGGGTACTACCGAGAGTCTCAACCTGGTTGCTTTCAGTTTTGGAGAGGCTTTCCTGCACGAAGGTGATGAAGTGATTCTTTCCGTTATGGAGCATCATTCCAATATTGTTCCATGGCAGATGCTTCGCGAACGAAAGGGCATCGTTATCAAGGTGGTTCCCATGGATGACCGTGGTAATCTGCTGATGGAGGAATATGAGAAGCTCTTTACCTCCCGTACCAAACTCGTTAGTATTGCCCATGTCAGCAATGTCCTTGGAACGGTCAATCCAGTGGGAGACATCGTTCGTATTGCCCATGAACACGGTGCCTGTGTGTTGATTGATGGTGCCCAGAGCGTGCCACATTTCAATGTAGACGTCCAGGATCTAGATTGTGATTTTCTGACTTTCAGCGGACATAAAATTTATGGTCCGACCGGTATCGGCGTGCTTTATGGCAAACAGGAACTTTTGGAAAAAATGCCGCCTTATCAGGGAGGAGGAGAAATGATACAGCGTGTGTCTTTTGAAAAGACCACCTATGAGGGACTCCCATATAAGTTCGAAGCAGGTACCCCCGATTATGTCGGTTCCAATGCACTGGCTGTCGCTCTGAACTATGTAGAGCGAATTGGCAGAGAAAAAATCTCGGCTCACGAGCGTGAGTTGGTGCGCTATGCCATGGAGAAGATGAGAGAGATTCCAGGTATGAAATTTTATGGTGAGGCGGAATTGAAAGATGCGGTAATCTCTTTCAATGTAGGCGATATTCATCATTTGGATTTAGGTACCTTGCTCGACCGTCTCGGCATCGCCATCCGTACCGGACACCATTGTGCCCAGCCTGTGATGGCTCGTTGTGGCGTGGAAGGTATGGCACGTGCTTCCTTCGCCCTTTATACAACAAAAGAAGACGTAGATACATTAGTCGCAGGCATTACCCGTGTGGCTAAAATGTTCTGATGTTCTAAAAAATATTTGATTTAAAACCGTTGGTGAAAAGGATTTAGTATCTTTACACACCAACGGTTTTATTATTTTTAATCAAGATTCTTATGGATAATATATTATTGACAACCACCCCTACCGTCGAGGGGCATCCCGTAAAGCAATATCTCTGCATTGTGACAGCTGAAACCATTATCGGTGCCAATGTCGTTCGCGATTTTATGGCAGGCATGCGCGATTTTTTTGGCGGCCGTTCCAACTCTTATGAAGAAGTGCTGAGAGAAGCTAAACAGACAGCTTTGAATGAACTTTCCCAACGTGCTGCCGCTATTGGCGCTAACGCAGTGGTGGGCGTTGACCTGGATTATGAGACCGTGGGAAGTGGCGGCTCAATGTTGATGGTGGTTTGTAGCGGTACTGCTGTTGTAATATAATCGGCAATGTCAGATTTACGTCCTTTATTTAACGGGAATGGATGGGTGGAAGCCGGTTGTGATGAGGCCGGCAGAGGTTGCCTGGCTGGCAGTGTTTATGCTGCAGCTGTAATTTTCCCTCCGGATTATGAAAATCATGAGTTGAACGACTCTAAACAATTGTCTGCCAAACGTCGTTATGCCTTGCGCGAACAAGTGCAACGGGATGCTTTGGCTTGGGCTGTAGGGGTGGTCACTCCTGAGGAGATAGACAAAATCAATATCTTGAATGCTTCCATTTTGGCCATGCATCGTGCTCTGGACCAGCTTGTATTGCGTCCTGAATTTATTATCGTTGATGGCAACAAGTTTAAGCCTTATGGAGAAACTCCTTATACGACGGTGGTCAAAGGTGACGCCAAATATCTTTCGATAGCTGGTGCCAGTATTCTGGCCAAGACTTATCGTGATGATTATATGATGGAATTACACAAGGAGTATCCTCATTACGGTTGGGACCATAATGCTGGTTATCCAACTAAAGCCCACCGGGCTGGTATACGTGAATATGGATTAACGCCTTACCACCGCAAAAGTTTTAATTTGCTTGGTGATGGTCAGCTCAATCTCTTTGATGACATCTAATGGCTTGAAAAGACCTTATAAAACGAATCTGGATATCTGGCATCTGGCAGGTATCCAGATTCGTTTTATTATATATGGTCATGTTGTTCAGCCCTTTTGCTAGTCTGTCCAGCTCCTTTTCTTTCTTTTATCCCTTACCTTATTTGTTTTCTCTATTTTTGTGCCTGCTTATTCAGACCGGCGGTAAATGTCTGTACTTTCTTTGCTATGTTTGGTGTTCCTGGCATTATGAATAAAAAATAGGGCGGCTCCGAGGAACCGCCCTATAAGGTTATTGAGTTTTGATTTACTTTGAAATCAAAGCCTTGCTTGTTGGAACGAACTTCATGCTGTTAGCATCGAATGTTACCTTCTTGATGCTAGCCTCACCGGTATCAGTGATTTCGAAGATATCGTGTACGAAGCAGAATGCACCAGCCTGTACGATGTAAGCCATATCCAGATAGAAAGTCTTGCCATCGAAGTGAGAGTTGCTTGGAAGCTGAGAACCTGCGTAGCTGAATACGTCAGTACCGAAGATTGAACCATAGTTTCTGTCTTCGTAACCTGTTGGCTGAGGTTCAACAGTAATCTTGCCGTTTTCAGGATTTACCAAAACAACGAGACCGTTTGTATTAGCCAACCATGGAGAGATGACGTAACGGTTAGGATCCTTGTCACTCTGGAAGAGACCAGCTTCATACTTTTCATTAAATACTGGCTGACCATCGATTACACCTACACTGTGAGAGTAGTTACCTACGGCAATCTGGACGAAGTTTTCTGGTTCTGGAGTACTGAAGGTACGGTCGCAGGTGTAAGACTTTTCGCCTACCTTAACCACCAGCTGGTAGTTTTCATTGTAGGCAAAAGAACCCTTTACGCCGCTGGCAGTAGTGAATTCACCGTTGCTGCCATTGTATGAATAAGTCAGTTTCTCTTCGTCAGCATTGCCAACCATGATAGAGCCAGGCAATTTGTTTGCATCTTTGCCTACAGCCTGGAGATTTAAAATCAAACCGTCTGCTTCCCAAATGCTGGCTACTGCTGGAGCTTCGTGAGTAAGAGTAAGTGTAGTAGATACAATCTTCTTATCACCAGCTTCTACAGACAAAATCAACTGGTTCAAGTCCTTCTTGTAAGCCAGGTAAGCCTTGGTCTCGTTTTCGTAAAAGTTTTCACTTTCTGAGTAAGCATACATCATACCGATGGTATCGTTGTATGTAATGTCAGTTGTGACCATCAATGTACGAACTGAAGCAGAGTCGTTACCACCGGCCTTACCTTCCATAATCAACTGGAAAACGGTATCGTTCTTTGAATTCTTAGTTAAAAGAACACCAAATTCGTAATTGTCATCAAAGGAATAGTTTGAATGATAATAGCCGAGGGGAACTGTAGTTGGATAGGTTACCTTGTAGTCATCGAATTCATCGGTATCGTTGTTACAAGCAGCAAATCCCAAGCTCACCATCAGCAACATAGCTAATGTCTTTATGTATTGTCTCATTTTTGTATGTATTTAGAGGTGAAACTTAATTTTTCTTCCAGTTAGGGATGATGTTCTTGTTAGCCTGCTGGTCGTTAGATGGGATTTCCCAAATAATCTTGAAGTAAAGCGGATCGTTAGGCTGGATGTTGAGTTTGGTGTCATCGACACTAGGGAACATGCTGGTGTTGATGCTTTGTGGAGCCATACGCTTCACACCTTCACCCCAACGCTTGAGGTTGTCCAGACGGAAGCCTTCACCAACCATTTCGCGTGTCCATTCTTTCTTCATATCGTTGTCCAAAGCGGCACCCTTAGAGAAGATAGCCTTTACACCACGCTGAGCACGGATGGCATTGAGATAATCCAATGCAGCCTCTTCGTTACGGTCAGCCTTAGCCAATGAAGCTTCTGCAGCGATCAAGTACATCTCTGAAGTACGGAAAACCTTGCACATGTTGACCCATGTGGTAGTTTCGTCTTCACCCTGCTTGCGGAGTTCGTCGTTACCAGGGAACTTTGTGAACATATAAGCAGGTTCTACGAGGTCAAGAGTTGTGATATTGTCTTCATAGAAGAATGACTGCTTACGTACATCATCCTCTTCGTAGAGATCCATTAGACCCTGAGTAGGGATGTATGCAGGTGCATAAGCTTCCTTTGCAGTGTTGTAGCCCATATAGCCGGCTGAGAATGAACCACCACGTTCGTCCTTAGTCATGATAGGCTGGTAGATAATTTCAGTACCCTTATCTTCAGACCACATTGTGTAGTAGTCGTCAGCATTTGTCAAAGGATAATTCTCGAACAAAGAAGTGGCAGCTTCGATAGCCTTGTCATATTCCTTCATTCTTAAAGCAACACGAGCCTTGAGGGCAGTGACTACATCCTTGTTAGGAGCTGTGATATCCTGGTCAGCCTGTACCAACTCATATGCCTTTTTAATATCGCTTGTAATCAGATCGTAAGTAGCTTTCAATGAAGCACGAGCTGGTTTTGCATTGACATCGACCACTGTTACGAGAGGCAAACCTAAAGTGGTTTCAGCAGTTGCAGCATCGTAGTTCTCGCAGTAGCGAGGAGCCATATTGCTGTAAGCCAAAGCACGAGCGAAGTAAGCTGCACCCTTGATGTTGTCAAGAATAACCTTTTCTTCATCGTTTTCGTAATCCACCTTGTCAATGTTGTCAAGGATGTTGTTGGCGGTTGTAATCAAGCTATAGTTGCCTGTCCAACAGTCATCACCTGGAAACTGGCTGGTTGTGAAAGTCCAGTCCTGAAGTCTCAAGTCGCCAGAACCTTTCAATACGTTGAACAAGTCACCTTGTCTTTCTGTTACTGCTGCTGTTGAGCCGGCTGTTGTGCCGCGCAGGTCAGCCAGAAGGCCGATGTAAAACTTTTGCGCGTCGCTAACCTTCTCCCATGCCTTCTCTGCAGGGATATGGCTCTCTGGGTATTGGTCCAATTCGCAAGATGTCGTCAGAGACATTGCGAGCGCAGAGCACAATACAGTTTTAAAAATATATCTTTTCATTTTGTTCTTTTTTATGTTTTAGAAAGTTACTTCAATACCGAGAACATACTGGCGGGTAGCAGGGTAGCCACCGTAAGAGATGTTAGTATCGATTTCTGGGTCAGCACCCTTGAACTTAGTTACAGTGAACAAGTTACGGCCTGTGAAGCTCAAACGAGCACCGTTCATGAAGTGAGTAGCCTTCATCCAGTTAGCTGGAAGATCGTAAGCCAAAGTCAAGTTCTTCAAACGGAGGAATGAAGAGTTCTCCAAGAGGTGGGTATCGAACTGAGATTCGTACCGGAATGCAGGGAGTTCAGACTTGTCACCCGGCTTCTTCCAAATGTTCAACATATCGCGGTCAGCATTGTTACCGTTGATGATATTCTGTCTGCTGGTAGCCCAGAGATAAGTATTGTTGACCATGTACTTGCCAAGAACGAATGAGAAGTCTGTAGACAAAGTCAAGCCCTTCCAAGTAGCGTTGATACCGAAACCGCCAGAGTGAGGAGCGAAACGCTTCTTACCAGTATCCTGGTTCAATGCATCCATGTTGCTGGCATCCTTGGTCATTGTTTCAGGGTTGAAAGTGTGACCAGGTTTGCCCTTGTAACCCTTCTTGTACCACATTGGTTCACCAGTGTTCTGGTCAACACCTGCATAGATAGGCATGTAGTAGTTCAAAGATTCACCAACCTTGTAGCAGAGCAAGTAGCTTTCCATAGGCCATTCCTGAAGGCCGTAGAACAACTTGTCGATTTTATTGGTGTTGTATGCGTAGTTAGCGCGGACGTTAACACGGAGATCTCTACGCTTGATGATATCGTAAGATGCAGTCAATTCAATACCGCGGTTGCTCATTTCGCCAACATTCACCATCTGGGTGCCGAAACCGGTAGTGTAAGGCAATGGGATAGTCATCAACATATCCTTGGTCTTACGGTTGTAGGCGTTGAATTCGAGGTTGAAGCGGTTGAATACTGCAGCGCTGAAACCGAAGTTGGTCTGAATCTGCTTTTCCCAGCCCAACTGCTTGTTGGATGGTTGTGCAAGACCCCAACCCTGGATGCCGTTGTACATGGTTGAACCAACCAAACCTAAGCTGGTGTAGTTACCGATAGAGGCGTTACCTGTAGAACCTACGCTGAAACGAACATCCAAGTCGTCCAACCAATAGAGGTCCTTCAAGAAGTTTTCAGACTTCATGTTCCACATTGCACCACCAGAGTAGAACATTGCAGAGCGGTTATCGCTACCGAAACGAGATGAACGGTCATTACGAACTGTAAAGTTCAAGAAGTACTTGTTCATCAATGAATAGTCTGCACGGCCGAAGAATGAAAGGAACTGATAAGCATCAGTAGATTCTGAAAGGTCGTGGATGTTGGATTCGGTCATGTTGCCGAACTGCAACAAACGGTCATCTTCAGAACCCTTGGCGTGTGCGCTGAAGCTGTTAGAGCTATATTTGATACCTTCCTGACCAGCGAGCAATGTAATATCGTGGTTTTCACCGAGGCTGAAACGGTATTCAGCGGTATTGGTGATGGTCCACTGTGCATCTCTGTAGTCAGAACGCTTTGTTTCTGCCAGACCCTTGTTACCTGGGAAGTCAGTCAAGATGCTGGACTTCGCATTGGTGTTGGTAGCATAAGCACCGAGCTGAGATTTCAAAGTGAAGCCCTTGAACGGATTTAACTGGATGTAAGCAGAACCGTTGTAGATGATATCGTTGATCTTGCTAGGCTGAACGCTCATCAACCAACGGGTTTCGTAGCTACCCATGTAGAGTACTTCGTGCTTAGCCTTCGCTTCTGGATCGTTTGGATCCCAGAATGCAGGGAACATAACCGCTGCAGAAGAGAAAGAACGAGAGTTACCAGTACCCTGACGAGTGAAACCGTTGCTTTCACGGTCTGTATAAATGATATTCTGATTGATACCGAACTTCAACCAGTCGTTAGCCTGAGCTTCGATGTTCGCACGCAAGTTGTATCGCTTCATGTGAGATTCGTCATCCACACCGGTGTTGTCCAAGTAAGAACCTGAAACGAAGTAGGAAGCCATCTGGCCACCACCGCGGATAGAGAAGTCTGTCTGATACATAGGGGCATCATTGCGGAAGTAGAAGTCCTGCCAGTTGGTATTTGAACCGTGGCCCTTGTATTCAGCATACTGTTCCCCTGAGATAAAGCCGTTTTCCAAACCGAAATCCAAGTATTCGGTAGCATTCATTGGGTTACCGATGCGGCGTGCCAACTGGCTCCAACCAATCTTCTGGCCTACAGTTACCTGTGCTTTTTCCATACCCTTGCGGCCCTTCTTCGTAGTGATGAAGATAACACCGTTGGCAGCACGAGAACCGTAGATAGAAGTTGCAGAAGCATCCTTCAAAGTAGTTACACTTTCAACGTCACCAGAACTCATCAAACCCATGATAGAACCGTCAACCGGGCTACCATCCACAACAATCAAAGGAGCACTTGATGCAGAAAGAGAACCGATACCACGGATATTCATAGATGTACTGTTGATGGCACCGGCATCACCTGTATTGCTGTAAACCTGCAAACCGGCAACCTGGCCTTGCATTGCTTCGGAAATATTAGCAGTAGGGACAGCGCTGATCTTTTCACCGTTTACTTTACTAACGGAACCAACGACAGTACCAATCTTACGAGCGGTACCGTAACCAATAACCACTGCTTCATCAAGTACGTTATTGTCTTTCAGAATCACCTTGACATTGCTGGCAATGCTGACTTTCTGAGAGTCATAACCGATGTAAGATACTTGAAGGGTCTTTGCTGATGCGGGAACATCTGTCAATGTGAAGTTACCGTTGTCATCAGTCATAGTTACCTTCTGAACACCTTCCACGCGAACAGTAGCTCCGATTAATGGATTGCCGTCGGCATCCAAAACGCGGCCAGTTACGCGCTTCTGGGCGGATGCCACACCTGCTGTCATCAACATTGCGGCTCCTAAAAGCACTAACTTTTTGTTCATAATAAAACTATTTAATTAAACATTTATATATTTTCGGTTTGTTTGGTAAAAACAGAGTAGCTGACTCGCCATATTTGTAGTAGGAACAGGCATTTCAGTTAGTTCTAGTTTTCGTTACTCTTCTTTTGTTAAGCCGGTATCAAATGTATATTGGATGACGTGTTAAACAAAGAAGGTTCAAATTGCAAAAGTAAGTTTTTATTTTATAACTGCAAACAAAACTATATTATTTTGCTAAAATAATTAACAGATTGCCTTTTTTTCTTGAAAAAACACACTCCCTAGATGAGAAAACCCTATTATTTTGAGAAAAAAGAGAATTTTGCCTTCGTTTTTTGATTAAATGTATAAAAATGTAGACATAAAAATATACATTTGATTTTATTTTTGATAAAAATGAAAAGACGGGATTTTAACTTATTGAAATGAGTTATTCTCCTTCTCTGTTTGAGGGGGATATGGTTAGTCAGCACTTGTCTTTTTATGTCAATTTATTGTATGGCTCAACTTGGATCAAGTTTCCTTTTTGATTTGATATAAGCGTGCAATGACCGGCATTTGCAGGATGAAGATGAGCAAAGTTGGACAAGCGCTTTACTTGTGTTTCCGGGCTATTCCTGTAATTATTGCAATTCATAGTTGTGAGGTATAGAAAAGGTAACGCTTTCGTCAGTGGGCGGAGGTCATGGAGCCGTCATTCTGTTGGTATCTTGAAGACTTGAGCACGTTGGATTATCTTTAGCTGGAGATGACATAAGGAGGTGTGTAGGAGGTGAAACATTGTTTTGAGCCGTTTATAAATGATGTATTTAGATAGGGTCCTATCTGGAAAGATAAAAAAGCTTTCAAAAAACGTTAATATTGCCTTGATATAGTGTGAATTTCAAAATCTTGTCCTTATTTTGTACTACAAAAAAGAAACTGTTTTGACTAAGAAATTTAAGAATATATTGACGACGGTCCTTTTTACCTTATTGGGTGTTTTCCTGATGGGATGGATTTATCGGGGTTTCGACTTCTCCCCCTTAGGAAAGGTATTTACCGTCCGCGACAATTATTTATGGATTGTCCTGACTTTGGTCGTTGGGGTGTTAGCTAATATTTTCCGTTCCTTGCGTTGGCGCATGTTGCTAGGTGGAGCCGGCATTCCCATTTCCCGCGGCCGCGTCATCGAGTTGGTTTTCATCTCCTATCTGATAAACAGTGTTACGCCCCGTCTGGGTGAACTCACCCGCTCTCTGTTGGTGCGTCGGGGAGATGTGGAAGTCTCTACTAAAGCCTTCGGAACGGTTGTTGTAGAAAAATTGGCAGATGTGATGTGTCTTTTGCTTGTTGTCATCTCTGCGATAATCTTCAGATGGGAAGATACCACGGCTTTGGTGCATCGTCTTTTGAGTCATGTGCATCTGACTACTGGCTCCTATATGTTATATGGAGTGCTGGGTATAGGTATCTTTGCTTTGTTGATATTTATACTCTTGCGTGTGAAACGATTCCGTGTGTTCTTCCACAACTTGTGGGATGGCATTGCCGCCATAGCCCGTCTCGACAATATATGGGGATTTCTAGGGCTTTGTCTTTCCATCTGGGCCTGCAATTTCTTGCAATTGTATTTGTTGGTACCTTGTTTTGAAAGTCTTTCCTCATTGACTTTTTACGATGCGTTCTATCTTTTTGCGGCAGCAAGTATAGGGGTGCTGTTGCCTACACCCGGAGGAGCCGGTCCCTGGCATTTTGCCATAGTGAAGACCCTCACCAGCGTATTTGGTGTAGACGGCGCGGTGGCTAAACTCTTTGCTTTGGTGACCCATGGTTTGAAGACCGCCCTGATCATTCTGCTCGGCTTACTGGCTTATGCCACTTTCTATTGGGAAGTATGGCGCAAGAGCCGTAAACCTGTTCTGCGGAGATGCCCTTCCGGTTCACATTCCTGAAATCTCATAAAATAAAATTCAATGACTTTTATTTTATGAGAGAATCGTGACAATGGCCGCCCAGTGGCAGACTGCACCCAAAAGCACAAAGATATGCCATATTCCGTGATAATAGTGGCGATAGTCGTGGGCGAAGAAATAAGTCCCCGAAGTATAGAACAGTCCTTCGCATAGGATAAAGGTTAATGACGTGGCCGATAGTTTCTCGTATACAGGTTCGGCGATAAAGACGATGGACCATCCCATGACCAAATAAATGAAAAGGGACAGTTTCGGATATTTGTTGATGGCGGTGATTTTGTAGAAGGCACCACCGACCACTGCCGCCCAAAGCAGACCAAATACTGTCCATCCCAAGGCACCGCCTACCACTCCGATGCAGATGGGCGTGTAGGAGGCCGCAATCATAATATAAATACCGATGTGGTCAAATACTCGTAAAAAGCGTTTTCCTTTTCCTGGCATCCACCAATGGTAGATGGTGCTGGCTGCAAACATGATGAGCATGCCGCAGGTGAAGAAAGTCACACCGAAAGCGTATTGCCAGTTGGTTCTATAGCTTAGGTTCAGAATAATCCATGCCAGACTTAGAGTGAGAATCACACCTGCCAGATGGGTGGCGGTATTGAATATCTCTTCGTTTGTTCTTCTTTTGATATGTGCCATATTGGGTGCAAAGTTAGGTATTTAGAAGGGACGTTTTCCTTTCGAAACGCTAATAAGTATTAAGGGGCGAGGCTCATGTGCTTATTATAACTAAAATACTTCCATTTATTTGAGATAATCATATTTTGATACTTGAATAGTAATTTTCTAGTAGCATATTTTATAGTTTTTGTCGTTCCGCCCATTCTGTTATAGGATGGGAATACCATTCGATGCAGAGAATATGATCGCAGTCCGCCTGGAGTTTTCTGCTTGATCAAAGCAGTAATATTGTTTAACGGCATTCCCCTGGTATTCTCAGTCAGCCCAACTCTGTCAGTCAGTGGAGGATTTTCCGTCCATTCATTGAAAATATTGTTTTCATTTTGTCTGCCGCCCGTCTTGTCGTATCTTTGCGTTATAAAACAGCCGATATGAATGTAAAAATAGAACCCTCATGGGCAGCGCGACTGCAAGGAGAGTTTGATTCCCCTTATTTTCGTGAACTGACCGATTTCGTACGTGCCGAATATCAATCGGGAACCTGCTATCCGCCTGCAGGAAAAATTTTCAATGCTTTCAATCTTTGTCCCTTCGACAAAGTGAAGGTCGTCATTGTTGGACAGGATCCTTATCATGAGCCGGGGCAGGCTGAAGGCTTGTGCTTTTCCGTTGCCGACGGTGTGCAATTTCCCCCCTCGCTTCAAAACATTTTTAAGGAAATCAATGCCGACTTGGGACGTCCGATGCCGCAAACAGGCAGTCTGCGTCGTTGGGCGGAACAAGGAGTGTTGTTGCTCAACGCGACCCTCACAGTACGTGCCCATCAGGCCGGTTCCCATCAGGGAAGGGGATGGGAGCAATTTACCGATACGGTGATAGCCCGTCTGGCACAGGAAAGGGAGCATCTCGTTTTCATTCTTTGGGGCAGTTATGCTCAGAAAAAAGGATTGGTTGTGGACCGGGCCCGTCATCTCGTGTTGACTTCTGCACACCCGTCTCCGCTATCAGCCTACCGGGGTTTCTTCGGAAATCATCATTTTACCCTGGCCAACGACTATCTTATACAACATGGTGAGACACCGGTTGTCTGGTAGATTTTATTGGAAGAATAATTGAAACTTTGAAATATAGATTGACAGATATGACAGATAACGACTCTAACACCCATAACGCTCAGAATGCCAAATCGCGAAAGGAAGAACTTTCCCGACTGATTTTGCAGGTGGGCGATGTCCTTATATCTCCCGACATTCTCACTGAATATTTCTGCTGTGACCTGGATGCCTGTGGAGGTGCCTGCTGCATTGAAGGAGATGCGGGCGCTCCTTTGAATTTGGAAGAAGTAGGTGAACTGGAGAATGTGCTCGATGAAGTGTGGAATGACCTCAGCGCATCGGCACAGAGCGTCATCGACAAGCAGGGGGTGGCTTATACCGACTGTGACGGTGATCTTGTGACGAGTATCGTTCATGGAAAGGACTGCGTGTTTACTTGCTATTCACCGGATGGATGTTGCTATTGTGCCACCGACAAGGCTTATCGGGAAGGGCGCACTTCTTGGTGTAAACCTATATCCTGCTATTTATATCCCATCCGGGAGAAGCGTTTCAGTGGAGGCATTTCCGCGTTGAACTATCATCGTTGGAGTGTATGTGCCGCCGCCGTCAAAAAAGGTAGGGAACTCAAACTTCCTATTTACAAATTTCTCAAGGACCCGTTAATCCGCCGTTTCGGTGAGGACTGGTACCATGAGCTGGAAGAACTGGCAGCCCAGTTGAAGGCCGACGGTTATTTGGATGATTGATATATGATATTATACGAAGAAGAGACCATGACTTGCTGTTCATGGTCTTTTTTATGCTTTATGTAAAAAAGGAAGATGCATGATTGAAAAGGGTTCGGTCTTCTAGAGAGTCTAGGTGTTTTAGCGTTCAATTTATCTCCTTTTTAGGCAGAAGTTCATGGCTCATGGAATTTTTTTACGGTTTGTGGAAAAAAGTCCACGGCCTCTATGGACTTCTTTCACATTGGTTTGGTATGTCGCGGTAGCATGGAAAAAAGTCACATTACAAGGTCTGGCTGAGTTTTTCTGGAAGACTATCTTCTATAGTTGAAACGAAGTCGAAATCTTGGTACAAAAGATCCAAAAGGTTCCTTTTCCCCTTTCTTTTTCCATCCTTTCTCCGGTCTTTTTCTTTTTGTCGCCAACCTTACATGGTTTTCACAATTAAATAAAGTGGATGCGCTATTTATTTTCTATCTTTGTCACGGTGGAAGACTATCACAATGATCAACAACTTTAAATATTATATGAAAATGAAAAAAATTACTCCATTTTTATTTCTTTGCTTGATGGCGGGAACGGCTTTTGCCGGACCAGTTTCGCGCAGCCAGGCAACTCAGATTGCGCGTGACTATCTGCAGAAGAACCGCACGGCACGTACCGCGTCACAGCCTGCAGACTTGTCGCTGGCTTACGAGTGCATGCCTAAGGCTTCTCGTGGCACAGGGAACGCTACCCCTTTGTATTATGTGTTCAATCAAGGAGAGAAAGGTGGCTTCGTCGTCGTTTCCGGTGACGACCGTATGACTTCAGTGGTTGGCTACGTGGATGAAGGCAATTACGCCATGAGCAAGGGCAACGCCAACTTGCAGTGGTGGTTCAATGCACTCGAAGAGACGATGACCTATGTGGTCAAATCAAAGAGTGAAGGCCGTGTGTATCGTCCTATGGCCGCCGAGGGCCTCAAGCCTTTTGTTGCTCCTATGGTGAAAGTCAACTGGGGACAGGGTGCTCCTTATAACGACATGTGTCCGGAAGACCCACAGCATGGTGGAACTTCTTTGGTAGGCTGTACCGCCGTGGCCATGTCACAGGTATTGAGCAAATGGCAGTATCCTGTAGCTGCCCAGGGAGAGGTGGATTATACCACTTGGCAGCATAAAATGCATCTTTCTGAAGATTTAAGTGAGTTTGAATTTGCTTGGGACCAGATGCTCCCTTCTTATACCGCTAAGGCTACTGCTGCACAGAAGAAAGCGGTTTCTGAACTTACCTATGCTTGTGGTCTGGCAGTACATATGGACTATTGTTCGACAGCTTCGGGAGCCTTCGTTTATGCGAGCCATTTGGAAGACCATTTTGGTATAGATCCAGCTTGTAACAATATTGAACGTTTCTATTATACCCGTGCCGATTGGGATGCATTGATCAAGAAAGAACTTTCTGAAGGACGTCCGGTCATTTATAATGGATTCTCAATGACAGCCGGTCACTGTTTTGTTTGTGACGGTTATAATCGTGACGGCCTTTTCCATATCAACTGGGGATGGGACGGCAGTCTTAACGGTTATTTTGCTTTAGCAGAACTCAACAGTGCAGTTGAACATGCTGGTGCACCTACCGATGCGGAAGGCAGTTTCAATCTCGACCAGTCCATCGTTTATGGTATCCAGCCAAAGGTGGGTGAAGGCAACGCTCCAGAGTACAATCTCTGTTTCACCTCTATTGAAGGTAACAAGTTCTCTGCCAAATCCAATATTCCTGTAACCGTGAAGCAGGTACGTGCCGATGGTAATGGTTTCAAAGGTAAGGTGGGCTTAGGTGTTTACGACAAGGAAGGTAAGTTTGTCTGTGTAGCCGGCTCTATGAGGAATATCAGTCTGAATCCAGGTCAGTACAACGAGACCTATTCTTTGCGCGGTGCGCTTTCTCAGAATTTTGCAGATGGTTTGTACACCCTTCGTCCTATCTGTATGGTTAACGAAGGCGAATACGAAGAGATGCGTGGTCGTAAAGGTAGTTCTTATGCCAACTATCTGAACTTGAAGGTTGACGGACCAAGGGTACAGGTGACTGCTCCTGAGGTTGTGGATGCCGCTTTGAAGGTAGTATCGGTCAAGTCACTCAACGCCAATGCTTATGCTGGTGCAAGCAATGCTTTGGAAGTGATTGTCCGTAACGACGGTGCAATGTATAACGGTCCAATCGTCCTTACCCGTAAGAATGCCGATCGTGATGAAAAGGTATACGACAACAACTATATTATTGAATCGGGTGAGGAAGCTGTGCTTCGCATCAAGGTAAAAGCTCCTGCTGTGGGGGATGTTGATAGTCTTGATATGTGGTATGCGAAATCTGACAACGACTTCTTCCATAACGGAGGATTCGAATATGGCTATGTGGGTCAGTTCAAGTACGAATTGAAGCAGACCACTCCAGGTGTTCCAGATATCCAGATCAAACGTGTAAGTATTAAAAATAAGACTACCTATCTTGGCGAACCGCTTCAACTGGATGTAACAATTGCCAACAATGGCGGTTTCTATGGCCAGAACCTTTATTTCTTCATCTTCCCTAGTGGTGGTGGCAATAGCATTGGTAACGGTCACACTCAGATATTCATAGACAAGGGTGAAACTCTCACCACTCAGATAGAAGTGCCGGTCAAGGGCCTTTCAGCAGGTTCTTATTTCATGCAGGCCTTTATTTTAGAGAATGGCGGTTATAAGAATATCAATACCGCACAATATAGTTTCAATATCAAATCAACTTCCAGTTTCTCTTTAAGCTCAGAAGGCTATGGCGTTTATTGTGTCAACCATGCTTGGGAAGTGCCTATCGGGGTACAGTGCGGTGTCTTGGTGGCAGCCAACGCTGATCATATTCAGGCTGACTACCGTTACCAGGAAGGTGATGTGGTTCCGGCTGGAACTCCGGTCATTGTCCAGTCTAATGGCAGACGCTCCATCAACTATAAAGTTGTGGAGAGCCAGGAGGACGCTCCGGAGGATAATCTTCTTCTCAACCGTGTGAACGAGGAAGGATACACTTATGCCGGTGAAGGCGATTACTGGTATTATGGTTTCGACGACGATGGCACACGTGCGAACTATGGTTTCTACTGGATGGAGGAAGAAGGTGCAGCTTTCAAACTTCCTGCCAAGAAATGCTATCTGGCAATGCCTGTCAATAGCGGAAAGACTACCGGTTATCCGTTCAATACTTCTCTTACAGGTATCGAAAATATATTGATCAAGGCAGCTCTGCCTGCAGATGCTCCTGTCTACACCCTCTCAGGTGTTCGAGTTCAAGGTAAGTTGAACGAGTTGCCAAAGGGACTTTATATTGTCGGTGGAAAGAAAGTGATGGTTAAGTAAAAAACATTCTTTGATATAAAAGCGGGAAGCAGATGTGAAGTTTGCTTCCCGCTTTTTTAAACTACCAGCACGGATGCTGCGTCTGCTGCAAGATAAAAAAAGGAAGATATAAGTCAAACTATGGAGCCATCTGATATTTATTCTTCATATTTGTCCCTAGATGAATAAAACAGAAATGTATTTGCAGCCTTTTCGGGCATTCCATGAAATACCTTAAAAACAATAGATATGAAGAATAAAATTACCACATTATTACTTTTCAGTATGGTGGCGGTGACCGCATTGGGCGGCCCGGTCACACGCGAAAAAGCTGCTGAGATAGCACGTAGCTATTTACTTCAGCAACGCATCTCTCGTGGAGCGGCGCAACCTGTTGATAGCAGTTTGACTTACGAATGTGTATCCAAGGCAGGGAGAGGTGCTGGAATTGGAACTCTTCTTTATTATGTGTTCAATCAAGGAAAATCGGAGGGCTTTGTTGTAGTATCCGGTGATGACCGAATGACGCCGGTGGTCGGTTTTGCCGGCCACCGGCAACTTTGAGTACGCTCGGCATGAGTATTAGCTAACGGGTGCAAGTCCCTAATGAGCCC
>SAMEA104404106__coassemble_1130_pt1 | contig 21760 bp, 17 predicted proteins | sample SAMEA104404106__metabat2_high_PE_037 | metagenome-assembled genome bin SAMEA104404106 (sample SAMEA104404106) | Balaenoptera acutorostrata
ATCACGCCAGTCAACAATTCTTTTAGTTTCCTTGGATACAAACGCCTTAATAACGCTGATAGAAACTAAAAAAAACTGCGCCCCACAAATTGAGACGCAGCTTTTATATAGTTTAAGAATCAGAAATTATTCCTGTTCTTTCTGTTGCATTTTTTCATATTCGTCAGCATCGCCAACTACAATACGGTTGAACTCGCGGAGACCGGTACCTGCAGGAATCAAGTGACCACAGATCACATTTTCCTTCATACCTTCCAAGTAATCCACCTTACCGCTGATAGCAGCTTCATTGAGAACCTTAGTTGTTTCCTGGAAGGAAGCAGCTGACATAAAGCTCTTAGTCTGCAATGCGGCACGGGTAATACCCTGAAGAATCTGAGTAGAAGTTGCAGCCTTTGCATCACGAACTTCAACGAGCTTGAGGTCACGACGCTTCAACTGTGAGTTCTCATCACGAAGTTTACGAGCAGTAACGATCATACCCTTCTTCATAGTTTCGCTGTCACCAGCATCAACTACAACCTTCTTGCCCCAGATACGGTCATTCTCTTCTGCGAAGTCGAGTTTATCAACAATCTGAGATTCCAAGAAGCGAGTATCACCAGGTTCATTGATCTGTACCTTACGCATCATCTGGCGTACGATAACTTCGAAGTGCTTATCGTTGATCTTTACACCCTGGAGACGATATACGTCCTGAACTTCATTAACAATGTATTCCTGTACAGCGGTAGGACCCTTGATAGCGAGGATATCGCTAGGAGTGATGGAACCGTCAGACAATGGAGTACCTGCACGAACGTAGTCATTTTCCTGTACCAATACCTGCTTAGACAAAGATACGAGGTACTTCTTCACTTCACCGAGCTTAGAAGTAACGATAATTTCACGGTGGCCACGCTTAACGGCACCCATAGAAACTTCACCGTCGATTTCAGAAACGACAGCAGGGTTGCTTGGATTACGAGCCTCGAACAATTCAGTTACTCGAGGCAGACCACCGGTGATATCACCTGCACTACCTACTACACGTGGAATCTTAACCAAAACATCACCGGCCTTCAACTTCTGACCATCTTCAACAGCAATACGACCGTTGATAGGGAAAGTATAGGTACGGATCAATTCACCGTTTTCATCCAAGATGTGAGCAGATGGCACGCGACCACGGTCCTTAGATTCAATAACGATACGTTCACGGAGACCAGTAGCATCATCCTCTTCGATACGGTAAGTCAAACCTTCCTTAACATCTTCGAACTGAACGATACCGGCGTTTTCTGTAACGATAACGGCGTTGAACGGGTCCCACTTAGCAATAACGGTACCCTTTTCAACCTTGTCGCCATCATGAACGAACAACTGAGAACCATAAGGTACGTTCTGGTTAGAAAGAACGATACCCGTGTTATCGTCAACAAAACGAACTTCAGCCAAACGACCTACTACCACCTGGCTGGCAGAACCGTCTTCACCAAGAACATCTACGGTACGGAGTTCTTCGAATTCCAAGCGGCAATCGTGCTTAGCAACAATTGTAGCGTTAGCAGCCGCACCACCGGCGATACCACCGGCGTGGAAGGTACGAAGTGTCAACTGTGTACCCGGTTCACCGATAGACTGAGCAGCGATAACGCCGACAGCCTCACCCTTCTGAACCATACGGCTAGTAGCAAGGTTACGTCCGTAACACTTCATACATACACCGTGCTTGCTCTCACAAGTCAATACAGAACGAATTTCTACGCTTTCAATTGGGGAAGCTTCGATTTCTGCAACGATAGGCTCAGTGATTTCCTCACCACTGGCAACAATCAACTTACCAGTAGTTGGGTGGATGATATCATGCACAGATACACGACCCAAGATACGTTCGCCCAAAGAAGAGATGATTTCATCACCGTCCTTCAAAGCTGTACATACCAAACCACGAAGTGTACCACAATCCTCTTCAGTAATGATCACGTCATGAGAAACGTCAACCAAACGACGAGTCAAATAACCCGCATCGGCTGTCTTCAACGCAGTATCGGCAAGACCCTTACGAGCACCGTGGGTAGAGATAAAGTACTCCAACACGGACATACCTTCCTTAAAGTTAGAAAGGATAGGGTTTTCAATAGTTGCACGGCCTTCGGCACCAGCCTTCTGAGGCTTAGCCATCAAACCTCTCATACCAGCCAACTGAGAAATCTGGTCTGCAGAACCACGGGCACCAGAATCCAACATCATGAACACAGCGTTGAAACCTTGGTCAGCTTCAGTCATCTGCTTCATCAATGTCTTCTTCAAGTCGGTGTTCACGTGAGTCCAAGTATCAATAACCTGGTTGTAACGTTCGTTATCAGTGATGAAACCCATGTTATAGTTCATCGTAATCTGATCGATTTCGTCGTTACCACGCTGTACGATGTCAACCTTTTCCTTAGGAATGATGATATCATCCAAGTTGAAGGACAAACCACCTTCGTATGCCTTACGGTAACCCAAGTTCTTTATACCATCCAAGAAGTGACAAGCACGAGCCATACCTACGGTCTTGATAACCTTAGAAATGATGTCACGCAAAGACTTCTTTGAAATTACGGTATTGATGTAACCACACTCTTCTGGAATGATTTCGTTAACGATTACACGACCTACAGAAGTTTCAACGATACGCTTAACCATCATACCAGCTTCATCAATATCGTTAACCAATACCTTGACTGGTGCGTGAACGTCTACACGCTTTTCGTTGAATGCGATAATCGCTTCTTCTGGACCGTAGAAGGTCAGACCCTCACCCTTCGCACCTGGACGAAGCTTTGTGATGTAATAGAGACCCAATACCATATCCTGAGAAGGAACGGTGATAGGAGCACCATTAGCAGGGTTCAAAATATTGTGGCTCTGAAGCATCAACATCTGAGCTTCGAGAACAGCTTCGTTACTCAATGGGAGGTGAACTGCCATCTGGTCACCATCGAAGTCGGCGTTGAACGCAGTACAAGCTAATGGATGGAGCTGGATAGCCTTACCTTCAATCATCTTAGGCTGGAATGCCTGGATACCGAGTCGGTGAAGTGTAGGGGCACGGTTGAGCAACACAGGGTGACCCTTCATAACGTGTTCAAGAATATCCCAGATTACCGGTTCACGGCGGTCAACGATTTTCTTCGCACTCTTCACGGTCTTTACAATACCACGTTCGATGAGCTTACGGATAATAAACGGCTTGTAGAGTTCGGCAGCCATCAATTTAGGCAAACCGCACTCACCCATATTCAATTCAGGACCAACGACGATAACGGAACGAGCTGAGTAGTCAACACGCTTACCGAGGAGGTTCTGACGGAAACGACCTTGCTTACCCTTCAAATAGTCAGAGAGTGACTTCAAAGGACGGTTGCTGTCGCTCTTGACTGCACTACTCTTACGAGAGTTGTCGAAGAGGCTGTCGACAGCTTCCTGCAACATACGCTTTTCATTACGCAAGATGACTTCAGGAGCCTTGATTTCGAGCAAACGCTTCAAACGGTTGTTACGAATCAAAACACGACGATAAAGGTCATTCAAGTCGGAAGTTGCGAAACGACCACCATCAAGAGCAACGAGCGGACGCAATTCAGGAGGAGTCACAGGAATAATCTTCATGATCATCCATTCCGGTTTGTTGCGGTCCTTGCTAGCACGGAAAGCTTCCACTACCTGCAAACGCTTCAAAGCTTCGTTCTTGCGCTGCATAGAAGAATCTGAGTTTGCACGGTCACGGAGTTCGTAAGACAATTCGTCCAAGTTCAAACGGCTCAACAAATCGTATACTGCCTCTGCACCCATCTTTGCGATGAACTTATTAGGGTCAGTATCTTCCAAGTACTGATTTTCCTTTGGAAGTTTCTTGAGCAATTCAAGATATTCGTCCTCAGTGAGCAAGTCGTTCTGAGCGACCTCGTCTTCCAACGCACCTGGCTGGATTACCACGTAACGCTCGTAGTAAATGATAGTATCCAATTTCTTGGTCGGAATACCGAGCAAGTAACCAATCTTATTAGGTAAAGAACGGAAGTACCAGATATGAGCTACAGGCACAACCAGCTGGATGTGTCCTGCACGCTCACGACGTACTTTCTTTTCTGTAACTTCAACACCGCATCGGTCGCAGACAATGCCTTTGTAGCGGATACGCTTGTACTTACCGCAGTGGCACTCGTAGTCTTTGGTCGGGCCGAAGATACGTTCACAGAAAAGACCATCACGTTCAGGCTTGTAAGTACGGTAGTTGATAGTTTCAGGCTTCAACACCTCACCGTAAGAATTAGCCTGGATTTCTTCAGGAGAAGCCAATCCGATGGTGATCTTCGTGAAGTTACTCTTTATCTTATTATCTCTTTTAAATGCCATATCTTATAATAAATGTTGTGTGTAAAGAGTTCCAGTTGATTAGTCGAGAGTGATGCTCAAACCTAAGCCGCGAAGCTCGTGGAGCAACACATTGAGAGATTCAGGAATACCTGGAGTAGGCATTGGATCGCCCTTGACAATTGCTTCGTAAGCCTTAGAACGACCAACAACATCATCGGACTTAATGGTGAGGATTTCCTGGAGCACGTGAGATGCACCGAAGGCCTCGATAGCCCAGACTTCCATTTCACCGAAACGCTGACCACCAAACTGTGCCTTACCACCAAGAGGCTGCTGGGTGATGAGTGAGTATGGACCGATAGAACGTGCGTGCATCTTGTCCTCAACCATGTGGCCGAGCTTCAACATGTATGTCACACCCACTGTTGCCTTCTGGTCGAACGCATCACCTGTAGCACCATCATACAACTGTGTAGAACAGTAGCGTGGCAAACCAGCCTTATCTGTCCATTCACAGAGATCTTCCATCTTAGCACCGTCGAAAATAGGAGTTGCAAACTTCACACCCAACTTACGGCCGGCAGCACCGAGTACAGCCTCGAATACCTGACCGATGTTCATACGTGAAGGCACACCCAACGGATTCAATACGATATCGACCGGAGTACCGTCTGCCAAGAAAGGCATATCTTCCTGACGAACAATCTTAGATACGATACCCTTGTTACCGTGACGACCTGCCATCTTATCACCAACACCAATCTTACGCTTCTTAGCTACGTAAACCTTTGCCATTTGGATGATACCTGAAGGTAATTCATCACCAATTGTGATAGCAAACTTCTTACGCTTAAGAATGGCATCCATAATATTAAACTTCTTCAAATAGTTGATGACCAAGATACGAACCAACTCATTAGTATGCTCGTCCTCAGTCCAGTTGCTCAACTGTACAGAAGTGAAGTCCAAAGTATTCAACAATGATTTGCTGAACTTAGCACCCTTGGCGATAACTTCCGCACCGATGTTATCCTTCACACCGAGAGAAGTCTGATCCTTCACCAAAGCCATCAACTTATCGATCATCAAAGCCTTCAAGTCACCAGCCTCGTTAGCGAACTGGTCGTCCATCTTCTGCAATGTAATCTTGTCAGCAGCCTTAGTAGCGCGAGTCTTGATAGCCTTGGAGAACAACTTCTTCTTGATAACGACACCAGACAAAGAAGGATTAGCCTTCAAAGAAGCATCCTTAACATCACCTGCCTTGTCACCGAAGATAGCACGAAGCAATTTCTCTTCTGGAGTAGGATCACTTTCACCCTTAGGAGTGATCTTACCAATCATGATATCGCCTGGGTTAACGCGAGCTCCGACACGGATAATACCGTTTTCGTCCAAATCCTTGGTTGCATCTTCGCTCACGTTAGGAATATCGTTGGTCAATTCTTCCATACCACGCTTAGTTTCGCGTACTTCAAGAGAGAATTCATCAACGTGAACAGAAGTCAGTACGTCATCGCGAACCATACGTTCGTTCAAAACAATAGCATCCTCATAGTTGTAACCCTTCCAAGGCATGTATGCCACGAGCAAGTTACGACCCAATGCCAATTCACCGTCTTCTGTAGCATAACCTTCAGTAAGAATATCGCCCTTCTTCACACGCTGTCCCTTTTCACAAATAGGACGGAGGTCGATAGTCATATTCTGGTTGGTACGGCGGAACTTAGGAATCTTGTATTCCTTGGTAGCAGATTCGAAGCTTACGAAATCTTCTTCCTCCGTACGGTCATAAGTAATGCGGATTACGGTTGCGTCTACAAAGTCAATGATACCTTCGCCTTCAGCAGTAATCATACAACGAGAGTCCTCACATACCTGCTTTTCAATACCGGTACCTACGATAGGAGCCTCAGAGTGAATCAATGGAACTGCCTGGCGCATCATGTTAGATCCCATCAATGCACGGTGAGCATCATCGTGTTCCAAGAACGGAATCAAAGAAGCTGCGATGGAGGCAATCTGCTGTGGAGCAACATCGATCAAGTCAACTTCAGAAGGTGGAACCACTGGATAATCGGCATCCTGACGGCATTTAACCTTTTCACGGATGAAGGTACCGTCTTCACGAAGAGGAGCGTTACCCTGACCGATAATCTTGTTTTCTTCCTCTTCAGCACTGAGGTAAACCACTTCATCGTTGTTCAAGTTGACAATAGAATTTTCAACCTTACGGTAAGGAGTTTCGATGAAACCAAGATCATCGATCTTCGCATAAACGCAAAGAGAAGAAATCAAACCGATGTTAGGACCTTCAGGAGACTCAATAGGACAAAGACGACCGTAGTGAGTATAGTGTACGTCTCGAACTTCGAAACCTGCACGCTCACGAGAAAGACCTCCAGGACCAAGGGCAGAAAGACGACGCTTGTGTGTGACTTCGGCCAATGGGTTGGTCTGGTCCATGAACTGTGACAAGGCGTTAGTACCGAAGAAAGAATTGATCACTGAAGAGATAGTCTTCGCATTGATCAAATCTGTCGGAGTAAAGACTTCATTGTCACGGACGTTCATACGTTCGCGGATGGTACGGCTCATACGTGCCAAACCAATAGCGAACTGGTTGGAGAGCTGTTCACCGACGGTGCGAACACGACGGTTACTCAAGTGGTCGATATCATCGACTGTAGCCTTTGAGTTGATCAACTCAACCAAATATTTAATAATTTCAATGATATCCTCACGTGTCAAAACGCGGACATCCATATCTGTAGAAAGACCGAGCTTACGGTTAATACGGTAACGACCTACTTCGCCCAAGTCATAACGCTTTTCTGAGAAGAAAAGGTTGTTGATGACTTCACGAGCACTAGCATCATCGGCAGGATCAGCATTACGCAACTGACGATAGATGTAAAGTACTGCTTCCTTTTCAGAGTTACTGGTATCCTTCTGCAAAGTATTGAAGATGATAGAGAAGTCGGAACCAGAATTCTCTTCCTTGTGAACCAAGATAGACTGAGTACCGCTATCGATGATTTCGTCAATGTGCTCTTCTTCCAGGACAGTTTCACGGTCCAGGATGACATTGTTACGCTCGATAGATACAACTTCACCAGTATCTTCATCTACGAAATCTTCTACCCAGCTCTTCAAAACACGTGCAGCCAACTTGCGGCCAAGCACCTTCTTCAAATTGGTCTTGTTAACCTTGACCTCTTCAGCCAAGTCGAAAATCTGAAGAATATCCTTATCGGTTTCGAAACCGATAGCACGGAGCAAAGTAGTAACAGGCAATTTTTTCTTACGGTCGATGTAAGCATACATCACGCTGTTGATATCCGTAGCAAATTCAATCCAAGAACCCTTGAACGGAATGATACGAGCTGAATACAACTGCGTACCATTCGCATGAACACTTGAACCGAAGAAAACACCAGGAGAACGGTGCAACTGAGATACAACAACACGTTCAGCACCATTGATGATGAACGTACCGTTATCCGTCATATATGGAATAGGACCTAAGAAAACATCCTGAATGACAGTACCGAAATCCTCATGATCAGGGTCAGTACAATACAATTTCAATTTAGCTTTCAAAGGCACACTATAAGATAAGCCTCTCTCTAAACATTCGTCAATGCTGTAACGGGGCGGGTCGATATAATAATCGAGGAATTCGAGTACAAAGTTGTTGCGTGTATCAGCGATAGGAAAATTCTCCGCAAAAACTTTGTACAGACCGTCGTTCTTACGCAATTCCGAAGGAGTATCGAGCTGCAAGAAATCCTTGAAAGATTTTAACTGTACGTCCAAGAAATCTGGATAAGGCATCGGATTCTTTACAGACGCAAAGTTCACACGTTTGTTGATTACTCTTGAAGACATTCGTTGAATAATATGGTTGTACGTATTTATAAGACACAAAAAGGTTAAGAACCCCCTACCAGAGGATTCTTAACCGAACACCCAAAAAAGGGTTTAAGCTATATTAAGCGATTTCTACTTCAGCACCAGCTTCTTCGAGAGCCTTCTTCAATGCTTCAGCTTCTTCCTTAGCTACGCCTTCCTTAAGCTTGCTAGGAGCACCGTCTACGAGATCCTTAGCTTCCTTCAAACCGAGGCCACAAGCTTCCTTAACTGCCTTTACAACCTGCAATTTAGCAGCACCTGCGCTCTTCAAAACTACATCGAATGCAGTCTTTTCTTCAGCAGCAGCACCTGCAGCAGCAGGACCTGCAGCAACTGCAACAGCTGCAGCAGCTGGTTCAATACCGTATTCCTCCTTGAGGATAGTTGCTAACTCATTTACTTCCTTTACTGTCAAATTTACCAATTCTTCAGCAATAGCTTTGATATCTGCCATTTTCTTAAATTTATTTATTTTGTTTTTATTCTTTTAAATATAATTTCGAATTGTCCGATTATTCCGGACGTTCACCCAAGGTCTTAAGCACACCGTGGATAGTCTGAGAACCAGACTGGAGCGCTGAGATAACGTTCTTTGCAGGTGACTGCAAGAGAGCGACAACCTCTGCGATAAGTTCGGTCTTGCTCTTGATTGCGCAAAGAGCTTCGAGGTGTTCTGCACCAACGTAGAAACCTTCTTCAGCGTATGCGGCTTTCAAGCCAGGGATACCGTCCTTAGATACTTCCTTTATTAACTTAGCTGGAGCGTTTGCTGTGTTACAGAAGAACACTGCAGTTGTACCCTTCAAACTGTTATAAAGTGGTGAGTAATCGATTTCAGCAGCTTCAAAAGCTTTATGCAAGAGAGTGTTTTTTACAACAACCATCTTGATGTCTGCACCGAAGCACTTTCTTCTTAAGTCACTGGTAGCACTAGCATTCATGCCAGTTACATCAACCAAGTAAAAGTGAGCGTACTCATTCAATGTTTCACCGAGATGCTCGATGATGATAGCTTTATCTTCCTTTCTCATGATTCAAATTCAATTAAATTTCTTCAACAGATTTGGGGTCAACCTTAACACCCTTACTCATTGTAGAGGAAAGATAAACACTCTTGATATAAGTACCCTTAGCAGTTGCAGGTTTCAACTTGATAATAGTGTTGAGGAATTCCTTTGCATTGCCAAACATCTGATCAGCAGTAAATGAAACCTTACCAATTGATGTATGAACGATACCGGTCTTGTCAACCTTGAAGTCGATCTTACCCTGCTTTACTTCACGTACAGCCTTAGCAACATCCATAGTAACAGTACCACTCTTAGGGTTAGGCATCAATCCGCGAGGACCGAGTACACGACCGAGGGCACCAATTTTACCCATGATAGCTGGCATAGTGATGATAACATCAATATCAGTCCAACCACCCTTAATTTTCTCGATATATTCATCGAGACCAACATAGTCAGCACCAGCTTCTTTAGCAGCAGCTTCCTGATCTGGAGTACAGAGGCAAAGTACACGAACTGTCTTACCAGTACCGTTTGGCAATGAAACCACGCCACGTACCATCTGATTTGCCTTACGAGGGTCTACACCCAAGCGTACGTCGATATCAAGTGAAGCATCGAACTTGGTTGTGGTAATTTCCTTAACCAATTCGCAAGCTTCCTTCAAGGTGTAAGCCTTCCCTGCTTCAATCTTGCCAGCGACCAATTTCTGATTTTTTGTCAATTTGCTCATTGTTCAATAATTGAAGTTAATAATTAACCTGGGAAGTCTCCCTTAACTGTGATACCCATGCTGCGAGCTGTACCTGCTACCAACTTCATTGCAGATTCTACAGTGAAGCAGTTGAGGTCTGGCATCTTGTCCTCTGCGATAGCCTTAACCTGATCCCAAGTGATTTCTGCCACTTTGTTACGGTTAGGCTGAGCAGAACCAGTCTTCTTCTTTGCAGCCTCCAACAACTGTACTGCTACAGGTGGAGTCTTAACGATGAATGAGAAAGACTTGTCATTGTAATAAGTGATTACAACTGGCAACACTTTGCCTGCCTTCTCCTGAGTTCTGGCGTTGAACTGCTTGCAAAAGTCCATGATGTTGATACCCTTAGAACCCAATGCAGGTCCAACGGGAGGTGATGGATTTGCAGCGCCACCCTTAATCTGTAATTTGATTAATCCAGCAACTTCTTTAGCCATTTTTTTTACGTTTTTTTATTTGAATTATTTATGAAAGTAGTTAGGCACGTAACATTTACCTACTCTTTCTCTATCTGCATAAAACCTAAGTCGAGACCTGTGCTGCGGCCGAATACCTTAACGGTAACGGTAACCTTCTTCTTCTCGTTGTCCACCTTTTCGATGATACCAGAGAAACCGGAGAAAGGACCTTCAGTCACTTTCACAGCCTCACCAACAGAGTAAGGAATAACGACATCTACAGCTTCTTCCTGCATTTCGTCAACCTTTCCGAGAATTCGGTTTACTTCACTTTCACGGAGCGGAGTAGGATTATCCATGCCGCCCAAGAATCCCAATACATTCGGAGTATTACGCAACTCATGAGGAATCTCACCTACAAGGCGAGCTTCAACGAGTACATAACCCGGAAGATAATTACGTTCTTTGACTATGCGTTTGCCATTGCGGACAGAGACTACTTTTTCGGTAGGAATCAACACCTGTGAAACATTTCCACCAAAACGACCGTTTTTAATTTCGGCGTCGATGTATTCCTTAACCTTAGCCTCCTTGCTGCTAACAGCTCTCAACACATACCAAGACATTTCGATTTCTGCCATCGTCTTATCTTAGAATTTAGTTAGGATAAATGGTTTCCATGAGGAACTTGAAGACTGAATCCTCAGCAAACACAATAAGCGCAATGATAATGGAAGCGACAAGTACGACGATTGCGCTATGTATCAACTCCTTTTGCGTTGGCCAAGTGGTCTTATGAGCTAGTTCTTCGTAAGAATCTTTGCAATATGTGATAAATCTTTTCAACATATATGTTCTATTTTAGCACGGGAAGAGAGGCTCGAACTCCCGACACCTGGTTTTGGAGACCAGTGCTCTACCGACTGAGCTATTCCCGTAGAAAATAGGCCTCACCTCTCAGTGAGAGCCTATTTCATATATTGACTTAATATGTTCTATTAGTCGAGGATTTCAGTAATCTGACCTGAACCTACAGTACGGCCACCTTCACGGATAGCGAAGCGGAGACCTACGTTCAAAGCTACCTTGTAGATCAAATCTACAGTGATTTCAACGTTATCACCTGGCATTACCATTTCTACACCTTCTGGCAAGTGGATTTCACCTGTACAGTCCATTGTACGGAGGTAGAACTGAGGACGATACTTGTTACCGAATGGAGTGTGACGACCACCTTCTTCCTTCTTCAATACGTAGATAGAAGCCTTGAACTTTTCGTGTGGCTTAATAACACCCGGGTGAGTGATAACCATACCACGCTTGATTTCTGACTTATCGATACCACGGAGGAGAAGACCTACGTTATCACCAGCTTCACCTTCATCGAGAAGCTTACGGAACATTTCAACACCAGTAACAACTGACTTCTTATCTTCACCGAGACCAAGGATCTGAACTTCGTCACCTACCTTGATAACACCAGTTTCGATACGACCAGTAGCAACAGTACCACGACCAGTGATTGAGAAGATATCTTCAACTGGCATCAAGAATGGTTTATCGCGGTCACGTTCTGGTTCCTGAATCCAAGAGTCAACTGCATCCATCAATTCCATTACAGAATTTTCCCACTTTTCAACGCCGTTCAAAGCACCGAGAGCAGAACCACGGATGATTGGAGTATCTTCTTCGAAATCGTAAGAAGTGAGCAATTCAGTCATTTCCATTTCAACGAGTTCGAGCATTTCTTCGTCTTCAACCATGTCGCACTTGTTCAAGAACACTACCAAACGAGGTACGTTTACCTGACGAGCGAGCAAGATGTGTTCACGAGTCTGAGGCATAGGACCATCAGTTGCAGCACAAACGATGATTGCACCGTCCATCTGAGCAGCACCAGTAACCATGTTCTTTACGTAGTCGGCGTGACCCGGGCAGTCTACGTGAGCGTAGTGACGCTTTTCAGTTTCGTATTCTACGTGTGAAGTATTGATAGTAATACCACGTTCCTTTTCTTCAGGAGCGTTATCGATAGAATCGAAAGAACGCATTTCAGTGAAACCCTTCTTTGCCAATACTGTAGTGATAGCAGCAGTCAAAGTAGTCTTACCGTGGTCAACGTGACCAATAGTACCGATGTTTACGTGCGGTTTGGTACGCTCGAATTTTTCTTTAGCCATAGCTTTATTATATTAATTTATGAATGAATTATCTTGTTCTTCAATAGACAAAAAAAAGAGCTGTTAGTGAGACTTGAACTCACGACCTCTTCCTTACCAAGGAAGTGCTCTACCGCTGAGCTATAACAGCAAAAGAGAGCGGAAAACGAGGCTCGAACTCGCGACCCCCAGCTTGGAAGGCTAGTGCTCTACCAACTGAGCTATTTCCGCATTCTTTTTGTGGGCAAAGATGGATTCGAACCACCGAAGGCGTAAGCCAGCAGATTTACAGTCTGCCCCATTTGGCCACTCTGGTATTTGCCCTTGTTTAAAGTCCTCGCCGGTGTTGGTATTAAAATTGCAGCCGTTGAGAAGTGACCTCGAAACGGCTGCAAAGTTAGGTATTTTTTTTTACCCGCAAAACTTTTTCGCCTTTTTTTTATTTTGCACGCAATTTTTCTTTGTATTTTTCGATTTGACGCTGCAGAGCTTCCACACATTGGTCCACTCCTTCTTCAAAGGTATCACATACCTTTTCACCAAGAAGTTTGGTTCCATTGACACTCAAATGTATCTGTACTTCCTTATTCAGGGCGGTTTCTGGCTTTACTACCTTTAGGAAAACTTCGGCATTCGCACCTTCACAACTCTTTGCGAGCTTTCCGACCTTCTTTTCAATGAATGCTTGTAACTTTTCTGTTGCAGTAAAATGAATTGACTGAATTTTGATTTCCATAGTACCCTCCTTTTTTTAGTCTCCAAGACGGAGTGTTATCATTAACAATTAATATTCGCGCCCTTCTTCGAGCGGAGCGCTGATTAGATATAAGTTTCTAAAAGCGAATATACAAAGTTTTTAAATAAAAGCCAAATCCGTATCCGTTTTTTTTGCCCTATTTTTAGGTATATTCAGCGGGAAGTGACGGGAAGGGTAAAATGGGCGACTTCTCTCTCCTATCAGAACGGTGATTCTCTGTGCTGGCGGCCGCTTACACTTATTATATAGTCATGGAAAGGAATCCCGAGAAGTTTGCTGTGGGAATCTGCATGAATGGATTTTCTCTCGCTACAGGCCGAACCGCTATGTTCCAAAAGATAGTGGCATTCGCAGGACCAGCGTTTGCTGACGGAACAGCCTCCATTGCCCGGCTGCCTGCCGGACAAGGAAACGTCTGAACATGGTTAGTCATCTGTTGTTTCCAATCGGTATGCAAAAAGTTTATCGGCTCTGGCGAAGCATTTTCATGATATATAGAATCAAGAACCCGAACTTCGTTGATTTCCGCAACCTGCGCCTGCGATTTTCAACAAGGCGGTTTTGCTTCATCCTTCACAGCAAACGGTTCGTTCATGCCAGGCGGATACGAGAAACCAGGCGAAGTTTCACTGTCTATCCCATGTAACCACGGAAACTGCACATCAGAAGGATTTTCATTCTGTAAAAAATTCCGGTTTTACATACTATCTGATCAATAACCAAGGAATGTATTTGCAAAAGTCGAGTGTACCTATATAATAGAGGTACGGCCTCAACAATTGCGTACAAGAAAAAAGTCTGACAACACAAGGCTGTCAGACTTTTCTCATTTCTATTCTATTTACTTTTTATTCTCCTGTTTCTTCAACAAGAATTCTTCAATCAATTGTTTGAAAGTTTCTTTTGGCAAGGCACCGACAGACATTTGCGGCTGGCCTTCCATCGGGATGAACAGCAAACTAGGCAAAGAAGTTATGCCCATGGCTGCCGACAAATCGCGCTCCTTGTCTGTGTTCACCTTATAAATATAAATCTGGTCTTTGTATTCGTCGGCCAGTTCTTCCAATACTGGAGCTATAGAGCGGCAAGGTCCGCACCAATTTGCATAGAAATCGATGATGGCGGGTTTGTCTCCGAGATATCTGAATTCATTCGGATTACTCTCATAATCGGCAATTTTCTTCAAAAAATCTGCCTTGGTTAGTCTGAGGGTCTTTCCCTTAGTTTTCTGAACGGCTTCTGCAGAGGTCTGGTCAGCCTCAACTTTATTCTGAGCCTGGCTACAAGATGCAAAGAGGCATCCGGCCAACATCAAAGTCATCCACTTCTTCATTTTCTTTCTTATTATATGATGGTTTATGATTTACTTTTTTCGCCGGGCTGGAACAAACCGAGGAAGGAGCCTCCCAAGAGAGCGCCCCAGAGACTGCTCATCCATGGAGAAGAAGTAATGGGACAAGTACCTGTGGCACATCCCACGTATCTCCAGTAAAGGAAGCCGCCTACTGCTCCCAACAACAACCCGATGAGGGTTAAACTGTATTTCTTTAATCCTGTAAATTTCTTCATGACTATATTTATTTTGTTTCTGTGGCAAATATAAAACAAAATAGGCTCATATACAATTTTCCCTAGGAAATTATTTATGCGGTTTATATTTATTAAGTATATATTCCCAATTCCTTATTTTTTATTTATTTTCCTCCACAAAGGGGGGCGATACGACCAGCGGACTGCCGACACTCACACCGGGAAGGAAAACTTCAAAAGTATGGAAATCGTCTACCATACAGGCAGAGCAAAACTCTTCACTTCGGGTTCGGTGTGTTCATTACGGAAGATTTTCAATACCTCTTCAACAATTTCGGGATGCTGCGCCGCTACATCGTGCTCTTCTCTGACATCTACACTCAGATCATAAAGTTGCACTTGACGGTTGCCCTCTCTCACCCGATTGACAAAGGCCTTCCACTTACCCATTCTCAGAGCTTTCTGTCCGCCCGATTCGGGGAATTCCCAATACAGGAATTCGTGTTTCTTCTGCTTCCGGTCCTTCCCCAGGAAGGTGGGCAGCATACTGATGCCGTCCGTACGGGGAGACTCCACGTCCGCCACTTCGCACAAAGTGGGCATGATGTCCCAAAAGGCGGAAAGATGGTCGGAAGTAGCACCTGCCTCTATCTTCTTCGGCCAACAGGCGATCATGGGCACGCGGATACCGCCCTCCCTCAAAGAACCTTTTCCCCAGCCATAGTCGGAACGATGGGGACGGGCACTGTCAAAGAACTGGGACGCGCATCCCCCGTTGAAGGAAGGACCATTATCGCTGGTAAAGATAATCAGGGTATTCTCATACAAGCCGAGGTCCTTGAGTTTCTGCACCAATCCTCCTATCTGCTCATCCAGATAACTGATCATCGCGGCATAGGTGGCCCGGGGGTAACGACAGGGGAAATAGTCCTGCTGCCCCAGATAGGGTTTCTCGTCGCCAAAGAGTTTCCGATAGTGGTCCACCCATTTTTGGGGAGCTTGCAAAGGGACATGGGGCAAGGGAGTCGTCCAAAACAGAGCAAAATTTTCTTTCTGATTGCGTTCGACAAATTTCAAGATTTCATCGTACATTTTGTCGGGGGCATAGTCCTGCTGGGTGTACTTGGCATAACTGAGTTTGTCATACGGGTCGGCGTCCTGGTCAAGACGGGTATGCGGCGCCAGAAACTGATTGTGGAGATATTCCCGGCACTCGTTACGGTAGAGGAAAGGAGGATAATAGGTATGGGCTTGCCGCTGGCAATTGTATCCGTAGAAGAAATCGAATCCCATTTTATTAGGGGTACTGACGGAACCGGGATAACCGAGGCCCCATTTACCGATACAGGCGGTAACATATCCGCCTTCTTGAAGCTTGCGGGGTATCATGATGGTTTTGGCCGGCAGGGGACGCTGTCCTTCCAGTGAAGAATCTGCCAGCATGGCCTTGTGGTTCCATACGTCTCCGCGCGATGCCATCTCATCGTTACCGCGGATGTAGGAATGTCCACTGTGCAAACCGGTGAACAGCGAACACCGCGAGGGGGCAGAGACCGCTTGTCCGGCATAATGGTTGGTAAAGGTCATGCCATCACGGGCCAGAGCGTCGATATTAGGGGTTGCGATTTTCGACTGCCCCATGCATGCGAGTTCTGCCCGGCCCATGTCGTCGGCTAGAATATAAATGATATTGGGATGTCCCTTTTTGCTTTCGGTCGCGGCATTTGCCATTGAAGCGAAACAAGGCACAGTGCCCATGAGGAATATACTGAGAAGTGTTTTGGTTTCCATAGTTATAAAACTGATTGTTATTCTGTGGAGACATGAGGGCCTCCTTTTTATTATGGTTCACAAAAATAAGAAAATATCCAGGATATCGGTTCGAAATGAAGGGGGGAATGAGTCAAAAAAGAGAAAGTAAAAAAGGACACTTTGCTTTTTGGAGTCTTTTCTATAGTTAAAGATAGATAATGAACACTTGCATTTTCCTAAAAAAGGAAGTATATTTGTATTAGAAAAGCGGAGGAGAACCAATATCGGTTTATTCTCCGCTTTTTTCAGTATTTTGGGGTAAATTTCTCTTTGAAGTTGTAAAATTTACTTCCTATCTAGTTCAAAAAAGGTCGGACTTATTTTCATTTTAGTCGGACTCCGATATATTTAGCTCCCTTCCAGATATTTTCTTCCAGCGGAAAGAATGAACAAGTATAAACTTTCATAAATCTTTGCAGCCACGGGAAAAGGAGATATCGGACAACCGGTCTTTCACTCCTCACTCCGGGGATGTGCTTTCTCGTATTCTTTTCGCAGTTCGGCAAAGGTGGTATGCGTATATATTTCTGTCGTCGCAAGACTCTCATGCCCCAGCAATTCCTTGACGGCTCCCAAGTCTGCACCGTTATTCAGCATGACGGTGGCAAAGGTGTGGCGCAACACGTGGGGGGTCCGCTTCTTCTGTGTCGTCACCATCGACAAATACAGGTGCACTCTCTCACGCACCTTGGCACTGGTCATCCGCAGCCCCTGTTTGTCTACAAACAAGGCGCCGGTGTGTATCCCGAAGGTCTCCACCATTTCCTTCTGATAGGCGGCCATATTCTCCCGGAGTTCTTCGCCGAAAGGAATGATACGCTGCTTGTTGCGTTTTCCGGTCACTTTGAGTTCACCGGAGGAGAGGTCAACGTTCTCTATGTTTAATCCTACCAATTCGGAAATACGGACTCCGGTTGTATAAAAGGTAAGGAGTATCAACCGGTCGCGGTGTCCTTCAAAATTATCGGGATAGGTCACTCCGTCCAGGAGCCGGTCCATCTCCGACTGTTTGACAAACGAAGGCAGGGTCTTCCCTACTTTGGGATTGCGCACCAGACGGGTCGGGTCTTTTTCCACGAGTCCCAACCTCAGCAGGTAGCGGTAGAAGGAACGAAGGGCACTCAAGGAACGTTTCACGGTACGGGGACCCGTACCTTCCTCCATGCGCTCGGCTATCCAGCGCCGGATTACATCGCTGTCTACGTCCGCCCAGGTCATGGTTTGATCCAACATAGTGAAGAACTGTTCGAAATGAATCAGATCGCCCCGGTAAGTCTGAACTGTCAAAGGAGAATAACCTTTGTCTGCAGTCAGATAAGCCAAGAATTTTTCCACACGATTTACCAAATCTTCCATATTATAACCGACGTTTCCTATTACATGTTAAGCAAAGTTAGCAAAAAGGAGACTCCACACCAAAAAAATTGTATCTTTGTAACATCTAATACCAAAGAAATTCAAACGAAAAATTTATCAATAAACAACATTCAACTATGATTAAGAAGCTATTAGCAGGAGCAGCTGTGATGTGCACAACTCTCCTACCTTCTTCGGCATTTGCGCAGAACGCGGATTTCAATGTGATTCCTAAGCCGCAGAGTGTAAAATTCGCCACTCGTGGCAATTTCCAACTCAATGCCGACACACGTATCTGTTACACCAAGGGAAAGGCGATGAAGCGCAACGCGCAGTTCCTCGCCGATTACATCAAGGAGACCCTCGGACTGGATTTGAAGATGACGACCAAAAAGGCAGGCAGCAACGCCATCTTCCTCGAACTGGGTTACCAGAGCGAGAATCCCGAAGCTTATGGTCTGGACGTCAGTCAGGAAGGCATCCGTATCCAGGGTAAGACCACTGCCGGCGTGTTCTACGGTATCCAGACTTTGCGCAAGTCATTGCCCAACATGAAGGGCAAGGTCATGCAAGTAAGTTTTCCCAACGTAGAAATCGATGATGCGCCACGTTTCTCTTATCGTGGTACCCACCTCGACGTTTCCCGCCACTTTGTCACTCCTGACTCTATCCGCCGCTTCATCGACATCCTGGCTTTGCACAACATCAACCGTTTCCACTGGCACTTGACGGACGACCAGGGATGGCGTATCGAGATTAAAAAATATCCGAAACTGACAGAAGTGGGATCTTACCGACCCGAAACTGTCATCGGACACAACACAGGCAAATACGACGGCACTCCTCACCAGGGCTTCTACACACAGAAGGAAATCAAGAGCATCATCGAGTATGCCAAGGAGCGCAACATCATTATCATTCCTGAAATTGACCTTCCAGGACACATGCAGGCAGCCCTGGCGGCTTATCCTGAACTGGGATGTACGGGTGGTCCTTACGAAGTATGGAAAATCTGGGGTATTTCCGACAACGTGCTCTGTGCCGGCAACGACAAGACTTTAAAATTCATTGATGACGTACTGGACGAAGTGGTCGCTCTTTTCCCTTCCGAATATATCCACGTAGGTGGTGACGAATGTCCGAAGACTGTATGGAAGACTTGTCCGAAATGCCAGGCACGCGTAAAGGCCAACCACTTGGAGGCCGACGGCAAGCATACCGCCGAAGAACGTCTGCAGAGCTATGTCATCAACCATGCAGAGAAACATCTGAATTCTCTCGGACGCCAGATGATTGGCTGGGACGAAACACTCGAAGGCGGTCTGGCTCCTAACGCAACCGTCATGTCATGGCGCGGAGAAGGTGGCGGTATCGAAGCTGCACGCCAGCACCACAAGGTCATCATGACTCCGAACACTTATCTCTACTTCGACTATTACCAGACAAAGGATACCAAGAACGAACCTGAGGCTATCGGCGGTTTCCTTCCTGTTGAGACCGTATACAACTACGAGCCACTACCTAAGAGTCTGAATGCGGAAGAAGCAAAATACATCTTCGGTGTGCAGGCTAATATCTGGACTGAATATATGCCAACCTTCCGCCAGATTGAATATATGGCTTTGCCGCGTCTCGCTGCCTTGAGCGAAGTGCAGTGGTCGGCTGCCGATCAGAAGAATTATGACAACTTCACCCAGCGCCTTTCTCATCTGATCCGTCTTTATGACAAGTTAGGCTACAACTATGCCAAGCATGTATACGATGTTTCCGCCCACTTCTCTCCCAACCTCAAAGAGAAGGTAATCACTGCCAAACTCAGCACCATCGATAATGCTGAGATCCGCTACACTATCGACGGCACTGACCCAACGCCTCAAAGCATCCGCTACCATGGTCCGGTCAGCATTGACCAGCCTTGCGTCTTCAAAGCTGCTGCATTCCGCGGCAACGAACGCACCAACGTGCTTTCAGAAGAATTCGACTTCAACAAGGCTACCGCTTGTCCTATCACTCCACTCCAGAAGGTCAACAAGCAATATGAATTCAATGGTGCGGTTACACTCGTTGACGGTTTACAAGGCAACAACACCAACTACCAGACAGGCCGTTGGATTGCTTTCTACCGCAACGATATGGAAATGGTCATCGATTTACAAAAAATGACTGACGTCTCCAGCGTAGCCTTCAATACTTGTGTTGAAAAGGGTGCCTGGGTATTTGATGCCCGTGGCGTTGAAATCAGCGTTTCAGATGATGGCAAGAATTTCAAATCTGTCTTCAAGAAGGACATCCCTGCTATGGAGGAAGCAGATCCTAACCAGATTTACCGTCACAAATATCAGTTCACTCCTTGCCAGACCCGATACATAAAGGTAAAGGCGCTTTCTGAGCACCAGATTCCAGCATGGCACGGTGGCAAAGGAAATCCAGGTTTCTTGTTTGTAGATGAAATCATCGTAAAATAAGACTGAACCTAACAGACAATAATCGAGTAGGAGGTAAATGTCAGAAAAAGACATTTATCTCCTACTTTTTCTTTTACTTTCCGCATCACGTCGTCTGAACGTCCTCCAAGAGCGAGGGTTTAATATATTCTTACACTTTACCACCCGACGAAGAATGTTTTAACTCCTCGAGGACTATTTTCTAAATAATTTCACACGTACGAAAAACTTTCATCTCTATCCTATATTTACAACGTCAGGAAAGATGCATCTCATTCTCCGCTCTGTCGGCTCTCTCTCGTGTGTGGAAATTATCAAACTACAACATTACAAACTTTGAAAACAAACTATCATAATGAAAAAAATGTTTACTCTACTGTTCCTGTTATTATGTCTCGTTGCTTGCAAGCCGCAAGAACAGGCAATGAAAAAAGCCAGACAAATGTCGTATTTTTCCTTTCGGGAAATCACATCAGGTACTTACAACCCATCCTTCGAAGTTGTCAAGGAAGGGGGAGAATATCAAGGTATATATCAACCGTCACACCCATAAGGAAAAAATGCTGAAAGGAAAGGAAGATTTGCTGGAACGACTTCAGGATATCATCGGGAAATTTCATATCCGTCAATACAAGAAGGAATATGAACCCAACCGGAATATTATGGACGGGGTCGCATGGGTATTGAAAGTCGGCTATTCAAATCCTTCGGTAGAAATCTCTTCAACAGGTGCCAACTCATGGCCAGAAAACGGCATCAAGGCTTTTTCTGAAATCAAAAATCTATTTATCGAGTATTTCGACTTGGACGAAAAAAGCGATTTCTAAAAAGAATGTGAAATAAGTAATGGTGAAATAATAAGTTCAGCAATTTTTTGTTCGAATCTTGCGTCTGATGGGAAGTTAGGAGAAAGGAGTGTAGCGGGCTACACGACTGCCGACGCGCTTTCAAGCAGAACAAGAGACGGATAAAAAATGGCGGGAGAAAGGAAGATAAATATTAGGGTGTCCAGTTTGATGTTCCAATTTTTAGTTCAAAAAAGATATGGCACAAGTTCCAAACTACTGATAATCATGCCTCTTTAAAACATATTGAACTAATGAATTAGCAACACTCTTGGGACTGTTAAGATAGCACCTAAAAATAATACTATTTCAATTGACAATCAGTATACTAGATTGTTAAATCAATAACAAAAACGAGAACGTAGAACTGGACACCCTAGATAAATATTTTAAAACTGTATGAAGTTATTTTTTACCATTACTAAGGTCCCAA
>SAMEA104404106__coassemble_1137_pt1 | contig 21668 bp, 17 predicted proteins | sample SAMEA104404106__metabat2_high_PE_037 | metagenome-assembled genome bin SAMEA104404106 (sample SAMEA104404106) | Balaenoptera acutorostrata
TTTGTCATGTATTGATAATGGAATCTCTAAATCATTAAAAAAATAATACTTATGAAAACAAATTGGATGTTATGTTTGGGGTTGAGTGGACTGCTCCTGTCGGGCTGTGGTGAGAAAAAGGAGAACAGTCTTTCTGAACTTCAGTTGTCAGGAAATGTAGAATCAATGAGAGTGCGGACGTATGAGGCCGTGGAGAAGTTTGGCGAGATTGAAAAGGGTGACCTTTTGGTGAACGATTTCCATGACAATGCGTTTTATGAATTTAACGAAGACGGCATGTTGACCAGTCTGGCTTTTTACGACAACTATGATGATTTTCGTGAAAAGACTATTTTTGAGTATGATAAAAATCTCTTGATGAGCGTCAGCAATTATGATGCGAAAGGTAATAAGAATCACAAGGCGGTTTATACCTACGAAGAAGGTTTTATGAAGACCGAGACGGTATACGATGAGGATGGCGTCCTGGATTCCCGTATGGTTTACAAGAATGATGGCCGCTTTGTCATTTCCGGTAAACGGTATATGCCGAAGGGAGACGAACCGGATTCTGAAATCGGATTCGAAGACGATGAGGGATACGGGGCTGTGGACAGTGTCTGCACCGACGACCTTCTCATGGATTCTGCCGTTGCAGAGGTGAAGGAGGAGCCGGCATCAGATAAAAAAGAAAAGAAGGTTGAAAAGGATCCCGACCAGAAGGAAGGTGAGAAATTAGTGTATGCTTATGAAAATACTTACCAGGATGACGGTAAACTGGTGAAATCTGTCGGCAAAAATTATTATAACGGCGAGGTGGACTATACTTCGGTTACGGAATATGTATGGAAGGGAGAATGGATTTCACAGATGAAATTTGACAAGGACGTAGTGAAGTTCGTCAGAGATGATAAGGGCTTTATCACAGAAATAGATGGAGGCATCATCGCTTATGGTGAAAGCATCTATCCTTGTCTGGGTGAGAAATATTATTACAAGTACGAATTCGATGATCATGGCAACTGGACGAAGCGCACTGAATATGACGGTGACGCCAAACAGCCGAAGAGAATCACGGTTCGCGTAATCAGTTATGCTGATTAAATTACTGGAATTGGATTATTATAAAAATAGTCGCGAGAGAAATCCCGCGGCTATTTTTATATCTTTTTTATTTCAAGGTCTTGCAATTCTGCTGTTTGTTGTCCTGCTGACCTGCTGTTTTGCAATCCTATCGTTTTCCTATCCAGCAATCTTGCAGTTCGTCAGATGCGAGACTTGTTTTATAAATCGTCAACGATGGCGGTACTTTTGGCATAGGCGGTGCTCTTGGCTTCGAAGAAATCGGTCTTCACCATGTTGGCGTTAGAATATTGCATCACCCATCGCATGTTTTCAGGTTCGCTTTGGTTGTCTTCATAGAGGTAGTCAAAGCCCAGACTGTGCCAGCGGAGGTTGCCTAGATAACGGATATAGTCGGTCAGCATCTGTTTGTTCAGTCCAGGGATGTCATCTCCGATGACATAATGTCCCCAGGCAATTTCCTGGCGTACACCTTCGCGCATAAGGGCTTCGTACACCTCCATCTTCTCGTCGGTGAAAAGTTCGGGTTCCTCCTTTTTCAGTTCGATGATGATGTTGCGGAAGAGCCAGAGATGCGTATTCTCATCGCGGTTGATATAACGTATTTCCTGAGCGGATCCCGGCATCTTTCCGTTGCGGCTGAGGTTGTAGAAGAACATGAAACCGCTGTAGAAGTAAATACCCTCGAGAATGAAGTTGGCAACGAGGGTCTTCATTAGCGTGAATCCGTCTTGTTGTTTTTGGAAGTCGTTGTAGCAGTCGCCGATGAAAGTATTGCGTTGAAGCAGATGCTCGTCGGTCTTCCACTGGTAGAGGATGTCGTTGCGTTCCTCGGGACTGCAGATTGTGTCGAGCATGTAGCTGTAACTCTGACTGTGGACACATTCCTGAAAAGCCTGGATGTGAAGACAGAGATTCACCTCGTTGGCAGTGATGTATTCACTGATGGAAGGCAGATTATTGCTCTGTAGTGAGTCAAGGAAGACGAGGAAACTCAGAATTTTGTCGTAAGCTTTTCGTTCTGCCGGTGGCAGGAGAGGATAGTCCTTGACATCCTGGCTCAGATTGATTTCTTCCGGAATCCAGAAGTTGTTCATAGCCTGGCGGTACCAGTCGCTCACCCATTTGTAGCGCATATTGTTGAAGTCGTTCAAATTGGTGGTGTTGCCGCCTATCATGCGGCGGAGCATCAGGTCTGTGTCGCCGGCAGGATTGAACAAGGCATTTTTCTTTAATATCTTGGTATTCATAATGACCGATAAAATATTTTGGGAAATCTAATTAAAATAGGAGAGTGCGTGTGAATATAATCAGAACACCAGAAGCGCACCGGTCAGGAAGCACAGCTTTCGCATTCTTCCACCTCCAAGGATTTGCTGCGCACATAGTAGATGGTTTTCACTCCACATTCCCACGCCTCGAGATAGAGGTTGAGTAGTCCTCGCATGGTTATTTCGTTGGTGATATAGAGATTCATGCTCTGAGCCTGGTCGATGTGGCGCTGGCGTACTCCAGTGGCGCGGACACTCCAATGCTGGTCGATGAGGTAGGCGCCCTTGTACATCCAGTAAGTCTTGTCTGAGAGTCCCGGAGCCACACGGGGCATCATGGCGCCTTTCTTTTCCTCGAGGAAGAATCGTTTCATGACGGGGTCGATTCCTGCAGTGGTACCTGCGACGATGCTGGTACTGCTGGTTGGTGCTACTGCCAGAAGGTAAGCATTGCGCAAGCCGTTGCAGCGGACCGCTTCGGCCAGTGTCTGCCATTTTTCTGAATGGTAGCCACGTTTTTCGAAATAAGCGCCCGTCTGCCAGTCACTGCCTTCGAAATAGGTGTAGCGTCCCTTTTCTTTTGCGAGATTCATGCTTGCTTTGATGGCGGCATAATTTATCTGTTCAAAGACGTGGTCCATAAATTCAAGATGCTTCTCGCTTTCCCAGCGTATTCCCCGGGTGGCAAGTGCATGGTGGTATCCGCTGACTCCTAGCCCGATGCTGCGGTAACGGTGGTTGGTGATGCGGGCATAGGGGAGTGGATAAAAGTTGAGGTCGATAACATTGTCGAGTGCACGTACCACTGTCGCCACCTTCTCCTCCATCAGCGCCTCGTCTTCCAACGGCAGATGCCCCAATGAGAGACTGGCGAGGTTGCACACGACAAAGTCACCTGGACGGGTGGTTTTCACAATGATGGTATCACCGTCTTCGTTTTGTATTTCGGTGTCCACCGTTTCGATAGCCGACATGTTCTGTGCAATTTCCGTACAGAGGTTCGAACAATAGATGATGCCCTTGTGTCCGTTGGGATTGGCACGGTTCACCAAGTCGCGATTGAAGGTGAAAGGAGTGCCGGTCTCCACCGCAGAACGGAGAATGAGGCGGATGACCTCCTTCAGACAGATGCTGCGCTTGGAAATACGCGAATCGTTGACACAGTCGAGGTAACGTTTTTCCCATTCTTCTCCATAATAATCCTCCAACGCGTAACCTTTGACAGTGAGCACTTCGTTCGGGCAAAGCAGATACCAGTTTTGATTGAGGTCTTCCTTCACCATCTTCCAGAACAAGTCTGGATAACACAGTGCGGGGAATATATCATGTGCCTTCATGCGGTCGTCACCGTTGTTGGTTCGCAGTTGCAGAAATTCGGGAAGGTCCTTGTGCCATACGTCCAGATAAACGGCAACAGCGCCTTGTCGCATACCGAGCTGGTCGACTGCTACTGCTGTGTCATTGACTAGTTTGATCCAGCGGATGATACCGCCTGCCACGCCCTTGAAGCCGCGGATGTTGCCGCCGGTGGCGCGTATCTTGCCGAAGTACATACCCATGCCGCCACCATATTTGCTCACTTGTGCGAAGTTGTCCAGACTCCGGTAGATGCCGTCGAGGCTGTCGGGCACGGTGTCGATGAAGCAACTCGAAAGCTGATGATAGGGCTTTCGTGCATTGGATAGCGTCGGGGTGGCCATCGTCACTTCCAACTGGCTGAGAAGGTCGTAGAAACGCATCACCCACCCGAGACGGTTGTGAGTTTCGGGGAGGGCGAGATGAAGTGCGATACCAAGAAACATTTCCTGCACCGATTCCATCGTTTCATGGGAATGGTTCCGGATAAGATAGCGTTTGATCAGCAAATTCAGTCCGGAATGATTGAGGAGAGCGTCTCTTTCAGGACGCAGGAAAGTTGCCGCTTCGTCTATTTCCGTGCGGCTGTAATTTTCCAGAATGTATTTTCCGTAAAGTCCCTCTTCTGTGAGCCATTGTATTTTTTCGTAAAAAGAGTGGAGATGGAGTTTTTCCTCGAGGGCTGTCAAACGATGGTGAAGCTGGTAACTGAGGAGACGTGCAGCAATAAACTCCCAGTGGGGAGCTTCCTGCGTAGTTAGTTCCACAGCCGCCTTGATCAGGGCGGAGAGTTTATCTTCCTTCTTCATGTCCGCCTTACAGAAACCGTTGAATTTTTCCGAAAGGATGTTGAGGCTGTAGATTTCTGCCGGATAGTCGTGCTGGATGCCTTTGAAAACATCTAGGAGCGCCTCGTCGCCAGCCGATTTAGCCATCTGTTCTATCGTCTTGCGCAATTCCGTGCGTTGCCATCGGTAAAGGATGTAGCTTTTCGCTTCCTCGTAGAAGCCCTCTTTCATCAAGAGGCGTTCCACCTCATCCTGTATCTTTTCCACGCAGCAGCGGCTGTTGTCGTCATGAAGAAATTTTTCCACCCCTGTGACCATCTTTTCCAAAATCTCGTTGTTGACGGTAGCGCCCGTGCTGGCGAAAACTTTGCGGATGGCGGTAATGATTTTGTTCTTATCGTAGGATTCGTGAGTCCCGTTCCTTTTTTGAATTTGCATGAATTCGTTTTTAAATATATATATATCGTAAATGTGTTGTCTCGATTTTTGAAATTGGAGGTCAGGAGATAGCCCTTGCCGGCAGCAGAGGGAGCCTCCGTGATCTTGTGAAAATAAAAAGTCTGGTCGCCGGCTGTTTTCCTAACCCACGAGTGAAAGCAGCCTGTAGGTTCTGGCAGGTCTTCTGACTGGTTCCTTCCCCAACGCCTTCCCGGAACAACTCCAGTGGCATCTTATGGTTGGAGAAAAAGACGGAACATCACAGCAGCGGGACTGTCCGGGATTTTCACCCGGTTCCCTTTTCATTTGTATTGTCTCCATGTCGTTGCATTGTAACAAATACAAAACCAAAACTGTTGCAAAGATAAGCTAAAAGTTGATTATTAAAAAGATTTGTGGTTTTTATTCGCCAAACAAAAAATTGCGTAATATGGGGAGGGTTGATTGTCAGGCATTTCTTAAAACATCCTTTTTTGAAATGTGTCTGCTGTCTGTCTTTCCATTGGGTATTGGGGGGCTCCTCGCTAACATCGGATTAACTAGTAGTGGGGCGTTCTGCCAAAATAAGATAAGTTGAGTGGGAGGAAGCGCGGGGAAAAATACCTAAGGTAAGGAGCAGGTCCAAAAAGTAGGCGGGGCCTATAAAGGACCAGTCCCCAAAGCAATGGAGCTAAGAAAGGGCTATGAAAAGGGAAACCGATATTTAGAGTCGCGAATCTATTGTATGATTATTTAAAAAGATAAGGTAAGACGGCTCCACCAGGTTTTGGAACTGAACCGTTAAATTTCCCAAGTTTTAGTAACTGAGCCACCGAAACTGCCAACTTTCTTTTTTTGTTCCCGTCATGGCTTTAAATGAAAAAAAGGCAACAACCAAATGGTTGATGCCTTTACCTACGCACGGGAAGAGAGGCTCGAACTCCCGACACCTGGTTTTGGAGACCAGTGCTCTACCGACTGAGCTATTCCCGTATTTGCGGGTGCAAAGGTAGGATATTTTTTTTATTAAACAAATAGTTGGGCGATTTTTTTATTTAATTTTTTCCCATTCTTCTATTTTGAAACCAACGAGGACTGTGTCTTCCGATACCAAAAGAGGGCGTTTTACAAGTTTTCCGTTGGTGGCAAGCAATGCTATCTGTTCCTCTTCCGTCATGCCCGGCAATTTCTCTTTCAGATTCAATTCCTTGTAAATCTGTCCGCTAGTGTTGAAGAATTTCTTCAGAGGCAGCCCGCTTTTGGGAATCCAGCATTTGAGTTCTTCCACGGTGGGGTTGTTTTCAACGATGAGACGGTTGGTATAAGGCACCTGATTTTCTTCTAACCATTTTTTAGCCTTCCGGCATGTACCGCAGAGCGGATATTGCAAAAATGTAAACTTTTCCATATTACAGTTTTTTGATGATTCTATTATTAGAGAGCAAAGTTACAAACTCTGGCGGACAAAGGTAAGTGAGGAGACATGTTATATATCATAACTAAACGAATAACTCAAATAGTTTTTCGTTCTATCGGAACCGACTTCCATTTCCATGTCATTTTATCCGTGACCTTGGTTCTTCTAGTTGTACTAATTTTCGACCCGGGCGAAAATTAGTACAACACTATGAAAACTTTTAAATTTTTCCGCCCGATTCGTTGCATTGATCTGAAGACGATTGATTTCGGTAGAGTGAAATATCAGATTTACGAGCTGGACAAGAGCAAGGAGCAGCCAGTAGAATATCTTCATATCTCATAACGCTGTATACGGGGACGGACGAGCCTGTCCCGTCCGTCCACCTTTCAACGGTTTGATTTTCCAATTCCGGTATCCCTTTTAGGCAGCAACTGCCGATGAGGGATACCTTTTTTTTATGCCTTTTCCGGGAACGAGTCGCTGTTGCTTTCCGGACCGATTCTCCCTAAGCGTTGTCCGGGTTTTGATTTTCATCAAATAAAAGTCCGTTTATTTTTTGTAAGAGTCAAATATAAGGCTAACTTTGTTTTTGTTATCTTAAAACAACGGCTTAAAACAATATATTATGAAAGTTACCATTTTATATAGAATCATTATAGACGGTCCTACCTATCGCACCGAAACGATGGAATGGACCGGCGAACTCAATGCTTCCGATTACCGGAAGATTCAAGTGTACAAAATGCAGCATAAATACGAATACGAGGAACTCTGTGATGCAGATGACGAGAACGATCATGACAATTCGGACGTGCTGGCGCTCAACTACGACGTACTCCTTGAAGCTCTCCCTAATTGGTGTGAGAAAGCTTCTGAATCCATTCTGGCAGGCACCTATAATGAAGTGTCCAACGAGATGGGTGGCAGCGCCGGTTGCTGTCTGGATATCATTGGCTGCTGGTTTGAAGAGGACGAGGAGGAGGATGACGAACCTTTCGATGCCGATTTCGACGACAATTATGAGGCCGAGTGCTATGGCGACGAAGATGTGGTGGACATCGTGCTGAAATATTATGTCGCTTTTGGAGGTGGAGAATATACAGAGGAACAAGAATGGCGTACTTGTCTGCCGCGTGAATTTTATGAACAGTATCAGGCATTTATAACTGACAATCCTGATGCTGACAACAGTTACGATACCCTTCAGATCCTCTTTCCTGAGTGGATACGCCGCGAATATGAGAAAATTGTGCACCACGAAACGGAATCCTTCCTCTCCAATGTAGATCCCGAGGACTGGAATTGTGCTGACGACATGTTGGAGCCGGACTGGCGTGTCACCGATTGTTATAGTGTGGAAATTTCAGGATTCGATTTTGAAGAATAAAGAAAACCATGATTTTTAAGTAAGTGATAGATTCAAACATGCCGATTATCAAACAGATTATCAAGTTCATTTTGATTACTTGCTAATCTTGGATATTGAGTGCATATACCGAAAGAGGGCGGATGGATTCCGCCCTTTTTTGTCAAACATCGTTTGTAAAGTTAGAATCACGTCGCGATTTATTAGAATCACGTCGTGATTTATTAGAATCACGTCGTGATTTATTAAAACCACGTCGTGATTTTATATTTATGTTTGACGTTTCTATATTTTAGTTATATTCAGTCCATTTATCTCAGTAAAGAATCATAAATGCAGAGGGTTAGTAGTACGTAGGACGATAAATGCCAGCTATAATATGTTGATTGGAAAAGAATTCGAGTACCCTACAATCAATATAAGGTTAATAAATAAAGACTTGCTACGGAGAAGAATAAAACAAAAAAAGAGCGTATACACGATACGCTCTCAAAAAATCCGATACTATATAATATGGACCATCTCGTTTAACTCTCTGGATTTTTTATATGTTGAATAGTTCTGCTTTAGTTTTATTATGGGTAGTTTTTAGGGTCCATATTTTGGGGAAATACAAGAAGGGACCGCGCCATTTTCCTGGCTAGTACAATCGAGTCTGTCGGAGAAAAGCGGGCGCGGACTTCTTATTTATTATCTGTTGGGATGATGCTGTAGCAACAGCTGGGCTATAGGATGGACATGGTGGTCGCAATAAGTGTAGACCTCCGAAGCCACCTCGAAATTGTAAGGAATGTACTCATACAGCTGCACAGCGGCGAAGCGTGCATCTTCGGACACCATATAATGCAGGCGTGCGTTGCCATTTCTAGCAAATCCCGTCCACTCTATATTTTCGGCGGAGTCCGACTGCAACATCGTCTTCATTACCTCCAGCTGGCTTTTTTCAAAATGCAGATATCCCTCAGTGATGGGACTGCCCGTAGGGGCATAGACGAGCTTTTTCCTTTTGTGGATGAGGTGGAAGAGAGCGATGATGAGCAGGAAGAAGGGGGCTGAAATGACTGCCAGATACAGTCCGGAAGATTTGTCTTCGATGAGGCTGCCCGAACAAAGTATACCCAGTCCCAAAGCCAGGGAAAGGGTGGAGATTGTAACCGATTTTTTATTGATTGCTTCTTGAATGTCCTTGTTGGATGTCAGAAGCAGGCGGGCATCCAGGGTGTGATGATGTTCCATTTTAATGATTTGAAAATCCGTTGTATTCAATGTCCGACCCGCCTTGTGGCGGATCATGATAAAATGTCGGTTCGGAGTCTCCGTTGCCACTTGAATAATTATCCGAAGCTACGGAGACCGCTAGAAAGCGGGTCGTTGTGGCGCCGGAACTTTTGCTACATACTTTAAAGACTGTGGCAACGCAGGCAGAGGGCTTGTTTTGTTGGGAAAAGCAAAGCCTTCAGTAAGTGCCCGGGACTCCGTTCCGACAGTTTCTCACGACAGACGTCATGAGAAACCATGTCCTTCTGCCGGTTCTGCAGGCAGTCAACTGTCTGTCGGACCGGAGGTTGGGAAGGAAGGGCATGTTGGCAGTACGCCGCCGCTTTGGATAAAGCGGGACAAACTGCGGGTTGAAAAAAGAATCAAATCATTAGATGAGAATATGCCTGTAGGCAAATACGTAACAGTCGGAGGCGTATTGCCAACAGGGAATTCTAATAGAGGTGTAATTAAGGGTGATATGATTAATTAAGGTTGTCAGATGGTCCGACAGCATTTTTGTCCGCTTCCTTACCTGGTGAGAGTGGGGCAGAGGCCGGTAGGGCTGCCGGGAATGGAAAGGACGTACCTGCCAGTTCGCCGTATTCGCCCCTGGAGCCGACACCTGGTCGGAGCGAAAGTTCTCCAACGACGGTGCGGAGATTTCCTCTTCTGCGGAGGAATGCAGCTCCGGGAGAACTTCTGCTGAAAAAGTCGCAGCTTGTGCCTTCCCTGATTGGTCAACCAGGAAGAAGAATGACAGAAACAAACTGACGATGGCAAGCAGGATAGTTTTCATGAATGATGTATAAGTTCGTGATTTCGATGTTGCAAAAATAGAGTATTTTCGTTGAATCCGCTTCATGTTTTTTCATATATCTTTCGGTCTTAACCAAAACTTAACAAGTTGGTATAGGGAATTTTAAGGAAGTTCGGGATGCAAAAAATGAAGAAAAAGAGAAACAGAATAGAGAATGAGTTTTATAGACCAACGTCTGCCGTGAAAAACTTGAAAAGAGACGTTTTTTCGAACCTTTTATGAGAGTCGGCATTTTTATCAATTCAACCCTGACGGCGGCGCTCTTTCTCTGAATCTTTGGATTGTATCTCTCCTTTCAGTCTGTTTTCAGCCGTGAGGTCTCATGTCCGGGAAAGGGAATTCTCCTTAAGGGCATGATATCATAGTCAGAACCATCGCTCACCGTGTTCGGTCCTTTGGGAGAGGTCGCATAACAAGACGGGCACCGCCAGGACCTCATGAAGGTTTCGGCGGTGCCCGTTTTATTAAGAAATTGAAAGTTCAAATTAAGTGCTAAGTAATGGTAAAAAAATAACTTCATACAGTTTTAAAATATTTATCTTCCTTTCTCTCGCCATTTTTTATCCGTCTCTTGTTCTGCTTGGAAGCGCGTCGGCAGTCGTGTAGCCCGCTACACTCCTTTCTCCTAACTTCCCATCAGACGCAAGATTCAAACAAAAAATTGCCGAACTTATTATTTCACCATTACTAAGGCGATATCGTCAGAATGCGATTGTCGGAGGACGTTTTGTAAAATACAAAGTCAGATGCCCTCCTGATTTCTTACTGCCTTTTTATATGTTCATATAGAATGGGAAAACGAAGCCGCAGCTTCTGCGCTCTATTCCTCTTCCAAACAGTCGTCTAGTTCCCGGCAAAGGCTTTCCCGGTCAAGATGCTGTCCGATGAAGACGAGTTTCTGCATACGGTCCCCATATTTTTCATCCCAGTCCTTGAGCAGGTGCGGTTCGCGCTGGCATGCAGCATCGATATCCTCCTGACTGAGTCCGCCATACCAGGCGCCCATCTGTGTGAGCTGTTTCTGTGTCCCTGCCTGTTCGAATAGAAAAGACATGTCATACTGCTCACTGAAGTAACAGATACCTTTGGCGCGGATGATATTGATGGGCCAGCGATGATTGACCAGGTCTTCGAATTTGTCTATGTTGAAAGGCCGCCGCCGGTAATAGACGAAGGTGCCGATGCCGTATTCCTCCACCTCGCCCTTTTCGTTGTGATGGTGGTGATGGTGATGGCAGTGGCAGTCCGCCCCTCCTTCGCAACCCGCCTCATGCTTGTCGTGCGATTCCTTTCCCAGTTCTGCGGCGTGGTGTTCGTCCTCAAAGTGCTTGCCGAGTTCCTGCACCCAGCCCGCCGAGGATGCCACCTTGCTGAAGTCAAAGGTCCGGGTATGGATGAGGCGCTGCAAATCTACTTTGGTATAATCGCAAGGGATGATTTCCGCTTTGGGTTGCAAAGCCTTGAGAATTTTTATGATACGGTTGAGTTCGAATTCCGTGACTTCCGAAGCCTTGTTGAGCAAAATCGTGTTGCAGAATTCAATCTGCTGGATGAGAAGATTTTCAATGTCTTCCTCCTCGATATCCTCAGTTGTCAGACGGTTGGCACAGTCAAATTCCGCCTGCATGCGCAAAGCGTCCACGACGGTGGTGATGCCGTCGAGATAGAGATGTCCGTGCGCGTTGTATTGGTTGCCCAGCATCGGGATAGTGCAGATGGTTTGTGCGATGGGGGCGGGGTCACAGACTCCGCTTGCTTCGATGACGATATAGTCAAAGCGTTCCATCTTCAGCAACTGGTAGATCTGTTGCACCAGATCGTTTTGCAAGGTGCAGCAGATGCAGCCGTTCTGCATTGCTACCAAGTTCAGGTCGCCCCGGCTGACAATGCCTTCCCGCTGTATGAGTTCGGCGTCGATATTGATTTCTCCGATATCGTTGACGATGACGGCAAACTTCACGCCTTCTTCGTTGGTGAGGATATGGTTGAGCAGAGTCGTTTTTCCGCTCCCTAGATAACCGGTTATTAAGAGCACCGGTATTTCTTTTTTATGATTGTCCATTTTCAAATTGTTAGTCTGTATTCATGAATGTTAAGTGTCAGTGTTACAAAGATGCACCTTTTTTTCCAATGCTCCGTGATATTTGACGATTATTCCGCCTCTCCCGCCCATTTTGTGGGTTTTATGGTGGGGCAGGGCCTACAGCGACACAGCCGGGGCAGGGAGAGAAGGGGGCTCTTCGGTTTTGTCGGCTTCTTCGGAAGTTGCGTGGAATAAGGACCGATAAGCCCCTGATTATGAAAAGGAAGTGTTTTACTTAATTTATTTCATAAATGATAAGAATATCCGATAGAATTTTGTACATTTTATTTGCCCATATAGGGTAAAAAACATATTTTTGTAGTGAAAGATACAAACCTTAAAAATAGAATAGATATGAAAAAGTTCAGTTTGATTTGTTTGGTTCTTTTGTTGGGCGTTTTCACATCAGCATTCTCCCAAAAGTCGTCAGACCTTGTAGGAATTTGGCAGTTGTGTAATAACGGTGAAAGTGTACAGAGAGGGGTGACCAATCTGAAACCTTGTAACATCTGGAAGGTGATTACAAAAAAAGGAAAGAAGTTCTGCCAGTATTGGGCCCCTAATGAAAACGGCCTCTGCACGGTGATGCATGAAGGCACTTATAAATTCAAGGGGGATGACACTTATGTGGAGCATATCCAGTCACATGCCTTCGACAAGGGGGTGGTTGACACCAAGACGGTCATCAACTATCGCTTCATCAATCCGGATATGGTGGTCTTCACTTTTAAACTGGCCAACCATGAACAGCAGTATGAAGAGTTGTGGGCTCGTGTGAAAATGACACCCCTGTCTCTGAAATAAACAAGACATATAGGCGTAATGCTAAATCATTCATTGGCGGTGGGAAGCAGTTGCTTCCTGCCGTTTTTCTTTGATAGGAATGTTTCCTCAATGTGGATGATTGGTTTAAAATATGATAGTACTTTGTCGAAACTTAGGAAAGAGAATTCTTAATGTTGTAGAATGGTATGAGATTTTTGTGGACGGTGAAACAAATTTATAGTAAGAATGCAGTCCTCTTTCTCATTCGACATCCGGTTTTTGAATTCTGTAGGGAACAGGCGAAAAATAGCAACCGGCGCAAACGGAAGATATTCTGTTTGCGCCGGTTGGCTGTTATTTGGCATCCCCGAAAGGGGAGTTTAGAATTGTAGGTAAATGAAAGGCTGTACCTCGCTCGACTTTACTTGGATGACGATGAGCAGCATGAAGACGAAGAGCAGTAGCTGTCCTACAAAAGGAGTGCGGCTGATGAGTTTCCCCGTGCCCTGGTTCCATGATTCCGGCAGATAGTGGAACACAAAACCGAGGACAATCAAGGTTGTCACAACGGGGTAGCCGGTAACGAACTGAGGGAGGAGTTCGGCATGGAAATCGAAGGCTATCTTCTGCATCATCAGCAAGGAGGAGTCGAAGGTAGGATTGGCGAAGAACAACCAGCAAAAGCACACGAGGTGGAAGGTCAGAAAGGTAGCTCCGAAGCGTTTCCAGCCGTGCGACTGATAGTGCTTGTCGTGTCCCAGCAGTTGGCGGAAGTATTTATGGATGCCGAGGGCGATGCCGTGGAGTGCGCCCCAAATGACAAAGTTGAGCGAGGCGCCATGCCAGAGTCCGCCCAGCAACATGGTCAGAAACAGATTCAGGTACATGCGGAATTTGCCTTTCCGGTTGCCGCCCAAGGATATGTAGAGGTAGTCGCGCAACCACGAAGAGAGCGAGATGTGCCAGCGCCGCCAGAAGTCGGTGATGCTCTCACTCTTATAAGGGGAGCGGAAGTTGGCGGGAATGGTAAATCCCAGCCAGAGTGCAATGCCGATTGCCATGTCGCTGTAGCCGGAAAAGTCGCAGTACAGTTTGATCGCGTAACCGTAGACGCCGAGGAGATTTTCCAATCCGGTGTAAAGTTCGGGGGCGTCGAAGATACGGTTGACGAAATTTTCACCGATGTAGTCGGAAATTACCGCTTTCTTGAAAAGTCCCATGAGGATGAACCACAGTCCCGTGCCGAACATCTCCCGGGTCACGACGAGCGGCTTGCGCACCTGTGGAAGAAAGTCGCGCGCGCGGAGTATCGGACCTGCCAGCAGTGTCGGGAAAAATGACACAAAAAAGGCAAAGTCGAGGAGATTGTGCGAGGGCTTCATCTTCTCGCGGTACACATCGATGATGTAACTCATGGACTGGAAGGTAAAGAAGGAAATGCCCGCAGGGAGAAAAATATCCAGGGGTTCGAAGCTTTCGCCCAGGAAGGGCAGTATCGTGGAGAGTGCGAAGTTGGTATATTTGAAATACGCCAGCTGGCTGAGCATGAAGGCCACGGCGAGGAACACCATGCACCATTTGGCAGCCTTGCTCTTGAACCTCCCTATGCCGAGAGCCGCCAGGTAGTTTACAAGGGTGACCACCGCCAGCAAGGCACAATAGCCCCCCGCATTCTTATAATAAAAATAATAGGAGAAGGCGGTGAGATAGAGCAGTCGCACCGTGGTGGTACGTCTGCCAGAAAGCAGGGTATAGATGCCCAGGCCGCCCAGGAAGAGAAAGAGAAAAAATCCCGTGTTGAACAGCAGGGGCTGGGAGGCGTCGTAACAGAAAAGGGCGCCTAGACGTTCTAAATCAATATTCCACATAAACAGAGTCTATTCGGGGTCGTAAAATGGAGGAAGGTACAGAAGTCTTTGAGGGGATGCGTGCTGTGATATACGCATTGTAGGCCTTGAGGAAAGCCTCGCTGAGCAAAGCCCCTTGGAAAGCATATCCATCGGGCAGAAAATGGATGTGGTCCGGCCGCATCAGATGGTGCGACGTCCAGTTGCGTACGGCGGCTTCTCCGCCTGCAATCGTATGGAGATCCCATACGGCGCAGCCTGCTTCCGCTCCGAAGTCACGGATCAGGGCGGCACAGCGTGCGGACATAGGATTCGGTTTTCTCGAATATCGGTACCGGCAGTAACACTTGCCGTTTTTCTTGCTTCTGACGTAATATTTCACCCGTTGTGAGAGATAGTCGCCCGGAGGCGTCGTCAGCAGTAAGACTGCCTGTGGACAAAGTTCGTGGAGCAGTTCCACCGACTTTTTCAATACCGGCAGATGTACCGTCTCCCGGTACCCCATGCCGTGGCATTCGTTGGTGCCGAAGCTCATGATGATGAGGTCCGGCTTCCGTTTCTGGATTTCGCTCTGCCGCTGCGGAGTCAGGAAGTTCCATGCCGTCGCTCCGTTTTTTGCCAGATAAGAAAAATAGATGCCGGTGCCAGTGCTGTCGTTATCGGCAGTCCCCAAGGCCCGGACGATGCCGTTCTTCACACTGTTGGGAAAATCTTTTCCCGCCACGTGCGAGTCCCCGATGTGGAGTACCCGCAAGGGACGGCCGCTGTGGCAGAGTGTGTCGAAGGCCGGTTGCAGATATTCGCTGTGGACAATTTGGTTGGGCTGCCGGTGGATGAAGGAATGCTTCATCGCGTCGCCCGTCTCCACACAGTTCCAGATAGTCGTCGGGGCTGCTGTGCCTCCCTCATATCTTGCTACCGAAGTATTATCTCTCAGCCCCTTCGATTGGGCCTGCATCTCTGGTATGCAGAGGGGCAGTGTGAGCAGGAGGCCGGCGAGACCGAGAGGGTGTATCTTGCTATTGATTGAATACATGTTGTGAAATTAAAAATCGTTTTCAAAACTGAAGAGAATGGATTGGAAGAAGAGGTCCGCCAGCACCTTTCCGCCTTCGCGTGTGATGTGGGTGTAGTCCAAGCGTGCCCCGTTGGGGTGGGTGTGGGACATGGCGACGATACTGCCTTCACCTCCCATGGCCTCATACAGATTCCAAAAAGCAATCTGGTTGTCGGCGGCGATGAGCTGCTGGTATTTGATCAGTGCCTTCACCCCTGGCAGCGTGCGGAGTTCCCCGTCAATTTTGTCCTCGCGGTCACTGACACTGACGATGAGGAAACTAGCCTCTGGATAAGCGGCCTTGAGCTTCTCTATGCTGTGTGTGAGCTGTTTGCGGTAAGTGTCGTAGCGGAGCATGTCCTTGCTGGCCACGTTGAGGCCGAAATGGAGGATGATGAGGTCGTAGGGTCTCACGGTGCTCCATTCGTTCCAGTTCACTCTTCCCAAAGTGAGGCCTGTGGAACCTCGGAAAGAGAAGTTGTCGAGCACGATGCCTTTCCGGCCTTCCAGGGCGGTGCCGTAGCAGGTGGTGGTATTTCCGCCTTCCACGTTCCAGCGGATGCGGTGCATGCGTTGGTCCACCCGTAGTGTCTCGATGGTATTATTGCCCAGAGTCGTGAAATGCAATGTCGTGTCGTTGTTGATGCGGGCACTCACCCGGATCGGATGGTCGGATTTCAGATAGAGGGAAGCTGTCTCGAAATAATCGAGATGCGGATATTTCTTCGTTGCATTGAGCACAGTGTAGGCACCGTCCAGTGGCAGGGCATAGCGTTGTGTGGGACCAAGGCGATGGCGCTCGCAAGAGTCACGCATCAGCACGTTGCGTACATCCCAGCCTCCCGATTGCAGGGGGAGGGACACCCGGAAGCCTGCGAAAGGAGGGGCCATGTCGGTAAATCCGATGCCGTAACCGCCGAATTTATCCTGGAGGAACCCTCTCAGGTCGGCAGTGAAAATGTCACCTTCGATAAAAGAGTCACCGAAATAAGCAATACGGACCGGGCGGTCCGCATCGTTGATGTTTTGTAAGGCAGTGTAAAAATGGTGCATACCATGCGCTCCGCCTTCCGAATAGTCGTCGATGGGCACCATCCCCGGAGGACAGGGCTTTGCAGGTCCGGCACCGTCATTCTTTCCCTCGCCGTTCTGCTGGAGGGAAGTCCTCTTGACTTTGGGAATGCTGGCCAGTTCCTTTTCCAATTGTTTGTCAGTTTCTGGTACACAGACGTCCGAAAGCAGGCGGATCGGTTTCACTTCGAAGTTCCCGATTTTTTCGGGAGCGAAATGTCCGAGTACGAGCAAGATGCCTGCTGCTAGAAAAAGCAGCAGGAACGGTCTTCCATTATATTTCTTCATGTAAAGGTGGGATGATAAAAGAGTGGGGGAGATAAAGTACTGTAAAGAACAGTCAAGGGCGGTAAAGAAAGGGGTGTTGCATGCTTTGTCGGAATTGGGAAAAGCGTGCCCCCTTTCATTTCTGGTACCTTTTTATTCTTCCGGCAACAGCAAGTTGTCGTTGATTAGTTTGTCCCGCATATTGAAGATATGTCGGATTTGTGCTCCGTAGGTCTCGTTTTCGCGATGTTCGTCCACAATGTCGAGATAGATTTCCATTGTCTTGTGCAAATCGGGGATAAAGACAGAAGCATCCAGTTGCAAGGATTCAGGCATTCTGTGTAGATTCTTTTTGACCCAGTCGGAAACTTCCGCCAGTTCTTCCGGTGAATAAATCTTTTTGTATTCCATAAGAATAAGGATAGATGATATATATATATTGTTTGAACCTGCAAATTTACAACTTTATTTTTGCGGCTCGGTGATAATCAGTGCATTTTGAATCGGGATACTTATAAAATACTCTATACCTATTTAAATACCTGTCTCACGTATTTCCCTAAGTCCTCATTCCTCACTCCTGACTCCTGACTCCTCGCAGGAACAACCCTCTCTCTTTTCTAATTCCTAATCAAACCAGAATCTCTGATACCTCATTCCTCATCTCCCATCTAACCACAATTTCTCTTCTCTAATCTCTAATGTCTTATTTCTAATCAAATCATAATCTCTAGTTCCTAATCCTTAATCCAACCAACAAATTTCTCAATCGTGCGAAGGATAATGAAAAACTATTTATCTTTGTATTGAAATTTAAAATATCAGGTATGGAACAGAATATTGGTTGTTTTCCCTTTGTTGTGGAACCCTTTTCCGAAGATTTCAGCGGGCGTCTGTCCTGGGGATTTTTTGGTAATCATTTGTTACGTTGTGCCAGTCTGCATGCCGGAACCCACGGCTTCGGTTTCGAAGACGTGAAGCGCAGCCACCATGCATGGGTACTCTCCCGTCTTGTGGTGGAATTGGACGAAATGCCCCGTTCGGGCGAAGCCTATACCGTCGAGACCTGGGTCTCGAAAATCTACCGTCAGTTCACCGACCGTCTCTTCCACATTGTCAATGAAGAAGGCAAGACATTCGGTTATGCTTTCAGCATCTGGGCATTGATAGATATGGACAGCCGCCAGCCCCTCGATTTCTCCACCCTGAACAATGAGGCTTTCGTGCAGGCCGTCTGCCCTAGGGAAATTCCTATCAAGGGACCGGGACGAGTCCGTGTGAAGAGTCAGGAACCTGTGCGCACAGCAACCGCTTATTATAGTGATCTCGACATCAATGGTCATGTGAATTCCATTCGCTACCTTCAGATGATTTTTGATCTCTTCCACGATGAACTCTATGTGCAGCGCAAGGCTGTCAGACGCATCGAGATGTCCTATTGTGCGGAAAGCTATTGTGGTGAGACTCTTTGCTTCTTCCGTGAAGACGTGGCACCAGACTGCTATGCAGTTGAAATCCGAAAAGACAATGGCGAGGTGCTGGTCAAGTCAGCTTTGGAATTGAAATAAACAGATAGAGGATGTCACGCCTTCCGTAGAAAACATCCGTAATTCCTTACAAAGGACATTTCCCGAAATTAGGAATTACGGATTTTTTTTGTCAGATTTTTTTAATAGCAAAGCACCTGTCAGAATCTTCCCCCTTATTTATTTGTTTCTGTTCCGTCCCTTATCTTATCTTATCATTTCTATTCCAATACCACAAAAAAACTCCTGCCACACCGTGCGACAGGAGTTCTTCTATCAAAAATTAAATATAGGTTATAAGCTATAGTTGATACCGAGACCAAATACGCGGTTGGTACGTCCGAGGACATCCTTGCCAGCGATGTGGGTACCGTTGTAGTTGTCGGTAGCCTTGGTGTAGTCTTTATAGTTTGTCCAGAAATAAGCAGCTTCCACGCTGAGGTTCTTTCTGAGCTTCATCTTGGCACCGAAGCCGAGAGAGTAGGAGTCGCAATGGAAACTCAAGTCGCTTTGGAAAGCATCACTTGCACCGTAGTCCGTATTCTGGTAACCGCCGCTCACTGTCAGACGGTCGTTGATATCCCATTCCGCACCGGCAGTTATTTCGTGAGTATTGTGTCGCAAGAGTTTTTCCTTGCCACCGTTCATGCCTGCGTTCTTGTCGAAGTAACAATTCCATCCGGCCATGACGCGTACCTTGTCGAGAATGTTATATTGTGTACCGATAGCCAGAATGGACGGAATATCGTTAGGAGTGTTCACACCGTCTGCAAAATCTTCCGAACCCGTAGTGTTGACCTTAGTCTTATTCTCGATGTTCATCTTTGTCTTGAATTCGTAGCGGGCACCTACGTTAAGATTGCCTATACGGTAGTCCAAACCCAAGATAGGAGCAATACCCCAACCCTTCTGAGTACAATCGAGAGCCACTTCGTTTTTCAAACGGGTAGCGCCGAATTCCAACTCTTCTGCCGCGCCAGCCAAAGTCTTGGCACTCTGCTTCAGCATCTCTGCCTGTTCGGCCAGCATCGGATGGTCTGCGATATGGTTCAGATAGTCTGCTGTCTTCTTGCTGTTGTTGGCAGCATAATTCATATAGTCACCCAAAGAGAATTTGTTGTCCTTTGGCATGGTCACCTTCATGTTACGCATGTAACCTTCGTAAGCATTGCTGGCAAAATTCATGCGGGCGCCCAGGTGAGCGGAAAGTCCCTGTTTCAAGTCCCCAACATTGTCGAAGATTTTGTAAGTCATACCCATCTGCAGACCGAAGATATACTGGCGGCCGCTCATATAAGTTTCAAAGTCGTAGCTCTTGGGAGTAGGGATGGTGCCTAAAGGTTTGCCCGTAGCCTGGATAAAATCCTTGAGACCTACAACGAGGCGGTTGATGCCGTTGACAGCCTGGATGGTGGAAGCGTTGGCGAATGCCACCTGTGACTCGAACATAGGGAGGCCCTCATTGAAAGTAGCCTTACCGCCACCTCCCGTGATACCGAAGTGAGCGGAAAGCGTCCAGTTTTCTTTCTGGTAGGCAATGTCGAAAGAAGGAATTATAGGAGCAGAAGCCTCACCCTTGTAGCGTTTGGTGTCCTGGCCCAGATGGTGCGCATTGTAGGCGAACGGAGCGTATGTGGAAGTGATGTTACGGGTTTGTGCCGCGTTCTGAATATTAAATCCGAAATGCCATCCTTCACCCAACCAAGCCAGACCGGCAGGATTGCTGTAAGCACCGTCGAGTTCGAAAGTTGCGAGACGGGCAGGGTTGCGGAGGAATGCTACGCTCTGGTTAGTGTTGGTCAGATAACCACCAGCGAAAGCTGAACTAGCTGCGAGAAGTGTAGCTGCGGAAAGTATTAATTTTTTCATATTCGTGTGATAGTTGTTGAAAACGGCGGCAAAAGTACGATTAAATTGCACATGAACCAAATGAATGTGCAGATATTTTAATATAAAGTGCACATTTTTTAGAAAAGTGTGAAAAGTGCGGTAGCTTGCGGGTAAAGAGAAATGTGGAGCGCCCGTTGGTTACCCGCCTATGAATAGAAAAGAAAACGGATGATTTTCCTGCTTCTGTGAATGCGGGGAGGGCGTATGTCCGCTAATCCCTCTGGTAGGGATGACTTCTCGAATGTGTATTGCCTGCTGAATTTTCCGAGGTCTCTTTTTAGAATTTTCAAAAGTTGTCCGGAGTATCAATGAAAGAAAACTGTGAAATAGTTAATAGGATCCGGATAAATCAGCCATAGATTAACCACAGGCAGGGGAGCCACAGCATTCTTGTCTGTTCATCAATCTAACTTTATTTCTATATATCTGTTCTATTTTTGGGGGCTGGTCTGGAAAAAACAATGAATTTTTATGGATGTGATTGTTCGTGTGGGAATGTGTTGAGAGGAGGTAATGGATGGGGGTGAGCCATATCCACCGCATTTCATACCGAATGAAAAATGTGGTAACTCCTACGGCCCTTCTGATAGATATGATGTTGTATTGACAATTGGATTTACAGCCATGGGCAGGTAGGGGTATACATCCGATCCGCAGGTTAGCATCCATTGTGATTTTTGCGTAATCACGGAATCCATTGTTACGGCTGCACCATAACTGGCTGCGTGACCACTGGTATCCACCATGGATGATTTCCGTTTCCCTTTTATTCAAGATGGCACCTGCCAACGGGAACTGGGCGGGACTTTATAACGAAACGGTCGGGCTATGGTGCGACAATAGTGACAGAGAGACAAACACAGACAGTATGCCTCCCTTAGTAATGGTGAAATAATATGTTCGGCAATTTTTTGTTCGAATCCTGTGTCTGATGGGAAGTTAGGAGGCAGTCGTGTAGCGGGCTACACGACTGCCGACGTGCTTCCAAGCAGAACAAGAGACGGATAAAAAATGGCGAGAGAAAGGAAGAAAAATATTTTAAAACTGTATGAAGTTATTTTTTTACCATTACTTAGAGAAATAATTTTATTCAAGTTTCTCAAGTAATCTTGCATATCCGCAATGAATATGATTCCGACTTCTCCTTCTTACAGTTGAGTTGTCCGGAACAATCATGGTGCAAACTGCAATAAAAATTTCCATAAGCACAGAACTATAGCCCTCATTGATATTTGCCCCAGAATAGGAGTTTAACCTGTCTGAAATTGCGGGAAGTACACGTTTGCCAACATTTCTCCTTATTTACAAGGCAGCAGGTCTGAGTTCGGACGCCTGCCAACGCGATGTAAAAGTCGTACCACCACGATGGTACAAACGTACCACCACGATGGTACGAACGTACCAC
>SAMEA104404106__coassemble_1163_pt1 | contig 21255 bp, 14 predicted proteins | sample SAMEA104404106__metabat2_high_PE_037 | metagenome-assembled genome bin SAMEA104404106 (sample SAMEA104404106) | Balaenoptera acutorostrata
CTTATTTTTTACTCCTATCAGTTGACAGGCTCCACTGTAAATCCTTGTTTCTTAAGCAGATTCAAAAGCCCCCGTTCGCCAGGAAGATGGGCGCTGCCCACTGCGACGAGCGTAGACTTCTCCTTCATGATGGCAGGGAGAATCTTGGCCCAATTGGCATTGCGGCCGTAAACAAGGGTCTCTTCTTCTTCGGGAAGAGGGTCACTGCCATTTCCTTTCTTTTCAGTGGCGATGGCCTCCAATTCTTCCAAATCTTGCCGCATGTATGCGGTATTCAGTCTTTGGGTCTGTTGCTCAGATTCTTCTAAGTTGGTGACTGCGTGGTAGAGTAGTTCTGCCTGACGTTCCACGCTTTGTGAATTGAACAGCACATACATTTGGAAATCAATGGTTTCTAATCCGCCCACTGTCTTTCCCAACTTCTTTCCCTCAGTCTGAATCCACTGGTCCAGCTGTTCTTGTGGGTTGAATCCCTTGATGGACTTCATCGCCAGCAGTGCTGCAATCTGGGTAGTCAGAAAAGCGGGCTTCACCTTGTCGAACATTTTCAAGTCAACTCCCATCAATTGCTTGACAACCAGTGCGACACTGTCGTATTGTGTCTTTGTCAGTACCATGTGGAGGGTGGTGTCGCCTTGGAGGATGCTGGCCTGCTGTATTTTCTGAATGTTGGTCGGACTCACCATTTCGCTCAAGGCGACTTCGCCGTAAACTTGTTCCACTTCATGGAGTGCCTGCTTGAAATCAGCCACGCTGTCAACGATAGAGATGGGAGCCAGGTGGTGGGTACCGAATACATAGGAAGGACGGCTCAAGCCATTCCCGGAGATTTTCCATAACAATTGGGCGTTGGCGCCGAAGGTGATGCAGAGGAGCATCAAAAGTGATAAAATCTTTTTCATTATATTACTTTATGGTTTTTGAAAACAATTCTAATAGGCGGATAATGTAACGTTTTTTCTGTAAAATCAGATTTTGCCTCCGTTTTTAATGTGTCACTGTCCCGTCCCTTACAAATAGTTGTAAATCAACTCAAAAGAGGTTGTTTTTCTTTGTGGCATAAACTGCAAAGAAAAGGAAAAAATGCCAATAAACGGGCGTTTGGTTGATTTGTTTTTTTAGAAGGGAGGTATAAATAGATGAATTCCGTATTATATACAAGTTCTTGGCAGGTTTTATGCTGTCGGCTGCCTATCGTGTTCCCCAGTATTTTGTCTGATACCGTATAAGGTGGGAAATGTGTCCGGTTTTGTTTCCGGCCAATACTTCGAAAAAGATATTTACAGCCGGAATAATTCGCACAAGTCTGTTTTATTTTAGGTTAATCCTAGAATAAAAAAGGAATCACGTCGTGATTTTATAAAATCGCGACGTGGCGTTAATAAATCACGCCGTGATTTTATAAAATCACGGCGTGATTCTGACTTTATATCGATGTTTTGAAAATAAACCTGGGGTTTATTGAGTTCCTGTCTGTGAAAAAGAAATTTATTTGAATTTTTTACCCTTCATCCAAATGCCCAGACGGCCGGTGAAGGCGGAGGTGATACGTCCCCATTGGCCGTGGCGGAGATTAATGTAGAGTTCCTCCATCGAACGATACATCTTCACCCAGGGATGTCCCCATGCCATGATGCGGTAGATACGTTTCCGGTAGGCCACATGGTCGCAGACGTCGGCCGGATGGTGGAGAGGAAATTCTAATTCGTGACGGCCCATGGTGAAGATACGGCGGTAGCCCTTTGGCAGAGTCTGTACCGAACCGGCGAAGTGAGTGGAGTCGTTGGTGACTCCCATATTGCTGATTTGGTTGTATTTCGGAATGATGGCCAGTTGCGAATTGAGCAGGAGGCAGGCATGGAAGATGGTTTCGTAGAAAGCCTTCCCCGAGTCACGGTGGGCAAAGCACATCGGCAGAAAGTCTTTGCGGAGTTGGCGTTCCCGGGTGAGTGCCTTGATTTTCTCGATGGCAGTGGGCCGGTTCAGAAAGTCATAGTTTTCCTCCCAACGGTCGATGACGCGACGCCAGGAAGCCCAACCCCAGATGGAGAAATTTGTGGTAAAGAAATAAGAGTCGTCACCGATATCGGTGGTGCGTTCGTCGGGGTTGAACCCTGCAATCATCCCCACACGCTCGTCGTTTTCATAACGGTCGAGCATTTCTTTGCAGAAGGGGAAAAAGGATTGGGCGGGAATGTCGTCGTCCTCGAAGATGATGCACTTGTCTGTGATAGAGAAGGCCCATTTCTGCGCCATGAAGTTGGATGGGTCACAACCATAATTCTTTTCCTGATAAAGACGGTGCACCTCGCAAGGCCAGTCGATATTTTCCACCACTTTGCGGCAAGCCTCGATGCCGGGTCGGTCCTTTTCGTTGCGGGCGCCGTCCTGATAGAGAAAAAGTCGGGTAGGCTGGGCCTTCCGGATTTCCTGGAACAAACCGTTCAGCATTTCTGGACGGTTGAAGAAAAGTATGAGAACAGAAACATCGGTCATAATCGTGGCTTTTAAAATGGGAATGAGAATTCACCCCGAAGTAACTCTTACAAAAATATTATCTTTTCTTAAATCGGGCAAGGGGAGGAGGCGAAAATAAGCATAGAGTTCCAAATCGGAAGTTACTAAGCGCCTTCGCGTTTGACATATTTATTTTTTTATGTAACTTTGTGCCATAAAATTGTGATTTATGGAAACAACAAGACAGCAGAAAATATCTCGCCTCATTCAGAAGGAATTGAGCGACATCTTTCAGAAACAAACTCAGGGTATGCATGGCGTACTCGTGTCCGTGAGCGCCGTACGTATCAGTCCGGATATGAGCAGTTGCCGTGGCTATCTCAGTATCTTCCCTTCAGAGCGCGGTCAGGAAATCTTGGACAATATCAACAAGAATGTTCGTGAAGTGCGTTATGAACTTGGTACCCGTGTGCGCCACCAGCTTCGTATCATTCCTGAGCTGAAGTTCTTTATCGACGACTCTCTCGATTATATCGAGCACATTGACGAATTGTTGAAGTAATTTAAATCGAATTGGACCGGCGTATACCTGAATGTCGGACGGAGATGAGGGCAAAGGTCTGTCGTTTCCGTCTGTAGGTGGCAGCTTGTCTGATGATTCAATAATAGTCCTTTGATTCATTTTCCTTTTTACATAGCGCGTCGTTATCTCTTCTCCAAGAAGAGCCATAATACGATCAACATCATCTCTGGCATCTCTGTCGGAGGTGTGGCTTTGGCTACGATGGCATTGATTTGTACTTTGTCCGTATTCAATGGGTTTCGTGATTTGATCAGCGGACTGTATACAAATTTTGACCCGCAAATAGAAATCACCCCCACCAAGGGCAAGTTTGCCGATGCGAGCGACCCGCTGCTACAGAAGGTGCGCGAGCATAAAGATGTAGAAGTCGTATCCGAGGCCCTTGAGGACAATGCGATGATTCTCTTTGTGGGGCGTCCGGTCATTATCCGTTTGAAGGGGGTGGACGACCAATTCAATCGCTGCACCAATATCGACAGCATCCTGTATTTGGGAGAAAGTATGAACGGCAGTTACATGCTGCATGCAGCGGAGGTGAATTATGGAATTCCGAGCATCGGTCTCACCCGTCAGTTTGGCTGTGTGGATTACGGCAACCTGCCGATATGTGCCCCGAAGAAAGGAGAGCGTATCAATATTGCTAATCCGACCGAAAGCTTCAATGTTGACGAACTGATGTCGCCGGGAGTATTTTTCCAGGTGCATCAGAAGGCGTACGATGAGAATTATATGATTACTTCGCTCAATTTCACCCGAGATTTGTTTGAACAACCGGGCAAGGTTTCTTCTTTGTTGTTGAAACTCAAAGAGGGGGCAGAGGTTGAGACGGTCAAGGAAGACTTGAAACGGCTTTTAGGAGACCGTTATGCGGTAAAAAACCGTTATGAGCAGCATCAGGAGACTTTCTCCATTATGGAAATAGAAAAGACAATGGCTTTCCTCTTTCTTACCTTCATTGTATTGATTGCCTGTTTTAACATCATAGGTTCGGTGGCCATGCTGATTATCGACAAACGTGACGATGTGGAGACATTGCGACATTTGGGAGCGACGGATAAAACTGTCGTGAGCATTTTCCTTTTGGAAAGCCGTATGATTACGCTCTTGGGTGCTGTTGTCGGTATCGGTTTGGGTTTGTTGCTTTGCTATTTGCAACAGACTTTTGGCTTGCTTCGTTTCGGAAGTTCGGCAGGCAACTTTATCATAGATGTCTATCCGGTAAGTGTCCATATATGGGATGTGATCCTTGTATTCTTTACCGTGTTGGCTGTAGGATTCCTTACTGTGTGGTATCCGGTAAAATATCTTACCAAGAAGATGTTGTAATATTATATTAAGAAAAGCTTTGGAATAAATAGAAAGACAGGCAGGGGAGGCTCGTACTCTTCTGCCCGTCTTGCTTTTGTGCAGTTTTACCTTCTTGCATGGATTGGAGGTTCTGATTGTGACGGATAGGTATTCTGTAAGTATATATAGCTATAAATATATATTGCTATATTGCTATAAATATATATTGCTATATTGCTATAAATATATATTGCTAGCTATTGTAGCCTACGTATTTGTTGATATAAAAAGCCCTGCGGGCAATAGCTCGCAGGGCTTGTAATTCTTTTTAATTCAAGAAGCTCTTGATTACAAGTTTGGGTTGATTTCGTTCCACTTAGCGATTTCAGGAACGATGTTCAATGTAACCAATTCATCACGCATCTTGCAGAGGTGTTCGTAGCTAGCGTCGAGCTTAGCCAATTCTTCTGCAGTACCTGCTGGCATGTTGTAGTGGCAACCCTCAGTGTCGAGAGTAGTATCCATAGCCATCATGATGTGGTTGTACTTTTCGTTGCTTACGTAAGTACCAGCTGGGAATGGGAACTTCTGACCACCCATAACTGAACGGATCATTTCTACAGAAAGCTGTGAAGGGCTCTGGAATGAAGAACGGCCACGCAACTTGATGATAGCAGCACCACCCTGAGTTACATTCTGCTTCATTTCTTCCCATTCTGCTTCTGGGAATTCGTCAGTACCAACGATTTCCATCAAAGGACGACCAGCAACCTTAACTGCGCTGCCGAATACTGCCATCTGTTCACCATGGCCACCGTAAGTAGCGCAACCAGTGATTTCGTTCTGCATTACACCGAACTTCTTAGCCAAAGCGCTCTGAAGACGAGTAGTGTCGAGACCAGCAAGTGTAGTTACCTGGCATGGCTTCAAACCTGAGTAAAGCAAAGTAACGAGACCAGTAAGGTCAGCAGGGTTAAAGATGATAACTACGTGCTTTACGTCTGGGCAGTAAGTCTTGATGTTCTTACCAAGTTCTTCAGCGATCTTGCAGTTACCAGCGAGAAGGTCTTCACGAGTCATACCTTCCTTACGTGGAGCACCACCTGAAGAGATGATGTACTTAGCACCAGTGAAAGCTTCCTTTACGTCAGTAGTTGCTACGATGTTAACGCCACCGAAACCGCTCTGGCGCATTTCTTCTGCTACGCCTTCTGGTGAAAATACGTCGAACAAGCAGATGTTGCTAGTCAAGCCCATTGTAAGAGCTGTCTGAACCATGTTAGAGCCGATCATACCAGCTGCACCTACGATCACGAGTTTTTCGTCTGTTAAAAATGCCATAGTTGATAAATATTTAATTGTTGATAGTATCCTTTTTAGAATGCATGGCAAATTTACAAAACTTCCTTCGGAAAACTCTAAGCAAAGCAGAGTTTTTCCGTTAAAAAGTATGTAGATTTTATTTTTCTCTTGCTACTTGTCTTTTCCACATAGCAAACGGGCAGTTTTGTCCTATTTTGCTGCATCTGAGTATCGCGGAAAACAAAGAGATTTTGTTGCATCCTCTTTATAAGATGTCCGATTTGTCCCTACCTCCAGTTCTTCTTGGTAAAACCTTATCTGATAAGTGGATAGAAACGGTGAGGAGCTTCTGTAAAGAGAATCCTTCAAGTGAACTGGGTGATTTTTCAAAATGACGGTGGGACTTGTCGGGGCCGGGCTTATTTTGTAGGAGTGGTGTCCTGAAGGTGTTTGTAAGTAGCCGGCCCTATTGTCCGTTCTCTTGAAGGGAGATGAGGGCGTGGAAGGGATACAACGGCAAAGCTACCGTTTCCTTCCGGGTTACCATCACCTTAGCTCGCGGTCACCGTATTTATTGTTCTCTTCGCAGGGGATAGTGGCCTCTGAGATATTCGAATTGTTCCGGATGTGCTTTGAGGGCATCACTGTCACGGCGAGGATTGTAGAGACGCAGAGGGGAGTCGGCGGAACGTCCGGCATGGGTATCTTCGGGATAATAATTGAAGTCGGCGGAGATGGCAGGTGCCTGGATGTCGAAATGGTCGTCGAGTCCGAAATGACGGGCTACGGCTTCGAGAGCCATACGGGTGCCGCAGGCTTTGCCATCGGCAGAATAGCCGGCGATGTGGGGAGTGCCGAGAAATACCTGGTCGAGGAGTTCCAAATCGATATTGGGCTCGTTTTCCCAAGTGTCAATGATAGCGGCACGGATTTTCTTCTGTGCCAATGCTGCCTTGACAGCTGGATTGCTGACTACTTCGCCGCGGGCACTGTTGATGATAACCGGGCGTTTGGGCAGATGGTCGAAGAAATCGGTATCCGCAAGATGGTAGGTGGCATATTTCCCCTCACGAGTCAGCGGAGTATGGAAAGTGATGACATCAGCTTCGGACATCACCTTCTCAAAGGAGGTGAAACCTGCGTCTCCTTCTTGTTCTGCACGGGGAGGGTCGCAGCGCAATACGCGGCATCCAAGTTTTTCGACAGCCTCGGCAACTTTCGTGCCGACATGTCCTACGCCGACGATGCCTATGGTGCAGTTGTTTAGGGTAATTGTGCCCGCTTCTTCCAACAGAAGGAGGCAGCAAGCTATATATTGTCCCACGCTCCCTGCGTTACAGCCTGGGCAGTTGGTCCAGCCAATGCCCGCTTCGGCCAGGTATTGAGTGTCGATATGGTCAAATCCGATGGTTGCGGTGGCAATGAATTTCATTGCGCTGCCTTCGAGCAATTCCCGATTGCAGTGGGTACGGGTGCGGATAATGAGAGCATCGGCATCGCGTACATCTTCGGCGGTGATGGAGCCGCCATTCTTGTAGACTGTTTCTCCCAGGCGTTCTGCCTGTCCCTTAATATAGGGGATTTTGTCGTCAATAAGAATACGCATAGTTCGTTGTATTTTTGTGTGATAGATATTTTGGGGGGAGGAGAGTGGGAAACTTGTCTGTCCAACTCTCTTCTCTCTTCTTCTTTTATTGTAATAAAAAGTCTTACAGTCTCGGGAGGCTGAAAGACTTTTGGATGGGTTGATCGCCGAAGCAGGTCTGCGCCATAGATGGCGGGCATCTGTTCCTATAAGTCCGGACATGGACGGTTGAAGGACAGATGTCTGTCAAGGACAGCCCGGAAAACTTGGTTGATGGTTCTGCCAACTTTTACGGTATTGTCAGCTTTCACGGTGCTACCAGCTTTCATGGTAAGTGAAGTGCTGGCACCTGAAGTTTCGCTATGGATGCCCGTCGCAGGTTTGCGGGAGGCTGAATTTTGAATTCCGCGTTTTTTAAGCTCTGGGGCTTATCGGACTTTTTCTTATTTGATACGTGCCTTTTGAGGATTTCTCAAACCACGGGAACCTTTCAGATAAGCTTTTGCCGAACCTATTTTCAGATTCATGTCCAGGCGTACGGGGACGTGGTTGGCATCGTCGGTGACATAGAAGCGTACAATTTCCTTCTCCTCTTCACCGTCTTTTCCCTTCTCCATGAAAGAGAAAACAAGGCACCGGTAAGAGTGCTTCGTATTCTCCATGCTGATTTTTTTCTTTCCGCGGTAGACAATGCTCTGCTTGCTGCAGCGTTTGCCATCTACCAGGTTGAACAAAATGGTATGTCCCGGTTTGTACTTGCTAGGGTCGAAGGAACGGGAACGCATCATCATGCTCAACATATCGTAAGCGCAGAGATGGCTTTCGTGGGAGTTGTATCTTGGAGTGTTTTTATTGCGTTGGTAACGCATGTTGACTTTACATTTACCTGGTGCATAGTTGTACCATACCTCCTCTTTGCGATAGGTGTCGTCTTCGAAGGCTCCTTTTTTGTAATAGAGAGGAGCAAGATCGAGTCCGGTGTAGCAAGTCAGTGTGTCGCGCATGACAAAGATCTTGTCTGCAGTTTCCGAACCTCTTGTAATCAGATAGTTTTTGTATACTTTCTTTCCATTATAAATAGTCTCGGTGGTGTTCATTGTAGCCGATCCCACTTTAATCCAAATGAATTGCCAGTTGAAATACAGGTCGTACATCAGGGTTTCTCCACTTTTGAAAGCTGTATTTTTAGAAGTACATTGGGCTTGTCCTGAAGTTGGAAACGAGAGGAAAGTGATGAGGCAGATAGCCATATATATGCATAACTTCTTCATTCTGTAGAGATTTAGATATTGTTTTTATAGATTGATGGTTCACAAATAGGGTTTCAACCCTTGTTCAGGTTTCAGATGGAAGTTGGGAGAGAGGAGATGCTTTTGCAAGCCCTCTCCCCCTTATTTCTAGCGTCTGCCTCTCTGCCGTTCGCGTTCTGCGTTCCGGTTTCGCGGTGTCTTCTTCTTGTCTTCCTTTTGTTTGATGAGTTCCTTAGGCTTCTGTTGGTCGAGAGGGAGTTTTTTGACGTACCATGTCTGCTCGATGTCCCAGTTGGCCTTTACTTGCAGTTCCACAGGGAAGTAGAAAACCTCTTCCGGTTGCAGATTCTCCTTATATACACCTGTGTCCCACAATCCGTTATTGTTGTGGTCGTAGAACAGACGGAGATAATATTTACCCGGATTGAGGTAGAAGAAATCGACTCTTCCGTCCTTCGCCTTCATCTGCCGGCTTACTTTCTTGTCGCCTGCCATCAGCTGGACGACCGCCGTGGTGTCGGCATCTGGTAAAATCAGGAACAAAGCTCCATATTCCTCCATCTTCGGGATGATGATATTTTCCTTTTGTGCATAGTTGATTTTTCCAGAAATTCCCTCGATGGCCGCCGAGTCAATGAGCAGCTCGTATCTTTGTCCCGGGCGCCATTCTCCTCGTAAAGTATAGTCATTCAGCTTGTTCTCGTCCTTCTCGAAGAGGAAGGGAGCATCGAGACGCAGGGAGTCCTTGAGCAGTATCAGATGAATCCCGGCTGTATCTATACGCGCCAAAGGTTCGCTGAAGCGCATGTGTACATTCTGTGTCGGTGCTAATTTTCCCGCTTTTACCTTCTCGATGTTCAGGTGAGGGGTGGGTGGCACTTCGTCGGAGAAATCTCCTTTCTTATGACGTTTTGCTCTTTGTTTCTCCCATTTCTCCAGATCCTTTTCCTGTTCTTTCATACGCCGTGCCAGGGTGTTTCTCGGAATCAGTTCGAAGGTGTCTGTGCGGAGCACATTCTGTTGGAGGCTATCGTCAAAAGATTCGTAGGTATAGGCGAAGTTCAATGTATCCACACTCTCGAAATGTTTGAAATCGCGGAGCCAGTAGGTGATTGTGTCATTGCCTTTGTTTCGTTCTTCCAGGAAGGCCTCTTTCTCGTCGAAGTTCAATCCCTTGATGGTCGGAATATGCGCCGAAGGTGCGGTGAAGAAAATGCGGAACCATTCTGGAACCTGACGTTCGGTCTTCAGAAGGTAACGGTCTGTGCGTTTCTCCGTGAAAGCCTTGAGTATCAAGTTGTCCGGGAGATAGTGGGTATACTTCACCTCCTTGATGGTATCGTAATGTATCGTATCTGTCCAAAGTGTGTCGAAGCGGGTGTCCTCGTAGGAAGAGGGAGTGATGATGTCGCGGGAGAAGGAAAGCATCTCTCCACGGCTCATTTTGAAGTCACCGTCCATATCCTTCAAGGCATAAATACGGTAATTGCCCGGCGCCACCCCTTTGATGGTAAAATGTCCGTTGCCGTTGGTTCGTGCCACACGGTCAAAAGGTTTGGTCGTGAATGCCGTGTCCGTTGTATCGCTGTGGAGACCCACCAAAATGCCTTTGATAGGTTCCAAATCCTCTGCGGCGAGTACCGTGCCGGCCACTTCCATGGTGTCAAGGCGGGTACCTGTGGAGAAATAATAAGTGAATTGTCCCATTGGGTTTCCTTCGTTATTATCCTCAATGGCATCCGAAAAGTCGATGGTATAAGTCGTGTTCTCTCTGAGCGTGTCGAGTAGTGCTACCGTGATTTTTCTTCCCAGGGGTTTGATTTCGGGCATCTCGATTTGCGGTGGAGATACAATCACCTTTTCCGACGGATTGTCGAGTTTAACCAATTCGTCGAAATAGAGTGTCACCTTCTTGGGCTTAGCGTTCTGCTGTCCTAACATCGGTTCCATATTGATGATTTTAGGAGGTGTCTCATCATAAGGTCCTCCGTCGGGACCCGAACCCGGGTTGGCGCAGCTCACCATCAGAAAGAGCATGAGGCAGAGGCAACAGCCTGCCGCAAGGATGGGGCGGCAGGTAGAAGAGATGTGGTGACACATATTATATAATAGGGTCTTCATGTGTGGTTATTCGTTCATTTTGAGTACCTGTTCGATAATGTCGCGGTTGTTGGCGAGACGAGGTACTTTGTGCTGTCCGCCGAGTTTGCCCTTGCTGCGCAACCAGTCGTTGAAGAGATTCTCACGGGCAACGACAATTTCCAGAGGCTGGAGTGTCAGACTCTTATAGCGCTTTGCTTCGTAGTCGGAGTTGATTTCCTGCAGGGCCTTGTCAAGGATTTCGGCAAATTGTTCTATATTTTCAGGCTTGCGTTCGAATTCGATGACCCACTGGTGGCGGCATCTGCCTTCAGCGTCCATAAATACAGGAGCAGCCGTGTATTCGGAAACAATGGCGCCGGTTTCGGCACAAGCACGCTGCAGTCCCTTTTCTGCATTGTCCACAATCAGTTCCTCACCGAAAGCGTTGATGAACGACTTGGTACGGCCGCTGATGATGAACTTGTAAGGATTGGTTGAAGTAAACTTCACAGTATCCCCAATCTGATAGCGCCACAAACCGCAAGAAGTGGAAATGACGATGGCATAGTTCTTGCCCGTCTCGACTTCCCAGATAGGAAGAACTGTAGGATGTTCGGAACCTACGTCTTCGAGTGGAATGAATTCGTAGAACACGCCGTAGTCGAGCATGAGGAGCATGGACAAGTCGCTTGGATCGTCCTGCAAGCCGAAGAAACCCTCTGAAGCGTTGTAAGTCTCCATATAGTGCATACGTGGAGAACGGATGAGGCGCTTGTATTGTTCGCGGTAGGGAGTGAAGGCCACACCGCCGTGGAAGAACACTTCCAGGTTGGGCCATACCTCGTCGAGATACTGTTTGCCGGAGATTTCCAATACGCGGTTGATGACCGCCATCATCCAGGAAGGCACACCGCTGAGGTTGGTCACGTCCTTATGGATGGCGATTTCGGCGATGCGGTCGCGCTTTTCCTCAAAGTCGGAGAGCAAGGCGATTTTCTTGGGCGGGATACGCACGAGGTTCACCAGCGGATTGATATTTTCAATCAGGATGGCAGAGAGGTCTCCCACCAGTGAGTGGGGGAGGTTGTAGTTGGGCGCATGGCTGCCACCGAGAATCAGAGCTTTACCGTCGAAGAGGCGGGCGTCGGGATAATTGCGCAGGTAGAGAGCCACCGCGTCGGTGCCTCCTGCATAGTGCGTGTCCTTCAGACCGTCGGCACTGACGGGGATAAATTTACTCTTGTCGTTGGTGGTACCCGAAGATTTGGCATACCAGCGTACCCGGCCCGGCCAGAGCACATCGCTTTCGCCATGGCGCATGCGGTCGATGCTGCCCTTGAGTTCCTCGTAAGTGTTTACGGGTACGGTAGCAGCAAATTGTTCGTAATTTTTCAGACTGTCGTATTTATATCGCTTTCCCCATTCTGTATCGGCAGCTTTGCGAAGCAATTTTTCCAGAACTTGTCTCTGGATGCTTTCAGCTTCATTGAAATAGCGCTCGATGGCACGGGCGCGGCCTTTGAATACAGGGCGGATAATTTGGGTCAGACTCATAATATTTTTCTAATAGTTAGACGCAATCATCTTCTTGGGAAGATAGGGTGCAACGGTCGAAAAAGGCTGGAGGTCTTTTCATATTGCCACTACTCATTCTGTTTGTCGACGGGTAATGAGGAAAAATCAACAGTGGCCGTTGTGCTTGCGCAGTTGATATTGTTGTTTGTATTCTATTCTTCGAGAGATGTGGTATGCCGGCGTCGCGGCCGGATGTCCAAGTCTCTTTGTATTTAATCTTTGATGTACTCGCTCCAGTCTGTCAGACGCATGTCGCCTTTACGCAGATAGGTGTCGTGCATGGCGAAAGCGGCAGAGATCACGTGAGGGGTGTGTCCGCCACGTTTTTCGGCCAGTTTCATGTAGTCGCGGAGCAGCGGACGGTAGTCGGGATGGGCAATTTCGATGAGGGCCTTTGCCTTGTCGGTGGCACATTTGTTGCGGAGATCTGCCACACCGTATTCGGTGACGATGGCGTCGACATAGTGCTCCGTATGGTCGATGTGCGAGCAGAAAGGCACAATTGAACTGATTTTGCCATCCTTTGCAGTCGAACCGCAGGTGAAAGTGGCCAGCATCGCGTTGCAGGTGAAGTCGCACGAACCACCCACACCGTTCATCATCTTTGAACCGCAAATCTTGGTCGAATTGACATGTCCGTAGATATCTACCTCGATAGCCGTGTTGAGTGAGCACACTCCGAGACGGGCGATGATTTCCGGACAGTTGGAGATTTCCGAAGGTCGCAGGATGAGGCGTCCGCGGTAATCGTCGATATGTTCGTAGAGGTTCTTCAGATGGTCGGGACCGATGGTCAGAGCTCCTGTGGAAGCCGAGACGATGCGTCCGTTCTGTAGCAGGCGGAGCGGTTCCTCTTGGAAAACTTCCGTATATATGTTGAAGTCGGGGACTTCCGGACAACTTCCCAAAGCGCCGATGACCGCATTGGCACCGCTGCCCACTCCACTCTGGAGCGTCAGGCGGTTTTCGAAAATATAACCCTGCTGCATGTTCCATACCAGGAAGTCCGCCATATTCTGACCTATTTGTGCGGTTACAGGCGTGGGCGGCGTCATGGAGCGGGCTTCGTCCGGCATATAGGTTTCGATAATGCCACAGATACGTTCAGGAGCGATTTCTATGTAAGGCAGACCGATATGCTCTACCGGCTGGGTAATCTGTATCGGAGTGCGGTACCAAGGGAGTTCTATTTCGTAGATGTCGTGCATCCCGATGAGGCGGGTGGAATGCCAGCTGTTGAGTTCGATGAAAACTCCCTTCTCCGCCATCCGGCAGATGGTGGGAGCGATACCGATACCCGCAGTAGGATAAATACGGATTTTTCCATGAATCTCTTGTATTTCACAAGCTTCTATCACGCCCCAGTCCATTTCGCCTGTGATGCCCTGACGGAGATGCGAGGCGTTGTCGGAAAGGTTCAAATCGGTGTAGCGTACCTTGCCGGAATTATAGGCTTTGCGGATTTCGGGATTCACGCAGAAAGGGAGTCGTCGGTCAATGGCGTCGGCAGCAGCCAGCACGCCGTCACAGCTCGCTCCGATGGAGGAACCAGTGACCACATCCACTTTGAAGGGACGACCTGCTTCATGCTCGCTACGCGCACGGTCGGCCAGTGCGGGAGTCACGGCCTTGGGGGAACCTGAAGGACCAAAACCTCCGAGACCAATCAAGTCTCCGTTTTGAATCATGGCAGCGGCTTCTTGAGCCGTTATTTTGGGAATCGGCATAGTCTGATAAGGATTGATAGGGTGAATGATTTAAATCGTTGTTTCCTTGGGGGAATGTCGGCGGAAATGCATCTTCCCCCCGGCTTTTCGCGCGCGTACTTTATATATGCCCGCTAAGTTGGGGCAAATTTAATAAATTCTAGGCAATTGCCTGTCTACTTTCAGCGGATACCCTTTAATAAATGGGAAAAAGGGTGGTATTTTAAAATATTAACAAGAGGGGAGGGGGAAACAGGAGAAGGTTGGCAACGGGAGGAGGAAGACGGCAACCTTCCGCTTTTGTGCAGGACCCGCATGAGGAAGGAACGGGGCGGTAGATGCGTTTCGCCCGGTATGGTCTGAAATCGCAGCTGGTTTTGAATCGGATTCCGGAATAGGTAATGGTAAAAAATAACTTCATACAGTTTTAAAATATTTTTCTTCCTTTCTCTCGCCATTTTTTATCCGTCTCTTGTTCTGCTTGGAAGCGCGTCGGCAGTCGTGTAGCCCGCTACACTCCTTTCTCCTAACTTCCCATCAGACGCAAGATTCGAACAAAAAAATTGCCGAACTTATTATTTCACCATTACTAAGTGCCGCGGTTTGATTACCTTTGTAAAATCTTGAAAAAGATAGAATTCTGTGAAATGACAAAACAACTATGATATGCTGAATTTTAAGTTGATTCCCTGTCTGGGATGCTGTGCGCTGGCATTGCCCGGAATCTCCCAGGCCCGCCATCGGGTGGAGAAGCCCAACGTCATCTTCATCTATGCCGACGATATGGGGATGGGGATGCTTTCCTGTATGGGGCAGAAAGAATTTGAGACCCCGAATATCGACCACCTTTTCCATCAAGGCACGCAGTTCGACCATGCTTATGCCTGCATGGTGTCTGCCGCCTCGCGGGCCTCTCTGCTCACCGGCTATTATGATGTCCGCAAGGAGAAAGTAAGAGTGAGCGGCGGCGGGGCCTTGTTGTTTGATCCCGCCACGATGCAACCTTCTGAAATCGAAGCGGTAGAGGCACGAATAGACGCCCGCGACGTGGTGTTGCCTGAAGGAGACTACTATCTGCCCCAAGTGTTCCAGCAGGCCGGGTATGTGACCGGACAGATTGGAAAACTGGAATATGGATGGACAGCCACCCGCCAGCAACTCCGGCGCCATGGCTGGGACCAGTATTACGGTTACCTCGACCATGTGGCCTGCCACGGCTATTATCCCCCTTATGTCTTTGAAAATGGGGAAATTGTGATGATAGAAGGCAACACCCGTAAGAACTGTGCCAAGACCCTGGAGCCCGAAACCGACGCCGCTTATGCCGACCGGTGGAACCGGGAGGGGAAACAGCAGTATGCCCAAGATCTTTTTGATACCAAAATCAAAGATTTTATCCGCGAGAACAAAGACCGTCCCTTTTTCCTTTATCATCCCACCTTGCTGCCTCACGGACCGGTGATGATTCCGGAGGTGCATCCGGCGGTGAAGAACAATCCGCGGCTCACCCAGATAGAGAAGGAATATGCTTCCATGGTGCTTCGCCTGGACAGCGTTGTCGGCATGATTCTGGAAGAAGTGGAGCGTCAGGGCATTGCCGGCCGCACACTGATTGTTTTTGCTTCCGACAACGGTCATGAAATCTATTACGCCCAGAAGGGGCGGGTGAGCAAGCCGTTTGGCAGATACAACGACTGGAACCGGAATTATTATTCTGCTGCGCATGGGGATGTCTTCAATGGCAATGCCGGGATGCGTGGCTTCAAGCGTCTCAACAGCGATGGCGGCATCCGGGTGCCGATGGCGGTATATGCTCCCGGCATGTTTCCTGCAGGGGTCCACTGTCCGGAGTTTGTCTCTATCTGCGACTGGATACCTACTTTTGCCGAAATCTTGGATGTCCCTTTGTCTGAGAAATATCGGAAGGATGGCGTATCTATCTGGAAAACAATGACCAAAGGTCGTTCTCTTCCTGCTGAGAGATACATTGTCTACTCCTCCTACTATGGTCCCGCCATTGTCACCAATCAGGGATTGAAAGTGCGTTATAACACCTTTGCCAAGGATTACGATCTGTACAATGTGCTCGAGGACCCTCAGGAACGAAAGAATATCGCCAGTGAGATGCCCGAAGAATTTGCCCGGCTGAAGGCGCTGTTGATTCGGGAATGTGATGGGAATATCGAGAAAGGAATCTGTCAATATTGATGCCTTTCCTGTTGGTGGAAACGGTGCTTTCTTCGGATTTTCATACGAAATCTGACTCTCGGATGTCTGTCGGGAACCGAAGAAAATAGAACACTCGTTAAATTGAAAGGTTAATGAAACTAAAAACGATTTGGAAAATTTGTCTTTGACCCTTATCTTTGTAATATAAAGGCGGAGAAAGGAGTATCGCACCCATTTCTCCGCCTTTTTTAGGCTATTTTAGCGAAAAACTACCTCGGAGATAAATTTTACAAAGTCCGATGTAGTTTTATTTTTCTCAGACCTATTTTATTTTACCTCAGATATAGTGCTCCGTATCCCGCTTATAGTTTTTGCTAAGTTTAATTTTTCATAATTATTTTGAGGAGAAATAGAACAGGACTCCTGTACGGAAGGTAGAAGTCCGGACAACGGCTGTAGGTTCATGCTTCCACAACGGTTAATGACGCGTGTTGTGGAAAAATATTGCGTTCCGTCGGTCTCTTTCCGGTTCAGAGGAGGCGATGGATGCTGTCTTGTTTTTTAAAAGGCTCCGTCATACCCCAGAAAAATCCATCTTAGATATACAAAAAGCAGTGTCCGGATGTCCGGGCACTGCTGTAAGTGTGATATAATCAGTTATCAGAAATTATCTTATATGACTGCTTTGACAACCGGCTCCTGTCGCAGGTTTTCCACGGGAGGCACCGGGAACGTTTCAGGTTATTCAGTCAAAGCCGTAGCCGGGGATTTTATGCGAGCAGACTCCATGTGACGGTGAGTCCCGCCATCACGATAGAAACCATGCTCATGAGTTTGATCAGGATATTCAAGCTCGGACCCGATGTATCCTTAAACGGATCGCCGACGGTGTCGCCCACGATGGTTGCCTTGTGGACTTCGCTGCCTTTGCCGCCAAAGTTACCTTCTTCGACATATTTCTTCGCGTTATCCCAGGCACCACCGGCATTGGCCATAAAGACAGCCAGGGCAAATCCGGCACTCAGACCACCTATCAGCAAGCCTAGCACACCGCTCACGCCGAAGATGATGCCTACAAGGATTGGGGCGATGATGGCGAGCAAGGAAGGCACGACCATTTCGTGCTGTGCGGCACGGGTGGAAATCATGACGCAGCGGCCATAATCAGGTTCGGCTTCCCCCGTAAGGATACCTTTTATCTCCCGGAACTGGCGGCGCACTTCGTCCACCATCTTGCTGGCGGCACGACCGACAGCGTTCATGGTCAGTCCGCAGAAGAGAAAGGCCATCATGGCGCCGATAAACATACCTGCCAGCACTTTCGGATTCATCAGGGTGACGTCGTAATACTGCATGAAGTCGGCGAAGGTGGCATCAGCCAGCTGCACCGTTCTGCCGGAGATATTCAATGTCGTTTCGCCGAGACGTTCGAGTCCGATGCGCACTTCTTCCACATAAGAAGCCAGCAGAGCCAGTCCTGTGAGGGCGGCGGAACCGATGGCAAAGCCCTTGCCGGTGGCAGCCGTCGTGTTGCCCAGGGAGTCGAGGGCGTCGGTGCGACGGCGTACCTCTTCGCCGAGACCGCTCATTTCGGCGTTACCGCCAGCGTTATCCGCGATGGGGCCGTAAGCGTCGGTAGCCAGGGTGATGCCCAATGTGGAGAGCATGCCGACGGCTGCGGTACCGATGCCGTAGAGTCCCATGGAGATGTTGGAGAAGTCGCCATGAGCGGCCAGCATATAGGAAGCGATGATGCCCACAACAACGGCGAGCACAGGGATGGCCGTGGAGAGCATGCCCAGTCCCAGACCGGAGATGATGACGGTTGCCGCTCCCGTCTTGCCACTTTCTGAAACCCGGCGGGTAGGTTTGTACGATTGGGAAGTATAGTATTCGGTAGCCTGTCCGATGACGATGCCCACGGTGAGGCCGACGGCAACGGTGCATCCCATTTCAAACCAGCAATCCAACCCCAAGAGATAAAGCATGAGGAAGGAAGCGCCTACAATGAGCAGAGAACTGAGATTGGTGCCGAAAGAAAGAGCACGGAGCAAATCTTTCATTTTGGCATCTTCCTTGGTGCGGACAGCAAAAATACCGATGAGGGAGAGGACGATGCCTACGGCGGCAATCAGCATAGGAGCGATAACCGCTTTGAACTGCATGTCGACATTGCCTTTCGCCATATAGGCGGCAGCGCCCAGGGCTGCGGTGGCAAGGATGGAGCCGCAATAACTCTCGTAAAGGTCGGCGCCCATACCGGCTACGTCTCCTACGTTGTCGCCCACGTTGTCGGCGATGGTGGCAGGGTTGCGGGGGTCATCTTCAGGAATGTTTGCCTCGACTTTTCCCACCAGGTCAGCGCCGACATCGGCAGCTTTCGTATAAATACCACCGCCGACACGGGCAAAGAGGGCCTGGGTGGAGGCACCCATACCGAAGGTCAGCATGGTGGTTGTGATGATGCAAAGTTTAGTGGTAGGCACACTGCTCTCCGGCATGACCGCGTCGAGCAGAATATACCAGAAAGAAATGTCAAGAAGTCCGAGACCCACAACGACCAGTCCCATGACCGCTCCCGAGCGGAAGGCGATGCGCAGACCGCCATTCAGTGAGGTGCGGGCAGCATTGGCCGTACGGGCTGAGGCTGCAGTGGCTGTCTTCATGCCGAGGAATCCGGCGAGGCCGGAGAAGAAACCGCCGGTCAGGAAAGCTACTGGAACCCAGGGATTCTGCACCCCGAAGCCATAAGCCATGATGGCAAAAAGAATAGCAAGTGCCGCGAAGACAAGGGCTACGACCTTGTACTGTTGCTTGAGGTAGGACATGGCGCCCTTTCTCACCGCCAATGCGATGTAAGCCATACGGTCGGTGCCTTCGGAGGTTTTTAACATCTGCCGGTAGAAAAACCAGGCAAAACATAATGCCAGTACAGAGGATGCCGGCACTATCCAAAACAAAGTTGTTGCATCCATAATCAAAGATTTAAGGTTCTGTTTGCTAAGTTAGAGTTTTCTTGAAACAAAACGGCATAAACTGCCAGGTTTTTGAGGTGATTTCCCTTTTAGAACACTGTTCCCATAAAAATCGTGCTCAAAAGCAGATTTTACCCAGCCCGTGAACGCAAGTAAAAAGCTCATTTGCCTATATTTGCCCGTTTTGGGTATCGGGACGGTTCCTTTTTAGCCGAATGAAGGATTGGATGAAAAAAAAATCGTAATTTTGCACCATGAAAATCGTAGTAAAACTTTTGCAGTTATTGTCGCACCTTCCTATGGGCGTGCATTATTTCATATCTTCCTGCTTCTATCCTTTGGTTTACTATGTGGTGCGTTACCGCCGCAATGTGGTGCGCAACAATATAGACCGTTCATTTCCGGAAAAGAGTGAGAAGGAACGTAGAAAGATAGAACGCGATTTTTATCGCTTCTTCTGTGATTATGCCGTGGAGACCGTCAAACTGATTTCCATGAAGGAAGACGAGATGCGCCGCCGTATGGTGGTCAAGGGAATGGATGATATCGGAGAGACATTGAAGAAACGTCCTTTCGTATTTATCTATCTGGGACATTATTGCAATTGGGAATGGATTTCCTCCATGCCGCTCTGGCGTCCCGACGAGAAGTTTTATTGCGGACAACTGTATCGTCCGTTGAAGAACAAACCTATGGATGAACTGTTCTATCAGTTGCGCACCCGCTTTGATGCGCACAACATTTCGAAGTACGACGCTTTGCGTGACATCCTTACTTTGAAGAAGGAGGGGACACCGGCCACCATCGGTTTCATTTCTGACCAGTCGCCACGTCCCAACAGCATTCACGACTGGGTGACTTTCCTCCATCAGGAAACCGGTGTGTTCACGGGTACGGAGCGCATCGCCAAGAAGGTGAATGCTGCCATCTATTTCGCTGATGTGCAAAGGGTGAAAAGAGGATATTATCAATTGAATTTGAGAATGTTGACAGATGATGTCAAATCCTATCCCGACTATAAGATTACAGAACTATATATGCAAGAGTTGGAAAAGATCATTCGTCGCCAGCCCCATCTCTGGTTGTGGAGCCATAAGCGCTGGAAGCATCGTCGCGAAGACGTGGAAAGAATGCAGAGCCAGCAGGCGAAGAACGAAGGTTCTGAACATGTAAAATAATATATTTGGGTATGAATCATCAGGTAGAGCATGCGGCCGCCAGTGGGGTGACGCGCATCCTGAAATTTATGAAGACATGGGCACTGCCCTTTTCAATGTTGGCAGGAGCTGCCGGTTATTTTGTTTTTGTAAACATTCCTGGTCACGAAATGGCCACACCTTTTGTGAATAAAGCCATCTCTATTATTCAGCCTTGTCTGATTTTTGCGATGCTCTTTGTCACTTTCTGTAAGGTGAAAATCACAGAGCTGCGGCTTTCCCGCTGGCATCTGTGGCTGATTTTGGTACAAGTTGTAAGTTTTGCGTTGTTGACAGCCTTGGCGGCACAATTTCCGGATGGTGACATCAAAGCCGTGGTGGAGAGTGCCATGCTGTGTATGATATGTCCTACGGCAACAGCCGCGGCAGTGGTGACTGGCCGTCTGGGGGGTAGCGCTTCCAGTTTGGTGAGCTATACCATCCTTTCCAATTTGGCTGCAGCCATCGCAATTCCGGTGTTGGTGCCTTTCTGTCATCCTCACGCCGGTGCTACCTTCTTTTCTTCTTTGTCACAAATCTTGGCAAAGGTGTTCCCGCTTTTGATATGTCCGTTGCTCGCTGCGGAATTGTTGCGTATGATTTGGCCGAAGGCTCATCAGCGCGTGGCGAGTTATAAGAGTCTGGCTTTCCAGCTTTGGGTGGTTGCCCTGGCTTTGGCTATTGCCGTGACGACCAAGTCCCTGGTTCATACCACGGTCAGCGTGGAGTGCCAGATGGGGATTGCAGTAGTTTCCTTGTTCGCCTGTCTCATCCAGTTCAGTACGGGTAAGTGGATTGGCCGTCAATATGGTGACCGTATCAGTGCGGGACAGGCTCTGGGACAGAAAAATACAGTTTTTGCCATTTGGCTGGGCTATACCTTTCTGACTCCTGTAACGGCTATCGCCGGCGGATTTTATAGTATCTGGCACAATGTCATCAACAGCTGGCAGTTGTATAAAAAAGAAAATGAAGTGAGGGACGATGTTCCTGAACAACCATAAACGGATGCTCTGCAGGGAGCAGGCGGAATATAAGTAATGGTAAAAAAATAACTTCATACAGTTTTAAAATATTTTTCTTCCTTT